>Ga0316208_1000212_pt1 | contig 80194 bp, 74 predicted proteins | sample 3monopyrite_MG_FD_204944 | JGI IMG/M metagenome (GOLD analysis project Ga0316208, IMG submission 204944) | Microbial mat bacterial communities from mineral coupon in-situ incubated in ocean water Damariscotta River, Maine, United States -... | ecosystem: Environmental > Aquatic > Marine >... | reverse complement strand
CAAATCGTGTATTTCTATACATGTTGAAGCCTTTAGGTTATTGAGTCGATCAATGGGTTTTACCCTTTAAACCTTGGGGCTTCAATACTTTCAGGCTTTTTCTTTTATTTATTCCGGACAGTAGTGTTGCAGCAGCATAAGAAAAGTAAGCAAAAGAATGCCGTTCCAAGTCACTTGCCCTCATAAAAAGCCATGAGGGTTCCCGAAAATTCTGTAAATGAATATTTAGTGCTTAGTAACTTGTGAGTTCAAAGCTTCGTTGCCGGGTCGTGTCGATGCGCCGTCCTGGCTTATCACCACTCCCAAGAAAGTTTATGCGGGCACATCCCTGTGATTTTTCCCCTAAGTAGAAATAATTTTTGGCAAGTGACAGGGGAGTTTGTCGCTAGTCCATTTACATAACCGTAATTCAATAAAGTCAACGTGACTGTAGGAGCGTAGCTTTAGCTCGCGAAACGCCGAGCGAATATCGTCAGCTAAAGCTAACTCCTACAACAATAAACATTGCTTTTATCTGTTATTCAGAAAACATAATTTACTTACAGCCTTGTAGCAATTTAGCCTGTCGCCTGCTGAAAATTACCAAGGTAGCAATAAAGTCACAGGGATATATTTTATTGCTTATTGTCTTCATCGCTCAGGTTTTACTGCAACAGTCTCAATCAGGCTAATAAAAAGATGACGGATGATTGTTTTTTAACCAATTAAAGCCTAATAACTTATTGATCATTTTTTTAGTCCATCCGACACCTTTTATATTTCAAGAGATTATATTAAGCCTCTAATTCAGGTAAAATCTTTCGGAGGATATGTTGTACTACCTGTTCGCGCATATCCTGTGTATACATAACTATTATTGTTAAATCATCACGAACCTTGAGTAGTTTCCAGTTCATATTATTCATCATGCCAGACCTGTTAAGCGAGTTCAGGCGGTAAATTCCCTGATGAAAAAACACATTCATTTTACCTTGCTCGGCACCTGCAATACGTAAATGAACCGTTAAAAATTTATCAAGTAAACAAAATTTACTCATTTCCACAGGGTATTGTTGAGGCACTTGAGTAATGCTGTTTTCGTTTAACCATTGTTGTATAGACGGTTGAGTACCATTGTTCAGTTCTGTATCTTTAAGAATATCGGCATAAGCCAGTGTAATTAAATCGGGTGTTTTAATATAACTTGTTATTACTGCAAAAAATAATAATGATGCGGCCACAGATGCAAGCCATTTAAAAGTTCTGCCATTATTAAAGCTGGTATTGCGAGGCTTAACTGTGCTGCTATTATGTTCTAATGTTTGCTGTAAAGCATTGAGTTGCGTATTAGATAATGATTTTTCAGCATAATATTTTTTCAATGCAAGTTTAAGTGTCTGTTTTTCATTATTCATAGTTTGTTACCTTTACATACTTTCCAGTGGCATCGCCATTTTCTTTAAATGATGTTCTAATACGATTTTTTAAACGATGCAACTTAGATAACATGGTGCCTCTTGGTTTGTCATAAATCGCTGCAATTTCACTGACTGTATGTTCCTCTACTGCCCATAAATATAACAATTCATTTTCTTCAGTATTTAAATGCGCTAATAATTGTTGAACTTGCTGCTGGTTAATTAATATGTCGTCCATTGAATTATCGTTTATAAGTTCAATGTTGGGTATTTCATCACTATTAATTGAAATTATTGGTATTATTTTTTTACGTCTTTCAATATCAAAATACACATTGCGGATAATTGTTTTAAGATATGCCAATGGGTTTTCAACAGGTTCAGAAATTTTTTTTAAATATCGTTCTATAGCCGTATGCACTAAATCATATGCTCCATCATCATGGGTAGATAATGACAGCGCATATCGATATAGCTGATTTAGCTCGGCTTTATTAAACATGTAACTTACTTAACATAATGGATTTATTTTATGACTTCAGTTATTAAGACGTATAATGCAGCAGTTTGATTGCAATTTTGTATATTTTTAGCGTATATGAACATTTATTTTATAAATTGTTATAAACATGCAATCAAACTCGCTTTTCAAACGTTATAGCTGTGTACTCATTAATTATATATATTAAAGGTTTATCAATGAAACTTAAAACAGCCGCAGTGACCATATTACTGGCTTCTGCTACGTATAGCCAAACTCTTCTGGCCGATACAAATATTATGCCGTCACCTAACGGCATTACACTACCCGAAGCCTATAAGGACTGGAAAGTAATATCTATGTCGCACAGAACAGATAATAGTTCTATGCGCGTTATTTTGGGTAATGAGCTTGCCGTTAAAGCGGCAAGAGCAGGCAACACTAATCCGTGGCCTAAAGGCACTGTACTGGGAAAATTGGTTTGGAAACAAAAAGCTGAAGAGCATTGGCCAACGGCAATATCACCAGATAAATTTGTACATGCAGAATTTATGTTTAAAGACAGTAAAAAGTATAAAACAACTGGTGGCTGGGGTTATGCTCGCTGGGTAGGCTTAGAGCAAAAGCCTTACGGAACAGACAAAAACTTTGCACTAGAATGCATGGCATGCCATACCCCGGTTAAGGATAATGATTGGGTATTTACTACGCCAGCGGTTATGCCTTAGCATTATAAAAAACTAAAAGTTAATACAGAGCAATTGATTCTAATATTGTATTAATTGCTCTGTGTTGCCTCCAACCGGAGAGTCAGGAATGGCCGATGGCGAGTATTTTTTCATGAAGTTATTTTAAATCATAAAGTGAATAGGGTTCCCAAAAATTCTGCGAATGAGTATTTAGTGTTTCGTAGTCTGTGAGTTTAATGCTTCGTTACCGGTTCGTGTCGATGCGTCGTCCTGGCTTATCACCACTCCCAAGAAAGTTTATGCGGGCACATCCCTGTGATTTTTCCCCTAAGTAGAAACAATTTTTGGCAAGTGACAGGGAAGTTTGTCGCTAGTCCATTTACATAATCGTAATTCAATAAAGTCAACGTGACTGTAGGAGCGTAGCTTTAGCTCGCGAAACGCCGAACGAATATCGTCAGCTAAATCTAACTCCTACAAACAATAAACATTGCTTTTATCTGTTATTCAGAAAACATAATTTACTTACAGCCTTGTAGAAATTTAGCCTGTCGCCTGCTGAAAATTACCAAGGCAGCAATAAAGACACAGGGATATATTTTATTGCTTATTGTCTTCATCGCTCAGGTTTTACTGCAACAGTCTCAATCAGGCTAATAAAAAGGTGACGGAGAATTGTTTTTAACCAATTAAGGCCTAATAACTTATTGATCATTTTTTAATCCCTCCGGCACCTTTAATTAAGGCACAGGGAAGTTTGTCAGGCCGAGTTAAGTTTGGCTCTATTAACTGTCTAATCTTGCCGAACGAAAAAATAAAAATTACAGAATAGGCTAAACAATCAGAAAACATCATTAATACCAGTCTGGCGACAATTCAGCCTGTCGCTTGCCGAAAATTATACACAGAGAGGGATGAAATTACAGGGATGTGATTTCAAGTGCTGATAAGCCAGGACGGCGCATCAGCACGACCCGTGGAAAGAGTAATAAACTAACCGCTTAATAAGCTATGCGAAGCGGCAATGAATAATTTTCGGGAATTCTCATTCGCTGTTTAATGAGAACATGCGACAAAGCGAGCGGGCTTTTTGCTTACTTTTTGGGCTGCAGAAAAAAGTGAGGCGCCAGCAGGCGAACCTTGAAACTTCAGTGTGTGACTAGGGGGAAGTCTACTCTTACCTGATTTTTTAATAATGAAATATGGCATGGAAAGACCTGGCCCTGTTTTTCGCATATTTATTATGTCACCTGGATTTAAATTTTAGGCGTGCATTATTTTTACTGATTTTAAACAACAGATAAATTTTACGGAAAAAACTGTAAAAGATAACTGTTGCCTATTGACTGGGAACTGCTAATGGCTGCCCCTGTTTTTTGTAATCTCTATTACACATATCGCTTTAAGAACCAGTAACCAAGAGTGGAGGCTTGCCTCTTAGACCGTAGCTCTTGGTTGTCTGAGTTAATTTACTTGTTGGTTATGTTTAAGGCTATACTTTTAATGTCTTTTTCAAAGGCTTTTGAACTTTTACTTAATAAATATTTATTTTTGTTCCATGCATAGTATTCTACAAAATTCATAATTTCATCAATATTGGGATTTGACTCATTCCAATGGTTCATTAGTTCTTCTAATATGTTTCTAATTTCTTCCATCATTATTCGGCATTTATCAATATATGGAAATATAATTGAAGTGGCCGAGATTTGCTTATGTGCTACATACATATCTCTACATTCTTTTACTTCTTGCCAGAACAATTTGTACTCTGCCTCATTCATGTCTATTTTCAATAGAATTCTTTCTTTTATGCTTTCTGCTGTGTATTTATTTCCAATTGATTTCACATTATCTCTATTAAAAAAATTAGAGTAATGAAGGTCGTCCGATCTATTTCCAAAAACATGTGCCCATAAAATACAAACTGATTCACCTAATGAGTTTTGTACGATAGGCCAAAACTCACCGTCATGATCAGTGGTCATCGTAAAATAATATTCGGAATAGATGCAACGTAGTGCTATATTTTCAAGCGTAGTTGCATGTTTTAACGTTTCTTCTAAATGCATATTATTTGGCTAACGCTGAGTTAACTGTGAAGGCGCGCATTTTGCGCCGATCCAGTTTAACGTTTAATTAGAACCTTTTAAGGTTAAACCAGTAGTATTATTCGGTAGGTTCGGTGCCATTGTTATTTAATTTCTCTTCTCTCTTAGCGCGTGAAATTTTAACTTTCTCAGGCATGATGAACATATATAGTAAGAATTTAGAAATAAAGTCTTGTGCTTCTATTGCATCGTCAGCGTTAACTTCTTTTAAATTATCTTTATCTGGATGGGCTCCCCAATTTCCGAATATTCTAATTTGATGTGCCCAGTCTTTTATATCAGAGGGTAGGCTCTCTAAAGCTTCTATTTGTTTTATTAGATCAAACTTATGATTTGCTCCAAGAATAAGAAGCGAGCTTTGAAGTGCTCGTCGAAACATAGAGCAGCTTGCTCTGTGTGCACCAATAGATTTACATCTTAATGCTTCTTGATAATCCAGTAACACTTCTTTGGGAAAGAATTCTTTTTCTTCATTATTTAAGTCATCTTCAAGTGATATAGGATATTTATCGCCCCATCCTTTAGCTGATAAGTTTGTCTTGTTGCTATAAGGGTTTTGTTCAAATTTAAACGTTTTTAAAAGTAGCTTTTCACATGGTTTACATCTAAAGGTGACATAAAATTCCAAATCACCATTATTGTACCGATGATAATCATTCCATAGTTGTTCAATATGAACTGAAGCACCACAATGTGGGCACTGGTCAATAAGATCAGTAACATGTTCGTTTATTCCAGCTTTGGCTTCATCAGTATTCATTGTTATCTCAAATTCTATTGTGACTTTGCATCTGTTTTAGCTCGCAGAGTAATAGACAGAATGTCTATATTTAGTAATTAACCCTATATATAAGCATAAATAGCTACATATAGGAACATGTGTCTATATAGGCATATATGGTTATATTTTTTCTGCATGGACACTTGTGTCATTTTTCCAGTGACGAGTGATATTCAGCTGTTTCCCTTCCACGGCACTAGCTTTCTTTCGGCTACCCGCATCAGCGTATCAATCCCATAACCAATTACCCCAATCAATATTATCCCCATAATAACAACATCAGTTTGTTGAAATTTAGAAGCGGCAATAATCATTTTCCCAGCGCCTTTTTCAGCGGCGACCAGTTCTGCTGCAACGACGGTTCCCCAGCACACACCCATGGCGACACGTGCGCCGGTAAATATTTCTGGTAGTGAATTGGGGATAATTACGTGGATGAGGATTTGTAGCTTTGATGCACCCAGCGAGTAGGCGGCGTGTATTTTTGAAATATTAACACCGGATACACCGGCGCGTGCTGCAATGGTCATTATCCATAGGGCGGCTAAAAATAATAAGCTGATTTTTCCGGCTTCCCATATACCAAACCAGATAATCACTAGCGGAATGAGTGCGAGTGGCGGGATGGGGCGCATGAATTCTACTATGGGATCGAACCAGCCACGGAACCAACTGCTTAATCCCATGGCGTAACCTAATGGTATGCCAACGAAACAGCCTAATAAAAAGCCTGCGATAACACGCAGTAATGACCAGCCAATATTTTCAAATAGACTAACGTTTTGATAACCGTCCCGGGCAATTTCTATTAAACGGTAAAACACGGCCTCGGGGGCGGGCAACCAGATAGGTTCCATTTGCCAGCCTTTGTTTGGTGTAAATGAAATACTACCTTTTGATGTTAGGATGACCTGGCCGTTATTTACTTGTATGGTTTGTTTGGCCTTTATGGCTTGTCCGTTTATTTTTGTAACTAAATAGTTTTCTTCTTTTCCGCCCGTATCGTTTTTCTTTACGCGAATGAGTACGCTGCGATACGCAGTTACTTCAGCACTATCATTTTTTGTGAAGTTATTACGGTTATTATTGGCGGGTGACGATTTTGTGATTTTTTTATTAACTGGATTTACTCTAATATAAACCTGAGCCGTATCGGTCTGCTTATTCGTGTTTTTTGCAGTATAGGTAAATGTAGTATCACCGGTAAATGGCCCAGGCACATGAATGGGTGAAAGGCTTGAGCCGGTAAACGCACACCAGATAAAAAAGAGTGTGAGTATAGAAAGTACAGAAGCGGTTCTATTGGCTTTTACCGCGCTTTCATCACCAAAGGTAACGGTATTAATTTTGGCTTGTGCATTGGCGGATGTAAAACGTTTAATAAGCATTTTATAAATGACGAGCAGCAAAATAAAGCTGGCGACATACAGGCTGAGTATTAACATGGTTTAGGCTTTGCGTCCCATGATTTCTTCTTCCATTTCCCAGATCATCGAGAGGATTTCTTCACGGCTTGTTGTAAAGTCAGCGCATTTTTTTACTTCGCGTATATCCGTTGTGATGGCTTGTTGTGCAAACGGTAGCTCATATTCTTTATGAATTCGTCCCGGGCGCGGTGCCATTACTATGAGTCGCTCACCGAGGAGTAAGGCCTCTTCTACCGAGTGAGTAATTAAGATGATGGTTTTACCGGTTTCTTTCCATAGCTTTAATATCAGCCCCTGCATTTTTTCGCGGGTCAGGGCATCGAGCGCGCCCAGTGGCTCATCCATTAAAATAACATCGGGATCATTGGCTAAACAGCGGGCGAGGGACACGCGCTGTTGCATGCCGCCGGATAGCTCGTATACATTTTTGTTAGCAAAGCCATGCAAGCCAACGGTTTCTAATAATTCATCGACACGTTGATTAATTTGTGCGCTGGCTATGCCTTGCATATTGGGGCCAAAACCAATATTTTTTCGCACATTCATCCATTCAAATAATGCGCCTTGTTGAAACACCATGCCGCGTTCTGCACTGGGGCCGGTTACTTGATGATTATTTAAAGTAACTGAGCCACTGGTGGGTGTAAGAAAACCCGCAATAATATTTAACAGAGTAGTTTTGCCACAACCGGATGGGCCGAGGATGGACAGTAGTTCGCCTTTGCGTATTTTAAGTGATACATCTTGTAAGGCATTAACCGTGCTGCCATCTGGCAGGCTGAATCTCATGGATATATTATTAATATGCAGGCTGGATGATGTTTCTTGATTTTCTTCTCTGCTCATGTTTTTTGTTACAGCTTTGCAGCGGCTTCAAGGTAACTACTATCGACTGCGCTGTTATAGTTTTCTCGGGCTTTTGGTATTGTGCCTTGCGCAACAAAAAAATCACCAACCGCTTTTAAAAATTTTTGTGTGCCACCGCCTAACCATTGTTTGCTTAGTTGTTGTTTAATGCCTGGAAAGGTAAAACTTTGCAGTGTCGCTTTGGTTGCAGTTACACTTGTGCCGGCGGCTTTTGCAATAACAGGTAGCATGCTGGCTGCACTAGTCGATGCGTATTGTGCATTCATATCTGCGGTGACTTTAAGGAACCTGGCGAGTAATTCTGGGTTCTCTTGTGCCCACTGCGTTGAAACGGTTGTTGCATCGAATACCTGAATGCCCAGTTGTTCTTTTTCTGCACCAGTGAGTAATACGTTGCCATATTCTTTCATGCGCGTGAGTGCGCCACCCCAGCCGCATACCATATCTAAATTACCATTGGCGAATGCGGCAGCACCGGCAGCGGGTTCCATATCCACTATTTTCATTGTGCTGGTGTTTACACCGAAGTGCTTCATTTGTTTTAAAAAGCCATAATGTGCAGCGGTACCAATGGGTACCCCGGCCTGTTTACCTTCTAATTCTTTGGCATTGGTTTTATCTATTTCCAGGCTTTCGCGTACTACACAATTTTCATTGTCGGCATAGGAAACCGCTATATCTACTATTTGTAAATCCTGACCCGCGGATGCCGCGACTACAAACGGTGGAATACCTTGTGAGAATGAAATTTGTACATCGCCAGATGCCATTGCCGCTGACATTGCGGTGCCAGCATCAAAACTTACCCATTTAACATCGACACCCAATGCCTTATCGTATAGTTTTTTAGATTGAGCAAATTGATTGGGGGTTGGCCATTCCAAAAAATAACCGACGGTGATTTCTTCTGCGTTAATTTGTGGTGTTTGAAATAAACTGGCTGTGAAAAAAAGGCTTAAGCATAGTTTACGAGTAACTGCGTTGAGCAATGTCATTTTGTTTTCCTGAATTGCTTATTGTATCGTTATGAGTAATGTTCAGATGATTAAGTTTTTCTTATACCTGAAAACAGGTATAAGAAATCACCTAATTATTATTTTGCAGCAGCACCTAAAATTTTAACACCCTGATTAATCATTTCTTCAATGACCTCGGTAATAATATTACCTAATAATTCAATGTCTTCCATGGTGAAGGTAATAGGCAGCCTTAAATCGCAGGCACATGAAATAATGTTAGCTGTTTTATCCATGCTAGGGGTTGCATCAAATGAATATTTCCAGTTACGGAAATCACGTGCATTGTCATCTAAACCAAAAATTTGAATCTTCACGCCATTATCGGCACAACGAGATACAAATTCGTCTACATGTTCACGATCAAAATCGATTAAATTAAATTGTAGGCTATCACCCACATGGTCAGATGCATCAACTGCCTGTGGAATATTAAAACATTCAATCTCAGAGAGTATTTCTACAATACGATTGTGTTTATTTTTATACGAAGCAATACGTTCATCTATTAATGCAATTTGAGGGCGTAAAATTGCAGCGGTTAAATTGTTCATACGTAAACTGAAGTTAGGTACATCTAGCTTTATGTTTTCAAATAGGCCATCGTCCATTGGGCGGGCTATATGTTTTTTGTATAAATTTTCGTATGAACCTGCCGCAAGAATACAATACGCAGCTAGTTTTTCATCATTGGTTGCAATGAACCCGCCTTCGCCAGAATTTAACATTTTATGGCTCTGTGCGCTGTAACAGGCAATTTCGCAATGGTGGCCAACAAAGCCTGCATTATCTGAATCATCAGGGTTCCAGCGTTTGCCTAAGCCGTGGGCACAATCTTCAATTAAACGAATATTGTGTTTGTTACACAGTGCCTGGATTTTATCCAGCTCGGCAACGTGGCCACGCATGTGCGATAAAATAAAATATTTTACGTCTGGGTTTTCTGCAATTTGTTCTTCGAAGTGTTCTACATCAATAACATATTGATCATTGCATTCTACGTATACAGGAATGGCATTGGCATGAACAATACTGCTAGGAACAGCAGTGAAGGTGAAGGCGTTGGTGAATACTTTTTCGTTTGGCTGTATACCGAAGGCTTTAAGTGCGATAAACATAGCACTGCCACAGGAGTTAACCGCTACCACATATTTGTGGCCGGTGTATTGGCCCAGGGCTAATTCTAGTTTGGATACTTCGCTGTGTTCAGCATGGGGGGAATCTTTATCGTCGAAATTGATGTCACTGTCTATATGACCGTAACGGTACAGCATACCGTTTTTCATTAAGCTAACTGCGTTCTCAATGCCCTCATTCGGGATGGGGTTTGGCGCGTCGAAGCTTTTGCAAAATTTCATTCTACAACCGTTTGTTATTAAGTTGCTCCGCATTCTAACACGCTGAAATATAACTTACAGGGCTGACAGGGAATGCATATTAAATTCATTAGATAATAATGAGCCCTGTGTATTAAACCAAAAAAGTTTCACGGATTGATATGAAAAAATATTTAAGCGTAAAAATCAATATTAAGTTATCGCTAATATTCTCTAAAACACACCTGTGTCAATGTATCAGCGTGAGTTTTATTTAGATAAGGGGTAATTTATAATCAATAATGCTGAGAATTATAGGTGTTTTTATTAATGTTTCACGGATTTTTAGGGGGTGATTTAATTGGCTCGTTTTTTCTGACGAATGCAGAATATGATGATGAGGGTATCTTATCGATGAATTAGCATTTATTTAGCAACTACATTACTGTATGACTTTACCAGTGTGGGTACTGGCTAATGATTTACATTGATTGTAAGTAGTTTTGCAAAGTGGTTTTTACGTTTGCGTACTCATCCGTAATGGCGGTAATTTTTTCATTTAATAAATTGGCGCTATCATTGTTTCTGCTCATATCTTCTAATACACGTGCAATTTCTGATAAATGTTCTGCGCCCACATTTAGGCTGCTGGATTTTATACTGTGAGCGTTACGTTCCAATACATCAATAGTACCGCTGCTTAGTAGCCCAGGCATTGCGCCAATTAATTCATCAGATTGTTCGATAAATGCAGGTAACAGCTGAATAAAGATTTCACCCATGACCTCTTTCATTTCTTCTAATTTAGCGAAGTTTACAGGGGTGTCGCTCATATCATAAACCTTATATCCGTATTGTTTAATAGTGTGGCACGTAGTCGCTACTTGCTCTATTTATGTTATATATAAACCGCTTTGCAGGTGTGGCATTATTTCATAGTATGGCTGCTATACGGCTTCTGAAAAGCATGGTTTGAATAATTATAGACCAATGTTCTGTAAGCGTTTGTTAAACATCATATATTTATACTCTTTGGCTGTGATGCTGTTGTTTTATGGGGCTCGGCTGGGGATCATATAATTGTCATATGTTGTCATATTTCTGTAACACTTCGGGGTTAAGCTTCCTGCCATGAAAGATAACATGCTTCAATCTCAATACAGTCAACGGGCTTTAAAAGACCGATTGGCCCGATATTTTGTTTCCCTGGGCGGCGTTAGCGTCATTATTGCTATATTGCTGATTTTCTTTTATTTGCTCTATGTGGTTATACCCATGTTTGAATCGGCAGATATTAGTGAAAGCCAAACGTATTCAGCGCCGGGTGAAGGCACAACCTTATTACTGGGGCTGGAAGAACAGGGCGGAATTGCCGTTCGTTTCACGGATAAAGGCCAGGCTATCTTTTTTGAGGCGGATTCTGGCAAGCTTGTCCTTAAGCAGTCACTAAATTTAAGCGCAGCTATTACGGCCGTCGCTGCAAATTTAGACCGTGTGGTACTGGGCCTGGCTAATGGTACGGCGGTGGTTGCCAAATATACCTTCGATCTTAGTTATCCCAATGATGTACGCACGATTACCCCGGCACTTGAATTTCCATTAGGCGAAACACCCCTGTTAATTGATGAACTAGCGGGCTCATTAACGCGCATTGCTTTTCAAATTAACACCGATAGCGCAGGCTTTGCCGCGACTACAGCAGATAATCGCTTATTGTTTGTGCGTTATGTCCGTGAAGAATCCTTTATTTCTGGGGAAGTGACAACTGAACTCGAGTTACATACTGAACTGGCATTAGAGAATGCATTAACCGACATTGCCTTATCACCTGATCTACACCACTTGTACGCAGCATCGGCTAATAAAGCCCTCATGGATTACACTATTGAAGATGGTGAGTTTTCTGATACGCCTGACATTTATACATTTACGCAGTCAATTAGTCAGTTGAAGTTACTGCTGGGCGGTTCTTCACTTTTGGTAGGGCTTGAAAATGGTGAGGTACAGCAATGGATGCAGGTACGTAATGACAAGGGTAATTTGCTTACGTATATCCGTAATTTCTATGAAGACTTGACCTCAGTAGAAAAGATTGCAACCGAGCAACGTCGTAAAGGTTTTGCGGTTTCGGACAAGCTTGGCGGTATAACGCTTTACTATTCAACATCACAGCGCACGCTCGCACATATTAATACAGCCAATCTATCGATTAATGAAATGGCATGGTCTGCGCGTGCGCAACATTTATTAGTGGTTGATGAGCGAGATCAGTTTCATTTGTACGAAGTACATAATGAGTACCCGGAAATATCCTGGGATGTTTTGTGGGGCAAAATTTGGTACGAAGGCTATGATGAGGCCGATTACATTTGGCAGTCGTCTGCATCGACCAATGAGTTTGAACCAAAATTTAGTTTAATGCCGCTTTCTTTCGGTACATTAAAAGCGGCTTTTTACGCCATGTTATTTGCGGTGCCCATTGCAATTTTGGGCGCAATGTTCACGGCACAATTTATGGCGCCACGCATGCGCCAGACGGTTAAGCCTTCTATTGAAATAATGGAGGCATTACCAACGGTTATTTTAGGTTTTTTAGCGGGCCTGTGGTTAGCGCCCTACGTTGAAACGCACCTTGCCGGTGTATTTACTTTATTGCTTATACTACCCATTGGTTTTATTTTAAGCGCGGCCCTGTGGAGTTACGTGCCTAATAAATCCGTATTTGAAGGATGGGAAGCGGCCATATTAGTCCCGGTGGTTTTGTTACTTATCTGGTTCTCCATGAGTTTAAGTGGGCCAATTGAAACGGTGTTTTTCAATGGTGATATGCGTGGCTATATGAGTAACGAGTGGGGCATGACGTATGACCAGCGTAATTCATTGGTTGTCGGTTTGATAATGGGCTTTGCAGTTATCCCTACCATTTTCTCTATTGCCGAAGACGCTCTATTTAGTGTGCCGCAGCATTTAATTCGCGGTTCACTTGCATTAGGTGCAACACGTTGGCAAACCATGATCAACGTTGTTTTGCCAGCGGCAAGCCCGGCGATATTTTCCGCCGTGATGATGGGCTTTGGTCGAGCCGTAGGTGAAACGATGATTGTATTAATGGCCACGGGTAATACGCCATTAATGGATATGAGTATCTTCCAGGGTATGCGCACGCTGGCGGCAAATATTGCAGTGGAAGTGCCCGAAGCAGAGGTGGCGAGTACACATTATCGCGTGTTGTTCCTGGCGGCGTTTATTTTGTTTATGTTTACTTTTTTCTTTAACACGATCGCTGAAATTATTCGTCACCGACTACGTAAAAGGTATAGCGGATTATGATTCGTCAATGGTTTAAAAGTGGCACGCCATGGATTTGGATGAATGCCGGTGCAGTGAGTATTGCATTAGTCGCCGTATTTGGTTTGTTATTTTTGATTATGTTTCGAGGTATGAGCCATTTTTGGCCAGCCAATGTTGAAGCATTTAATTATGTGAATGATCAACAGACAATGACAGTCATTGCTGAAGTGGTTGAATCTGAAACCGTAGCATCTGATTCCGTTCCGGGCATTACATCGGCTACGGGTGAAGTAACGCGTTACCTGGTTAAAACAGGTAATCGTGATATTTTAGGCAGTGATTTCAAATGGATTTATGAGCAGGGTTTAAAAGATAGAACACAGCCCTCTGATGTAATGGTGTTAGAGAGGATCGAATGGGGTAACTTTTACGGTTACTTAAACGCTGTTTATGAAAATGATTCTCTAGTATCAGATAGCGGAAATCTATGGACTGTTTTTAGTCAACGCTTAGAGCGTGCACTAGATATTCGTGAGCAGTTACTGGATTTAGAGCGGGGTGACATCGGTGCGATTAACTATCGACTTGAACGCTTACGTTTAAATGAAAAAAGCTTACAGTTAAATGATGAACTTACGGCTGAAGCCGCTAATACTATTCAGCAGGAAAGAACGGTTTTAAAAGCCCAATATGCTGAGTTACTAAAGCAGACAGAAAAACTCTATAAAGAAATAAACCGTGACTCTATTCGTGCCACCGTTATGGATGGTCGTGAAATCACTATTCCTTTAGAAAAAATAGTCAAGGCCTGGCAGCCGAATCAAATGAATATTTTTGATAAAACAATTTTTTACTTTGAATCATTATGGGCTTTTGTGTCAGAAGATCCACGTGAAGCAAATACGGAAGGCGGTATATTCCCTGCGATATTTGGTACCGTAATGATGGTGATGCTGATGTCGGTTATGGTCACGCCGTTTGGTGTTGTCGCTGCCGTTTACTTACGCGAGTATGCGCAGCAGGGTGTGATTATTCGAGTTATTCGAATTGCCGTGAATAACCTGGCGGGTGTACCTTCTATAGTGTATGGCGTATTTGGTTTGGGATTTTTTGTTTACTTTTTAGGTGGCAGTATCGATGCATTGTTTTACCCAGAGGCCTTGCCTGGGCCAACCTTCGGCACGCCGGGATTATTGTGGTCATCATTGACATTAGCCTTATTAACATTGCCCGTCGTTATCGTTGCAACCGAAGAAGGTTTATCACGAATTCCGCGAGCTTTACGAGAAGGTAGCCTGGCCTTAGGTGCAACTAAAATTGAAACCTTATGGCGCGTCGTTTTGCCAATGGCAAGCCCTGCAATAATGACGGGACTTATTTTAGCAATTGCACGTGCGGCTGGTGAAGTAGCGCCGTTGATGTTGGTAGGTGTGGTTAAATTAGCGCCTAGTTTACCCTTAGATGGCAATATGCCTTTTTTACATCTAGATCGTAAGTTTATGCATTTGGGTTTTCATATTTACGATGTGGGTTTTCAAAGCCCTAATGTAGAGGCCGCAAGACCTTTAGTTTACGCCACAGCCTTTTTATTGGTGGTAGTAATTGTTGCACTGAATTTAAGCGCAATTAGTTTAAGAAATAAATTACGTGAGAAGTACCGCGCACTTGATAACTAGCTTATTAAGTTAGGTAATCATCATAGGATATTTGAATATGAGTAATACAGCCACAGCAGCCGTAACAAATGATACGTCCATTATCTCTGCGCAGGAATCGGCGGAGTCTGAAATTTGCCTGAATGTAAATGACCTCAGCTTATTTTATGGTGAGTCACAAGCTTTACATAATGTAAGTTTTGATATGAAAAAAAATCATGTAACGGCGTTTATTGGGCCGAGTGGCTGCGGTAAATCTACCTTGTTACGTTGCTTTAATCGCATGAATGATTTAATCGATGATGTGCGTGTTACTGGTGAAATTGTTCTTGATGGTAAGAATATATTTGACTCTTCGGTCGATGTAACGGCATTACGTCAGCGTGTAGGCATGGTTTTTCAAAAACCTAATCCATTCCCTATGAGCATATTTGAAAACGTAGCATATGGTTTGAGACTGCAAGGTATCAATAAACGCCGTGTACTTGAAGAGAAAGTAGAGTGGGCTTTAAAAGGTGCGGCTTTATGGGATGAAGTTAAAGATCGCTTAGATCAAAGTGCATTGGGGATATCCGGTGGGCAGCAACAACGCTTAGTGATTGCACGTGCGATTGCCATTGAACCAGAAATTTTATTATTGGATGAGCCAGCGTCTGCACTTGATCCTATCTCTACACTAAAAATAGAAGAGTTAATTCACGAACTAAAATCACAGTACACTATTTTAATTGTTACGCATAATATGCAGCAGGCGGCACGTGTATCTGATGAAACTGCCTTTATGTATATGGGTGAGATGGTGGAGTTTGGTGACACCAATAATATCTTCACTAATCCTACAATGAAACAAACAGAAGATTATATTACTGGTCGTTACGGCTAATTAATATTTGGGGCACAGTTATGGAAAAAATTATTATAAGTCAGCATATATCGCATAAATTTGATGAGGAGATGGAAAGTCTGCGTCATCAGGTTTTGAAAATGGGTGGTTTAGTTGAGCAGCAAATTGGTAGAGCCGTTGATGCACTGCAAACAATGGATGCGGCAGCGGCTGATGAGATTATTTTACGCGATCATAAAGTGAATGCCTTAGAAGTTGCGATTGATGAAAAATGTACGCGTATTTTAGCTAAACGTCAGCCTGCAGCTACTGATCTTCGCATGGTGATAGCGGTGATTAAAACCATTACTGATCTTGAACGCATTGGCGATGAAGCCGAGAAAATTGCAAAAATGACATTGCATATATCGGAGCAGGATGGCGCTTTTCATAGCCGTTACGCGGGCATACGTCATTTAGGTGATCACGTTAAACGCATGGTGCATGATGTTTTAGATGCCTATGCGAGGCTTGATGTTGACGCAGCGATACAGGTGCTACGTGATGATGATGCAGCTGATGAAGAGTATCAAAGTTTAATGCGTATGCTTATTACCTATATGATGGAAGATCCACGCACTATTTCTGAAGTGTTAGACGTAATGTGGGCGGCTCGTGCATTAGAACGTATTGGTGATCATGCTAAAAATATTGGCGAGTATGTGATTTACCTGGTGAAAGGAAAAGATATTCGGCACATTGATTTAGATGAAGCCGAAAAAAATATTTTGTAATAATTTGTCATTGTTTTGTCATATAAATATTATTTAATAGTATGCTCAATCAATAAGGACTTAGATGGTTTTATTGTTACCAGTTAAACTGTCTTTAGACGTGATTTAATTATGAAACATGCAAATATTTTAATTGTTGAAGATGATCAGGATATTCAGGATATGCTTAGCTTTTCCCTGGAACCTGAGGGATATACAATTTATTCTGCATTTACGGTTAAGGATGGCTGGGAAGCAATAGAAAGTAAATCGGTTGATCTTGTGTTACTGGATTGGATGTTACCTGATAACAGTGGTATTGATTTACTGCATCGCATTAGAAAATATCATTCGGCATTGCCGGTTATTATGATAACCGCAAAAGCCGAGGAAGAAGATAGAATACTCGGTTTAGATGTTGGTGCAGACGACTACATTACCAAACCTTTTTCAGTGCGTGAATTAAAGTCAAGAATTCAGGCGGTGTTAAGACGTTCAATGCCAGATGAACAACCCATAAAGATTGGTGAATTGTATCTTGACCCTGTTAGTCAGCGTGTAAAAGTGGCTGAGACGACAATAGATTTATCACCCACAGAATTTAAATTATTGCATTATTTTATGGGGCATACCGATCGTGTATTTTCGCGTAGCCAATTATTAGATCAAGTATGGGGTACGGATGTGTATGTTGAAGAGCGTACGGTTGATGTGCATATTAGGCGTTTGCGCAAACAGCTTGAGAAATATGCGTTAGCTGGCTTGCTGCAAACGGTACATGGAAGTGGATATCGTTTCTCGAGATTGTAATGACTGCAATTTTACGCCGTGAATTAGAGTTATTACTGGCATGGTTAGTTCTCATGCTGGTACTGGGTAGCTTTATTGATCAAGTGCTTCTTGTGCTGCTATTGGGGATGTCTGTATATATTGCCTGGACTTTATACAATCTGCATAAACTAACCAAATGGCTGAGTAAACCATCAAAACATGCGCCAGAATCCTGGGGTGTATGGGATGAAGTTTATTATCAGTTGCATCATCTTTATCAGCGACAGAGAAAAGCCCGCCGCAAGTTAACATCAATTTTAAATCGCTTTCAAAAATCAACTCAGGCACTGCCTTATGCGACGATTGTATTAAACGATGTTGATGAAATTGAATGGTTTAATCCTGCTGCAAGTCAATTATTTAATCTTTATTCAAAAGTAGATGTTGGGCAGCGCATTGATAATTTAATTCGCCATCCAGAATTTATTAATTATTTATCAAAACGTCACTTTGATAAGCCGCTTGAATTTACGCATGACGTAAAAAAGCTACTTTTAAATATTACACCCTATGGTAATGGTCAATATTTATTGAGCGCACGTGATGTTACACAGCGTAGAAAGCTTGACGATATGAGACGTGATTTCATCTCAAATGCATCACATGAATTACGCACGCCGATAACGGTAATGTCAGGTTATATAGAGATGCTAATAGACACTCAAGATGATGCATTACAAGCACCGCTTAAAAAAATTCAACAACAAACTGCGCGTATGGAAAGTATTGTTACTGAATTAATCGGTTTGGCTAAACTTGAGGCATCACCTGAAATTGAAAATCCTCTTCCTATTGATACAAAAGCTCTATTTAATGATATTTATAATGAAGCCATTGGCTTTGATCAGGGTAAACATAATATTTCCCTGGCATATGAACCTATTGAATTAAGTGGTAATTATGACGAGTTACGTATGGCTATCTCTAATCTGATGACGAATGCGATTCGCTATACACCTGAGGGTGGGTTGATTGAATTATCCACTCAGGTGGATAATTCAGGCACCTGCATTTGCGTTAAAGATAATGGCATTGGAATTGAATATCAGCATATATCGCGTTTAACAGAGCGTTTTTATCGGGTAGACGAAGGTCGTTCTAGGCAGCAAGGCGGTACTGGCCTGGGTTTGGCGATTGTTAAGCAGGTGCTGGAACGCCATGGTGGTACACTGCGAATTGAGACCACGCCGGGTCAGGGAAGTTTATTTTGTTGTTGTTTTTAGCGTGTCACTAAATTGTAACAATTGCGTCACTTTATTATCATATTTATGCCACAAACTACACTCACTTAACTAATTAGAGTAAACAGAATGAAACTTAAACTTAAACGTATATCATCTATATTATCTGCGTCAGTTTTGGGCGTGAGCCTTATTGCTTCAACGGCGACAGCTGTAACGGTTGATAAAAGCATCCCTGAATATAAGCCTACATCAGGCATTTCAGGTAACCTGTCGAGTGTTGGATCGGATACTTTGGCCAACCTGATGACTTTATGGGCTGAATCTTTCAAGCGTTCATACCCAAATGTAAATATTCAAATTCAGGCAGCGGGTTCTTCAACAGCTCCGCCAGCATTAACGGAAGCAACATCTAATATCGGCCCAATGAGTCGTAAAATGAAAGATAAAGAAGTTGCTGCATTTGAAGATCGCTACGGTTATAAGCCTACGGCTATTCCTGTCGCAATTGATGCACTCGCTGTTTATGTAAACAAAGATAACCCAATAAAAGGTATGAGCATTCCTGATGTTGATGCAATATTCTCTTCTACTAGAAAATGTGGTGCTAAAGAGGACGTTGCTAAATGGGGTGATCTTGGTTTAGCAGGTAACTGGAAGTCACGTGATATTCAAATATTCGGTCGTAACTCTGTTTCAGGTACCTACGGTTATTTCAAGAAGAAAGCCTTATGTAAAGGTGACTACAAGAACAGTGTAAATGAGCAACCAGGTTCAGCCTCTGTTGTACAAGCCGTTACTAGCTCAATGAATGGTATTGGGTACTCTGGTATTGGCTATAAGACATCAGGCGTACGTGCAGTTCCATTAACTAAGAAAGACGGTGGCAAATTTATTGCGGCTACTGCGGATAATGCGGTTTCTGGTAAATATCCTCTATCTCGCTTCCTTTACGTGTATGTGAATAAGCACCCAAATAAGTCACTGGCTCCATTAGAAAAAGAATTTATTAAACTGGTTCTTTCACAGCAGGGCCAGCAAGTGGTTATCAAAGATGGCTATATTCCATTGCCAGCCAAGGTTGTTGAAAAATACTTATCGACTATTTAAAAATATTATTTAAATAATCATTAAAAAAGAGCCGCATATTGCGGCTCTTTTTTTGTATGTATGAATAGTAAGTTACAGATTCACATAAAGAAAATCACTACGTACCCCCCCTGGTATTGTTAAAGCCACTGCGTATAGCTAAACAGTGATGCTCATATATCGACCAGTTAATTTCACCTATTTAGGCCATTTAGCACTAAATATTGGATGTTAGGCAATGTTAAGGCTATTATTCGCTTCTTAATTTTTTAGTATGTTTGGTGGCAGGCTAACGATTGCCGTGTATTTCATTAAGCATGCTTTTTATACTGGAAAACTGAATGTCTCAGATTGATTATTGTGTGAAACCCGGCGGACAGCTTTCAGGCGTATTTCGCGTTCCTGGTGATAAATCTATTTCTCACCGTTCTATTATGTTTGGTTCAATAGCCGACGGAACGACACATGTCACCGGTTTTTTGCAGGGTGAAGATAGTTTAAATACCCTGCGTGCCTTTCGTGCTATGGGTGTGCAAATTGATGGGCCTAATGAAAACGCTGAAGTGACGATTCAGGGTGTTGGCATAGACGGTTTGAAACCGCCGACGGCACCTATTGATTTGGGTAATTCAGGTACATCCATTCGTTTAATGTCTGGCTTATTGGCAGGACAGGCATTTGACGTTGAGTTATCCGGTGACCGTTCTTTGTCTAAACGGCCTATGAAGCGAGTAACCGATCCACTGGCTTTAATGGGTGCAAATATAGATACAGCAGAAGATGGCAAGCCACCACTTAAAGTGAAGGGTGGCTCTAAAATGCAGGGTATTGATTACTTAATGCCAATGGCCAGTGCTCAGGTTAAAAGCTGCATATTGCTTGCTGGTATGTACGCCAGGGGTAAAACCTGTGTCACTGAGCCCGCAACAACCCGTGACCATACCGAGCGCATGTTAAATGCCTTTGGTTATAAGGTTGAAACCTCAGGCAACCGCATGTGCCTTGAAGGGGGTGGCCGCTTGACCGCTTGCGATATTGACGTGCCCTCTGATATTTCATCGGCGGCCTTCTTTTTAGTGGGCGCCAGCATTGCGGAGAATTCAGATATCACTTTGCAGCACGTCGGTGTTAACCCAACCCGTACCGGTGTGATAGATATCCTGAAATTAATGGGTGCAAATATTGAGTTGCTCAATGAGCGGTTAGTAGGTGGTGAGCCGGTTGCGGATATTCGTGTGCGCAGTGCCACTTTAAAAGGGATTAACGTACCTGAAAAGCTGGTGCCATTAGCCATTGATGAATTCCCTGTGTTATTCGTTGCCGCGGCCTGTGCTGAAGGGCAGACGGTAATTACCGGGGCTGAAGAGTTACGTGTTAAAGAGTCAGATCGTATTCAAGTGATGGCGGATGGCTTGCAGGTCATTGGCGTTGATGCAAGGCCAACCGATGATGGGATGATTATTAATGGGGGCTCAATTAAGGGCGGCAAAGTACATAGTCGTGATGATCACCGCATTGCAATGGCATTCACCATGGCTGGATTGCGTGCAGAAAGTGAGATCCTGATTGAAGACTGTGAGAACGTGAACACTTCGTTTCCGGATTTTATTGGTCTGGCGAATCGCGCGGGTATTTCTATAGCTATCGCGAGTTAAGGCTGTTCGGTATTTCTCCCGGGGATAGACCGCCGATTTTTGGCGCTCTGTCCCCTTATTGATACCATCAAGAGACGACGGTGTAGTTCACCAGCTTCGTTTACTCTTGGTGGTATCACAACAGGGGACAGAGCGGGAAAGCACCGGTCTGTCCCCAAGTAAATCAGCTGATGTAGAAAAATTATGAGTATTAAGCATATCCCCGTAATCACACTCGATGGCCCAAGCGGCGCAGGTAAGGGTACTATCGCCCAGAATGTAGCATCTACACTGGGTTTTCATATCCTCGACAGTGGCTCTTTATATCGTTTGACGGCCCTGGCATCGCAGAATGATGGAATTGATTTAGCGGATGAATTGGCGATTGCAGAGATTGCTGCAAAATTAGACGTCGTTTTCAAACCGACTGGGAATGGCTTACAAATACTCCTGCGCGGTGCTGATGTGAGTGAAACTATTCGCCAGGAAGAAGTAGGCATGCGCGCTTCAAAAGTAGCCGCCATTCCGGCGGTTCGAAATGCCTTATTGCAGCGCCAACGCGACTTTTTAGCGCTGCCAGGCCTGGTGGCCGATGGACGTGATATGGGCACTACAGTATTTCCAGATGCCCCGCTAAAAGTATTTATGACGGCATCTGCTGAAGAAAGAGCCAAAAGGCGTGTTAAGCAGTTGAAAGAGAAAGGAATAAATGCTAATATCGCCGCCCTCGTTGCAGACTTGAAAGCACGAGATGAACAGGATGAAAACCGCGCTGTATCGCCACTTAAACCGGCTGAGGACGCAATTTTTCTGGATACGACTTCAATGAGTATTCAGCAAGTGACCCAAAAGGTTGTAGATTTAGCTAAACAACGCCTTTAAATTTTGTTCCGAGCATGTTGCTCACCCGATAGTTTACGTTCTATCTTTGCCCCAATGGGTTTGAACCTAAACATCGATTAACCCTAACCCTGTATGCCCAGCTCGTATGTATTTCTACGGCTAATCCATCGGCATATCAGTAAATCCATGGAAATTCTTATGTCAGAATCTTTTGCAGAACTCTTTGAACAGAGCCTTCAAGAAACCGAAATGATCACCGGTACTATCGTTACAGGTACTATTGTTGATATTTCAAACGGTTATGTAACCGTTGCCGCAGGCCTTAAATCTGAAGGCGTTATCCCAGAATCACAATTTTTCAGCAATGGTGAACTAGAAGTTGCTATTGGTGATGAAGTTGAAGTTGTACTTGAAGCAGTTGAAGACGGCTACGGTGAAACGCGTTTGTCGCGTGATAAAGCGAAGCGTGCCAAAGCATGGATCGTACTGGAAGCCGCTCACGAAGCAGAAGAAATTATTACAGGTGTTATCACTGGTAAAGTTAAAGGTGGCTTCACGGTTGAGCTTGGCGATATCCGTGCATTCCTGCCGGGTTCATTGGTTGACGTACGTCCAGTACGCGACACATCTTACCTTGAAGGTAAGGAACTTGAATTTAAAGTGATTAAGCTTGATCAGAAACGTAACAACGTTGTTGTTTCTCGTCGTGCGGTTGTTGAATCAGAATACAGCGCAGAGCGTGAAGAGTTACTCGCTGGCCTGGAAGAAGGCAAATCTGTTAAAGGTATCGTTAAGAACCTTACGGATTACGGCGCATTCCTGGATCTTGGTGGTATTGACGGTCTATTGCACATTACAGATATGGCCTGGAAGCGCGTTAAGCACCCATCTGAAGTAGTGGAAGTAGGTTCTGAAATTGAAGTGGTTGTTCTTAAGTTTGATAAAGAGCGTAACCGTGTTTCTCTTGGCCTTAAGCAGCTTGGCGAAGATCCATGGGCAGCTATTGCTAAGCGTTACCCAGAAGGTTCACGCCTTAAAGGTAAAGTTAGCAACATCACTGACTACGGTTGTTTCGTTGAAATTGAAGATGGCGTTGAAGGTTTGGTCCACGTATCTGAAATGGATTGGACTAACAAGAACGTTAACCCAGCTAAAGTTGTTACATTAGGCGACGAAGTTGAAGTAATGATCCTGGATATCGATGAAGAACGTCGTCGTATTTCTCTAGGCATGAAGCAGTGCTCAACTAATCCCTGGGATGAGTTTGGTGCTACGCGCAACAAGGGTGATAAAGTTAGCGGTAAGATCAAATCTATCACTGATTTCGGTATCTTCGTTGGTCTTGAAGGCGGTATCGACGGTCTGGTTCACTTATCTGACCTTTCCTGGGATTCTACCGGTGAAGATCTGGTGCAGAACTTTGCCAAGGGCGATGAACTTGAAGCCGTTGTTCTTTCTATTGATCCTGAGCGTGAGCGTATTTCTCTTGGCGTTAAGCAAATGGAACAAGACCCATTCTCTAACTTCGTAGCAGAAAACGGTAAGGGTGCATTTGTTAAGGGCACAATCATTGATGTTGATGCTAAGGCCGCTACAATCGATCTGGGCGATGGTATCGAAGGCACATTACGTGCTTCAGAACTATCACGTGATCGTGTTGAAGATGCGCGTACATTGCTTAAAGTTGGCGAAGAGATTGAAGCTAAGTTTATCGGTGTGGACCGTAAAACACGCTCTATTAGCCTTTCACTTAAAGCGAAAGATGCAGATGATGAAGCAGCAGCAATCAAAGAATATGGTTCTGATTCGGCTGCTCCAGCAGCAACAACGCTGGGTGATTTGCTGAAAGAGCAGATGAATGCTAAAAACGACTAAGTAATTAGGACATATTTATGTAATTTTTTCAGCCACTTAGGTGACAAAGCTGATTTACTTACTATAATGTGTTGATAATTTACTAATTTTTGCAGAGGGTCAGGGACGACTACTGTATTTAAACGGGGAACAATGTATGTCGGGTGAAGTCGTTTCAAGAGCAATGATGAAGTCAGAGTTAATTGAACTGATGGCGCGCAAGCAAAATCATTTGGCTTACAAAGATGTTGAATTAGCGGTTAAGAGCTTACTTGAACAGATGTCGGAAGCACTATCTACAGGTGACCGCATTGAGATTCGAGGCTTCGGCAGCTTTAGCCTGCATTTCAGACCACCAAGATCAGGTCGTAACCCTAAAACAGGGGATTCTGTTTCATTACCGGGAAAATACGTACCACATTTTAAACCGGGAAAAGAACTACGCGAGCGAGTTAACGAGTCGCTTAACAAATAATAAGCAATGTCAGGTATATAGTTTATCTGGTTATACGCTGAATACAGCAGCATATTTTAACTGATGATACGTTTTTTAAGTTTGCTGGTATCCATACCGATAATTATTCTAATTGCTGCATTTGCCTATAAAAATGCACAACTAGTTTTCATCGATCTTTTTCTTTATCAAATTAACCTGCCTTTAGCTGTACTGATACTTCTCGCTTTATTAGTGGGTGTTGTTTTAGGTTATCTATTAAATTTACTGACATTACTTAATCTAAAGCGAAGGCTTTATCGACTTAAACATAAAAAAGAAACGCTTGAAGGCCTCTCTAATATTTTAAATAAGTCTGATAAGTGAAAGTACTTAGATGATTAATTTTCTTCAATATAATTATTATGCCGACTGGTTAATATATCTTTTACCTATATTTGGTTTTATATTAGGCAGTGTTATTGCGCGGCGTCGACTTAGAAAAAAAAGACGCCAACTACGTTTTTCTAATGATTATTTTCAAGGTTTAAATTATCTGCTTAATGATGAGCAAGATAAAGCACTGGACATATTTATTCAATTAGTCGAAACAGACTGGGAAACCATTGATACCAGTCTGGCATTGGGTACTATATTTAGACGCCAGGGCGAAATTGATAAAGCGATAAAATTACATCAAAATTTGCTCGCCCGGCCATCATTGCCTGCTGAATATAAATCAACTGTTTTACTGGCATTGGCTAAAGATTACTTACAAGCCGGGTGGCTGGATCGTGCGGAAGGTTTATTTAAAGATGTCATAGAAGACAGTGAATTTACCCATGAGGCTCAACAGTGCTTAATGAGTATTTATGAGCAAGAGCAGGAGTGGAATCAGGCTATTAATGTGGCTTGCCGTTATCAGCGTCGGGGCGATTCTGAACTGGCAAAAATAATTGCACAATATTATTGCGAACAAAGCCAGCAAATGTTGCAGCAGGGTGATTTCAAAGAAGCAGAAGCATTGGCTATTCAGGCTTTAAATACAGATAAAAACTGTGTACGGGCTTCAATTATTTTGGCAGATTTATCAATTAATAGTGGGCGTTATCAAAAGGCCATACGATTTTTACGCCAGGTAGAAACGCAAGACGTACAGTTGTTACCTCTAGTGATTACCAAGTTATTACATTGTTACCGTAATACGTCTAATTTAAATAAGGCATTAATTTATTTAAAGTCGGTTGATCAAAGATATTCAGAAATTTCTCTAATTGCTGAAGTAACGCAGTTAATTAATGAAATACACGGTGTGGAAAGTGCAGTGCAATATTTATCCGATGCTGCGATCAAGAAGCCCTCACTTATAGCATTGAAAACATTATTAAGCGTGCAATCACCGAGCAAGGATTGTTCAAAGAGTATATTGCCGGGCGTTGTTGAAGCTATAATGGCAAAACAAGCTGATTATCAATGTGGCCGTTGTGGCTACTCCGCTAATACCCATGTTTGGCTATGTCCGTCCTGCCATGGATGGAGCAGCATGTTGCCAAAAATAGATTGAGCCATTACCCATGTCTGATCCAAAAATTATAGTTGCCTTAGATTACCCTACTGAAGCAAAAGCATTCGAGTTAATAGATCAGTTAGACTCGAGCTTATGTCGATTAAAAGTGGGTAAAGAAATGTTCACGCTGCTAGGCCCTTCCTTTGTTGAGAGTATCCAGGCCAAAGGGTTTGAAGTTTTTTTAGACCTTAAATACCACGATATACCTAATACTGTGGCAATGGCCTGCCAGGCTGCTGCAAGCTTAGGTGTGTGGATGCTGAATGTTCATGCCAGTGGTGGCAGACGCATGATGGAAGCGGCAGCTGAGGCAATTGCTAACATGCAGAACAGGCCTCATTTGATCGCCGTTACCGTACTAACAAGTATGTCAGAAGATGATTTGCTAGAGTTGGGTATTAAAGAATCGCCAGCAGAGCAGGCGCTTAAGTTGGCGGTACTGGCTAAATCATCAGGAATGGATGGAGTTGTTTGCTCTGCACAAGAAGCTAGCCGGATGCAGCAACAGCTCGGAAGTGATTTTATATTGGTTTCTCCAGGTATTAGGCCAGCGGGTTCAAAAGCAGATGATCAGAGACGAACTATGACCCCCGTAGATGCATTAAAAGCAGGTTCAGATTATTTAGTTATAGGTCGACCCATTACCCAGTCTGACAACCCACTAGGTATTTTACGTACAATTAATTCAGAAATTTCTGCATTGTCTTAGTTCATTATTTTTATTAGTGTTACCGCTCCTCTAATAATGGATTTAGGAGTAGAAAGTATGAAAATGGTAAAAATAGTTTTATTTAGCCTGGTTATGTTGTTCTCCAGTATGGTTTATGCCGGATTGGTTAATATTAATCAGGCGGATGCGCCAACTTTAGCAAGTGAGCTTAAGGGTGTAGGTGATAAAAAGGTACAGGCAATCGTTGATTATCGAACCCAGAATGGCCCCTTTGCATCGGTTGATGATTTGCAAAATGTAAAAGGAATTAGCGTTAAAACGATTGAAAATAATAGATCAAATTTAAGCATTTAATTCAGTTATTCTATAAACATAAAAATACCCCGCAGCTTTTAGTTGTTGGGGTATTTTTTTTGCTCTTTATTAACGTAAAATATTAACAACTTATAAACAAGCAAGAGTTATAGAATGAAAATTGAATTTTGGGAGCAGCGCTGGGATGAAGGAAGTATTGGCTTTCATCTATCTGAAGTTAACCCTTACCTTGTTGAATACTGGTCGTCTTTAAACATTAATAATAATGCGACAGTCCTTGTTCCTATGTGCGGTAAATCATTAGATATGATGTGGTTGCTATCTCAGGGGTTGTCTGTATTAGGTATTGAATGCAGTAAAAAAGCAATTCAAGCATTTTTTGATGAACAGAAACTGGAGCCTCAAGCTAATCAATACAAGAGTTTTGTGGCGCATAACAGTTCTCAATTAAAGGTGCTTGAGGGAGATTTTTTTAAACTGGATAGAGAGGCCCTGAGTAAGGTTTCAGCTGTTTATGATCGTGCTTCCTTAGTCGCTTTACCTGAAAATATGCGCAAGCAATATGTTGAGCTATTGGCGCAGAATTTACCCGCGCATGTGAGCATTTTATTGGTGACGCTTGAATATAATCAGGCATTGATGTCAGGGCCGCCATTTTCAGTATCTAATAATGAAGTCGAATACTTATATAAACCACATTTTTTAGTCGAGAATGTATATCAAAAAGATATCCTAAACGAGCAGCCAAGATTTAAGCAACAGGGTCTGGATATGATGATTGAGCGTGTTTATAAGATCAGTCGCTAATAACTTGTATTTAAATAAGTTTTTACACTTGCTGTTTGTAAATTGTTGAACTAAAACTAATCATATTAAGTTTAAATAAATAATAGGTAACCGCCGATGATGAGCGTCAAAATGGAAAGAGTGTTAGACACTCTAACCACCCACTACATGCCTTTCACCTTGCTCTCAAAAGAACGTATGTCAGAAGTCGTAAACATCGTTCGTTTTATTGAGATGCGTGAAGGTGAGATTTTTCAAATTACTGGTGGGGCGGGTAAAGATTATCTGTTTGTAGTTGAAGGTTCATTAAATATCATTACGGATGGTGATGTACGCTCTATTAACGGCCCAGAAGAAACGCGTAAATCGCCAATTGTTTTAGGAAGTTCACCGGCAACAAGCACTGTTGTTGCGCGCTCAGATTGCATTATCTGTCATGCAGATAGAGACATGCTGGATGAATTAATTTCGTGGGATGAAATTGTTCATCTTATGGAAGAAACCAATGAAGAGCTAGCGGATCAGCTGGAAAAGGTTCGTAATTCATTGGTGTTCCGTCGGCTTCCTTCAGAAATGGTGGAATTAGCATTTTCAAAAATGCGTACAGTCAAAGTGGCCAAAGGCGAAGCGGCTATTAAGCAAGGTGAAGAAGGTAATTCTTATTACATTATTACTGAGGGCTCGGCAGAAGTTTACTCCATTGGTATATATGACGATGAACCACAGAAAATTGCCGAACTTACACAAGGTGATGCATTTGGTTGTGAAGCACTTATTTCAGGGAGCACACGCTCTGAAACGGTAATGATGAAAGAAGATAGTGTTTTATCTGTTCTCGATAAAACCGATTTTGAAGAGCTCATTAAGACACCGCTAATTAAATCAGCAAACCAAACAGTAGCCAAATCAATGCTGGATACAGGACATATTCCAATTGATGTACGCTATGCTGAAGAGTATGACGAGGGTCATATGGCAGATGCAATTCTAATTCCGTTATTTGAGCTTAGAAATAGAATAGATGAGTTAGATAAAAGCAAGAGTTATGTCGTTTATTGTCATGGGGGCAGTAGAAGTGCGGTGGCAACGCTTGTTCTAGCGCAAAATGAGTTTGATGTTGTCAGTCTTGAAGGTGGTATACGAGACTGGGAGCATGAGTTAAAATCTGTTAACTGATTATAAAATTATGTATTAAAAAAAGGTCGATGTAATAGTCGGCCTTTTTTTGTCAAAGTGATGGAAACATGTTATGGCATATGGCTTTATCGTTACCTTAAATAAGCAGACAGTTTATACGTATAAAGACATACCTGCGCCAGCCCGATTAAGGCGATATTTAGATGAAATGGATCTACACATGGAAAACGGGGTACAATTAGGTGATGCTTTTATTGCGCAGCCGTCTGATTATCAACGACAGCAATATGTAGCCATGGACTTAATTCATAGTCTTGAGAAAAAAGATTTTAAAATGATAGATGTATTGTCTGCTTATTTAATGAAGCGTAATGCAAAGTTAATTGAAATAAGAGCTTCTTTAAAAGATGATGTTTTTAATATGCAACTTATAACAAAAGAATAAATTCATTAAAAGAGATTAAAAATGAAAATATGTATTATTTCAGGTAGTCATAGAGAAAATTCGCAAAGTAGCAAAGTGGCTAAGTATTATCAGACTGTATTATTGAATGGTATTTGTGATGAGGCGCCAATTGTAGATCTGGCAAACAATCCATTGCCACTTTGGGATGAAGGAATATGGAATGGCGATGAAAAATGGACAAAACTGTTGGCACCTTTAAGAGAACTATTATCTTCATCTGATGGTTTTGTTGTGGTAACACCTGAATGGCATGGACAAGTCCCTGCGGGCTTAAAAAACTTTTTCCTTATTTTTGGAAAAAATGAATTAGGTCATAAGCCAGCTAAAATCGTTGCAGTGTCTTCTGCTGATGGTGGTGCATATCCTGTTGCTGAATTACGTATGAGTAGTTATAAAAATAGTCGCCTTTGTTATATTCCTGAGCAAATGATTATTCGTAATGTTGAAAAAGTATTAAACGAAAAAACTGAAGATAATAATGCTGCGGCAGATGAGTATTTTAGAGAAAGAATAGAATGGTCTCTGAATATCTTAAAGCAGTATGTTATTGCTTTAAAGCAAGTTCGCAGTAGCGGTGCCACAGAAACAGAAAAATTTGGTAATGGAATGTAGCTGATGTTGCAATATCAAGTTATTCCCGTTACAAGCTTTCAGCAAAACTGCTCATTAGTTTGGTGTGATCAAACTAATGAAGCGGCTTTAATTGATCCGGGCGGTGATATTGATTTACTGCTAAAAGCAGTAGCGCACAAAAATGTAGACTTAAAGCAGATTTGGTTGACCCATGGCCACCTGGATCATGTGGGTGCTAGCGCAGAATTAAAAGTGCGCTTGGGCATACCTGTAACAGGCCCACATATAGATGATAAGTTTCTACTTGATGCAATACCACAGCAATGTGAGATGTTCGGCTTTTCTACAGTCGAAAAATTCTTACCTGATCTGTGGTTAAATGAAGCATCGGTATTAACATTAGGTAATGAAACATTCTCTATATTATATACACCTGGACATACACCGGGGCATATTGTTATTAAGCATGATGGAAGAAAGTTGCTATGGGTTGGCGATGTGTTGTTTCATGGGAGTATAGGGCGAACAGATTTCCCTCGTGGTAACCATGAAGAACTATTAACGTCTATAAAAAACAAGCTGCTAACGCTTGAAGATGAATATCATTTTATACCGGGACATGGAGCTGAATCGACTATTGGTGAAGAAAGGGCGCACAATCCTTTTTTAATCTAGTCCACATATCCTTATATGCACATTAAAAATACTTAATACGGGAGATTAATTTCTCGTGATATATTTTAGCTTGTTAATACTTTTGGAAAACTCATGCAAGCTGGCCCTCGTAAAATCAATACGCCATTTCGACCCATACCATTAGATGTCCCAGAGGGTATGGCACCAAATGAGTTTTTTAATAGTACTGAAAACCTTAATGATCTCGTAAATAACAATGGCTTACTGGAAAATCCAGAAGGTTTATTGCTCTATAGAAAGGCCTTAGGGCACTCAAATGAGTTCGATACATCAATTATTTATAATACCTCCAAATCTGTACTTAATCCATTGGGTCGACCTGTAAGGAGAACTCAGGTGCCTGATCAGGTTAAACATGACTGGAATAGAATGAACCAGATCATTATTGAGTACATGTTAGAAACATATCCAGATCCTGGTGAATATCTGGTTTTAGCGGGTGAGGCTAGCCTGGATGCAACATGGCCGCTTACTTCGCCAGGCGTACCCAGTATCCGTATGCTGCACAACCATTTTATTGTGTTTGATAAAAAAGAACTAAAACAGGCCGAGTTTGCCGATCCAAATAACCCCAATCTTACAGACGGTGGCCAAAATAGTCTTTTTCAATCATATATGCGTAATGTTTATCAAGAATTCATGTCTGAACTTGATCTTGAAATTTTAAAGCCGATAGATATTGGCGAATCAACCCTCGCTTTAACGGGTTATCCGCAAGGCTTGCCCAGTTGGAAAATACAGGGTGGCAAAGATGCGCTTAAGAATATTCGTTTCTGGAGAGAATATGATGAAATTCTTAAAGGTTTTATAGATTTTTATAGAACATTTTTTTGTCAGGTATCATCACGCAACTCGCCAGTGCCAAAAGATGCCTATTACCCAGGTAGGATTGAGTCTACTTTGTTATTTAATAATGACTTTTTGGCGACAGCTAAAAAGGTTAGGGAACATTGTATAACAGACCCTAAATATGCGAATTCAATTCGTTGGCAACCCGCATTTAAGCAACTTATCTATAGAAATGATGACGGAGATTTAATCGTTACTATTAGTCAAAATTCAATTGGTAATGCTATTACAGAATTGTTGGGTGTTGTCGTTAACAGAGTGCCTGATGAAAAGGCATATGCTAAACATGAAAAAAATCTTATATCTAAGCTGCTTGAGGTAAGAGAAAGATTGGTTACTGCGGATTTAGGCCAGGGCATAGCGACTCAATATTGGGGTGCCTAATAATGTTATTTGTTATTAGCTGCAATATTAGCGATCACCTGGCTAAGGGCATGATCAAATACAGAGTGGTCTTCAAGCATATAAGATGTTCCCTCTAGTAACTCATTACAAAACGTGTTTACATCTTTTTCAATAATTTTAGTGCCTTTTCTATCTACAAAAATCATCTGTGCATTTTCCATTGTAATTAAGGATAGTTTTAAGCGACGTGAAGCCTGGTTTTCACTAGTGTGTATTTTGAACCAAACACCGGGTTTAACGTATGCGGGTAGCTCTGATATTATAGTTTCTGAGGTTTTTTCTAGTTGCTCTATTGGGCTAGGCTCATCTTTGCTTTTGTCCGCGTATATAGAGTCTTTAAGTTCAATTTCCTGTTTTACTTTAAGTGATTTCTCTTCGAAAAATTCAGATGAGTTAATAGTATTTTCATAGTGTTTGGTCAGGTTAGAAACGGCCATAAATGCCTTTTCCTGATTTTGCTTCGTGCCTTTGAGCTTTTCGTATACAGTATCTACAATATCTTCATAGCTATTTTTTAAAGAGTTCCACTCTGTATGGCTAGTAATAGTCGCAAGTGATTTTGTTACTATTTTTAGAATATCAATAGACTCTTGCCACTCATAGCTGGTTTTACCAAAACGTAAGTAGCAGGAAAACATATATGTTGACCAGTTATTAAGAAGTAGTGGCTGTACCGGCTTTGGTAATTTTATATTCATTGTATGGTACTGCAGCTCAGAAAGTATTAGCTGCCGGGCATGCTCTTGAATAATTTGTTTGCGTGTTACATCTTCATTCTGTTTTTGTTTCTTTTGCTCGATTGTTGTTAGGCGTTGTAATGATGATGCGGCAGTTCTAAAACTTACAATGTTTTTATTAAAGCTGCGTAATAGCTGGTCAATAATAAGGCTGATAGTTTGATAAACGGTATTGTCTTCATCCTCAATGCCGATGCCAAGATGTGCAATAGTATTTAACAGGGTTCTCGCAGGATGTTTATTGTCATAAAAAAATTTACTATCGATTAGTGAGGTTTTTATAACAGGGATCTGTAGTTTTAATAATAAACTCTTAATAGCATCAGATATGTTCTGGTCACGTAAAAAAGCACCAAATATCATCTCTACAAAATCTATGGTTCTACCATCTATTTGGTTCATTGATTTTGGTACGGCAACGTTATTCAACTTTGCCATACTATTTAATAGTGTGGTCTGGAATGCATCTGTATTAATATTTACCTGCTGACCAGGAATATATTTAGATTTATATATTTGTTGTATCTTGGTAAGAGCGGTTAGTACATCATCTCGATTAAAAAAGTTTTTACCTGCGGCAGGCGCACGCACAGTAGAACCATTCTCGGATGAGTTTTTTACATAGCTGTTTATTACCCTGGATAGGTAATCTTTGTCATTGATGTAATCAGCTGCCAGTTTGACAGTCGTATCAAATGCGTTGTTATCAGCGCTCATATGCACAACCTGCTAGTGAGTAATGAGGTGCGCTTAGCTAGAGGAGAGTGTCCACCAATGGCCGGAAGCCAATTGCTGTTAGCGCACTTATATTTGCAGAAAAGGGCTCTGCTGTGCTTTTAACATTTGGTGGATTGCATTTAGATTCAGCCCAACCACGGTGTGTATATTAATCATTCAAACACTTGATTAATGTGATTGAATTCACGAAGTGGGCTATGAGTAACTATAGCCTACTTTGCCCTAAGAGCAACTATGAATATAGATAGAACGGCTCGTTAGGCATTTAAATTTACCTAATTATAGTGATAATATACTTTATATAAATTATTTAACTATATGATATATATCATCTATTTAGGTCTAAAATATTGTTCATTCTTGTAGAAGCTATCTGACTGATCTGACCAATAGCCAGGTATACCCAGTACAGGAAACGCATTAAAGCGGCCAATATTAGTAGATATTGTGTGTTCCCATAACTCGGCCAGGTATAGGTCGAGGCTGGTATAATTTGCCTCTTGAACCTCCTGAAGTAGCCTGCTGTCCTCAATTAATAAGCAATGGCAGGTCATGCCTATATAAGGTGTTAACGCTTTTTCAAACATGGCGTGACCAAAAACAACGCATTTAATCTCACTTTCAAACGAATCTTTATGCTTAATGAATAATTCTTTCCACTGATGCTTTCTTATTAGTTCAAGTAATGTTTTGTTAGATGTGATGATAACGGCACCACATTCATCAAACTGCGTAATGCGGTTTTCAAGAGTAGAGCGGTTGCTACCAATTTCTCTATTGCTTGCAGTATTAAAGTGGAGTGAGTTAAGTGTTTTTTTTGTGTTTGGGAAACGCATCCAGATCATGGCATTAAAAAAATCATGCCAGTTTTCAGTTCGTGTTTGCAGTTCTTTCTTTAAGTAAACCCTTGGCTCGTATTGATCTTCAAAACTTTCTATAACTGTGGATTGTGCCACGGGTGTTATCCCTACTTTTTTTAGCTTAAAAACAGTCTGGTAGTCATTGAGTGTCGGCCAGCTAGCGTAGTCTGAAAAATACTTAGTTAAGTCAGTTAATTGATGAAGTATGGGTGATGATTGAAATACCGATGTGTCCCATTGATCTTGTTTTGACATAACTATATAAAACTTTTGATGTGATGCAGAATAATATCGGAGTGATTGTAATCTAGAGCGACTGGATAATATGTACCGCTTTTATTTAAAACTAAAGAAGGAAAAGAATCTACCCCTAGACTTCTTGTCATTGATATTTCTGCACTTAATTGCTTATTTATTTCTTCAGATTCTACATCCTCATTGAATGATTCTATATTTAATCCAATGTTTTTGGCCAGTTGTCGCAATATTGATATTTCAGAAGGGTTTAGCGCATGTAAGTAATAGGCTTCCTGAATAGCCGCCAGCATCTCAAATGATTTATTGTGATTCTGTTTGGCAGCCGCTAATACAGCACGACATGATGGGTATGTAGAGCGTTTTGGCGTGCATCTATCCCAGAAATCATAATTAAACTGAGTGCCTGGTATGACTTCCTGTATGCGCTGCCAGGTCGATTTAATTTGTGACCTCATATTATCTGGCATGGGAAAGTTTGTATCAGGTGCTAGCCCACCTAATAGGTACTCTATTTTTATTTCAGCGGGCAAGTTGCTTTCTAATTGCTTTAATACAGGTTTGAAGCCCCAGCACCAACTACACATTGGATCATGTACATAATATAAAATCATTTTATCTCACAAAAAATCTGCAGGGCAATTTATAGTAATTTCAATATTAGTTATTGGGTGTGTGAATGAAATTTTTTCTGCATGAAGAAGAAGTCGTGGACTTGCTTTACAGAATTCATCGTTACCGTATAGTGTGTCGCCAATAATTGGGTTACCTAATGCTGCCATATGCACTCGTAGTTGATGACTTCTTCCTGTAACAGGTCGTAATTTAACTAAACTGTTAGAGTTAATATCTGTCGAAATTAGTTCATAGTCAGTTTTAGATGGTTTACCACTCATAAAATCAATTTTTTGCCTGGGTCGATTAGGCCAGTCAGCAATCAGTGGTAAATTAATAGTGCCTTTGTGACAATCCAGTTCACCATACACTTTAGCGATATATTGTTTTTGTATACTTTTTTTCTCGAAAAGCATACTCAGTGACCTCTGAGCTTCACTGGTTAATGAAAAAATTATAATGCCTGACGTCGGCATATCTAAACGATGAACGATATCGGCGCTCGGGTATTCAAGCTGTACCCTGGAAAGTAGGCAGTCACTTTTTTCTATGCCTCTTCCGGGAACCGAAAGTAAACCGGATGGTTTGTTTACAATGATTAAATGTTCATCCCTGCATAGAACATCTAAGCCATTGTGAACAGGCGGGTTGTAGGTAATTGATTGAAGCATTATGAGGTTTATTTTTTTAACAGCGGTTTAAATAAGGGTTCAAGTCCATTCAGCTTAATTTCATACAGAATACCTAACATGCGTCCTAATTCACCACCTGGGAATCCTTTGGAATGGTACCAAACAACATAGGGCTCAGGTAGGTCAATGAGAAGTGTGCCAGCATATTTTCCTGATGGCATTCGATATGCCGCTAATTTTAATATGTCTTCTTTAGCAGCGTTTGGGTCAAATGGTTCTGGTAATTCCGGCATATTAGACGCGTTAAAATTTACGGGTTCGCATTATAGCATTATAAGCAGGGTGCATTGAATGCATAAGCCTATCAGGCTACAGTGTTCATATCTGAGGCCGAGAACAATTAATGTCTACCGACAATAGCTTTTTAAAACATAGCGGCGTAAAGCACCCCATTATTTGCGGGCCAATGTACCCATGCAGCAATCCGGAGTTGATTGCAGCTGCATCGGAAGCTGGCGCATTGGGTATTATTCAACCGATTTCACTCACCTATGTCCATGGCTATTCATTTATTGAGGGACTGCGCTACATCCAGTCCTTAACCACTAAGCCTGTAGGTATGAATCTGCTCATAGAGAGCAGCTCACGTAAATATCGCTCTAAAATGGAAGGCTGGTTAAATACAGCGCTAGAGGAAGGTGTTCGATTCTTTATTACCTCAATGGGTAAGCCCGACTGGGTGGTTAAGCTGGCCCATAATGCAGGGGCTTTTGTTTATCATGATGTTACCGCTCCAAAATGGGCGAATATAGCGACAGATGTTGGCGTAGATGGGCTCATTGCCGTAAACAACAAGGCAGGTGGTCATGCAGGGAGTATTGATAAAGAACAGTTGTTGATTGATTTAAAAGATTTCAAGCTGCCTATCGTGTGTGCAGGGGGCATAGCTGATGAAAAAGATTACCACGATGCACTTAAACAAGGTTATCAGGCAGTGCAAATGGGCACACGGTTCATTGCATCTGATGAATGCAGCGCAAGCGTTGCTTATAAACAAGCAATTATCAATGCACAGGCTAGTGATATCGTGCTCTCAGAGCGTATAACCGGTGTGCCAGTATCCATAATTAATAGTGCCTATGTAATGAGCAAAGGACTGCTGCCAAATAAAATTGAAAAAATGCTGTTAAACCATCCTAAATTTAAGCACTTTATGCGCACATTGTTGGCGCTCAAGTCATTAAGGTCGCTTAAGCGGTCACTAAATGGGGCGCAAGATAACAATGATTATTGGCAAGCAGGAAAAAGTGTAGAAGGGATAGATTCAATATTACCCGTGCAGTCAATTATTGATCTTTACACCAAGCCAGGGAACGTTAAAGATTAGGTTTAATCGTTGAATTCAAATGTTCTAAGTATTCATGGGGTGTTAGAATATCGCTTTTTGAACTCTCAGAGTTAAGTGTTCTACAGGCTTCAAGTGTTAGTAAGTGAGTAGCATTATTTGGCATGATTATATCGTAGCTGGGAAATTCAGATTGAGGAATAATGCCTTTCATATGGCTACGGTCAGATGTGAAATTCTGGTAATAGTTATCAGCTTTAATAGGCTTTAGAAATGGCTTATAGTGATTATGTAGCTTGCTATAGTTAGAAAATGTTTTATCGAAGTAGGTATTAATATTACATGGGAATTCGCAGCGGCTATCAAAATCGAAGATGACTATCTGCTTATTCAGCAGGGCGCTAAGCACCACATGGTAGTCCCAGATAACCGCTTGCTTAGCAATTGATTTAGTTTGTTCAAATAAAGCAATGCTATTAAACGGATTAATTATAAATAGAGCATCAATGGGAATTATACTATTACTGGTTAAACTGCTTTCAACCAATTTCCAGATGTTTTCTTCACAAAATAAGGCCGTATAATAATGTTGTTTTTTATCAGGTGTTTTCATATGAGTTATTTACTATGCAGTTAACAGAGCTTTTCATTATTTTTTCTTTGCCACTTATTGCGTGGTTCTGGCTTGATTCTAGCAAAGTAATTGAGAGTGCACGATCTACTGCAGCAAAAATGTGTAAAAATAACAATGTACAGTTTTTAGATGATTCAGTGCATCAGCGTAAATTTTCATTTGGAAAAAATACTTATGGTCAGTTGAAGTTTGTACGCACGTATGAATTTGAGTTTACTAATAACGAACACCAGCGCTATAAAGGTGAGCTCGTTTTTGCCGGTTATCAATTATTAAGTTCGCAGATGGATGCTTATAGAATACTCAGTACGGATGAAATCTTGTGAATTATTCTAAAGTGCCGCCATACAACATTACATTTAAAATCAGGTCGAAAATATGTTAACTATATATAATTTATTACACCTTATGTCAGCTGTTATTTGGGTGGGCGGGATGTTCTTTGCGTATAATTTTTTACGCCCCGCTGCGGGTGAGGCATTAGAGCCCCCCTTAAGGCTTACATTGTGGGTGGGTGTATTTAAGCGTTTCTTTCCATTTGTTTGGGCATCGGTTATTTTTCTGCCTCTTACTGGCTACTTAATGGTGTACTCTGTTTGGGGTGGCTTTGGTGTTGCGCCTGTATACGTGCATGTAATGAATGGCCTGGGTATCATTATGATACTGGTTTACATGCATGTGTTTTTTTCCCCCTTTAAGCGACTCAAGTTAGCTGTTACGGAACAGCGTTGGCCGGACGGCGGTAAAGCGTTGGCCCAAATTCGTGTTTTGGTGGGTGTGAATACCGCTATTGGTATTTTTGTCGTAGCCGTTGCGAGCGCGGGGCGATTCCTGGTTTAGTTGGTATTAGTCATTTAAAATCAGAGACCTCATGCTCTCATCGGCCCAGTGCACAGCCGCTAAATAAGACTGTATATATTTAGCTGCATTTGCACCAGAGTTATTGATTTCATCCCAATTGCATTTTTCATACTGTAATACATATTTATATATTTCACCTTGTGGGCCAGACTGGTCTAATAAGGCAAGCTTTATCGGTGTGCTTAAAATTACGCTATCGAGTAATTCAATGAGTGGTTGATCCATTAGTGCATCAAGCACAGAAAATAGACCAATAACAAACATTTGATGTGCGATTTCAGGGTGAAGCTTTTGTGCAATGAGTTCGCACATTTTTCCTCGAATCATTCCAGTAACAATAAGTTCAGGCGGTTTTCTATCTACGATTTTTGACATCATAATTAAAGAAACCCAGTTCTTCAGATTTTTCATACCCAATAAAATAATGGCATCTTTTATGGAGTCAACTTCACTTCTTAAGCTAAAAGCCGCACTGTTAATATATCTAAGTAGCTTATAAGATAAAGTGATATCTTGAACTAGCAAGCCTTCCAGCTCATCCGACGTTATTTCAGGATCTTGTAATTTGCTAATTAAATTTAAAATAACCAGCTTGTTACTGGGTAGAGACTTTTTCTTGAGCATTTCAGGTCTGCAAAAAAAGTATCCTTGAAAATATGTAAAATCACGATCAAAGCAAAATTTATACATCTCGTGTGTTTCTACTTTTTCCGCAAGCAGTTGTGCACCATATGGTTTAAGCAAAGCTAGATGGTTGTCAATTTGATCGGGGTTAAGTGCTTTCACATCTATTTTAATAAAGTCAGATAGTTCTATTAGAGGGATGAACTCGTCTCTATAAACAAAGTCATCCAGTGCTATTTTATAGCCTTCCGATTTAAGCCGTTTAATACCGGCAATAACATCGTCATCGGGTTCTACATCTTCCAGTATTTCTAATACCGCCTGTTCTTTGAACATCGGCGTTAAAGTATTATTTACGACAAATTCACGGGGTAAATTAATAAAGGCTAATGCACTGCCAACAATATTATCAATGCCTATGTGCATAAATGAATTGAGAATGGTCTCGCAAGAGGCTTGATCAGCATCTGTAATATTGGCTCTATTGATATGGTCATTTCGATATAATAATTCATACCCCATAACCGCTTGAGTGCGGTTGTAAATCGGCTGACGTGCAATAAATAGGTTATCCATAACTAGCCTGGTAATATCCGATTAAGATAATATACACTATTGTCTTCACAAGTCGAGAACACCTACTCATCTCGCTTATAATTGGTTTGTTAGAATATGATATTGCCCCAGTTTTCTTTAAGTAAAACACAGAAAGAGCAGGTGATTGAAAATACCAATGCTTATATACAAGCGGCATGTAAGTCCCTAAGTATAAATTTGGCGTCCATTGATGTCCGCTTTGATTTATCCGGTAAATCCTCTGGCATGTTTGTTGTTCGTCAGGGAAAGGCGCATATTCGCTATAATGAGATTATATTTTCCAGTTATTTTGAAGATTCCATTACCAATACCGTGGCACATGAAGTGGCCCACTATGTGGTTTATTCAATGCATAAATGGAAACGGGTGAAGCCTCATGGAGCAGAATGGAAGTCTGTTATGGCGATGTTTGGTGTGCCAGCGGATGTAACCAGTAAATATGATATTAGCTTATTGCCACTCAAACAGCAGCGTCGGCACGGCTATGTGTGCGATTGTATGAGCCACCAATTAAGCACTACACGACATAATAAAGTACAGAACAAAAAGACTGTATATCATTGTAAAAAATGTATGCAGCCTTTGAGATATGTCCGTTAGCGAATATCAGGTTGTTATTAAAAGGCGGATGGAATCTAGTCGACTGACAGGGTTTTCCAGGGCTAGCTTATAGGCTTTAAGTTGAGTGCTGAAGAATTCTATTTCTTCGTCACGTACTTGTGGGTTTACCAGTTTAAGTGTGGTTAACCTGTCAATTTCATTTTCTAACATAATCAATTGACTGGCATAGTGGCTGCTTAAGTATTCAGGTGCATCCGTTTCAATTGATTTTGAAATATCCGTGAGAGCCGTCTTTATTTCGTTTTCTTTTAATTGAACAATTTGTTTGGCTATGGCTTTATCAACCGGCTTACGTTTCTGCGCGCGGAACTGTTGGCTAATATCTTCACCTGTTTCTGTAACTGTAAATAACAGGGGGAGTGCCTGTAATTGTTGGCTATTAATCAGTTTCTGGAACTCAACAGGTATTTCAATATTTAATATATATACGGCTTGTATTAATAGTTGCCCTGGCTGAATTGAAGGTGAGCGTATGCTACAAACAGAGGTGTTACCCATCTCGTTGCTCAATAACATATCAATGCCATTAAGCACCATTGGATGATCCCAGCTCAAAAAGTGCATATCATCGTGGCTAAGGGCTATTTCACGATCGAAGGTAATAGTCATGCCATCTTCATGCAGGCCTGGGAATGTGCTTATCATATGTTCGGCAGGGCTGATGATATAACTACCGATTTTATGTTCTTCAACATTTACACCATAGCAATCAAATAAATTCATCATAAACGGTTTAAGTTCAGATTGCTTTTCGAAGTTTTCTATTTTTGTTTGTAACTTGCTAGCGATATCTTTACGGCATGAACTGTATTCAAGCAATTTATCGCGGCCTTCATGCATTAGGTGATTAAGTTCATCGTATTCAACGCGGCATTTTTCTATAAAGAACTCAAAGTCGTCATCAGTACAGTGTGTAGTATCTAATAACTCAATTAATTGCTGTTTGTTTTGCGAGAAAATTTGCGCACCTGCCGGGCAGGTGGTATTAAACGCATCCAGTGCATTGTGATACCAGTTGAACAGTCGTTGCTGAATGGTCGATTCAAAGTAGGGTGTGTGTATCTGTATGGTATTTTGTTGACCAATACGGTCTAGTCTGCCGATACGCTGCTCTAACAAATCCGGGTTTAAGGGCAGATCAAATAATACTAAATGATGGGAGAACTGGAAGTTTCTACCTTCACTGCCTATTTCTGAGCACATTAAAATTTGTACGCCAGTTTCTGTATCGGCAAAATCAGCTGCGCGTTTGTCACGATCGACAATGCTTAAGTTCTCATGGAAAACAGATGAAGCTATTGCGTATTGTGTTTTTAATGCTTTTGAAAGATAAGTAGCCGTTTCAGCAAAGTGACAAATTAATAATATTTTATCGGCTTCAAATTTGTTCATTAAATCAACTAACCAGCTTACGCGCGGATCAAATTTAGTCCAGTCAATTGAAGCATTAATCAGCTCCTCTGGTTGTAGTTGTTTTATAACTTCACTACTGTGTTCAGCGTGCTTTTCAAAGGCGGCCTGGTATTCTTTCGGTAAAGTTAACGGGTAAGATAAAACCTTTCTTTCTGGGAAACCCTGTATAGCCGCTCGTGTGTTTCTAAACAGTACGCGACCAGTACCGTGGCAATCGAGCAGGTGATGAACTAAATCTGTTTTTTGTTTTGTGCCTAATTTACCTGATTGTAATAATTCCACATCAACATTACTTTCAAGTGAATTCAGTTTGGCGAGTAATGCATCTGATAGCGGTTTATCCGCATTAATCGCTTCAATAAGATCAGCAATATCCTGATACTGATTTTCCTGCTGTACAAAACTTTCGTAATCATTAAAACGATCAGGATCGAGCAAACGTAAACGAGCAAAATGGCTCTCTTTACCAAATTGTTCAGGTGTTGCAGTCAATAATAAAAGGCCTTTGCTGCGCCTGGCCAATTGCTCTACTAAGGTATATTCTGCACTTACGTGCTCGGTGCTCCATGCAAGGTGATGCGCTTCATCGATAATCAGTAAATCCCACTCCGCATCAATTACCTGCTGGAAACGCTCGGGGTTATCGGTAAATAAATTTAAGCTACAGAGTATTTGTTGTTCGGCAGAAAACGGATTCGCAAAATCGGTGCTTTCTATAATCGCTTCGCAGCGTTCCTCGTCAAATATACTAAAAAACATATTAAAGCGGCGTAGCAACTCTACCAGCCATTGGTGTATTAAGGGCTCAGGTACAATAATAAGTACGCGGTTGGCACGCCCAGTGCTGAGTTGTTGGTGCAAAATTAAACCGGCTTCAATGGTTTTACCTAAACCCACTTCATCAGCGAGTAATACGCGCGGTGCATAACGGCTGGCAACTTCATTGGCAATGTATAACTGGTGTGGAATTAAATTGGCGCGGGCACCGGTTAAGCCGGTAATACCGCTGTTGTAGTTTTTAAGCTGGTTTTGCCAGGTTTCATAACGCAGAGTAAACCATTTGTCTTTATCAACTTGCCCACTGGTAAGGCGTTCGAGTGGTTTGTTTAGTTGAATGGAAGTGTCGAGATCGCGCTCTTCCAGTAATTCTGTTTCACCGGATTCATTTTCCACCACATAGGTAATTAGGCCGCCATCTTCAACTACATCTAAAATAAGTAATTTGCGCTTGTAGATATCAATAATGCTATCGCCAGCATTAAAGAAAATGCGCGTCAGGGGAGCGCTGGTCTTCGCGTAGGTGCGGGTCTCGCCGGTGGCATGGAATAAAATACTTATCGTGCGATGTTCTACTTCTAACACAATGCCCAAACCTAACATCAGTTCGGCATCGTTAATCCAGCGCTGTCCAGCAACAAATTCAGACACAGTTTCACCTAGCTTCAAAATCCAGCTATTATACGCGACAATTAAACAGAGTAATAATCAGGTTTTGCAATGAAGGCTAATGAAATAAAGCGCGGTATGTTTATTCACCACAATGGTCAAAATGTAGTCATTAAGAGCCTGCACGTACAAACGGCCTGTTCGCGTAGTGGCAACACCCTGTACAAGTTAAAGGGCAAGGTATTAGTCACCAAGCAGAAGTTTGAACATGCCTTTAAAGGTGATGAAAACGTCGATATCATCGATGTGTCACGCCAAAATGCCCAGCCGCTGTTCCGTGAGGGTGATGCCTGGGTGTTTATGGATTCACAGAGCTATGAGCAATACACCGTCGATGACGATGATATGCAGGATGAACTGCCATTCATAACAGAAGGCATGGAGGGTATTCAGGCCTTAGTAGTAGAGGATCAGGTGATGGGCATTGAATTGCCCGCGACGGTCGTACTTACTATTGATGATACATCGCCCGCGATGAAGGCCGCATCGTCCTCTTCACGTACCAAGCCTGCTACCTTAACTACTGGTTTAGTCGTACAAGTGCCGGAGTACCTCACACCGGGTGAAGCGATTAAGGTCAATACCGAAACTCAGGAATATGTCTCCAGGGCGTAACCATGGCCTGGTATGTTTACCTCCTGAATTGCGCCGATAACACCTTTTATACCGGCATCACCACAGAGCCAAAACGTCGCCTGCATGAGCATAATCATGATGACAAAAAAGCGGCGAAGTACACCCGTGCCAGGCGGCCGCTCAGCATGGTGTACTTTGAGCTGTGCGAATCCCGCTCTGATGCGGGCTGCAGAGAGTACGAAATTCGCAAACTCAGCCGAGCCAAAAAGCAGGCGCTAGCGAATTCAATGGCTGAGCTCATGCACAGCCCGCCAGCAGAGCCCCTTCTCAAATAACCACAATTTACACCTTAATTTAATTTATGGTGGAATAAAGACTTTCAGTCCAAGTTCATCGTCAATCCGGTATATGATGACCGTACAAATATATCTGCGGGTAGTGCGCAAGGCCTTATCCGTAATAATAACGATCAACCCAATATGATCATATAGAGGAACACCAATGAAACTTATTCTATTAGGCGCACCAGGCGCTGGTAAAGGTACTGTTGCTAAATTACTAACTAAAATGGACGGTTCAGTTCAAATTTCAACCGGCGACATTTTACGTGCAGCAGTTGCCGCCGGTACGGAACTAGGCAAGCAGGCACAAGCAGCAATGAAAGCGGGTGATTTAGTATCCGATGATTTAATCATGGGCATTATGTCTGAGCGTTTAAAAGAAGACGATTGCAAAGCTGGCTACTTGCTGGATGGTTTTCCACGGACTATCCCTCAAGCAGAAGCATTAAAAGTAATGCTGGCTAATATGGGTGAACAACTAGATATGGTTGTAGACATTCAAGTAGGCCGTGATGTGATTCTTGATCGTTTAACAACACGTCGTACCTGTACGGATTGTGGCGAAATTTACAACGTTAAATCTAACCCACCAAAAGTAGAAGGCGTATGCGACAAATGTGGTGGCCCAGTTGTACAACGTGATGATGAAACCGAAGAAGCAATCAGTAATCGTTTAGATGTATTCAACGAACAAACAGCACCATTAGTTGGTTTCTATGAAAAAGAAGGCAATCTGGTATCAGTAGATGCGACAACTAGTCAGTCTGTTATTGATGCAATTACGGCTCGTTTAAGCGCAAACGCTTAATCGTTCTTATAAAGCCCTCTCTGCTAAAAGCAGAGGGGGCTTTTTTGTGTGCGTCATACAATTATAATATTTTATTTTTTAGGGCGCTAGTTAAAACTATGCACTTTAGTGCAAGGCTTTAGCTGCTACAAATGTGTTAATGAAGCTAGAACTATTTCAAGAAAAGTAGGGTGGATCAAGCGAAGCGGATCCACCAGAATTAAAAGGTGAAATGGGTGGATCCACTTCGCTTGATCCACCCTACAGATTGATTGTATTTGTATGTGGTTATTAATGGGTAGTGAATTGCATAAGAGAGGACTTTTAGTTCTGAGTCGCCAACCTATGGACTTTCAGTCCATAGTCGTTGAGTCGATGACTTATATTTTTTGCTCAAAATATAAATTCATCGATATATTAAGAGAACATTTAATTAGTTTAAGTTCTTTGGTAAAACTATATCGTTTTGTCATCGTTCACTCCTGAAGGTATTGTCGTGTTTTAGAGCGTGCGTCAACTTAGGGCGTCGGCCCTGATTATATGCTATAAAATTATAAATCTTTCTGTTGCTGATCTCATCGTTAAAACGGGGTTAATGAGTATTGGAACCTGAGATTGAATACTGAAAAAATGGGGCATGAATGAAAAAAGATAAAAAGCTAATTCATAAAATTTTTCCATTTCTGGAATGGATTCATCTGTTACGTGACCCGGCTATATTTAGGGCAGATTTTATTGCAGGATTAACCGTTGCACTAGTACTTATTCCACAGTCTATGGCGTATGCAAATCTGGCAGGGTTGCCGGCCTATTTTGGCTTATATATAGCGTTTATGCCGGTGATGGTTGCCGCACTCTGGGGGTCATCCAAGCAATTAGGTACCGGGCCGGTGGCGGTGGTGTCTATTATGACGGCGACCACAGTGGCTGCCTTGCTCGGTGGAACGGCGGTGGAAAATCCTGAACTACTTGGGCAATACATCGCCCTGGCAACCTTTTTAACCTTAATTGTGGGTGTGTTTCAGTTTAGTTTAGGTGTCTTTAAATTAGGCTTTATTGTTAATTTCTTATCCCATCCAGTCATAGTCGGCTTCACCAATGCTGCAGCCCTGGTGATTGGTTTATCTCAGTTATCTAAAATTTTAGGCGTTGCCATGCCGGGTGCATCCAGTGATCACTTTTTAACGGTACGTATTTGGGGGGTGTTGCAGCAAATAACGGATATACATTGGGCAACCTTTATTATGGGGATGGGGGCATTCGCCGTGATGTTGCTGATGAAAAAATATACCCCCAAATTGCCCGGCGTTTTAGTGGCTGTCGCTGGCGCTACGCTTATTAGTTATGCCATTGGTTTTGAGCAATTAGGCGGTGCGGTTGTTGGTGAAATTCCACATGGCTTACCCAGCATTGAAATGCCGGGTATAGAAATGGCTAATTTAGGTTATCTTGTGGTCAATGGGATGATTATTTCGCTGGTTGGTTTTATGGAAGCAATCTCCATTGCTAAAGCGATGGCGGCTAAAACCAGAGACAAGATAGACGCCGATCAGGAATTAATTGGTCAGGGGCTGGGTAATATTGTGGGCAGCTTTACTCAGGCCTATCCAGCGAGTGGTTCTTTTTCACGTTCCGCTGTTAACTTGGGTGCTGGTGCACGAACGGGTTTTTCATCGGTTATTACCGCAATGTTCGTCGTCATTACCTTGTTATTTCTAACGCCACTTTTATACCATCTACCTAAAGCGGTATTGGCTGCAGTTATTATGATGGCTGTATTTGGCCTGATTAATTTCAGAGAAATGAAACATGCATGGCACACCAATAAGCATGATGGTATTGCATCGCTTGCAACCTTTGTGTGCACACTGGGCTTTGCACCAGATCTTGAACAGGGCATTTTAATTGGTGGCGGTTTGGCAATTGGTTTATTTCTGTATCGCTCTATGAAGCCTCGCGTTGCAATTTTAGGCCGTTATAGAGACGGTACCTTGCGTGATGTACGTGTGAACCCAGATTTGAAAACAGATGAAAATATTATTGCTTTGCGTTTTGATGGTTCTTTGTACTTTGCTAATGTGGCTTTCTTTGAAGATACTCTATTGGAAGCAGTGAGTGAACATCCAGACGCTAAGTATATTTTGGTAGTGGGCGATGGGATTAATCAGCTGGATGCCTCCGGTGAAGAAGTGTTGCACCATCTGGTACAGCGTTTTGAATCGAATGGCATTACGCTGGTATTCAGTGGTTTGAAAAAACAGATACTGGATGTGATGCGTAATACAGGTTTGTTTGATGAGCTTCATGCTGAAAATATATTTGCGACAGAAAATATGGCGCTTAGAGATCTTTACAATCGTTTAGGCAAGCAGGGGAAAGACGCGGTGTTGCTACCTGGATAGTTATGTTTTAACACTATACAGCGTTCAGTTAAATCTGAATTTAAATAAGCTTATTACTTAGCTATATTTTCTTATATTAAATAATGTTGCAATAAATACTGAATCATTTTAGTATCAATAAAAAATATCACTAGTGTCCCGTTAACTTTCACAGTAACGTCATTTGATTAATGTTTATATTAACTCTTCGTGGTGGGTCACCGCGAAGCAGTGTCATCAACTCTCGTTTTTCGAATAAATTAAGCTGCAATAGTCGAAGAAGTTGCTGCATGCTTTTTGTCAGCTTTGATTGAAACTTAATAAAGGCGAGTATCAAATACATACACAGCGCAATCCATATTTGTGTCATCACTGCATTTTTACTGGTACCTATAAACGATTTAATTTTCAGGTTTTGTTTTATCCACTTGAAGAACAGCTCAACTTGCCACCGTGCCTTGTAAATGTCGGCTATGGTTTTTGCACTGAGTTTGAAATTATTCGTGAGGAAGATATATTTTTTCCCTGTTACAGCATCCCGATAGCCATACGCTGAGTGGAACAGGACATTTTTTGGCGGTTTGTAAACCGGTAAATTCAATGATTTGATCGCAGGTTAATCCTTTTCCTTTTAACACGGGTTGATGATGAATAATACGATATTTTGCATTTGACTTGAGCTGTGTCACAAAGAATATTCCTTTATCTGTCAACTGCTTATACCAATGATAGTCATTGTAACCTTTATCAATCGCCACAATACTGCCTTTTGGAAATTGCAGCGTTCGACCCACAGTGACATCATGATTTTTACCTTCTGTTATGCTTACAAACTCAGGTAGATACCCCGCATGATTTAATCCAATATGCAGTTTTATTGCACTTTTCGTTTTACGAAAACCAGCCCATGGAAATACGGACAAACATAAATCTACAGTGGATGCATCCAGGGAATAAAGCGGGTTTTTGAACTTGAAATGATGCCCCGGTGCCTTTGCCTGACACCGCTGTAACAACTTGCCGAATAAAGCCTGATATAGCGCATAAGGTTTGGCTTCGTTAATGCGTGAGAGGTTTGAACGAGACAATTTTGAGGCGCCTAAATGATAAAGGCGATGGGCTTGTGCAGAGAGACTTTCAATAACATCTCTCAAGCTACTTCTGGCAGATAATTGCGCCATACCCATGGCTACAAACTGTGACCAACGTGTCGTTGTTGTAAAAGATCGACCGCTATGATGTGCTTTTGCAAGGGTTTCAAATTCATGTCTCGGTATTAGTTTGAGTAGTTGTGAAAATACAGTATTATGGTGGCTCATGGTCTGGTTTCTTTATTGTTTTTCAATGACTTGTCGTGATTTCATTGTATCAAAACAATTGGGTTGCCAGACCTACTTTTTTGTTCTTAACGGGACACTAGTGATATAGGGTATATCTTTCTATAGTTAGTTTTGTTAAGTCTGTATATTTCGTGGCTGAGTTAGCCAAACAAACTCAAAAATTAGACATGTTGTGTGATGTGGAGCTTAATTGAGAAAGATGCTATTTTTTACGCCTAAGCACTAAACGTGCATGCTTAGTGTGGCGCTTTATCTTCACAATCGTATTAACCCTATATAAGTATATTTAATAGGCATCCAAAAATATTCTTATTATCTAATTCTTTAACATTGTATACACTTGCATGTACGGCAATACTCCGTACGTTTGTTATAAGGTGGTAAACATGGCACAACAAGTAATTCGGCGTGAACGTATTGATATGCGAGTCGACCATAATGTAAAACAGCTAGCGGAAAGAGCTTCTGCCGCGCGTGGTGCTTCGGTGACTGAATACATTTCTGCTCTTATTCGAGAAGACGCTCCTAAGATATTGGAGAATGAAGCTTCGATTAAGCTTACTAACGCTCAATTTGATCATTTTATGGTAGTTTGCAATGACACCGAACAGAAACCCAGCAAACGTATTTTGGATGCTGCTAAGCGTCTGGATGCTGAGGGTTATTAATTGGAGTTATCGCAAGGATTTGTTCAAGCCGATAAAACACAACATAATTTAAAGTCATTCGATTGCGGCAAGCCAGGTATGAATGAATACTTGGCTCGTTTTGCGCTGAGAAATATGCATTTAGGTCTTAATAATACATGGGTACTACCCATTATTAATAATGAAGACTCAGATGGTAAGGCTAATATAGCTGCGTATTATACCCTGGCAAGTTCCACTGTTACACGTGAAGAAATACCCACAGATAAAAATTTGCCAGGATACCCTGTACCTGTTGTCCTGCTTGCAAGACTTGCTGTTGACCAACAGTTTACAAAACAAGGTTTAGGAGAAAAGACGTTGATTACCGCTTTGAGAAAAGCAGCTGAATTAACGGATGCAGGTTTGCCAGCACACTGTCTTATATTAGATGTTCTTGATCAAGATGCACAAAATTATTATCAGCGCTTTGATATGTTTACACCATTTACCGATGATCCTATGCGACTGTTTGTACCAATTCAGGTAGTAAAACAAATTTAAGTTTAGGTTACGCATTAATCTGTTAACTAAGACAAAGTAAACTAATTGTGATTTTGTCTATGCTACAAACGCTTGGAAAAAGACAGGTTTATAGTGACACAGTTGCATCGCTGTCGTGTCTCTGTCTCCTGTTAAATTTGAAGAAGACTATTCTTCGAGGCTAGAAAGTATCTAGTAAACACAGGTATGTCGAATTACCAATAATGAAATTCACTTATGAGTATTAAAAATATTTCACAAGATTCAATCGAAGTGAGTTGTAACAACTGTGAAGCCTGTTGCTGCCGTTTAGAGGTCATACTTATTTCTGAGACGGGTGTGCCGCATTATTATATTGAAGAAAGTGAGTCTGGTGGTAGCGTTATGGCACGATTAGAGGATGGTTGGTGTGTGGCTTTGGATCGTAATACTATGAAATGCACGATCTACGATAAACGCCCATGGGTGTGTCGTGAATTTGCAACGGGGAGTTATGAGTGCCTTGTAGAGCGAAAGGAACATTTAGAATAGATACAAAAAAATTCTGAAAATAAGCATGGGCAAATCATCTTGTTTATATGATGTAAAGATCAATAATTATACAATGTTAAAAACTTCTCAAAATCTTTTGCTGGCATCGGCCGACTAATTAAATAACCCTGCGCTATATCGCAGCCTAGCGTATTAAGTCTATCGAGTATCTCTTTAGTTTCTACGCCTTCTGCGACTACGGTTAAGCCAAGGTTATGTGCTAAGTCTATAATTGATCGTACAATTATTTGATCATCTACATTTTCATTCATGTCTTTTATAAATGACTGATCAATTTTTAATTCATTAACGGGCAGTTTTTTTAAACGGCTTAGTGATGAGTAACCTGTTCCAAAGTCATCAATAGACAATTCAATACCTAATGCACGTAATCGGGTAAGTGAGTCGAAGACAAAATCCTGATTGGATAAAAATAAACTTTCTGTTATTTCAAAAATGATGCGTTTGCAAATAGAAAATTCAGTTATTCGGCTTTCGATCTGATTAATAAAATCTGGATTCATGAGTGTTTGAGTGGAAATATTTATGGCTACTTTAATATTGTGACCTGCTGACATCCATTGCTTAATGTTTATAACAGCTTCATCAATAGCATTATAAGTGTATCTATCGATAAAGTTATATTGCTCTAATGCATCAATGAAAATATCGGGTGGAATAAAGCCTTTAGTCGGGTGCTTCCAACGGCCTAAAGCTTCGGCAGAGATTATGGTATTTGTTTTTATATCAATTTTTGCCTGGTAATATAATTCAAACTGTTTTTCATTGAGTGCGTGACCGATATCGACCGCTAAACTAATGTGCGTATCATTTGCCTGATCTTCCACCTCATCATATATATGAAAGCTGGCATTCGCTTTTTTAGCTGCATGTAAAGCTATATCTGCATGCCTGAGTAATAGACTGCGGTCTGTGCCATGCTCGGGAAACATGCTAATGCCAAAACTGGCATTGATATTGAGTCCGTCGTGATGATTAATTGAAAATTTATCTTCAACACGGCTAATCATCAGCTTAACCTTATCGATTGTTTCTGCTGAAGATGTTTCAGGGATGATTAAAATAAATTCGTCACTGCCTAATCGACTAAATGTTTCGTTAGGCGCAAGGGTTTCATTAATTCGGTTGCAAAACTCAACTAATATCTGGTCACCACATTCATGGCCTAGTGCGTCGTTCATTGTCTTAAAATTATTTATATCAATGAGCACAATGCCAAGCGTGTCGTTTTCTTTGTTTGCAATAAGTAACTGCGTTTTTATTCTGTCGCGGAACAGGGTTCTATTGGGCAGGCCAGTGAGTGTGTCGTATAAGGTAAGTTGTTCAACTTTTTGGCTGGACTCTGAAAATTGCTTATTGAGTTTTTCAATGCGCCGTTGATGTTCAAGTAAATTGTTTTGTGTGTCTTCTAGTTCTTTCACTGATATGGCATTTTCTATAGCAATAGAAACAATGCCTGAAAACATCGACAGTAAATTTAGATCACGGCGTGTGAATTCAAGACCATCTTTTTTATTGATTGCAGCAATGCCACCGAGGAAAGTTTTTCTGCCCTGTAGCGGTACGAGGATGAGTGTGCCGGCTTCTTTTTCCCATTGATTACGTTCCTGTTCGCTTAGCTCATCTAAAACACCGCGCCACCAGGCTTTTTTATGCTTCCATACCCAGCCGCATACACCAAAGTCCAGGGGCAGGGATTCACCAATGATTTCGTCGACATTCGCACCGGCACCACCACTGTAGGTATAGGTTGTATTGTTGTTATCTAGCGTGGGGATGAGGATGGTTTCAGCATCAACTAGCTGCAGTGCGCGTTTAGCGACGGTATCGAAGACTTTTTGCAGGTTTAGTTCACTGGCGACTAATTTGAATGTGTCTTGGAGTAATTCGATTTCAGATTCCCGTTCCTTCAGTTCTGATCTGAAATCGACTTCAATTATTTGGCTGCTTGTCATGAAGGATTATTGTCGTTTACTTAAAAAAGTATTTTCAAGTGTAGTACAAGATAATCTTTAAATTCTGTGTGATAGCTAACTATTTAAGTAAAAAATACAATAAAACCAGATTGATAATAAGCAAAGCTGATGCAATGGATTGCCAGAAAATAAGCGGGTCTTTTTCTACCAGTGGCATACTGCCTTTCATAAAGGCTTCGTTAGGGTGTGTTAGGTCGTGATAAAACTCGGAGAGGCTGTCGTAGCGCATTCTATGATCGATTCTCACTGCTTTCCCAATGGCACCATCTAACCATAATGGAATCATAGGGTTATGCTTGAGTGAGGGGATATATTTTATCTTGCTAATGCTGCGCCAATCGAGGTTTTTATCTGATTGATCACCATAGGGGAGTTTGCCTGTGAGCATTTCATAGGCGATGACACCCAATGAGAATAGGTCTGATTTTGTGGAACCGGCCATGCCCATTAAGTATTCCGGTGCCGTATAATTTTTTGTGCCAAGCAGCTCCAGGCGCTCAACTGGCGAAGCGATTTCCTGTATTCCTGCGACCTTGACAGCACCCAAATCAATGATTTTGACGGTGCCATCGTTGCTTATCATGATGTTGTCTGGCTTTAGGTCGCGGTGCAGCATTTCCAGACGGTGCAAGCCGCGCAGGCCTTGAATAATCTGCTTGAGAATATCCGTCACCTGTTTAATCGCAGGGCTGGGGTTCTTTTCTATCCAGTCGGCCAGAGTCATACCTTCAATGTATTCAATTAAAAAATACTGGCAGCTGCGTTTACGTTTTTGTTCATAGGTGACCATGACATTGGGATGGTATATGCGCTTGCCAGCCCATTCTTCCATATGAAATCGGTCTATATATGACGCATCGTCATTATAATTAACGGAGGGTGTCTTCATCAGCATGGTTTGTGCTGTTTCTGTGTCCTCTACAAGGTATAGCTGCGATGTGGAGCTTGAATGAAAATCGCTAATAACTTTATAGCCATCTACAATCATGCCCGCAGATAGATCAGGTGGGAACGGTAAGCGAATAAGGTCATTTATCACTTCATTGGCCTGTTGGCTGGGCAGGGTTTCGATATGGATAATCTGGCAAGTCACATTATCGTGACTACCATTGGCAAGTGCTTTACTCACGAGCTGGTCTGCGAGGACATTTAAATGTGCGGATTGGCTGATGATGTCTTTGATTTGTTTGTTGGAAAGGTAGTCGTGAATACCATCAGTGGTCATCACAAAAACATCATCGACTTCTAAATCAACGGTTTTATAATCAATGTCGAGGTGAAGATCGACACCAATAGCGCGGCTGAGGTAGTTCTTTTCCTGTGAAATCCAGATGCGATGGTCAGTTGTTAGTTGTTCTATATTAGCGTCACGTAAACGGTATATTCGGCTGTCACCAATATGTAAAACATGCGCAGTCGTTGATTTAATAATGAGGGCAGAGAAGGTGGATACGTAAGCTTTGGCATGCTCAGTAGTGCTCTTGCCATACAGCCAGCTATTCAGTGCAGTTAATACTTTTGCACCAGAGGTTTTAACGCTCCAGCTTTCAGGTGTGCTGTAATAGTCGCTAAAAAACCCTTTAACAACATATTCAGAGGCTTCCTTTGGAAAGGCGCAACTGCCCATGCCATCTGCGACTATAGCTGCAATACCTTTATTATCGAGCAATTGGTTTTCTGGTGTGACAATACCGTATGAATCTTCGTTATTATCTTTTAAACCGGCATCACTACTTTGCGCGACATTTATTTTTAGTGAATTGCTCATTTTATAATTTTGCCTGGTTGTTTTTTTTGCGTCATTATTTTCTACTGCATCTGTTAAAACCATCAAAATTTAACTTAATCTTAGGTTTCAATTATCTGCACGGTTCCATCGGGTAAAATTTCAGTCATTGTGCTAGATGGTTCCTTAAGTACAAACGCAGTCGCAAGGAATACAAGGCTTGCTGCACCAGCAATTACCAAAAAGAAAACCTCCGGTGAAACAAATGACAAAACAGTTAAGAAAGTAACGCCACCTACATTTCCATATGCACCAGTCATACCCGCTATTTGGCCAGTTAGACGGCGCTTAATTAATGGAACGACTGCATATACAGAGCCGTTGCCCGCATTAACAAATAGTGAACAGAAAATAGTCACTGCAATTGCAGCGGGTAAAGACCAGGTAGCATCAATTTGGCTCATCAAAGAATAACCAATGATAAGGCTGAACATGATAATAACCAGCGTACGCTTACGTCCGTATTTGTCAGATAACCATCCACCTGCAGGGCGCATAATTAAATTTAACCCCGCAAAAATAGAAGCAACAAGGCCAGCACCCGTTGCAGAGAGTTCAAAGGTATCCATAAAAAACAGCGGAAGCATTGAGATAATAGCCAGCTCTGAACCAAAGGTAACCATGTAAGAAAGGTTTAGTACGGCCACCTGGCTGAAATTGTAACGTTCAATTTCAGGTACTTCGGTTGAGAACACGTGACGATTTACCTGAAACATGCGGATTGTTTGAAAAACGTAAATACCCGCAAGTACTGCGTAAATTATATTAGTAACGGTTGCATCCAGCATGCCGATATTGGTAGGACTAAGTTTCCATGCAAGTACAGCCAGTGCCGCATACATAGGAATGTTCATTATTAAATAAAGTATGAAATCTGCTTTGCTAGAAATCTCCAGTGCGCCACTTTTTTTAGGCTTAAAGTAAGTCGAGCCTTTGGGTGTATCGTGTGTGCTGAAGTAGTAAACAAAGGAATAAACAAAAGCAAGTACACCTGTAGACGCTACGGCATAGCGCCAGCCATCATCCCCGCCAAACATAAGTGCGATAGTGGGCAGGCTAATTGCCGCGCCAGCAGAACCAAAATTACCCCAGCCACCGTATATGCCCTGGGCAATTCCAGTTTGGCGTGCAGGATACCATTCAGAAATCATGCGTATGCCGATAACAAAGCCTGCGCCAGCAAAACCCAGTAAAAAACGCATTAGCGCAAGTTGTTCATAATCTTCTGCCATGGCGAAGCCAAAGCAAAGCAGGGCGGAGACCATAAGTAACATCGAATAAATCCGTTTAGGTCCAAAACTATCAACCAGCATACCAATCACAATTCGCGCAGGAATGGTTAAGGCAACATTCAATATTAATAGCGTTTTAATTTGCTGGTCAGTTAAGCCCATGCTGTCACGCATAGCCGCGAGTAGGGGGGCATGGTTAAACCAGATAACAAAGGTGATAAAAAAGGCAATCCAGGAAAGATGCAATATGCGGGTATTGCCACTGAAGGATAATAGTTTGAAGTTGTCTGAGGTGTTCATCTCGTTATTAAGTCCGGTTAATTTTATTGACAATGGTTAAGCACAATTTAAGCCAAATAGTTAATAACGAATAAATACAATAACTTGTAGTTTTAATTAAGGTTTTTATATTCTAAATATGTTCATTATAGGTGCATTGTTCTGGTGGTTTTCTTGTTGTTGCAGCTGTCTGGCCGATTTTGGTGCAAGACCATTATCCGTTTATATGCGAAGAGAGCTGATTCAAGTATCGGCAAGTATCGAGTGGTCTACCGTCTATATTAGAATTTCGTTAAATGCTGTAAAGAAGTGCAGCGCACCAATATAGTGCCTATTAAGCAATTATCAGCGCTTGTTAGATTCCGGATAAATGCTTATATACTCTTAAAATACAAATACTTATAAATATAATTAATATATGGCACATATAGTGCATATAAGCTACCAATTGGAATTTGCACCATCTTTGGAGTCTACACACATGAAAGAACAACTTGTCGTTATTGGTAATGGTATGGCTGGAATGCGTACTGTTGAAGAGTTACTGAAACTTACGCCTGAAAAATACAATATTACGGTATTTGGTGCAGAACCTTACGGTAACTACAATCGCATCCTGTTATCACCGGTATTGTGTGGTGAAAAGGCCATTGACGAGATCATGTTGAATGATGAGCAGTGGTACAAAGACAACGGCATTACCTTGCACAAAGGCGTAAAGGTTACGGATGTCGACAGAAATAAGTGCATAGTTACTGGCGAAGACGGTACCGCAGTTAAATACGATCGTTTACTAATTTCTACTGGTTCAGATCCTTTTATTATTCCAATTCCAGGGCACGATCTTCCCGGCGTTATTGGTTTCCGCGACATTAAAGATGTCGACACGATGATTGAAACATCTAAAACCAACAAGAAAGCCGTGGTAATTGGTGGTGGTCTTTTAGGGTTAGAAGCCGCCAACGGTTTAATGAAGCAGGGCATGCAAGTGACAGTCGTTCATTTAATGGACTGGTTAATGGAACGTCAAATGGATGATGTTTCTGGTGAGATGTTAAAGAACTCATTAGAAGCTCAGGGTATGGCATTTAAAATGAAAGCGTCTACCACTGAAATTCAGGGTGACGGTAAAGTTGAGAAAGTTGTTTTCGCAGACGGTTCTGAAGAGTCAGCAGACCTGGTCGTTATGGCAGTGGGTATTCGGCCAAATATAGAGTTAGCTAAACAAATAGGCCTGCATTGTGAGCGCGGTATTGTGGTTAACGATACCTTGCAAACCTATGATCCAAAAATTTATGCTATCGGTGAATGTATTGAACACCGTGGTTTAACCTATGGTTTAGTTGCACCACTTTTCGAAATGGCAAAAGTATGTGCTAATCATTTGGCTGAATTCGGCATAGGTATTTATACCGGTTCTATTACATCTACAAAACTTAAAGTAACCGGCATTGATTTATTCTCTGCGGGTGACTTTATGGGTGATGAAACAACGGAAGAAATTGTAGTTCGTGATGCAAGCCGTGGTGTTTACAAGAAAATAGTAATCAAAGATGAAAAAATTCTGGGTGCTGTTTTATACGGCGACACGATTGACGGTGCCTGGTACTTTCAGTTAATGCGAGAAGCTACCAATATTACAGATATTCGTGATGCGTTAATGTTTGGTCAGGGTCATTTGGGCGACTCCGGTCATGGCGGTAATGTGGCTGCTAGCATGGCAGATGATGCAGAAATTTGTGGTTGTAATGGTATTAAAAAATGTGACGTTGTTAATGCAATAACAGAGCAGGGTTTGTTCACATTAGATGAAGTGCGTGCACATACAAAAGCATCTTCTTCATGTGGTTCATGCACGGGCTTAGTGGAACAGTTATTAGAAGCAACCCTGGGGGGTGATTATGCAGCACCTGAAGCGAAGCCAATGTGTGCATGTACAGAGCATACACACGATCATGTTCGTGAACAAATTCGCACACAAAAATTAATCTCTATTTCTGATGTTTATGAAAAGCTTAACTGGAAAACAGATGATGGCTGTGCGTCCTGTCGCATGTCAGTTAACTATTACTTAATTAGCACCTGGCCCAAAGAGGCGTTTGATGATCCACAGTCTCGCTTCATTAACGAGCGTGCACACGCAAACATTCAGAAAGATGGCACTTACTCTGTAATTCCACGTATGTGGGGCGGCATGACTACACCCAAAGAATTACGTGCCATTGCCAATGTTGCAGAAAAGTTTGACCTGGATACGGTTCACGTAACCGGTGGCCAGCGTATCGGTTTATACGGCGTGAAGAAAGAAGAGTTGCCATTGATCTGGAAAGACCTAAACGAAGAGGGTTTAGTGTCTGGGCATGCATACGGTAAAGCACTACGCACAGTCAAAACTTGCGTAGGTAAAGAGTGGTGTCGTTTTGGTACACAAGATTCTACAGCGATTGGCATTAAACTTGAGCAACTTTCATGGGGTTCATGGATGCCGCATAAATTTAAGATGGCAGCATCGGGTTGTCCGCGTAACTGTGCAGAAGCAACCATTAAAGATTTTGGTGTTGTATGTGTAGATTCAGGTTATGAATTACATATCGGTGGTAATGGCGGAATTAAAGTTCGCGCAACCGATTTATTAACCCGTGTTGATACTGAAGAAGAAGTGCTTGAATACGCAGCGGCATTCTGCCAAATCTATCGTGAAGAGGCGCGTTACCTTGAGCGTACCGCACCCTGGATTGAACGTGTTGGTTTTACCTACGTTAAAGAAAGTATTGTTGATAATGCGGAGCAACGTAAAGAACTCGCTGAACGCTTTAAATATTCACAGGAAATTACAAAGTCACAGGACGATCCATGGGCGGCTCGTGCAACAGGTGGTGTAGAGCAACATGAGTTCGTACCTATGAAGGTAATCGGCTAAATAATATATCAGCTCACTCCTGTGTGATTCCGGAGCGGTGTTAAAAAATGATTATTTACATTTGTAAACTCACATTTTTTGCCTTGCTCTGTAACCACACAGAAGCAATCTGAAATATTACTAATAAACAAAGCCAACGAGTTTGGTAATTAAAGAATTCAATGTTAGGTGAAAATTATGTCAAATTGGATAGAAGTAGGAACGATAGAAGATATTCCAGTGTTGGGTGCGCGTGTTGTTAAAAATGGCACTGCTGAAATTGCAGTATTTCGTAACAAGAACGATGAAGTATTTGCAGTGAACGATAGTTGCCCACACAAGCAAGGTAAATTATCGCAGGGTATTGTGCATGATAAATCCGTTACTTGCCCTCTGCATAACTGGAAAATAGATTTAACTACAGGTGAAGCAATGGGGCCAGATGAAGGTTGTACTGGTCATTATGCAACTAAAGTTGAAGATGGAAAAATATATTTAGAGATTTAGTAAATATATTTAGAGTATCGTCATTCCTGCGAAGGCAGGAATCCAGCGGCTTTGTATCAAGTCACTAGGCTCCTGCCTTCGCAGGAGCGACAATTAAATTGATAGATGTTTGAATGTTAATTTTTAAGCGATAACGGAGTTCCCCCACAATGTTGTTTGGCCGTATGAAGAAAAATGCTATAAAAATAGCAGATAAAGCTGTGGTTGAGTGGAAGTACACAACCTGTGGTTATTGCTCTACTGGGTGCTCGATTGAAGTTGGTATTAACGGCGAAGGTGAAGCCGTGTCTTCACGTGGCGTTGGTGGTGCGGATGTTAATCGCGGCAAACTTTGCATTAAAGGTATATTTGAACATGAATTATTTAAAACAGAAGGGCGTGGTAGTAAACCTTTAATACGTGATTCAATCATCGAAGGCTTTAAAGAAGCCGAATGGGATTCTACTTTAGATAGCATGGCCGAAAAGATTAAAGGCATTCAAGATAAATATGGTCGTGATTCTTTTGCGGTTGTATCCACCGGTCAAATTCTCACTGAAGAATTTTATACGCTGGGTAAATTGACGCGTGGTGCTATTGGTACAAATAACTATGACGGTAATACAACGCTTTGTATGGCGTCTGCTGTTTCGGGTTATAAGCGATCCTTTGGTTCTGATGGTCCGCCGGGTTGCTATGAAGACTTTGAACATACAGATTGCTTAATTGCATTTGGTTCTAATTTACCTGAACAACATCCGATTATTTATTGGCGCTTAAAAGAAGCAATGGAAAAACGTAAGTTTCCATTAATCGTTGTTGATCCACGTGTCACGATGATTGCGCAATTTGCGGATATACATTTGGCTATCAAGCCCGGCACCGATGTTGTGCTGCTTAATTCACTGGCTCACGTTATTATTAACGAAGGCCTGGCCGATATGGAATACATCGAAAAACACACCAACGGCATGGCAGAATTTAAAGCCGTTGTTGACGATTATGATCCGGTTAGCGCATCTAAAATTTGTGGCATCGACGAAGATACCATTCGTAATGTTGCGCGTCTGTATGCCAATGCCGGTCGGGCGATGTCTATCTGGACCATGGGCATCAATCAAAGTACGCATGGCTCTGATGGCGTAGTGGGTATTAACAATCTTAATTTAGTCACCGGTAATATTGGCAAACCAGGTGGTACCAGTTTATCTATCACCGGACAGAGTAATGCCATGGGTACGCGTGAATGGTCTTCATGTTCTGGATTGCCAGGTTATCGCGCATTGGAAAATGCAGATCACCGCCAGGAAGTTGCCGATTACTGGGGAATTGACCCAGAGTTTTTCCCCAAAAAACGCGGCATGTTTCAAACCGATATTTTTCCGGCCATAGAAACAGGACAAATTAAAGGCTTATGGTTGATCGCGACCAATCCAATGACCTCTATGCCCAACACTGCGCGTATTCGTAAGACACTGGCAAAATTAGATTTTTTAGTTGTGCAAGATGCTTATTCAGACGTGGAAACCACACAGTATGCACACATGTATTTGCCAGCGGCTATCTGGGCGGAGAAAGACGGTTGTTTCACAAACACTGAGCGCCGTGTAAATCGCGTAACCAATGTAGCTAAGCCGTACGCAGATTCAAAACCTGATTTATGGATTTTTTCTAATCTGGCTAAGCGCTTTGAAAATGGCATGAAAATGCATTTTTCGGAGAATGCAGAGGACATGTTTGAAGAAATGAAAGCGCTCTCAAAAGGTAAAGGTCGAAATTTAGATATTTCTGGCATGAGCTACGAGAAGATAGAAAAAAATCGTGGCCTGCAATGGCCATGTCGTGAAGGTGATGAGACAGGTTCGCAACGTTTATACAGTGACGGTGTTTTTCCATACCCCGATGGTAAAGCGAAAATTACACCTTTGCCATTTGTTGATAATAATGAACGCCCCTGTACAGAATATCCATTGTGGTTAAATTCAGGTCGCGTGGTTGAGCATTTTCATACCCGTACGCGTACCGGAAAAATTGGCAATCAAAATAAATTTTCACCCACGCCGTATATGGAAATGAATTCCGATGCAGCTGCTGAACTGGGTATCGAGCATCAATCCTATGTGCGTTGTGTATCACGCCGTGGCGATGCAGTCGTAATGGTTCAGTTAACGCAACGCATACCAAGGGACATGGTGTTCATTCCATTTCATTATCACGACTGTGTAAACAGATTAACCCTGGGTTTATTAGATCCTCATTCACGTCAACCTGCATTTAAACAAAATGCGGTGCGTATTGAAGCTGTCGATCAGAAAGAAGCTGCGCAGCGAAACCTGGAAGCGAGAGAGTATTAAACATGTTCCAGCTTAGAGATGACGAACCAAAATATGCATTTTTAAATGACACTACGAATAAGGAATTAAATTGTTATGGAAAACCTATACAAACAATTTCCGAAGATAGTGAGCTGCATGGAAAAAGTCTTAGCATAAATGCCGACACTGGAATTGGTGAAAACCCAAATCGTTATAAGCAACATGGCTTTCATTTTACCGCTGATAACTGTATTGGTTGCCATGCCTGCGAGGCAGCCTGTAGTGAAAAAAATGACAACCCTGCGCACATCGCTTTTCGTTCGGTGGGTTATGTTGAGGGTGGCACCTACCCAGATTTTAATCGCGTTAATATTTCTATGGCCTGTAACCACTGTGATGACCCCGTATGTTTAAAAGGTTGCCCAACACGTGCCTATACAAAATTTGCAGAATACGGTGCGGTGTTACAGGATCCAGATATCTGTTTTGGTTGTGGCTATTGCACGTGGGTGTGCCCATACAATGCGCCACAGCTTGATCCTGTAAAAGGTCAGGTGAGTAAATGTAATATGTGTGTTGATCGATTAGAGGTGGGCTTAAAGCCTGCTTGTGTATCTGCGTGTTTAGGTAACGCATTAAACTTTGGTGTAATTGAAAACACACCAGAAAATCGTGAACAGGCTAAAACAGAAATTCCTGGTTTCCCACGCACCGATATTACCAATCCGAATATTCGTTTTCAGCAGATTAAGACTCTGCCGAATGAAATGACGCGTACGGATAGCATGCCGGTTAAATATCATAAAGATAAAGACACTGGAAAATATGAGCCTGTTGTCGATAAAAAGAATGGCCTAAAACGTAGCTGGGGAATTTCTAAGTTACGTTCGCGAGAAGATCCACTGGTTATATTTACGCTTATATCACAAGCTGTGATTGGTGCTTTTTTATTCATGTTCATCGGTAATCTTGCAGGCATTGAATCCATGCAGCAGGTGGTTAGTTCTTCAGCTTACCTACCCATGTTATTTGTAATGTTAGGCCTGGAAGGTATCGCCCTGTTTTTATCTACTATGCACTTAGGTAAGCCGCATCGCTTTTATCGTGCATTTAACAATTTACGTTATTCACCTGTCAGTCGTGAAGTGGCAGGAATTGCCGTATTCTTTAATAGTTTAGCTGCCCATTTTGTTGCGTCATTGTTTGATATGCAGCTAGCTCAGCAAGCAGCAATATTTTTTGCCTATATTGCTGCTGTGTCAGGGCCTGTTGCAATTTATTTTATGCATAAAATATATCGGATTGAGGCTCGCCCATACTGGGATCACTGGCAGGTACTAACGGCTTTTTATGGCAATATGCTAACCCTGGGCGCTTTATTAACCGGCCTGATATTTACGCCATTCTTTATGTTTAATACACAGCCGGTTAATGAGTTATTGCAAATAGTCGCTTCGTTAATGGCAACTGGTCTTGCTGTAGAAGGGATCGGTCATTACTTACATGCTAAGCATTTAAATGTGAAAGGCCGTGAAGGTTCAGTTTCTTACTATGAGCAAGTAACGACCTTTGGCAAGACGTATAATTTACGAAATGCATTATTACTTATCAACTTAATTTCAATTTCTGCACTAATGCTTGTAAATGAATCATCAGTCTTTGTGTTAATCGCATGGTTAGCCGTTGCATTGAGCGTTATCTCGGTTGCTGTAATTAGTCGCGCGATGTTTTATGTAATGGTAGTTCCAACAACAATGCCGGGTGCGTTTTTCTGGAAGAATAAGGGTTTTGAAAATCATGCTCGTGAAACAGGTTTAGCCAAAGTCGTTCAGGCGGGTGTTATTGTTGATGCGCATTAAGTTACACGTTTAAATAAAATTTAATATCATGTCACATATGTTTGTGGCACAAATGTAGTTAGGAGATTTTTATGGCTGGTAAAATTTATTACCCAAATATGCAAACCCAGACAACAGTCGTAGACGGAATAGAAATATTATTAGATGGCGAAGGTTATTTGCTAGACCTTGAAGAATGGTCGACTAATTTTGTACGTGTAAGGGCAGAGGCTGAAGGGTTAACGCTAACGGATGAGCATTGGCAGGTGATTAGCTTTATTCGTCATTTTTATGAAAAAAATAATGTTCAAGCACCAGTACGAGACATGATTAAGCACTTCAAAATCATGTGGGGTAAAGATAAAGGTAATACACGTTATCTTCATCAAATATTCCCATTGGGTGGGCCTCAAAAGCAGGGAAATCGATTGGCTGGTGTACGTAAGCCAAAAGGTGAGCACTAAATAGTGTTAGGGGTGCCGGTGGTATACCCATTAGTTAATATCATACAGCTATTATTTGGCGTAATTATTCAGGCCTAAATATATCAATTTACATGCAGGCCCATGTGTGTAGATTGATAGCTATCATTAATTCTTTGCAGAAGTTAATATTCCAATGCTATTTTCCTACACTGCTCATCTTGGCTACAAAGCATGAGATTCAACGGTAACTCGCAGTACCTTATTGCTCATTCGTCTTTTTATAAATACATTTATTTTACTTTATTAATTAATAAACAATAGCTTATGGTTTCATCATGGCAAATAATGACAAAAATGATGAAATTGACAAAAGTGATGATCGTTGCTTTAATACAGAGGTGATATAACGAGCTAGAGTATGACTCCAATGTCAAAATTCACTATACATAAAGATTTTTATTCCAGCCGCGAAGCAGCAGAATTACTCGGTGTTGCTGTCAGTACAATTCAATTATGGACAAATAATGGCATTCTTAGTGCCTGGACTACTGGAGGTGGTCATCGTCGAATATCATACAGCTCAATCGATAAACTGCTTGAACAGCAGTCAGCATTGCGCAATCACGACAAAAATAAGTGCTTATCAATAGTTATCGTTGAAGACGATATTAAGCAACTTGACTTATACCAACAGCAAATCAGGCTTATGGGCCTGGACGTAGATATCACTACGGCAAATAATGGTTATGAAGGGCTAATCAAGATTGGTAATGTTATACCTGATGTAATCATAACTGATTTATTAATGCCAAATTTAGATGGCTTACAGATGATTCATGAGTTGAACAAAATGGCAGAGTTGAAGTACAGCTCAATTATTGTAATAACAGGCTTAACGCATGATGAAATAAGACAGAGAGGTGGATTGCCAGGTGGAGTGGATATTATCACTAAACCAGTTATGATTGATACGCTTAAAGATAAGCTATTAAATTTACAACAAACAATGACTGTAAGTGACAAGAGTTCTTAATAATGACTGATGCAGTATTTAAAGATAGAATCAATAATGACCTCATATATATATTCGATAATAAAAACGATGAAAGCTTTATAAGATTATTTAATCTAGCATTTGAAAATACACATTATAAAGTTATATTTTTTAAAAATTTGGATGAGTTGATTTTGACGATTAACTCTGAATGTCCTTTTGTAATTATTATTCGTTCACCCGATATTCACAGTTCTGCCGATGAGCTAGAAAATTATTCTTTTTTAAAGAAGACAGAAGAGAAAAATTCATTTCTTATAGTTGTGTCTAATGAGGACTCAATGGAACGTCGTTTGCAGGCAGTAAAATTAGGAAGTGATAAATTTGTTTGTAAACCATTAAATTCAGATATAGTTGATCAATTAAAACTTGAAATATGCGAAGAAAAATTTCAAGTTCTCATTGTAGAAGACGGTGATTCATTATTTAATTATTACCAAGAAAATCTAAGTAAAACTGATATTAAAATAAATTCAATAACTAATCCACTACAGCTACTTAATGCGCTGGAGGATATTAATCCCGATGTTGTTTTGATTGAATCACAGATGCGTGAATGCCTTGGAAAAGCACTAGTTAAAGTCATTAGACAAGTTGATATCTGGAGCCAGTTACCGGTTATATATCTACTGTCGCAATCGGAATTAAAATCACAACTTGATGATATACATTTTGGCTGTAATGATGATTTTGTGAAAACCAGTGATGTCAAACTGCTAGAAGAAAAAATAAGGCTTATGTCCAAACGAGCACGTTTAGCTAGCGGCTTTAATAAGGAATATGAAAAGCTTATTAGAGAACAAAAATATTATATAGAAGCAATGAATCAGCATAACATTGTAAGTTCTTCTGATGTATCAGGAAATATAATTGATGCAAATGACAAATTTTGTGAAATAACGGGTTATAGCCGTGAAGAGCTAGTGGGTAGAAATCATAATCTATTAAAATCTGGTTATCACAGTGATGAATTTTACCAGGGAATGTGGAGGACGATATCTGCAGGAAAAGTTTGGCATGGCATAATTTGTAATCATAAAAAACATGGTGATGAATATTGGGTTGATTCAACGATAGTTCCATTTCTGGATGAAAATGGAAAACCATATAAATACATTTCAGTTAGAACTGATATAACAGCCTTAATGCAGAGTGAAGAACGATTGCAGCGCAGCCAGATATTTGCAAATATCGGTACATGGGACTGGAATATAGTCACTGGTGATATATATTGGTCAGATCGTATTTCTACATTGTTTGGCTATGAGCAGAAAATACCCCTAACAAGTTATGCTAACTTTTTAAGCACTATACATCCAGATGATAGAAAGTATGTAATCGATTCCATTGATGACTGCGTTTTAAACGGCACTGAATATAATATTGAACACCGTGTTATTTGGCCGGATGGAAGCGTGCATTGGCTTCATGAAAGTGGCGACGTTGTACGTAGTAAAGGGGGTAAGCCATTACATATGTTAGGTGTTGTTCAAGATATAACTTCACGGATAGAATTTGATAACACGCTACAGGAAGCAAAAGACGATGCTGAGCGGGCAAATCTTGCCAAGTCAAAATTTTTGTCCAGCATGAGCCATGAGCTTCGCACGCCAATGAATGCAATTATTGGTTTCAGTCAATTGCTTACAATGAATTCTGAAGAACCGCTTAGTAAAGATCAAAATGAAAGTGTTGCTGAGATTATGAGTGCTGGGCAACATTTATTGTCTCTTATTAATGAAATTTTAGATCTAGGTAGAATTGAAGCAGGTCACGTTAATTTATCAATAGAAACTGTCGATTTAATTAAAATAATCAAAGAGTCATATCAACTAATGACACCATTGGCTAAAAAAAGAAATATAAATATTGATATTTCTTTAGCGCTTAGTTATTTAGAAAAAAATACAAATACTGTATGTGCCGACTATACGCGTTTAAAACAGGTGATTCTAAATTTAATAAGCAATGCCATTAAATACAATGTAGTGAATGGTCATGTAGATATAACATGTAAGCTTGTAGGCGATAATTTTGTACGAATTAATGTAAGTGATACTGGTCGAGGTATATCAGAAGAAGATAAAGATAAGCTGTTTAAACCATTTAGTCGTGTAGGTGAGAGCCTTACGGAAGTTGAAGGCGTCGGTATTGGTTTAATGATTACTAAAAAATTAATAAAACTCATGGGGGGTGAAATTGGTTTTAAGAGTGATTACAACAATGGAAGCTCTTTCTGGATAGAATTACCTATATCGTACGACGCATTGATGCCAGGAAATAAAAGTATAAAAACTGAAAATATTTCAGCTGATTTAACTTCGGTAGATAATGAGTACAAGGTTTTATATATTGAGGATAACCCGGCTAACTTAAGGCTTATCTCTCAATTGCTGCAAAGAATTCCAGGTATTGATATGTCAAGCGCGCACGATCCTTTCCTGGGATTAGACCTGGCATATGAGTACGTTCCCGATTTGATTTTATTAGATATAAATTTGCCTGGCATAACAGGCTTTGATGTACTTGAGAGACTTCGTGAAAATGACAAAACAAAAGATATTCCTGTTGTTGCTATAAGTGCGAACGCTATGAAAAAAGATATAGAAAATGGATTATCTGCTGGCTTTGATGATTATATTACAAAACCAATTGATGTTACTGCGCTGCTCCATGTAGTACGCGAAAAATTAAATTACCAGGGTTGTATGAAATGAGTTCTATGGATAATAAAATAAAAATACTAGTGGTTGATGATATTTTAACGAATAGAAAGCTTCTTTATAAAATGTTAGAAATAATCGTTGATTGTGAAATTATCGAAGCATCATCTGGTTCTGAAGCCATTGAAATATGTAGTAAGTCAATGCCTGATTTAATATTGATGGATATCAATATGCCTAATATTGATGGGTACCAGGCAACCGTTTCAATAAAAGAAATTATGGGTGATAAATATGTGCCTATAATTTTTGTGACAGCTTTAAGTGAAGATTCCTCCTTATCAAGAGCGCTAGGATCAGGTGGGGACGATTTTATTAGTAAGCCATTTAATGCAAGAGTTCTTGAATCAAAGATTAATGCTCATTTACGTATACGGGAACTTAATAATCAGCTAAATGAAAAAAATAAGAAGCTTACTTATGAGCAAGGATTGATCGAACACTTCTTTGCAAGTGCACTAGATAAAAGTTTTCTAGATGAACGAGTAATTAAATATCACATGTCATCTATGTGTGCATTTAATGGTGATTTGTTATTGGTTGAAAAAGCACCTGATGATCGCGTTTTCTTACTGATGGGTGACTTCACAGGGCATGGTTTATCTGCTGCAATGGGAACCTTACCTGTCGCAATGGTGTTTTTTAAAATGGCAAAGAAGGGGGTTCCTGTAAATGAAATTGCAAGTGAACTTAATTCTCAACTTCGAAGATTATTACCACCAAGTATGTTTTTTGCTGCGACTCTTATAGAATATGATAAGCCTAATGGAGTGATGAAAGTTTGGGCTGGTGGAATGCCCGAATGCTATTGGATAGGTAAAAATGGTGAACTTAAAGGTGAAATAGTATCAAAACACATGCCTTTAGGCATTCTTAAAGAAGCACAATTTAAAGATGAAACAATTGATTATTCTGTTGAAATTGGGGATCAAATATATTTGTATAGTGATGGCCTAATTGAAGCGAATAAAAATTCTGAATATTTTGGATATGATCGACTTAAAAGTATTTTACTCGCAAATAAATTTAACCGATTTGAAGAAGTATTGTCTGATTTTGATAAATTTACAGGTGACAAAGACCAAAGTGATGATGTGACACTGGTTGAGTTTACCTGTGCAGACTCCTTGTGATTCTTTAGTGCCGTGAATTCGATTAAATTCAAGGATAGCCCGGTTTCTCTGGCTGTTATGAGTGTGTTAAAGAACACCCATAGCACTCTAAGTTTGTATGATTTAATAAAACATGTAGAAGAACTTGGTCTGGTGTTTTTCGATGATGCCGATAATTTAAGTCTTGAAATTATTCTATTCAGAAAAAATTTCATAGTGATGAACGCTTTATATCAAATACAGGCCGATATAAAGCACACGGGCTATTCATTATATATCTCTTCTTTAAAAATATTACTCTATTCTAATGTAGAATCAAAAAATGATTTATCCATAATTGATATTCAACAGGCTATGCGGGTAGATGAGTCATTAAGTGAATATTATTTGAACTGGGATAATTACGACACCGCTAATCAGCAGTCAGTTGATTATTTGTTGAACAGTTTTTGGAAAAAATTTCAGAAATATACTCAAATTAATTCTAATCAAGATAAACGGTCATGTGCTTTGCAAATTCTTGGGGTAGAATCAGCGGCAAGTTGGAACGATATCCAGCAAGCCTACCGGCAAAAAATTGCCTTATGTCATCCAGACAAAGGCGGAACGAGTCATCAATTTATAGAGATTAGAGAAGCCTTTCAGTTTCTAAAGCTTTGCCAATAAACAATTTTAAACATTGGCCTACTTATTGCTCTATATTTTCCGCGGTCTAGCAGTATTTCTTCCCGCTTTTATATTTTAATTAAATGATTAAACAAGACAGGTGAAAAAATGACACTAAAGGAACGATTCCTTGATGCTGTTGCTCGCGGTGATTTAGGTGAAGTTGACGATTTCGGAGTAGTGGTAAGTCTTAAGCAATTTAAGACATACTTCAAGGATGTAAAATCTGATTATATTAATTCATTTCTACCAGCGGCAGTCATCGAGATAGGACAACAAAGCACTACACATACTAAATATGTGTTTCGAGTGAGAAAAGGCTTGTACAGAGTACATCCTGATGCCCTGCAGGCGCATACTTCAACGGATTATGAAACAAGTGATTTGTTAGCGCACTTAAACGGCAAGGTTGAAGAATCATTATGGAGTTATGCAGCTCAACGCTATAACTAGTTGTTAATGATTAGCTGTTAAATACAGGAAGGCCATGTGGATGTACATATGGCCTTCCTGTATCTGGATATATGTATTTATATCATTTATGCATTTACAGTCACTATTTTGACTTTCATATTACATAGTGACAAGTTATAGGCATCAAAATGTCTAAAATCATTTTTATGTGCCTTATATCACATTTGTTTTTAATTAACGTATTCTCTGATTATTATGCAAAATATTAAAATTATTAAAAAAGTAATAATCAGTTTATTGCTTCTGATGTTTTTATTTTTGGCGCATCAACGTTCACTTGATGCATATGCCGAGTCATATACAGAGCAGGGACTTAGTCGTGCACTGGTTACCTTTGCAGTCAGTCGAAGCTTAAATGGTGTGATTTCTGTTGTTCAGGGTACGGAGGTTGCCGTATCACCGGCTGGCATTGGTTTGAACTTTGCACCAGGGCAAATCCTGGACCCTATTAATGATTTAATAGAGCGCTTCTCCTGGGTTGTATTGGCAAGTGGTACGTCATTAGGCATTCAGCGGCTATTGCTTGAAATTACAAGCTCTACAGGTGTTACATGGCTATTATCGGCCTTATTATTAATGACAATTATTTCTCTTTGGTTGCCAAAGGTGACAAAAGATGATTATGCAAGTTTGATTACTCTCCTTAGCAAAGGATTTTTATTGATTATTTTTTTACGGTTTTCTATTCCAGTGATAGCCATTGCTAATGAAGTATTGTATTTAAATTTTAGCGAACAGACATATCAACAGGCTCAGGTATCCCTGGAGTCTTCTGCCTCAAATTTACAAAATTCAACTGAAGGCTCATCAGCGACTGCAACACCGGATGAAAATACTACGTCAGATAACATGGATTTTATCGGCAAGGTAGAAGAATGGTTTGATCGATCTGATAAGTCGTTTGATTTTGAAGAGCAGGTTGCCGCATTAAAAAGTGAGGCGGATAATATTAGTCAGCAAGTCATTAATATGATTGTAGTGTTTGTAATGCAAACGCTTATCTTGCCTCTGTTCTTTTTGTGGCTAATGGTTCGCATAGCCAAACTTAGTATTTCTCAGCTTCACCTGTGATATTGCAGCCAGTGCTAAAGTGAATGTCGAACCTGTCTCTGTGAAGAGCGTATCCGTTTAATATCACCATCGACATTAACGCTTTTGCGTAAAAACTTCGCATTACCCTTAATGCCAGATACTTCATAGTCTTTTAACAGGCTTTCAGTGACCAGTTCTGCATTTATATGCAGGCCTTCAATCATGCCCTGGTAAAGCAGTGTAAATAAACGCTCCAGTGAAATCTTATGGGTTTGACCTGTGCTGTCAAATATCCAGTCACTTAAGGCGAGGAAATTTTCGAAGGCTGTTTCCGCTAATAACACGGGCTTGGTAAAACTAAATCTTCCTGAGTTAATAATTAAATCCCAGTAGCGTGCAAAGCGGCTTAGGCGCTGCATTTCTGCAAAATTGATTAAACTATTACTTACAATATTATAAGGCGGTAGCGGGTTGTAACGCATATCATAGTCTATGGTATGGCGAATAATCGGCGTACCTCTCAGGCGTTTTAAAATACCCACCTGTATTTCATGCGGGTTCATGGTGTAAAGCTGGTTTAGGCCTTTAGAAAAACTCTCAATGGTTTCCCCAGGAAGCCCGATTATTAAATCGGCGTGGATGTGTGCCTGTGAGTGATTGCGTAACCAGTTTAAGTTATCCGTTACTTTTTGTGTGTTCTGCTTACGACTAATTGTCATTTGCACTTCAGGGTTTAAGCTCTGAATACCAATTTCAAATTGCAGGCTGCCTTCTGGGAACTCTGCGATCGTCGCTTTTAATTTTTCAGGCAAGTGATCGGGGATTAACTCAAAATGTAAAAATAGATTTTGGTTATTTGTCTCATCCATCTTATCTATAAAAAACCGCATAATGCGAATGCTGGTATCCACTTTTAAATTAAAGGTTCTATCAACAAATTTAAAGTGCCTTACACCCCGTTGATAGAGTGTTTCCATTTCACCTAAAAATAAATCCAGGTCAAATGGGGTTACGGTTTTGTCGAGAGACGATAAACAGAACTCACACTTAAACGGGCAGCCGCGTGAGGCCTCTACATATATAACGCGGTTACTAATGTCTTCATCGTTATAGTAGGCGTAGGGCAGCTCAATTTGTGAAAGCTCTAATGGCAGTGGGTGAATAATTTTATTCAGCGGCTTTTTACCATTAAGTAAATCTTCACAGAGTTCTTTAAAGGCTATATCTGCCTGGCCAGTAATCACATAATCCACCTGGCTTACCAGCTGTTGTTCTGCAAATTCGTAGCTGACTTCCGGGCCACCTAAAACGATGATGGTTTCCGGTGATATGGTTTTAAGTAGCGAGACCAGTTCCAGCGTTTCCGTGGCATTCCAGATATACACACCCAGGCCGATAATTTTTGGCTTATGCGCGAGTAACATCTCTGCAATATCTATTACCCGCGTATTGATATTGAACTCAAGCAGCTGAGTAGACTTTTGTAATTCACCCATATTCGCCAGCAAATAACGCAGCCCCATAGAAGCGTGAATATAACGGGCGTTGAGGGTGGATAAGATAATGTCAGGCATGGAAGGGGAAATACTCAGATTGTTTATGGCTTTACAAGAAGATATTATAAACCAGACCGTCGCTCGGAAGAGAAATAATAACTAAATCAAAATTGATCTTACGTAGGCTGGATCAAGCGAAGCGGATCCGGCAGGCCTACAAGACTCAGAGAGACACATTAGTCATGAAATACCACACGCTAGGAAAGACGCAGTTAAAGGTAAGCGAAATTTGCCTAGGCACCATGACCTATGGCCAGCAAAACACCGAGGCCGAGGCCCACGAACAGCTAGATTACGCCACGGCCAACGGCGTTAACTTTATTGATACCGCCGAGTTATACGCCGTACCCCCCAGCGCCGAAACCTACGGCCTTACCGAACAGTACATAGGTAGCTGGCTTAAAAAATCCGCCAAACGTAATGATGTTGTATTGGCGAGTAAAATTGCAGGCCCGGCAGACGGCTGGTTGCCACACATTCGTGATGAAGCGACGCGCAGATTAGATAAAGCCAATATAGAGCTGGCACTAAACGACAGCCTTAAACGTCTACAAACCGATTATTTAGATTGTTATCAGCTGCACTGGCCCGATAGAAAAACCAATTACTTTGGTCAGCTAGGTTACAGCCACGATGCAAGCGATCAACCCATTCCCATTGAAGAAACCCTGTATGCTCTAAAGGAACAGGTAGATGCGGGTAAAATTCGCACTATTGGCCTATCGAATGAAACACCATGGGGGGTAATGGAATTTATACGCCTAGCTGAGCAGTTAAACCTGCCCAGAGTCGTGAGTGTGCAAAACCCGTATTCATTACTCAACCGAACCTATGAAATCGGCCTGGCAGAAATCTCAATTCGAGAAAATGCTGGCTTGTTGGCGTACTCACCACTGGGCTTTGGCGTGCTCTCGGGTAAGTACCTGAGAGGTGCCGCCCCAGAAGGCGCGCGTCTAAGCCTGTACCCAGATTACAATCGCTACAGCAATGAGAATGCACTAAAAGCTACCGAGGCCTATGTGCAATTAGCACAAGCTCATGATTTAAACCCAGTACAGATGGCTCTGGCCTATGTGAATAGTCGTCGTTTTGTAACGGCCAATATTATCGGTGCGACGAATATGCAACAGCTACGTGATAATATAGCCAGCGCAAGCACAGTGCTAAGTGAAGACGTACTAGAAGGTATTGAGGCAATACATCAGCGATACCCAAATCCTGCTCCCTAGGTATTTACCTGGCGTATACCAGGCTTTAAGCACATCGATTCAGTAATAGGTAATAGAAGTAGTTAAATGAAAGGCATAACCGTAGACGGCGATTCAAGCGTCGTACAACATAAATTCGCCGTTATTTACGCACCCAAGCGTTCACGTGGTCGCTTCGCAGAAACCTGTGTATTCATTATGGAAACAGAGTTAGATGCAATCGAAGAAGAAAATATAGAAAAGCACTTATACGCCGCAAAAGTCATCGGTCCTTCCAAGTCATCAGAAGGCCAGCGTATTTATTATTTAGAAGAATGGATAGATACCAGCATTAAATAATTAAATCCACACTATGTCCCGTTAAATTTAAAATGAAGAGTTTGTAACTTGTTATAGTGTGCCCCTATGAAGGCTAACGAGTTATAGAAATAAAAATTAAACGACAACTTAGTCGCGTAGGCCGGATCAAGCAAAGCGGATCCGGCATCTTTAAATCACACTGGTGGATCCGCGTTGCTTGATCCACCCTACGCAGCGCTATGCATATTGGTGTTTTCTGTTGCTTTTTATATCACCAAACAACAGGACTTCGTCATACCTGCGCAGGTATGACGGTGTTTTGTAAGTTGACGCAACAGCCGTGCGTAACCCAGTAATAATATATAACGCCTTCCAATCTGCAGGAAAGCTGGCATAATCAAATGAACAAAAATGACAATAATAAAAATGCGGATATATAACGGACAATGGTTTCGTTAATGGGCTAAACCTCCGCTACTACACAAAGCGGAAAATGACGAATCCATTTACATCACTTGAGTATTTTAGAGAACAGTTCAACCAGGGGCTGCATAAACTACTCGACCATGAAAAACTCGGCACCTTTATACTAGTGCTAGCCAATGCCACTCAGCACGAAATATTGTTTGCAGAACTCCAGGCAAAACTTCATCAACAATTTAAAACCCTAAAAACCAATTATCAACAGGCCTTATTACATGGCAATCAACTCAATGAAGTTGAAGAAGACCTGTTAGTCTTTTTAAAAATCGCCACCGTCGGTTTTGAAAATATAAAACTCACACAAATAAGACAACAGGGTAACTGGCAATGCCAGTTTAATCACCTGCGCTCATTCCGCCCGCGGCGTTTATCCGGCTTTCATAATGAAAAAGAAATGTTTATTCCGTTCGATGAATACGCCTTCCATTTTAATAAACCCTTTATGGCAAAAGAGTGTTTTTGGCAGGGCGAGTTAAACGGCAAACAGAGTGACCTGTTTTATAACAAATATCCCTTTGCCGATTGCCACGGCCTGTTTGTACCCGAAAGAGAATCTTCTCTGCCGCAGTTATTAACCGAAACAATGCATCAGTACATGTGGCAGGTAACCGAGCAGTTATCCCACACCTTGCCCGGTGTCGGCTTTGGGTATAACAGTTACGGCGCCTACGCCTCGGTCAACCATTTACATTTTCAAATGTTTATCGAGCCAAACGGTTTACCTATTAGCGCAAGCCACTGGCATCACAATGGCGGGGCAGAGGCCTATCCTGTTACAGTAATTAAAAAGGCCAATGTAAGCGAGGCATGGCAAAGCATTATTGAGTTACATAATTTAAAACAACCTTACAATGTTTTATATACAGCTAATGAAATTTACATAATGCCGAGAAAAGCACAGGGCAGTGTGGATGTGCCGGAGTGGAGCAGTGGCTTTACCTGGTATGAAATGTGTGGGGCGATGTTGATGTTTAATCGGGATGACTATTTGGGTTTGCGTGAGGGTGAGTTTAGTGGGTTGTTGGGTGAGTGTGGGTTGTTGGTTAGTAAACAAGATAAATGATAAATTATATGTCTATATGTAGGCATTCACCTAGGCGTTATAAACAAGGTCTAATTGCAAAATATTAACGGATTATGAGATCCCGTTAATATTTTGGAGAATAAATGAAAAAGAAACTCACGTTCACACTGGTTATATGGCTATTCATTTTCGTCACATTTGAGATTGGAGTTCGCACATACGACTATATTAGTAAAACCGGGTTAGATAAGCCGGAACATACAACTGATGCTACTTTGATTTTCGCCCCTCACCCTTATACTACATACAGCGCAAATCCGTCCAATATAAACCATAATGCCCAGGGGTACAGGGCGGAAAAGAGCAAATTATATAAGGCCGATCCTGGTTCAATCAACATCGTGACTTTAGGAGGTTCAAGCACTTACGGGACTAGGGTATACACTAGGGACAGCTACCCCTACCTGCTCGAAGAAGTTTTACGGAAATCTGTCAATACCGATAAAGCAATTAATGTAATTAATGGCGGGTTAGGAGGATACGCCACACCAAATATTATTGCCCTTCTATCAGGTAAAATTGTCCATCTGGATCCAGATATCATTATATTCTACGTGGGATTCAATGACGCCTGGACCAGACTAATGTTCTCAAACTTCACAACGGATTATTCTCATGCACAAAAAACCTGGGCAGAGCCTGACGTTCCATTCTGGAGGTACAGTAGATTTCTGGATGCAGTGGCCGGAAAATTAGGTTATCCCTCTACAGACCCTCATATACATTCAATTGCCTGGCAACCAATGAGCGGGAATCCTGAAACCAATTTTCTCAATTCTTCTGCTAACGCATTCAAGGCCAACTTGATGACGCTTGTTGGCATTTCCAGAACCCATGGGGCAGTTCCGATACTGGTCACTCAGGCGACAGATTTCAGCAATCACCCTTTGCCAGATAACAATAAAATATGGAGTAAGACAATGAAAGAAAACACCGGCATTATTCGACAGATAGCAGATGAAATGTCAGTAGACCTGATTGATATTCGTAGAAATATGACAGATGAAAAAGAGTCTTTTCTTGATGTACTTCACATGAGTGGAAAGGGAAATAGAAAACGAGCTGAAATCATTGCCAATTATCTCATACAGAATAAACTCATAGGAAAAAACACAAAAACAAAAGAATCAGCCACGTTAGATCTTATTACTGAATATATGAGATTAATGCGCGCAGATGTCTTCGTTAAACGAGTATTAATACATATTATCAACGAGATGCGAAAAACTGGAATAGATATAAGTACTGTGGATGAAGAAAAAATTATTAGTGTATTTTCACGCTTTAAAAATGTTATAGCCGTATATGCCCCTATATATAAACATCTTTCCAGAGAGACTTTGATAAGTGCAAATAAGTTTTTTAGTTCTGAGATGGGTGAAAAATTTATTTCTTCATACGCAAGAAGCAAGAATTCTCCAAAAATCAGATTAACTGAAGACGAATTTAAAAAAATTCAGACCTTCCAGAGTTCTAATAGCTGGCAAGAAATCCAGAAACAAAGGACATACATTAACCGTGATGCATCAATCATATCAGGAAATATTATTAAACAATTTTTGAGTGGTGAATTAAAACTACCTTTTTCTGAATAATTTATGAATTTTTTTTCACGAAAAATCAGAATTTCATGACCAATATTCTAGGCATCTCTGCCTATTACCATGACAGTGCAGCCGCATTAGTTCAAGATGGGCGAATAATTGCTGCTGCTCAGGAGGAGCGCTTTACTCGCAAAAAACATGATGCATCTTTCCCTGCACATGCTATTACCTACTGTCTTTTTGAGGCAGGTATACAGTTAAATAAAGTGGATTACATCGTGTTTTATGATAAGCCACTGCTGAAGTTTGAAAGACTGCTGGAAACCTATCTAGCATTTACTCCAAGAGGATTTAGATCATTTCTGGCAGCCATGCCTATTTGGCTTAAGGAAAAATTATTTCTTAAGGCAGTATTAAAAAAAGAGCTGGCCGTATTGAGTGGGCTTAAAGAGAGTGAACTCCCGCCCTTATTATTTACAGAGCACCATCAGTCACACGCAGCATCTGCCTTTTTCCCTGGCCCTTTTGCCAGAGCAGCGGTTCTCTGCATTGATGGTGTCGGTGAGTGGGCAACCACTTCAGTATGGTTGGGTAACGGCAATTGTTTAACACCTCAGTGGGAGATTGATTTTCCTCACTCATTGGGGCTTTTGTACTCATCCTTTACTTACTATGCTGGCTTCAAAGTGAATTCAGGTGAATATAAATTGATGGGGCTAGCACCCTATGGTGAACCTGAATATGTAGATCTTATTCTTGATAAGCTTCTGGATCTCAAGGAAGATGGTAGCTTTCGGCTGAATATGCAATATTTCAATTATGCTACTGGGCTTACCATGACCAACCGAAAATTTGATTTATTATTTGGCGGTCCTCCACGCAAACCCGAATCGGAGGTAACACAAAAAGAAATGAATCTTGCCAGATCAATTCAGGTGGTCACGGAAGAAATAGTCTTGCGTATTTGCAAAACTGTACATAAAGAGCTCGAAACAGATTATTTATGCATGGCGGGTGGTGTTGCGCTGAATTGTGTTGCTAACGGTAGGATACTGCGGGAAGGGCCCTTCAAGGATATATGGATTCAACCAGCGGCGGGGGATGCAGGTGGGGCACTGGGTGCGGCATTGTCTGTTTGGTATGAATACCTCGATAATAAAAGGGCTGTCAACCCGGCAGATGCAATGCAGGGTTCTTATCTTGGCCCTAGGTTTGAAAATCATCAAATTACAGAGTATCTGGATTCCATCGGTGCAAAGTATCAGGTTCTGGATGATAAGGAGTTAATGAACCAATTGGCAGATGTGTTGATAAACGACCAGGTTGTTGGCTGGTTTCAGGGGCGTATGGAATTTGGGCCACGTGCACTGGGAGGGCGTTCTATTATTGGAGACCCACGTAGTAGCAAGATGCAGTCGATAATGAACCAGAAAATCAAATATCGTGAATCTTTTCGCCCGTTTGCTCCGGCAATAAAAAATGACAGGGTATCTGAGTGGTTTGAGATAGACCAAAAAAGCCCATATATGTTAATGGTGGCGCCAGTCACCCAGAGTAAAAGAACAACAATAACAGATGAGCAAAAAAAATCATCAGGAATTGAAAGGCTTAAAATTGTACGTTCCGATATTCCGGCTGTTACTCATGTAGACTATTCGGCACGAATCCAGACTGTTCACCCTGACACAAACTCACGTTTTTATAAATTAATTGATGTCTTTGAGCATAAAACTGGCTGTCCTATTTTGGTGAATACTTCTTTTAATGTACGAGGTGAACCCATTGTTGCCACCCCAGAAGATGCCTATCGTTGCTTTATGAGGACAGAGATGGACTACCTGGTACTGGAAAATGTTTTGTTGGCTAAACAGGATCAGCCTGAATGGCAGGAAAAAAGCGACTGGAAATATAAATATGAGCTGGACTAAATTTACCTAAAAATATGAAACTTCAAATTCAAACACTAAACGATAAAGTATTACGTGATTTCGGTTTGGTAATGGGCGGGATTACAGTGGGATTATTTGGGTTGTTATTACCATGGTTATCAGAATTGAATTTTCCTGTCTGGCCATGGGTAATTGCTATAGTACTATGGTGTTGCGCGCTGCTTTACCCTCAGTCACTCCGTCCAGTGTATCAAGGCTGGATAGCAACAGGAAATATACTAGGTTGGATAAATACACGAATCATTCTGGGCCTGGTATTTTATATTGTTATTATGCCAATTGGTCTGGTCATGCGTTTTTTGGGTAAAGACCCGATGAAACGAAAATTATCTTATGAAGAGACAAGCTACCGAGTTCAAAGTAAAAAACCAGATAAACAGCAAATAGAGAGGCCATTCTGATGCTGGAGTTATTGAAAGATTTATGGGACTTTATAAAAACTAGCAAAAAATTCTGGTTAGCACCCATTATTATCATTTTGTTATTGCTGGGAGCATTAATAGTAATGACACAAGGTTCGGCAGTAGCCCCATTTATATATACCCTATTTTAGTGAAAATGAGCCTTCTGACAAATCAGTGCATAAATAACAGCGGCATTGGGGTCCGGCATTGGGATCAGAGTCAAAGGAATTATTATATTATGAAAATATTTATTATACTTACTTTTTTATATCTAGTGCCCGCAATAGCATCAGAAGATGACTCATTTTCAGGTTGGATGAATGAATCTGACTTAGATAATTATTTTCAAATATTAAATAATGATAAGGGATACACAAATTACTTTGATCAAGGGAAAAGAGTAAATGCAGTTGAAGGCCGCTGGAAAAACAGCATAGTCCAATATCGTGTAAAAACAGGTAATACCCCAAAAACAAACAATTGGTGGTTTTGGTGGGTGAACCAAGACCTTAACTCTTTCGTTCAAAAAATTAATAAATATGAAAAAGACAAATTTCAATTAGTCTATGCACAATCATTTATATTGCCAGATGGAACTTCTCGCTACCAAGGTGTGTGGCACAAGACCGATGACAATAAAACAAAATAAAAAACACATAACCAGCGACTGTGGCGTCAACCCCAAACAAACAAATAGGGTCACAAACAAATAGGGTCAAGTCTTTCATTGTGCATAACAAACACAACAAAAACAAACAAATAGGGTCAAGTCTTTCATTGTGCATAATACCGCCCGCTTATTATTCGACTGATGCTCGAGTAATGCAGATCAAAGTACCTTGCAATTTCTTTCATGCTGTAACCACCACTTTTGTAAGCTGCGACTATC
>Ga0316208_1000211_pt1 | contig 80526 bp, 77 predicted proteins | sample 3monopyrite_MG_FD_204944 | JGI IMG/M metagenome (GOLD analysis project Ga0316208, IMG submission 204944) | Microbial mat bacterial communities from mineral coupon in-situ incubated in ocean water Damariscotta River, Maine, United States -... | ecosystem: Environmental > Aquatic > Marine >... | reverse complement strand
GCTTGGTTTGATGGTAATCACCTTTGGCTGGTGAGTAAACGTGGTATCGATACCTTGCGCGAACACCTGGCACAGGAAGGTCATAGCGGCATACCTACCCGCAATGATCGTATCTTTGATGAGCTACAACAAAACAACGCACTTATTCCAAATCAGGATCGTTCCATCTGGAAAGTGAATATCTCTGGTGAGGGTTGGTCACACACACTCACCTGCTTATGTTTTGCTGCTGAGAAGTTATGGCCTGATCCATCATCAAGGCCGGATGTATTTGAAGGTACAGTTATTCCAACCACTGACAATGATGAAACCACAACGGAGAACTCTGTAATTGTCAGCGCAGAAGGCACACATACACAGATATCACCTCCCGTTCATAGCACGCCCGAAAAGCAAGAACCGGCATTTGATCCTGTCGCATTCTTCCAGAATAGTGACAATACCGAAACAACCCAGGATCTCAATAACACAGGCGAAATAGAAAACCAGACTGAAGAAGCAGATGATAATGAAGATGCTGGCCAAGCCTTTCGAGCTTGGCTTCAAGATGGTTTATTAAAAGACAAGTTCGAAACCAACTCGGTCAATGCGCGTATCCATACCGTTGCAGAAGGTCTATTGCTGGTGAGTCCGGGCATTTTCAAAGACTACGATAAAACCAACTGGCAACATGTGCAGAAGCGATTCCAAAAACTCAAGCTACATCGCAAAACCACACAAGGCACGAACATCTATACCTATCAAGTTACTGGCAAACGCAATAAGAGTCGTATCAAAGGTTTCCTGATTGAAGAGCCGGGCAACACATTTCCAGGTGTAAAGCTCCCATCGCCCAATCCACATCTTGAGTTATTGGGTGACTAACGATGTCTGAGGCCTTTGATAATCGATTGCGCCCCGTGGTCGAGTTTTTACCCGCTGCTGTATTTATCGTTGGCGCAGCTCATCTGGCATTACAACCTTCCCGCTTCTTTCCCATGCTACCCGGTGTTGCTAGCGTTACGGCTATTGCGTTTGCAGCGTTGGGAGGATTGCGATTGGTGCAAGCTTGGAGTGCTTGTCGCTACCAATCTCACCTGCGACGATTGCCACGATACTCACTGGATGCAGACCACCTACCTCTATCACACCACAAACTATTTCTGGGGCGCGGTTTCAAATGGGATCAGCGCCATACTCAACGACTGGTTGAAGCAAGAAACCCAAATGCCCAGCGCTATCTAGCCTATGGTCGTATCTATCAACTTGCACGTCGTTTGGAGATCAATCTCGAACACTCATTACTTCTCTCATGGCTGCCTAAACTTACGAAGAAGGATCATTGGTGGAATCCCGTGCGACCACTACCACCAGTCGGTGGATTTCCGCCCCTGCATGGCGTCGGCACCGAAGATGAGTCCGACACATGGATGGATATTGGCGAACGTGTTGGCCACAAACTGGTATTAGGCACCACGCGGGTTGGTAAAACCCGCCTGTTGGAGATTCTGGTCAGTCAGGACATTCGCCGAGGTGATGTGGTTATCGTGTTTGATCCCAAGGGCGATGTCGATCTTTTGCGACGAATGCACGCTGAAGCAAAACGTGCCGGTCGGCTGGATCAGTTTCATATCTTTCATCTAGGCTTTCCCGATATATCAGAACGCTACAACCCGGTAGGTGACTTTGCACGAATCACTGAGGTCGCCTCACGCATCTCCACCCAGTTACCTGCAGAAGGTAACAGTGCCGCCTTTCGGGAATTCGCCTGGCGCTTTACCAATATCGTTGCCAGGGCGTTGGTGGGGTTAGGTCGTCGGCCTGATTACAACACCATTGCCCGCTATGTGACCAACATTGAACCGCTGCTTACCGATTACTATCACCTGTGGCTCGACAAAGAAGCGCCGGAAGGCTGGCGGCAAACAGTGCAAAAACTGGAAGGTAACCTCAACGAGAAGAACCTGCCAATGGCGTTACGTGGACGTGACTTTCATGCCATTGCCCTAACCCGTTACGCCAAAGATCATCAGCTGTTTGATCCTGTTGCTGATGGTCTGCGCAGTGCCTTTGAATACGACAAGACTTACTTTGATAAGCTGACCGCCAGCCTATTACCATTATTAGAAAAGCTCACCACAGGTCGTATCGGAAAGCTGCTTTCACCTGACTATGCCGATAGCACCGATCAACGCCCTATTCTCGATTGGATGCGAGTAATTCGAGAGCAAGGCATCATCTATGTTGGCCTGGATGCGCTTACCGATGCTGAAGTCGCTGGCGCGGTAGGTAACTCTATGTTTGCCGATCTCACTTCTATTGCAGGACAACTCTATAAACAGGGCGACTCCCATGGCTTGCCTGAACTTTCCGAACACCGAACAGTACAGAAAACCATTCATGCCGATGAATTTAATGAGCTAATCGGTAATGAGTTTATCCCGCTACTGAACAAAGCCGGTGGTGCAGGCTTTCAGGTCACCGCCTATACCCAAACCGCCAGCGATATTGAAGCGGGCATTGGCGACTTAGCCAAAGCGGGACAGATCACCGGCAATCTCAATACTCTTATCATGTTGCGGGTAAAAAACGAGATCACTGCGACAGTGCTTACTGATCAACTCCCCAAGGCCAGGGTATACACCAAACTTGCTGCCTCGCAGGTGACAGACAATAACGACCCCGGCACCGATATCGACTTCACTACCCGAAATGAAGACCGCCTGACCGAAACCGAGATGGATATGCTCACACCGGCTGATCTTATCCAACTTCCCAAAGGTCAGGCCTTCGCACTGCTGGAAGGTGGACAACTCTACAAACTCCGCCTCCCCCTACCCGGCAAAGATCCGCTGCTACCCAAAGGCATGGATGAAATTCGACGTGAGCGGCTGGCTTATTATGGGATGGATGATGCCTGAGCAGAGACGATTCACCGGGATGTTATGGCATCTGAAGTGGTTCGTGATAATCGCTCTGCTGGTATTAATCATCGATCTATTTTGTGTGTTTGTACTCTGGTCACCCGAGGGCGTATCCCGGCTGGAACAGACACTCCACCAGGAACTGGCAATCCTTGGGCTATCTCAATCCGACGTGGATTTTCTGACAGGGGTCGCTACTTCACTTTACGACACCGTATTTGTAAGTACCGGTATTGACGGGATGATACGTCATGCGGCCACCCTCCCCGCTTCTACTTCTACCACTTCGACTGAGATAGAATTTGTGGAAACGCTACGCCCGGCTATCGAAACCGCCATGATAGGCCTACAACTCTTTGCCCTACGGCTGGGCGTTATTCTGCTGGCACTTCCCTTAATTGCGATTGTTTTTCTCGCCGCTGTCAGCGATGGTTTCCTGAGCTGGTACCTGCGCCGTACTGGCGGTGAACGGGAATCGGGCTTTATCTACCACAGGGCCAAGCGGGGGTTGGCCTGGTCTATTGTGGGACTATGGGTTGTGTATCTGCTCCCACCAGTTCCGATGGACCCCAAATACATCCTGCCACTCTTCCTGCTGATAGCAGGGATAGCAACCCGACTTCAGGTGTCGTTCTTCAAGAAGTTTCTTTGAAAAGTGCACACTAGAGTGTTGTGACACATCACTTAGGTAACCGATATAGATCACGGGAAGGCTTCTTTTATAATCACGATATTTATCGCTGTCTTATCCTTTATCTGCCACTAAAACTCCGCCCCTAGGCAATTGAACAACCAATTCGAGAGCTGCTTGAATAACGTTAATCAGGAAGTTAAATTTAGCGGCCCTAACGGAAATTGTGTTTTAGCTAGAAACCGTTAGTAAGCAAGAATAATCCACAACACTGGCCATTTATCTTTTAAAGGAGCAAAAATGACTGAACATCAACCAATACGGATTGAAAGAAAACCGGCAGTATTAAATCGAACAGGCTTGAGCCATGCGACTCTTTATCGCCGAATCAATGAAGGCTTATTTCCCCCTGGCATTTCCCTTGGCAAACATGCCGTCGGGTGGCTGGCTCATGAGGTGGATACGATGTTAATGGCATTTGCTGCGGGGAAATCGACAGAAGAGCTTCAAGCTACAGTTAAGTCTCTCATTGAAAAGCGCCAAACGCTCTCCTCTTAATTGTATGTTTACCACTAATAGCATGAATTTCTGACACTGCCATTTTCAATTCATATAACCACACCTCATAACTCCCCCTTTCTACTCTCTGCCGAAATAACAAAACGGCTACACGTGTCGTTTTTACCCGAAATACCTTTGAAAAGTTCACCCTAGAGGGAAGTTAGTCAGGGAGTTAAACCACCCTTAGCTCAATAAAATACATGCATGTTAACCATCGCATTCGATCATGCAAATGAGTAAATCCACGTTACTCCCACGCTTCATCAGGCTGAAAGACGCGCCTTTCTACCTGGGAATGGATCGAAACCGGTTCAATGCCGAGATTCGTCCGTATCTAACTGAAATCCCTATAGGTACACAGGGTATTGCCTTCGACAGACTTGACTTAGACAAAGCGGCGGACGAATATAAGCGGTGCAACGGACGCCCCGCATCTGTAAAAGGAGATGAATTATGGGGCGAAAAAGATCGCCAGGACTCCGCCTACGTAGCGGTATCTGGCATATCGAAAAGCGGGTCAATGGAGTCCAACTTTGCGAAAGCTGTAAAACGAGCAGCCTCGCAGAAGCGGAAGCCTACCTCGCAAAAAGGGTAGAGGAAGTTCGCAAAGCCACCCAATTCGGTGTGAGACCGAGGAGAAAGTGGCGTCAAGCGGCTACCTACTATCTCGAAACAAACATGCACAAAGCCAGTATCGCCGATGATGCTACCCACCTGGATCAGTTGGATTCATATATCGGCAATTTATGGCTGGATCAAGTGCATGATGCCACGTTAAAGCCGTTTGTTGATGCTCGCAAGAAAGCTGGCAGAAAAAGCAAAACCGTAAACCTAGCCCTTGCGGTAGTAAGACGGATTTTGAATTTAGCTACCCGCTCATGGCGAGACGAATACGGCCTGACATGGCTAGAAACAGCGCCGCTGATCACAATGCTGCCATTGAATGACGCGGCGCAGCCATATCCACTGGATTGGGATGAAGAACGCAGACTATTCCAGATGCTTCCCTCCCATTTAGCTGATATGGCGTTATACAAGGTAAATACTGGCGCACGAGAACAGGAAGTGTGCCACCTCCGTTGGGAGTGGGAAATCCCGATACCAGAATTAAGCACCAGCATATTTTTGCTGCCTGCCTGGGTAAACAACGGAGAGGATATCGTAGGGCTTGTTAAAAACCGCAAAGACCGGTTGCACGCACTTAATGATGTCGCACTATCAGTAATCGATAAAAAGAGAACTGAAAGACCGACCTATCATTTAGAGCGCTGCAAATCGAAATCTGGAGGGAAATGCAATTGTGCTTACGGTGTCGTTTTTACCTATCGCGGATACCAAGTCGGGAAGATGCATAACAACGGCTGGAAAACCGCTTGGAGAAAAGCTGGATTGCCGACGGGGCCAGATTGGAAAAAAGGGGTTCACAACCTCAAACATACATTCGGCCGCAGGTTACGTGCTGCTGGCGTACCTCGTGAAACTCGAACAGCGTTGCTCGGGCACTGGGATGGAAACATAACCACCCACTACTCTGCCGCTGAAATCGGCGAACTCATTGAGGGTGCTAATGCGCCACTGAAGGCAAAAACAGGTAAGAGTCCTGCCTTAACACTTATTAAGTTACGTGCGGCAGGAGAAACTGTGTCCGGCAAAAGTTCGGCAGTGAAATTTGAGCGTAAAAAAACGGCTACCGAGTAACTCGATAACCGTTTGATTTTACTTACAAATATGGCGCGCCCGGCACGATTCGAACGTGCGACCGCCTGGTTCGTAGCCAGGTACTCTATCCAGCTGAGCTACGGGCGCATATTTGAGGCCAGGATTATCCCGACAATGCCCCATTCTGTCAAGCAAACTATTTGAATATGGAGTGATTGATTCGGTCGACAGCGCAACCTCACAGCTCCATTAAGCACATTCCGGCGAAGAAGGGCTGCGACCTTCTAATTCACACAGAATTTTTTATATCTTTTCCTGCTGCTGATCATTTCCCCACCTGAGATATCTCTAACTGCTGTTTGCATGGCAGCGAGGCTTGAATGAAAACACCAATAACCTTTTACAACAATACTGGCCGAAAAATACGGCGCTCAAAGTCTCGGCGAATGATGTGCCTGCAGTTACCATTGAGTTTAACCATCGACCAAGAAAAACTAGGGTATAAAACGCCGGCTAAATTAGTGGCGGAACATATGACTGCAATTGCAGTTTAGGTGGTTATACACTTCGGGGTTAAATCTGCCCCCTATAGAAAATTAAACAATGATAGGTTTTGGATCCTTTGAAATGCTTGCTGTGATGCCTGCAAGCCTGCTAACTCAAGATTCAACCGACCAACCGCCTCGGCATAGTCGAGATCCTGAATCCCTGACATTATACTTTGAATCTGAACATCAAATTGTTCATTAATCTGCGTTTGCGCCTCAACGGCATTAATCCGCGCACCAATTTCTGCCCTAACTTCAAATGTTTTATCCATTGCAACATCAATGTCAGTAAGAATATTACCAGCGGGATTATTCCCTTCCAAAGCTGTAGCAAAATCATAGATTGTTTTAAAAATATTCTGCTTGCCACCCGCAGCTACTGAATTTAGATTCTCAAAAATCTCGCTACCCGAGTCCGAGGACTGAATCTGCCGGGTAGGGCTAATCTGCAGGCGACGCTGCCCTTGATCACCATTGTATTGATAAGCGCCAGCCCCTAGATCGACAAATGGTTGCTCCTGAGACTGAAAGCCAGAGAAAAGATATTCACCACTACCGTCTTTTGAATTGGCCAGATCAAACAACTCACCCAAACGCTGCCAGACCTCTGATGCTATCGCCATGCGATTCTGTTGGCCATTCGAATCATTCAAGCCTTGCACTGCCAATTCACGAATACGTTGAAGTGTATTCCCTGCCGATGACAGTACCGTTTCTTCTATCTCAAGCCTGGATGTGAGGCGGTCTATATTACCCTGGTATTGCGCACTTTGAGCCAACTGCTGTTGCATTGCAAGAACCTGAGTTGTTCCTGATGGATCATCTGAGGGCACTAGTATCTTCCGACCGCTTGCCAGCTGTTGCTGTGTCTTGCTGAGATCACTTTGGCGTTCCAGAATTGAGGTAACCGCTTGCCTTTGCATCATTTGGGTAGAAACACGCATAACTCGCTAACTCCTTAATGCTGATAGCAGTGATTGAAACATGGAGTTTGCTGCCACAATCACCTGCGAAGCAGCCTGATAAGCCTGCTGAAATTTGAGCAGATTCGCGGCCTCTTCATCCAGATTGACACCTGACAAGGCATCTCTTGAATTTACCGCCTGGGCAAGCAAATTATCCTGGGCGGAACTGCTCAACTGAGCCTGCCTGGTAAGTATACCAACATCGGCTACTACACCACCGTAATAGTCCGTGTAGCTGGCTGTACCATCACTCATTAAACGCTGATTTTGCAAGTCCGACAACAGCAAGGCGTTACGATTATCACCAACACCACCGGTGTTACTCTCAAACCGAAATTCATCAGGCGGTGGCCCCGCTGACAAAACACCACTGACGGTGAATTTGAGTCCAGGCAGGGCGGTCACTTCTGCACCGTCGTTGTAGGCAAATGACAGACCATTCCATGGCGCCGGCCCCGAGACAACGTTTATATTGGCACCGTCATATTGCATCACTATATCGCTGGCCAGAGGAGGCAAAGGTGACCCCTGAAAGTTACTGGCATCGGTGACCACACCCGGGCTAATCACACCGCTGCCGGTATTACTTAGAATATTTACCGATGTTCTAACAGGCGCAGCCGCTGCAATCTCAGCAGGACTACTGATATTCATGCTCAGATCTTGAGATCCTCGACGGCCGGGCCTGATAAGAAAAGTATCTCCATCCTGTGGCGCACCACTGGCAAGCGAAAGGGAAAAACCATAATCCTGAAACGCCGCACTGGGAATATTGGCAGCGGGATCGTAATTCAATGTCGGACCGATAGCTTCACTAAAACCATCAGACTGACGAGTGATCGAATAGCCTGTTGCTGATGAATAGCTAAACAAATATTCATCACCTGTTAACTTACTCGAATCTGTCAGCGCCGTAGTAACCTGGGCATTAAAAGGAGCAGAGGTGTCATTATTTACACTTGGTAATATTTCCAGGCCTGGCACATTAAAGAAATCAATCCCCAACTTGCCATTCAGGTCCTGGCCCAAGCGCTGTTGCGCATTAAAGGTATCGGCAAAGCCTATCGCCAGTGCACCCAGAGAGTTCTGGGTTTCGGTTAATACTTGTGTACGAAAGTCGGATAATGCACCCAGTTGCCCTCCTGAAATCTGACTGGAAATATCATTCCAGTTACCGCCTCCAGTAGCCATGCTGATATTAATATCACGCACATCAAATTCACTACGATCGACTCGGAGTACATTGGCATCAAGATTCACAACCAACAGCTGCCCCTTACCGAAGAAGACATTAATTGCACCGTTATCTTGTTCGACTGTGGAGATGGCTATTTTTTCAGACAGATTATTAAGTAAGGTATCACGCTGATCAAGCAGATCATTGGGTGGATTATTCCCCGGGGCTAGGACAATACTCCGGTTCATGCCAGCAATCGCTTCTGCATAACCATTTATCTCGGAAACCACACTGGTCATTTGCTGATTCAGCTGACCACGGGTATCTTCCATTCGTTGATTAATATAGGCAAACCTATCAACCAAGGTTTCGGCCTGGGTAAACATGGATTGGCGCGGAGGGATTGCCGCAGGGTCGTTGGCAACCGCCTGCAACTCTGAAAAAAAATCGTTGATGACCGGCCCCATACCAATCTCGGGATCGGCCAGAATTCCATCGATTTGGCTGGCATTCCCCTCATAGACACTGGCATAACTAGCGCTGGCAGAATAGGTTCTTACCTGATTAATCAGAAAATCATCATAGACACGTTCAACACTTTTAACCTGGACACCAGAACCCAGATAGCTGCCCCCATAGAAAACTGGCAACTGCGTACCCAATTCAACCCGTTGCCGGCTATAACCTTCAGTGTTGGCATTGGCGACATTTTGGCTGACCGTCTGCAATGAGCGCTGATATGCCATCAAACCGCTTACACCGATCCCTAACATGTCTGCCATATTAAAGCTCCACTCGATCCAAAAATATCAATGGGTTAACCATTTGCAGTCCACCATAGTTACATTATCGGCTCAGAGACTGAAGTCTTGAATCCCTGTACCAACTGATCAAATACATCACCAGACATTATCCTATTGATTTTATTTGAGTACTGCGGATCAGTCGCATAACCAGCCTGATGCAGCGCTCGCACATATGCCCGGCTATCGCCAGCCATTTCAAGCGCCCCTTGATAACGTGAATCCGCTTTAATGAATTCAACATAATCCTTAAAGCTGGCCTCAAAATTTGGGTAAGAGCGAAAAGCGGCATACTGCATAACCGGCTTGCCCTGCTCATACTCACGCGTCTGCACAACGGCCTTGGGACCATCCCAGCGACTGTCCGCCTTGATATTAAACAAATTATTGGTTGGCACATCATTGCTATAGTTAGTCACATGTTTACCCCAGCCGGTCTCTAACGCAGACTGTGCTAGTAAGGCCTTCGGTTCAACACCGAGCTCAGGCGCATATTTCTCTGCCAGGGGCATTAGTTTCTCAATAAAATCTTTGGGCGTATCAAAGCCCTTGATGGTTTCCTGACTGACATTTTGCAATGGTGCAAAGCCCTCAACAGCAACACGAGAAACAGGCCGGTACAAACGTAGACGATCAAACTCAAGCTTTGTCTCGGCAGCACCCTGGACTGTTAGCTGTGGCTCTTTGGCCTGCTGACCACCCAACTGACTGACCAACATATCCGCAATCCCAATCTGCCGCTTTTTAGCCAAATCCACAGAAAGCTGTTGATCAAACATCTCCTGATAAAAACGACTTTGTTCACTATCAAATATGCCCTCACCACTAGTAGTGGAACGCATCGACTTCATCATCATATTAATAAACAAAGACTCGAATTGCTCAGCAGTCTGCTCCAGCGCCGAAGAGGCATCCTTGGACGCCATGCTCTTCAGTGTCCTCAGGGAGCTGGTATCAGTATAGATGCCACTGGGATTAACAGCCGACGTCATCGCTAAATTACCACCAGCTCGGCCCGCAACGCGCCGGCTTCTTTAAGCGCTTCAAGTATGGCGATCAAATCCCCCGGTGCTGCACCAACCGTATTCACAGCACGAACGATCTCACCCAAGGAGATACCTGGATCAAACAAAAACATCTTGCTATTTTCCTCAGTCACACTTATCTCTGAAGCAGGCACGACCACTGTACCACCGCCCACCGATAAGGGAGCCGGCTGACTGACTATCGGTTTTTCAGTAATGGTAACGGTCAAACTACCATGCGTAACTGCTGCCGAGGTCACACGCACATGCCGGCCAATCACGACGGTACCCGTACGTGAATTCACTACTACACGGGCGGATAGCTCACCCGGCTCAAGGGTAAGATTCTCGATCAACGAGACGTAAGAGACTCTCTGCCCAATATCTCGTGGCGCATGAATCCTAATTGATGAGCCATCAATCGGCTTGGCAGTGCCCATGCCAATCTTTTCATTAATGGCATCAGTAAGCCTGTGTGCCGTAGTAAAATCAGGAGAAAACAGATTCAACACCAGACTATCTTCATCACCGAATTGTGTCGGTGCGGCACGTTCGACCATTGCACCACCAGGAATCCGACCAGCACTGGGGATATTGACTGACACTTTAGAACCATCAGCACCCGACACACCAAAGCCACCGACGATCAGGCTTCCCTGTGCTACCGCATAGATATTGTTATCCGCCCCTTTTAATGGTGACATCAGCAAACTGCCACCGCGAAGGCTTTTGGCATTACCCAACGAGGCAACAGTCACATCGATCTTTTGCCCAGGTTTGGCAAAGGCTGGCAGCTCAGCATACAGGGAAACAGCCGCTACATTTTTCAACCGTGGGTTTACATTCGGTGGGATAGTGACACCAAACTGCACCAGCATGCTCTTAATACTTTGTATGGTAAAGGGTGTCTGCGTAGTCTGATCACCAGTACCATCAAGACCAACGACCAAACCATAGCCAACCAGCTGATTTGGACGAACACCAGCCACTGCGGCCAAATCTTTGATGCGCTCGGCATAAGCTGCTTGAGATGAAATGAGCAACAGCAGCAGCATCGATTGCAATATATTTTTAAGCGCCATCACCTACTCCTTAACCACTAAAATGGCCACCATTTACTGTTAAAAAATCGTCCCAGCCACCCCTGAGTGTTGGCATCTGCAAGCATTCCTTCACCAACATAGGCAATGCGGGCATTGGCAACCTTGGTCGACAATACAGTGTTATCAGGATTGATATCAGCGGGCCGAACTATGCCAGAGAAACGAACAAATTCTTCGCCCTGATTGATGGTCATGCGCTTTTGTCCCTGAACAATCAAGTTGCCGTTGGGCAATACCTCGGCAACGGTCACCGTGATATTGCCTGTCAGGCTATTGCTCTGGGCAGAATCTGCTTCGCCATCAAAGGCATTAGCGCTTTCGACATTCGTTTCCAAACTGACTTTTCCTTTAGAATTAATGCGAAACGGACTCCCAAATAGGGTTGGATTAGGCAGTTCTATTGTGCTGTCTTTTAAGGTACTGGTTGAGGCCTGTTTGGTTGCATTGGTTCGCTCTGACAACACAACGGTCAAAATATCACCGACCAGATGAGCTCGAATATCTTCATACAACGCCAGGCCATAACCAGCTTGAAAAATTGCCCCCTGCAGTGGTGGTGGTGGACTGAAATAAGGAGGTCGCACAGTTTCAAAACCTTCATTCGCCAATTTTGCCGGTGAAACCGAACAACCGGTAAACAATGCTGACAATATCAATATACCCAGCACTGCGCCAAAATGATTTTGAAAACAGCTATTCATCATGCCCTCCTATACTTATAGGTTGTTAGTGGCATACTGCAGCATCTGGTCAACCCCTGAGATCACCTTGGAGTTCATTTCATAAGCGCGCTGAGCCTCAATCATATTGACCATTTCTTCAACCACATTAACATTAGATGTCTCAAGCGAACCCTGTTGCACAGCCCCCAGTCCATTCAAACCTGGATTTCCGATTTGAGGTGCGCCACTGGCAGCGGTCTCCAGATACATGTTCTCACCGACAGGCTGCAGACCGGCTGGGTTAATAAAGTTGGCCAATTGAAGTGTACCGACCTGAGTTGGTGCCGGCTGTCCCGGCTGCATCACAGTGATAACACCATCCGCGCCGATAGTGATCGACTGAGCATCTTCAGGAATCGTAATCGCAGGTTCGACCAAATAGCCATTAGGTGTTACTAACTGACCCTGAGCATCAGTCTGAAAGTTGCCGGCACGGCTATAACCGAGACTGCCATCCGGACGCAGGACCTGAAAAAAACCTTGACCCTGTATAGCAACATCCAGGGCATTATCAGTTTGTACCAGATTACCCTGAGTAAAAATCTTTTCCGTCGCCACGGTGCGCACCCCGGTACCTAGCATCAAACCGGACGGCAGAATCGTATCCTGTGACGACTGACCACCTGCCTGACGCACATTCTGATACAGCAGATCTTCAAATGCGGCGCGGCTCTGCTTAAAACCTGTGGTGTTGACGTTGGCCAAGTTATTTGAAATAACCGACATCCGTGTCTGCTGTGCATCCAGCCCCGTTTTTGCTACCCAAAGTGCATTACTCATTGCTTTACTCCTAACTCAATTCCGTTGACTAACCCATCTTCATGATGGACGCCGATGACTCATCCAGTATCTTCGCTTGCTCCATCACCTTAACCTGCAGCTCGAACCTGCGTGCCAGCTCCATCGACTTAACCATGCTCTCAATCACGTTGACGTTGCTTGATTCCAGTGCGCCAGAAACCAGTCGCACACCAGCCTCAGCTGCAACCTCTGCACCATCTTTGGTCCGAAACAAACCATCAGCGCCTTTGCCAATCAAATTATTATCTGGCTTAACCATTTTTATGCGATCAACCACAGTCAATGTTGTCGCATCCTGACCACTTGGTATAACTGAAATGGTTCCATCACCACCAATTTCTATTTTTGCAAATGGCGGTAACGTAATTGGCCCGCCGCCGTTGCCTATGAATGGGTGTCCGGCGGCATTGACCAACATACCTGCAGGTGTAACCCGCAGGTCACCTGCTCGCGTATAGGCCTCGGTTCCATCCGCCCCTTGCACAGAAAACCAGCCTTCACCCTGGATGGCCACATCAAGGTCGCGGCCAGTGGTCATCATATTGCCCGGTGAAAAATTAGCCCCTTCGCCTCGCGTACCAACATAAGCCCGACTTGAATGGCCTTCACCGGAAAGCTGCAACGCCTGGTAAAAAGTCTGATCTCCACGGAAACCGACCGTATTGGCATTGGCCAAGTTATTGGCATTGTTGACCTGTGCCAGCATCAATTCTTTGGCACCGCTGGTCGCTATGTATAAAACCTTATCCATAAGTCACCTGACTTTTCTAAGCACTGCTTTTATTAACGGATATTGATAATAGTCTGAGTCACAGTATCGGCGGTACTAATCACCTGGGCGTTGGCCTGGAAGTTACGTTGTGCCGTGATCAGATTTACCAGCTGAGCAGCTATATCTACATTTGAAGCCTCCAACGCACCCGATTGCATCAACCCGAAACTTGCTGTGCCCGCTTCACCAAGAACCAGATCACCCGCTGCAAAAGTCTCCCCCCAAACGGTATCCCCCTGCGGAGTCAAGCCATTTGGGTTGGACACATTTGCCAAGGCAACCTTACCCAGTATCTGCGACTGGCCGTTTGTAAAACTTGCTGAAATAACACCTTCAGAATCAATGTCAACACCGCTAAGACGACCGGTTGTATAACCACTCTGGCTTAAAGCACTCACCGCAAACGTACTGCCGTATTGTGTCAATGACTTGAAATCCAAATTCACACTCATCTCTGCCGCGCCACCACTTGCAGTAATAAAGGTGGTAGAACCCGGGTTATAAGTGCCTGGAGACGTCACCAGCGATGGCGGGCCGGCATTAAGCGCATCTGATGCTGCGACATCCAACGCCCCTTGCTGAGTAAATGCCAACCTAACCGGCGTCGCTACGGCCGGCGCCGTTCCATCAGGGTCGACAGGCTGCCCGTCAACATACATATACACGCTCCAGTTGTTAGGTGAATCTTTGCGAAAATATTGTGTAGCCGTGCGCGCCGTACCCAGGGAATCATAGACAGTGACAGACGTCGAGTTATTGTAAGAGTCTAGCAACAGTGGATTAAACGCATTGACGGGGACTGACTCCGAGGCATCCAAATTCAATTCAGAAGCAATCAGGTCTGTAGCACGGGGCTGCCCTTCACTCGTTGCTAATTTCAAGTCTGTCAGTCGACCGGTATCAAACGTCACGCCACCGGCAGTGTTTACCGCGGGAAAAACCTGTAACCGCTGACCACTGCTATTCACAATATTACCGTCACGATCCGCATTAAAGGCCCCCGCTCGACTCAATACGCGCGCACCTGCATCGCTAAGAACAAAGAATCCCTGCCCATTTACTGCTAGATCAAGATTATTGTCAGTAAAGTCAACATTACCCTGCGAAAACTGCTGTGTTACAGAGGCAAGTCGAGTACCACCACCGATTGCTGTTGATGAAATACCGCCGTAACCAACGGCAAACACATCAACAAATTCGGTCCGTGATGACTTAAAACCTGTGGTACTGGCATTAGCAACATTATTACCCGTGACCTTCAAATCTGCAGTGGCTGCATTCAACCCGCTCAGTGCTATACGAAATGGCATCTTTGATTCTCCTTAATTACATTATCTTTTTGACTGCTGATAACTGGATTTCACCCAGACCGGCGGTATTAATCCTCATCGCTTCGCCAGCAGTACCCATCAAAACACTTTCAACAGGCACAATAGTGCTCGTTTGTAATGCCTCAATTTCACTCCCCATTTGTGCGGTCGATATAACACTGTATTGACCAGGTGGATAAACAGAGCCATTATCACCCACGCCATCCCATTGGTAATTAACGCTACCACCCAACTGGGTGCCAAGCCCGATGGTCTTCACCGATTGACCTGTCGCATCCTTAATCACCACCTGGACATTCTTGCCGTTGCTAGGTAATTCCAGTGTGCCAGCCATGCCAGAATCGCCCCAGAGAAAATTATTTTCTGACGGTACTTCTACCCAGCGCCCAACCAGTGCTGATGCCTGCAAAGCCTGATTAGATTGCAAGCCCGCCGCCATTTTCTCAACCGATAGGGTTAGATTATCGATACCTGTTACCGATTTAAACTGCGCCAATTGACTCATAAACTGACCGTTTTCCATTGGTTTGAGAGGGTCCTGGTTCTCCATCTGGGCAATAATCAGCTTGAGAAAGGCATCCTCGCCCATTTCTGCACTTGCCTGGTTTTTTTTTGGCTCTTGCAGCAAGCCCAGATCACCCAGTACATTTGTATCTATTGCAGCGGCCATTGCTTATATCTCCCGGTTAACGACCCATATTGATTGTTTGCATCAATAATTGTTTGGTCGTGTTGAATACTTCGACATTATTCTGATAACTACGCGAGGCGGACATCATATTGGCCATCTCTTCCACCGTGTTTATATTGGGTGAGTGAATATTCCCCTGCGCATCGGCCAGGGGATGATTTGGCTCATAGCGCACCAACGGCGCAGCGTTACTTTCCATAATCGCCTTAACCCGAACACCAACAGTGTTTTTGCCACTCGCTTGCTGTAACAGCGTCTCAAAAACCGGACTTTTTGCCTTATAAACCTGATCGGGATTACCACTAACACTGTCTGCGTTTGCTAGGTTGCTGGAAATGGTATTCAGGCGTACAGCTTGTGCATTCATCGCTGAGCCTGCAACATCAAATACATTAAACATCCCCATTAGCTAGCCCCCGTTATTGCTTTAACTATGCCGCCACTCTTGCCCTCAAAAAAGCGTAGTGTGGCCTGATACTCCATCGCATTTTTGGCAAACGCAGCTTGCTCAACATGCGTCTCGACACTATTCCCATCCAACGCTGGTTGAGTAGGAATTCGAAATTTGACATCACCATCAATCCCACCAAAACTAGCACTGCTGATGTGACCTTTATGGGTAGTCTTTAATGTCCCGGCGCTGGATGCGTCCGTGACTTTTTTCATTGCTACCTGAAAATCTATATCCCTGGCCTTGTAGTTGGGCGTATCGGCATTGGCCAGATTTGAAGCTAGAATATCCGTGCGTTGCGCTCTGAGCTTTAATGCTGCTTCATTCACCCCAAAAACCTTGTCTAAACCAATTGCCATCACATAACTCCTTTTTTTATGGCATGATGCAAACACAATGCCAACCTCAAAAGAACTTAATATTCAATTGGTTACAACGCAGATAAAACACGCTGCCAGAGGGAAAACGGCAAGCCCCTGCCGCCAAGCGGCAAGGTTCACTTGTCAGAAATTATGACCAAAACGAGTAGGAGGAAGTAGGACTAACGACGATTCAATGTTGCACGGGGAAAGCTGGGCTCCGCTGGACGTGAGCCATCTGATTTAAGCTGATAGACGATACCACCCTTATGGCGAACCGTTTCAAAGTCATCAGAATAACTGGCAATGGTTTCAGTTGAGCCAAGAAACAGGTAGCCGCCTGGTACCAAGGTCTTGGCAATACGCCGCAAAATATCGCGCTTGAGGTCAGCAGAAAAATAGATCAAAACATTACGGCAAAAAACAATATCAAACTTACCTAGCGAAACGTAGCTCTTCATTAGGTTAAGCTCTGCAAACCGTACTCTGTTGCGGATTTCATCTTTCACCCGCCACAGATCACCCTCCTGCTGGAAAAATCGTTTTTTGCGCTCAGGCGACAAACCGCGTGACAAAGCTAATGCATCGTAAATGCCTGAGCGACACATTTCTAACATGGTCGGTGAAATATCTGTACCCACAATCTGAAAATTATTCGCCAAACTGCCCGGACGGGCTTGCAAATACTCCTGCAAAATCATGCTGATTGAATACGGTTCCTGACCTGACGAACTGGCCGCGGACCATACCTTTAGCTTGCTGGGACGCTTCTTGGCTAGCTCGGGTAAAATTAGATCTTTCAACAATTCATAAGGATGATTGTCTCGGAACCAGAATGTTTCGTTTGTCGTCATTGCATCGATGATGCGTTCGCGCAAGCCCGAACGGGGCTGCTTCTTAAGCTGCTCAATCAGCTCCCCGACAGCACTCAAGTCAAGCTCTTTAAGTAAACGATTCAAACGACTGGCAACCAGGTACTGCTTATTATCACCCAGAACAATTCCGCAAGCTTCTTCTAGAAACTGACGAAAGGAGTCATAATCACGAGCTGAAATTGATTGATTCAACGCTTCTATCCCTGAATTTTAATAATCACTACCAATATTAACTTAATAGAAATATGTAACTACTGCCTTTAAAGCAGCGGTTCAGCTCCATTTAAAATTTTATTTCCTCGACAAACTCTCTGACCCTGACCATGATCGCAGTCGCCAATTCATCCGGCTTAAATTTTGGCATAAACAGATTTGCCCCCACCTTTTTAACCATTGCATTGTTAAACGTGCCACTCATCGAGGTGTGCAACATAATGAAGACTCCAGCCAAGCGTGCATCCTTACGAATTTCTGTAGTTAATGTATAACCATCCATTTCCGGCATTTCAATATCCGACAACACCATGGCCAGATGATCCAATTTTGGGTCATTGTCATCTGCCCACTGCTGCAGCACCCTGAGACCTTCATTGCCATTATTTGCCAAGGTACACCCTATACCGAGTTGCTCAAGGGTACGTTTAACCTGATTACGAGCAACACTAGAGTCATCAACAACCAACACGTGCTGCTCCTTAACCTTGTTTTCAATATTTTGAGTCAGCGCTTCTGAGACTTCTGTTGAAGAGTTAGTCACCTCGGCCATAATCTTTTCAACGTCGATAATTTCAACCAACTCATTATCCAGGTTGGTCACGGCCGTCAAGTAACTGTCCTTGCCCGAGCCTTTTGGTGGTGGCAGTATGTCTGACCAGTTGAGATTAACAATACGCTCAACTCCACCGACTAAAAATGCCTGGGTCGAGCGATTATATTCGGTAACGATCATGAAACTATTGGAAAGATCTTCTACCAGACGACCGCCAATTGCCATCCCCAGATCCATTACCGGAATGGTTTTGCCGCGCATCGTGGCAACACCGCGCACGACGGCGTGAGAACGCGGTATCTGTGTTAGCGGCGGGCACTGCACGACCTCCTGAACCTTGAACACGTTGATTCCGAAACGTTGTTTACTAGAAAGGCGAAATAGTAATAATTCCAATCGGTTATGGCCAGCTAACTGCGTCCGCTGATCAACTGAATCCATTACACTCGCCATCGAGATTACCCCTTGATAATAAGTAAAAATTCTTCGCTCACCTTACATATCGGAACAAAACCTGGTTATCTTGAGAACTTTTGAGGAGGCACGATTTTTGCTTTTAGCTACTAGCAATGGAGACAAACAACAAATATTTGACGTGCATAATTTTATGAAACGCTTCCTATACCTGATGCTCGGCAGCTCCATAGTGCTGGCAGGGCAGACTCAGGCATCTGAATTCCAGCCTTTAGAGGATATTCGCAAGGCCGCAGCAGACTTCGCCGCCAAAAGGATAGTCACCGCCAGTCAAAACAGCAGTATTGAAACTGGCCACCTTGACCCTCGACTGCGGCTTAGCAAGTGCAATCAAGCACTGACCGTTACGCCACTAACCCAGCGCAGCAACGCTGCCAATATGACTGTTATGGTAAAGTGCGAATCCGGTAAGCCCTGGACAGTCTACATCCCCATCAAGGTCAAGACATATATCACCATAGCGGTTGCCAAACGGCCACTGTCGCGGCACACGCCTATCAGCAATGCTGATATCACCTTTGAGCAACGTGAAACCAGTCGCCTGAACACCAGCTATTTTGAAAGCCCAGAAAAACTGGTTGGCAGGTCACCGAAACGCTCCCTGACAAAAGGGAGCGTTATTTCACCGCGTGACCTGACCATCAAGAAGATCATCAGCAAGGGCAGCCGCATCAGCATTCTTGCCGAAACTGGCGGCATCACAGTTCGCATGCCTGGTCTGGCCCTTTCTGATGCCGGCAGGGGCGAGCAAATACAAGTACAAAATCTCTCTTCAAAACGCAAAATACAGGCCACCGCGATGGCGCCTGGAATCGTAAAGGTAGCGATGTAGTGCAGCATAAAAATACCAATATTACAGTCTCAACTGCTCAAGTTTTGACTATCATGTCCGATAAAAAATTAAAGCATTTATGCTTAGGAGCGTCTCATCATGCAAGTTGACACCTCAGGCTCAATTTCAAGCCTTTTACAAAACACCAAAGAAACTCAATCTGCCCAGAAAACCTCTTCGGCTGTGCAACAAGCGCAATCCCAACAACAAACGAGGCAAACAGATACCGTGGCTATTACAGCAGCAGCGGCTCAACTTGCTGAAGTTGAGCAATACATAAAGTCGGCGCCGGCTACTGATGCTCAACGGATTGAGCAAGTGCAGGCCGCTATCAAAAATGGCAGTTATAACCCTGACCCAGTTCAGGTGGCAGATAAAATACTCAACTTTGAGTCGGCGTTGAATCGCAATCGCGCATAAACCTGGGGCGTAATCACATTTATGAGCAGCATAACGCTAGGCAAGCAGCTGGAACAGCTATTTCAACAGCAAATTCATTCCGCTGAACAATTATATAAATTATTACGGGAGGAGAATGAAGCCCTGACTCAGCGTGATTACGAGCGCACGTCAGAACTCACTCAATTAAAACAGGCGAAGAGCGCCGATATTGAAGCCTTAAGCAGTCAGCTCACTGAACTACTGACAACGCTGCAACACCCCTACTCCCATGAAACCCTTGATAAGCTTATAATGGAATTGCCAGCCCAGTCTGGCAACAGACTTAAACAAATGAAGTTAAAGCTGCAGCAAACAACCCTATCCTGCCAAGATCAAAATATCATTAATGGTCAAATAATCGCTGTAAACAAGCAATCTGCTGAAACAGCTTTGGCAATACTGCGAGGGCAATTTTCCACTAGCGAACTAACCTATGGTGCCGCTGGCCTACCGATCAAAGACAAGTCGGCAAAAACAATCACCAAGGCTTGATGGCTTTGGTCAATTGTCTGTATTCTAGGCCACAGGCCCACCCTCACCAATCAATTAACTCAGATTTGGCCACATTGAAGTAGATGGAAAAACTGTCAGACAAAATTCGCATACGTGCTTTCTTGCAAAAGATGTTGGATAAACGCGCTCTGCTAACCATCCTTATAAATGGCCATAATGAACCATTCTCTTCGGCCGTCATCAAGGTCAACAGTGATGATAATAGCTTTATTATTGATGAGTTAAAGCCTGAAACAGGAAACAAACTCCTCGACAAAAATCCTGTCATTCAACTCAAGGTTCAGCTGGATGGAATCAGTATTAACTATCAGGCTGAAATAAATGAATCTGGCCAGGACGACAATATCTCTTTCTACACGCTGGCCATGCCTGATGAAATTGAATATAACCAACGTCGCCAGGCGGTCAGGATCAGGTTGAGCGCCGCATACCCTCTGTCAGTCTCATTCAATACCGTAAATGGCGACAGTTTTGAGGGTGAAATAAAAGACATATCTATTGGCGGAATCAGAGCCCGATTCACACAAGAATTGTCAAAAAGTTTGGTAAATGGCCAGCATCTACATTGTTCCTTTCTGCTCCCACCGGATAACGAACAGACTCTCAACTGCGACTTTATCATTCGTGTTATCAAGCATAAAAAGGATCAATTTGGCCTCGGCTTCTTGGGTGGTGAATTCATGAACATGCCCAAATCCATCGTAAGGCAACTGCAGCGGTCAATCATGACCTTGCAACGCGCCTCAAGACAAAAAGACAATATTTAGCCGGCATATTTAGTTCCATCATCTACGCAGCAGTTATATACTCCTGACCCACGTCATGCGCCCCGGTAGCTCAGCTGTATAGAGCGATCCCCTCCTAAGGGATAGGTCGCAGGTTAGAATCCTGCCCGGGGCACCATTTATCCCTATCATTACACCCCCTTATATAAAAGCATGATATAGAATATAAATAATAATTAATTTATCTTATATAAATTAAGCGCTATCCTGTCCGATAATTAAAGTAGTTACAACCAGGCAAAATGGAACAGCACCTTATGAACACAAATCCGCTACCCACTACCGCCATCAATAAAACTAAAACTGCACAGCAACCAGGCATATTCGTTTATGACCAAGTTGATCAGCAGTTGATTGACGAGCGCGTAGCCCAATTCAGGGATCAAACCCAGCGCTATCTGGCCGGCAGACTGAGTGAGGATGAGTTTTTGGCCTTACGCCTGATGAATGGCATTTATGTCCAAACCCATGCGCCAATGATGCGCATCGCCATTCCCTATGGCCTGTTCTCGGCTGAACAAATGCGCATGCTTGCCCATATCGCCCGAACGTATGACAAAGGTTACGGCCACTTCACCACACGCCAGAATATCCAGTTCAACTGGCTAAAGATAGAGGAAACCCCTGACCTGCTTGCCGACCTGGCCTCAGTGCAGATGCACGCTATTCAGACCAGCGGCAACTGTATACGTAACACCAGCGCTGATCCGCTTGCAGGGGTTGCTGGGGACGAACTGGAAGACCCGCGCCCCTACTGCGAAATCATCCGCCAATGGTCAACGCTACATCCTGAATTTGCTTATTTGCCACGAAAATTCAAGATTGCCGTCTCTGGGGCACAAAAAGATCGTGCTGTCACACTGGTGCATGATATTGGTCTCAGCTTGGTCAAGAACAAAGCCGGTGAAATTGGTTTTAAAGTCAGTGTCGGTGGCGGACTCGGACGCACGCCGATGATTGCCCAGACTGTTCGTCCATTTCTGGAAAAACAGCATTTACTCTCTTACCTTGAGGCTGTGCTCAGAATCTACAATCTTAAAGGCCGCCGTGACAACAAATACAAAGCTCGCATCAAGATCCTGGTCGGCAGCATGGGTGTCGAAGCATTCACCAAGCTGGTCGAAGAGGAATGGCTGAAGATCAAAGACAGCATGATTCTGGATCAGGCCGAAATCGACCGGGTTAAGGCTCATTTTGCCCCTTTTGCTTATGACACTGTGACCGAACAAACCGTAACCAACAACCCGGCCTTTGCCCGCTGGCTTGAGCACAACACCAGCGACCACAAAGTCCCTGGTTACCGGGTAGTGCATGTGTCACTCAAATCACCTCAGGCTGCTCCTGGTGACATCAGTGCAGCACAAATGGATACCGTTGCCTCTCTAGCCGAACAATACAGCTTCGGTCTGCTGCGTAGCACCTATGACCAAAACCTGGTGCTTGCCGATGTCAAACAATCTGACCTGTTCGATCTATGGCAGGCACTCGATGCAGCTGACCTGGCGACACCGACTATCGGCACTCTCAACGACATGATTTGCTGCCCCGGCCTGGACTTCTGTAGTCTCGCCAATGCCAGCTCAATAGATGTTGCCGCTGATATCCAAAAACGTTTTCAACAGCTTGATTATCTCTATGACCTAGGCGAGATCGACCTCAAGATGTCGGGCTGCATGAACGGCTGCGCCCATCACTCAATTGGCCACATCGGTATTCTTGGTGTCGATAAAAAAGGCGTGGAATGGTATCAGTTCACCCTTGGCGGCTTTGCTGAAAACGAGGCCAAACTGGGGGAGCGGCTGGGTCGCGCCATTGCCAAGACTGATGTTGCCGACACCATTGAGAAGATCGCCCAGGTTTATATTGAACAGCGTCAGCCAAATGAACGCTTTGTCGACACCTTTTACCGTATTGGCATCGAGCCATTCAAAGGACGCGTCTATGAAAATAATTAATAATCGTCAGATCATTGCAGACAGCTGGCAAACCATTGACGATGAAACCAGTCTCGAGCAACTGCCCAGCGGCAAGATTATTGTTTCACTTGCCCTCTGGAATGATCGCAGACAGGCCCTAGTGGCACGTGATGATGCCTTGGGCATTAAACTGGCCCCTGAAGATGATGTTGCCGATATCGCTGCCGACCTTTCCAGCTTCGCTCTGGTGGTCTTGCAGTTTCCCGCTTTCCGGGATGGCCGCGCCTATTCGCAGGCCAGAAATTTACGTCAGCACCATGGCTATCAAGGCGAGATTCGTGCCTGCGGTAACGTCTTGCGCGATCAACTTGCTTATATGGAAAGGGTAGGCTTTAGCAGCTTTGAGATTGATGCAGGTCAAGACATCAATGATGCATTGAATGGCTTTGATGAAATCGGTATAAAATACCAGGCCTCATCCGACCAGTCCCTACCCCTTTATAAACGCCGTACAGCCTAAACAAAAAAGGCGGCTCCTGATTCACACCAGAGCCGCCTTTAAGGTCCGCCGAAAGCTTACAAACCGGCGCCAGTCTCCAGGGCCGTCACCAGCGTGGCCACGGGCACATAACCCGGCACTATCTGACCATCTTCAAAGACCAATGTTGGTGTGCCGGTAATGCCCAGCTCTTGCACCAGAGCCATATGCTCATCAATCGGGTTATCACAATTGCCCTCGGCCACTGGCTTACCGGCCTTGGCATCGGTCATTGCCTGCAGTTTATCCTTGGCACACCAAACAGAGACTGCCTTTTTATAAGATTTGGAGTCTTTGCCCGCCCGTGGAAACAACATGTAACGCACCTCGATGCCGTTTTTATTCAATTCAGCCATCTCCTGATGCATACGACGACAATAAGGGCAGTCAATGTCAGTAAAGACCGTAATGCTGTGCTTTTGCTTCTGCGGCGAATAAACAATCATCTTTGACTCGTCCACGCCAGCAATCAGCTTCAGGCGCCCGACAGCACGATTATCCTCGGTAAGATTCCTACCGGCCTCAATATCAATCAGATTACCGCTCATCAGATAACGACCATCTGCCGAAACATAAAAAACATCTACACCAAAGACGACTTCATACATGCCCTCAAGCTGACTCGGTTTAATGCTATCCGGCTCCAGCCCGGGAACAATTTTCTGTATTGCCGCCCGCACCTCACCCAAATCCGATGCCGCCGAAACAGCGCTCGAAAAGCCCAAGGAGAACATCAAGCCGACCATCAAAACTCGCAACATAACTAACATCCCTTAATAGATAATTTACTTTGAGCCCATTATAACAACAGGGTTCAATCAAGCAGAGCATTTATCCACGAGAATAATACTCGGCGTGCAGGGCATCAATCTGGGGCGCCGGGCCCTTATCCAGTTTGTTAAGTGCCGCAGCCATGCCTTGCAGGTCACTGCCGTAGGCTTTCAAAGGGGGGGATCACCATCAACCCACAGGTTATAAAGAAACGATTCAATCAAGGCCTAGGCTTCGGGCATAATCGCAACAGACTACACGTTATTTGTAGCCGCCATTTATCGCCCTTTCATGTTGTAACAGACAGCGCTTAATTGATAACTCATTGCCCTGGCGCTGCCCCATGAAACCGCCTAGACCTGACTTGGCCACAACCCGATGGCACGGCACAATCACAGGCAGCTGATTGGCACGACAGGCATTACCCACTGCACGGGCTGAACTGCCCAGACGTGCAGCCAGCTCACTATAGCTAATCGTTTCTCCTACAGGAATCAGGCGTAAGGCGTGCCAGACTCGAAGCTGAAAGGCACTACCTTTTAACCCCAACGGAATTTCAAACTGATGGCAAGGATTGCTGAAATAACAATGCAACTGATGGATTATTTGTTGTTGTAATGCTGTTGACGACTGGCGCATCTCAACATCGTCAGCAAGAAAATTGACCCTCGTCAGCAAGCTGTTGCAAATACCAAGCCCCAACTTGATGCCTGACCAGGGGGTCTCGATCACGACATCAAACGTTTTCTGCGTTTGAACCGTCAACATGACAAGCTTTATCCTCTAGTTGATATTGTTTTTCAGGCGCCTGATCTGATAATCATAAATTCTACGGGCACCATCATCTGTTGCGGCCGACAAGGTCTGGTAGATATTCAGAGCGTCACTCAGCAGACCGGCTTGCTCCAGGGCATGTGCCGCACGATGGCGTGCCGCCACAGCCCAACCATCCGCTTCCCCAGCCGAATTCAAGCGAGCAGCTTGCAGGTATAAACGCGCCGCCTCACTGTATTGCCGCTGTCCCATACGAATCTCAGCCATCCAATACAGCAATTCACGCTGCGAATTACCCTCAGGCAGTTTGTGTAATAACTTAGCTAGAATAGCAAATGCCGACGCTGACTCTGCCTTACTATTGAGGTCTTGTACGGCGAGCAACAAATTTGCAATTTGCGCCTGACCCAGACTTTCTACGGCGGCAATTTCCTTTAGCAAATCTGCGCCATATTCAGCCGAACCTGCCAAAATCTGCACCCGTGCACGGCGCAACTGCCATTCAACAATATCTACACCTTTTGGCGCATCCAACTGACTCATCAATTTTGAAGCCAAACCCAGATCAGCTTCAGCCAGGGCCATATCCACCAGACGATACATCACCGCCAAAGGTAACACACCAATATCAGCAAACTGTGACGATGAAAGATACATGGCTCGCAACAACGGCAAGTGCCCTTGTTGTTCCAACAGGTTGACCAAAAGGCCATGTGCACGGGAATTGATATCTGCCCCCTGTGCCTTTACCGCCAACCAGGCATAAATTGCCTCGGCCTTTCTGCCGCTCGGCTGTTCCATCTCTGCCGCCAACTCAAACCAGGGGCCAAAATTACCCATCAAAAGCTGTTGCTGATTAGCCAGTTCGCGTCCATATTCGGTCAAAGCAAACCAAAGTGCATCGACCACCGCGGTTGCCTGAGCACCATCTATGTCGTTTATTGCAAGCAGACCTTCCAGGGCCTCGATACGCTCAGACAGTCTGTCTAGCTGTTTAATTTTTTCAAACAAGGCGCCGAATAAAGATTGTTTGAAAGCAAGCCCCAGCTGCGGCTCTGCCAACCACATCAGGGCTTCAGTCAACAACCTCGTGTCAAGCGGCGTCAAGCCCTTTAACAAGGCAAGTACGTAAACACTTCGAACTATCGGCTTATCGCTCACCACCGTCAGCACAGCCGCTTCGTTGGCATGATCAGAAGCGATCATCAACCGCGCCTTTAAGGCCAGCACCTCATATTCAAGCTCTGCACCATAATCCTGTTCGTAGCGCAGCAACGCCGTACGGGCATTATCATGACGACCATCAACAATATAGCTTTGCAACACCAGGCGACGCCACTTGGTCAAGCGACTCGGATCTGGATCACCACTCCAAATCAATGACAGCAATAAATCACGCGCCTGTTCACCTGCTCCCATCGCCAGATAAGCTTGGACAAGCTCACCAGACAGCCAGATTTGATGGCTGTCTGGTACATTCACTGGCAGCGTTTCATATTCACGTACCACCTCCACCCAACGCCCACGTTGCTGTTGCAGAACAACCTTTTGTCGATGCCACTCAATCCAGGCCTCTGGCGCCTGCTCCAGGTTTGGTTCAGCGTCAGCCAGTAACTGCATACCGAGGCTTTCCGCCCCTTCAGCAGTCAAAAAAGATAATTCTTGCAAGAGGGACTCGGGCAGGCCATTTTCGGCCTGGAGACAAGGGGAAAGTAATAATGAACCAGCAAACAAAATCGCCAACAGGCGTTGAGGGGCAGAAACCAAAGAGGGGCGGACCCCAGTCTTCTGGGCCGCCCCTCTTTTTATCAATTTAGGCATCGAGCGAGAGTTATTACAACTTCTCTTTGATACGAGCTGCCTTACCTGTCAGTTCACGCAGGTAGTACAGCTTGGCGCGACGCACATCACCACGACGTTTAACGGCAACTGAATCAACAACAGGGCTGTAGCTCTGGAAGACACGCTCAACACCTTCACCGTTAGACATCTTGCGCACAGTGAACGCAGAGTTCAGACCACGGTTGCGCTTGGCGATGCAGACACCTTCGAAGGCCTGTAGGCGCTCACGCTCACCCTCTTTTACCTTTACCTGTACAACAACAGTATCGCCTGGGCCAAACTCAGGTAATTCACGGCTCATTTGTTCCGCGTCCAACTGGTCGATGATATTGCTCATGACTCTTTCCTCAAATAACGATCTTAAAAGTTAAATTCCAAATCCGCGGCAATACCGCTTAATTCTGTTGCCCTTCGTGTTCCTGAATAAACTCATCCAACAACTGTTGCTGCTGTTTGTCCAGACTCATATCTTGCAATAAATCTGGGCGGCGCAACCAAGTCCTACCTAGCGACTGTTTCAAACGCCAGCGACATATGGCTGCATGGTCACCACTCAGCAACACCGGCGGCACCTGCATACCCTGATAATTCTCAGGGCGGGTATAGTGCGGGCAATCCAGCAAGCCTACACTAAATGAATCCTGTTCGGCCGAATCCTGATGCCCCAGGGCACCGGGTAACAACCGCGTTACCGCATCAACGACAACCATAGCGGCCGTCTCGCCACCGCTGAGGACATAGTCACCAATAGACCACTCCTCATCAATCTCAAGCTCAATCAGGCGTTCATCAATGCCCTCATAACGACCAGCGACCAATATCAGGCCGGGCTGCCGTGCCACTTCACGTGCCAGTGGCTGATCAAACCTGCGCCCCTGTGGTGACATGTACACCACCTTGACTGCCGGGTTGGCCTGTCGCGCCGCAGCTATGGCCTGACGCAGCGGCTCAATCTTCATCACCATGCCCGGACCACCGCCAAAAGGCCGGTCATCAACAGTGCGGTGCCTATCTTGAGTGTAATCACGAGGATTCCACACCCCCAGCTCAAACACAGCACTCTCAAGCGCCCGGCCTGTAACCCCGTAGCCCAGCAAATCAGTCACCATTTGCGGGAACAGGGTGACAAGGTCAATCCGCATCATAAACCCGCATATTGCACTATCCTTCTACTGCGACGCCCCCATGGTATGCCCTGTCGGGCCTTTACTCTGTCGAAGTGCTCAACATAGTAAACTATGCTTGCGCGCTCCTCTGTCGCAAAAACCCGCCATGCCACACCCTTGAACCATCTCGCTACGAACGATAGTGCAATATGCGGGTTTTAAAACTCCGGATCCCAATCAACCCGCATCACCCCGACCTCAAGGTCCACTGAGTGAATATATTGGCCCTGAACAAATGGGATCAAATGTTCCCGTTCACCCTTGACCACGACCACATCATTGGCGCCGGTCTCAAACAGATGATCCACCTCTCCCAGCGCCTGACCATCCAGAGTAAGCACCTTCAGACCAATCATATCGGCCCAGTAATATTCACCCGCTTCGGCCTCAGGCAACTGCGTCTTGTCAACCGCAATCTCGGCGCCGGTCAGCTGCTTGGCCAGCTCTCTGTCATCATATGACTCCAGATGCGCCACCAAACCCTTGCCATGAACCTTCCCCTCAACCACCTTAACGGTCTGCCACGCACCGTTGAGATTAACCTGCCAGGGCGCATAACTGAATATATTATCTTTGGGCTGAGTCTCCGAAAAGATCTTTACCCAACCACGCACCCCATAGACACCGGCAATCTTGCCCAGGATGATGCGCTCAGACTGCACAGCTAAAATTTAAGCGGCAGCTTTATTCTGTTCAATCAGTTTAGCTACACGATCTGACGTCTGTGCACCTTGTCCAATCCAATGATCAATGCGATCTGTGTCGATACGCAACTTTTCTTCCTGACCACGGGCAACTGGATTAAAGAAACCAACACGTTCGATGTAGCGACCATCACGGGCATTGCGCGAATCAGTGACAACAAGGTGATAAAAAGGGCGCTTTTTGGCACCAGTACGAGCTAAACGAATCTTAACCATCTCGTAAATTTCCTTTGAACAATTCCAAAATCAGCCGCCCACAATTAGACTGCCGGTAAAAATCCGCATATTTTACGCAAATCACGAGAAAAAGGAAGCCTCTATCGGGCTGATCTCACCTAAAAAGGCATCATTCCCGGCGGCATCCGCCCTTTCATGCTGCGCATCATCTTGGCCATGCCACCTTTTTTCATCTTTTTCATCATCTTCTGCATCTGGGTAAACTGCTTCAATAGACGATTCACGTCCTGCACCTCAACCCCAGAACCAGAAGCAATGCGGCGCTTGCGCGAGCCCTTGATAATCTCTGGACGCTGCCGTTCTTTCATAGTCATGGAGCTGATAATTGCCTCCATGCGCCTGAATTCCTTGTCATTCACCTGATCTTTTGCCTCTTTGGGAATCTCACCCATACCTGGCAATTTGTCCATTAGCGAGGCAACTCCGCCCATATTAGACATCTGCTGTAGCTGGGAGCGGAAATCCTCCAGGTCAAAACCCTTGCCCTTTTGAAACTTTTTGGCGAGTTTGGCGGCTTCATCCTGATCAATCGTTTGCTGCGCTTGTTCCACCAGACTCAGAACATCGCCCATCCCAAGAATACGTGAGGCCAGACGATCTGGGTGAAAAGCCTCCAGCGCCTCGGTCTTCTCGCCAACACCAAGAAATTTGATCGGCTTGCCGGTAATCTGGCGAATAGACAGCGCCGCACCACCGCGGGCGTCACCATCGGTCTTGGTCAACACCACGCCGGTTAACGGCAGGGCATCATTAAAGGCCTTGGCGGTATTGGCGGCATCCTGACCGGTCATGCTATCGACCACAAATAAGGTTTCGATCGGGGTGATCGCCGCATGCAGGCGCTTGATCTCGGCCATCATCTCTTCATCGATATGCAGACGACCAGCGGTATCAACAATAACGACATCAATAAATTGTTTGCGGGCATGATCCAGGGCGGCATTGGCGATAGCAACCGGGTCCTGATCGATGCTACTGGGAAAGAAATTAACATCCACTTCCCTGGCAAGGGTCTCAAGCTGATCAATCGCTGCCGGGCGGTAAATATCACAACTGACCACCAGAACAGACTTCTTCTTACGTTCTTTAAGCCAACGCGACAGTTTGGCCACCGTGGTGGTTTTACCTGAACCCTGCAGGCCGGCCATCATCACTACGGCGGGTGGCGCGGCGTTCAGAGCCAACTCCTCATTGGCCTCGCCCATCAGCTCAACCAGCTGATCATTAACCACTTTAATAAAGGCCTGGCCTGGAGTCAGACTCTTCATAACCTCCTGACCGACGGCCTTCTCCTTGACCTGGTCGACAAACTCACGCACTACTGGCAGCGACACATCCGCCTCAAGCAGGGCCATGCGCACCTCGCGCAGTGCGTCCTTAATATTGTCTTCGGTCAAACGCCCCAGGCCGCGTAAATCACGGACCGTACGCGCTAAGCGATCTGTCAGATTCTCAAACATTTTGAATGCCCAATATGTGGTTACAGCAATGAATGGTTAGCCAAAAGAAGGCTATTATAACGAAAAGGTCTGATTATTACGTAGCTGTTTAATCTCCCGGTCGGGCAACAGCTGTTTGATCTCATCAATGATGATGTTGTTTTCTTCTGGTTTATGATGGGTCAGATAAATATAGGGGTCATGTTTGAGCTTGATCAAATCGGCCGCCATGGTATTAGAACAATAATGGCGTGCAGTATTGCTCAGCTCTTCGTAGGCATTACTAAAAGCCACCTCAAGCAACAGCAAATCCAGGCGTCCGTGGCCGTTCAATTCATCCCAGAAGGTATCGTTAGTGGTCGTGTCTCCGGTAAAAGCAAAGCATGCCCCGTCAGTGGATTCCACCCGATAACCAACAGTAGGGACAATATGATTCATCGAAATAGATGTTATCTTGCGACCATCGACAAGGCAGACATCGCCGGCCTTATGTTCCTGATAGGTCATCACCGGTTTGTTCACTACTGGCAGTTGGGCAAAGTCTGGCCAGATAGCCCAGTTGAAAATATGCTCTCGTAATGCATGAATGGTTGCTGGCAGGGCGTGAATAACAATGGGCTGATCAATGCGTTCAAAAATACTGTCAACCAGCAATGGCAAAAATGCCACATGATCCAAATGGGAATGGGTCAGAAAAACATGGCGAATCTTGGCCATTTCATCCAAAGTCAGATCACCAACTCCACTGCCGCAATCGATGAGAATATCCTCATCGATCAGCATTGAGGTTGTCCTCAGCCCACGGCCAATCCCGCCATCACAGCCTAATATCCTTAGCTTCATCTTCTATATTTCTGCACTTTGGCAAAATACTTTAATAAATGACAACTTATGCAGATTTATCCCGTAAGAAATGCTGCAGCCTACCCGACCTCTTCAACCAACCCGCCATATATGCCATCATTGCGCTTTCGTCAGTTAAATCAATTATTATGCACACGATAGTTTTTGGCACCATAGCCATATTCTTATATTTAATCGCCGCCATTCTGTTTGGAGCCCGACTGCGCAATCGCATCACCAGCCCAAGTAGCAAATGGAAGGGATTAATAGTCGCAGGCATCGCAACACTCTTACACGGCTGGGTTCTGGTAGAGCTTGTATTCACCGACGAAGGCATCAACCTGGGAGTATTTAACGCTGTTTCCCTGGTTACCTGGCTTATCTCAGTCATTTTGATCGGAAGTGCAATTAAACGTCCAACCGAAAACCTGGGCATCATCGCCTTCCCAGCCACAGGTTTGGCCGTGGCCCTGCAAAACACCTTCACAGCCAGCCGTATCACCGAAACAATTAACACACCGATCGAGATTCACATCCTGATCTCAATCGCTGCCACCAGCCTACTCAGCATTGCCGCAGTACAGGCTATATTACTCACTATCCAGGATCGCCAGCTGCGCAACAAACGTCCCGGCGGCTTCATTCGAGCGCTCCCCCCTCTACAGGCCATGGAGCACTTTCTATTCCAGGTGATAGGCCTCGGCTTTGCCTTACAGACACTGTCATTGCTAAGCGGCTTCATCTTTCTCGACAATATGTTTGCCCAACACCTGGTTCACAAGACCATCCTTTCAATCATTGCCTGGTCTGTATTCGCAATCCTATTGTGGGGACGCAGACAATTCGGCTGGCGTGGCAAGACAGCAATTCGCTGGACCCTGAGTGGCTTTGGTTTCCTGATACTGGCTTACATAGGCAGCAAAATTGTGCTGGAAGTTATTCTGAACTAACAAACACAATGCCCAGACATCCCCGCACACACACAAAATAGCAGGCCACATGGAAGATATTTCTCTAAACCTACTCTTCACAAGCCTGTTTTTCCTGATCATTCTGTCGGCCTGTTTTTCGGCCTCAGAAACGGCAATGATGAGCCTGAACCGCTACAAACTGCGTCACCTGGTGCAGGCAGGAAATCCCGGTGCTATTCGCGCCCAACGCCTACTTGATCGAACTGACCGTCTAATTGGTCTTATTCTGTTGGGTAACAATTTCGTCAACATCCTGGCGTCATCCATCGCCACACTGATTGCCCTACGCCTGCTTGGCCAGGCGGGCATTGCCATCGCCACGGGCATTCTCACCTTTGTCATCTTGATCTTTGCCGAGGTCGCACCCAAGACACTGGCCGCCCTGCATCCGGAGCGTGTCGCCTTTCCTGCCGCCTATGTGCTCGAACCACTGCTAAAAATCAGCTATCCACTGGTCTGGCTGGTTAACATCCTGGCCAACACTCTATTGCGTATACTTGGTGTCCCCCCCAGAACGGGCGCTATGCAACACCTCAGCAGTGAAGAACTGCGCACGGTAGTTAATGAGGCTGGCGCCCTGATCCCACGTCAACATCAGGAAATGCTAATCAGTATTCTCGACCTGGAAAAGGTGTCCGTTGAAGATGTGATGGTGCCTCGTAATGAAATTGTCGGCCTGGATATCAATGATGACGACCAGAGCATACTCAAACAACTGACTCATTCCCAACACACCCGTCTGCCGGTATTTCGCGACAACATCGAAAACGTAATCGGCTTTGTCCATGCTCGCAATGCTCTGCACATACTGGCCGAAGGTGAATTCAACAAAGAAAAACTATTAGAAATTTGTCGCGAACCTTATTTCATCCCCGAGGGCACGCCGCTCAACACCCAGATCCTCGGTTTTCAGCGTGAGAAAAGACGCATCGCCTTTGTAGTAGATGAATATGGTGATATTCAAGGTTTGGTATCACTGGAAAGCATTCTTGAAGAGATCGTCGGCGAATACACCACCGATATTGCCGCAACCAGTAAAGACATCCACCCACAGGAGGATGGCACCTTTCTTGTTGATGGCACCGCCTATGTCCGCGAACTCAATCGAGCAATGGACTGGGAGCTGCCAACAGATGGCCCCAAAACCCTGAACGGTCTGGTGATCGAATATTTGGAATCAATCCCTGAGCCAGGCACCAGCATACTCATCTCTGGCTACCCCATCGACATCGTCCAAACCGGCAATAACACGGTGAAAACTATCAGGATATATCCAGAGTCAAGAAAGGCGCCCGCAGAAGAGGAACAAACACCTTAATCCTCGGCCACCACGAAACGATTACGACCACTCTCTTTGGCCTTATAAAGAGCCGCATCAGCTTTAACAATAAGATCTTCAGGCTTTCCATCAACTGTAGGCACTATGTTTGCCACCCCCAGACTGATAGTCACATGATCCGCAGTAGATGAATGGGCATGCGCCAGCCCTAATGAAGAAATCCCCTCACAAAGGGCTTCAGCAATACTTTTCGCACCGTCCAGGTCCGTGCCAGGCATTACCACCACGAACTCCTCACCACCATAACGTGCCACCAGATCACTTGGACGATTAACCATGCCCGCCAACTGCTGAGCCACCCTGCGAAGACAATCATCACCACCCTGATGACCATAGTTATCGTTGTAAATCTTGAAATGATCAATATCAATCATGACCAGGGAAAGTTGGTTATTATCACGTGCCGCACGAGCCCACTCTTTCTGGGTAAATTCATCAAAGATGCGACGATTGGCAATACCTGTCAGGCCATCCTGAGACGACAAACGCTCCAGCTCTATATTCTTTGCCTCAAGTTCAACCTGCATTTCACTCAAGACGCGATAAACGTCGTCGCGCTGTTTTTGCGCCATAAAACTGCGTGAGTGGGCGTGAATACGGGCAATCACCTCGATCTTGTCTGGAAACTTAACCAGATAATCACTAGCACCCAGTCCAAATGCCTCGCTCTTAATTTTAGGGTCTTCCTTGGTCGATAAAACAATAACTGGGACAGACTTTATTTCAGGATTGGAGCGATAGAACTTGAGCAGCATCAAACCGTCGATATCCGGCATCACCAGATCTTGCAGAATCACCGTAGGTTTGAATGCAATCGCTTCATTTATTGCGTTTGCCGGGTCGGCACAGTAATGATAATCAATATCTGCCTCATCAGCCAACATGCGCCTCAACGCCTCAGCGACAATATTCTGGTCATCAACCAACATTACACGGATACGCATCGAATCCGCTGACACCACAATGTCTGCCGATGATTGCATACCTCCCCCACTAGCGCTCATTAAGCCCGCCGCCTATTTTTTTGTTATCAAAATACTCAATCAACCCAGAAGCAATATCGTCTATTGGCAGAATTTGTTGAGCCGCACCAATCTGGGCCGCTGCCTTTGGCATACCGTAAACCGTACAGGTCGCCTCATCCTGCGCAATTGTATGTACACCTTTGTTTTTTAGACTTAACAGTCCTTCAGCACCATCTCTACCCATACCCGTCAACAAGACTGCAACCACGTCGCCAGTCCAGTGTTCAAGCACACTGAAAAAAAACACATCAATAGACGGTCTGTAAACCTGCTCAACGGGATCTGGAGTATATTCCAATGAACCAACAGAATTCAAAATTAAGTGGTCATCGGTGCTCGCGATCAATACTGTTCCGGGGCTCAAGCTATCACCCTTTTTGGCCAAACGCACTTCAAGTGCACACTGTTTATCCAACCAATCTGCCAACTCAGCAGTAAATTTCTGGTCGACATGTTGAACAATCACAATAGCCGCAGGAAAATCTGCCGGCAACAACTGCAACACCACAGCCAAGGCCTTAGGCCCCCCAGATGACGAGCCAATAGCAACCAGACTGCCATTATTCACCGTGGTAGGCAAACAAGCTGCCGCAATTCTGGGTGGCTCAACGGTTGTCTTATGACCAATCAACTTTGCAATGGTAGAAACCTTTTGCAAAAACTCATCTTTGCCCTCGGCACCACCCGTCATCCCCAGAACCGGCGTATTTACCGCGTCAAGCGCGCCATGCCCCATGGCATGAAACACCTTGGCAGCATTACCGGAAACAGTTGAGGTCACCACCAGAATGGCGCACGGTGAAGATGCCATAATCCGGCGTGTTGCTTCAACGCCATCCATCACCGGCATAATAAGATCCATTAAGATCAAGTCAGGCACATCTAAGCCACAGCGCCAAACCGCCTCGGCACCATCATGCGCCACCCAGATGAGCTCATAATCTGGCACCGAGGTAAGCACACGACGCAAACTTTCGACCGCCATCAATGAGTCATTTACAATCGCAATCCTCATTACTTGGCCTCACCTATCAAGTCAACCACCGCACTCAGCAAGCCTTCATCATGAAAACTGCCCTTGGTAAGATAATAATCAGCGCCCGCCTCAAGACCTCGCAGCCTGTCTTCTTCACGGTCTTTGTATGAAACCATCAACACCGGCAGCGAACGCAAGCCCGCATCCTGACGCAGCGTTTGCACCAACTCCACCCCGTTCATTCGAGGCATATCCACATCCGTCACCAACATATCAAAATGCTGACCACGCAACATATTTAGACCATCTATACCGTCAACAGCTGTTCGTACCTGGTAACCGGCTAATTCAAGCAACTTACGTTCAACTTCACGCACAGTAATAGAATCATCAACCACCAAAATACGTTTAGAAGCGTCAGTTTCATCGATATCAACAATTGACCCTACCTTGCCCAGACGGGCAACCTTCAATACTTTTGCTATCGAACGAATTAAATCATCAGTATCAACAATCAATAATGGCGAGCCGTCTTCCATCAATGCGGCCGAACTAATATCCTGTACCTTACCCAGCGCCTCGGGCAGAACTTGCACTACTAGCTCTCGCTCGCCCAGAAACTTATCAACCACCATGCCGTAATAATTATTACGATCACTCAACACGACCACTGACATCTGCTCTTTATTCTCGGGACTAGATTCTTTCTCCAATATCTGTCCGGCGCTGACCAAACCAACATTCTTGCCATCCAGCACCACAAACTGGTTGCCTTCAGCCTCACTCAGTTCCACTCTATCGATACTGGCGATACGATCGATTCGCGCCAATGGAAATGCATACGGCTCACCGGCAACCTCGACCAATAAGGCTGGGACCACTGACAGCGTCAACGGTAATTGCATATGGAAACGTGTTCCTAAGCCCAGGGTAGAGGTAACCCGAACATTGCCACCCATTTCCTGCACTGCATCGTGTACTACATCCAGACCAACACCACGACCGGAAATTTCACTGACATCATTCTTGGTACTAAAACCGGGCAAAAACAGAAACTCTAACAACTCAACCGCAGCCAGGGTCTTCGCCATAGACTGATCCACCAAGCCTTTATCAATCACTTTCTGGCGCAATCTCTCAAGATCAACGCCACGCCCATCATCCTCAACCACTACCGACAACATACCGGCACTGTGATGAGCACTTAAACGAATAGAACCCCGCTCCGGCTTATCCATTGTGGCACGTTCCGCAGCGGTCTCAAGGCCATGATCAATGGCATTACGGACAAGATGATTCAGAGGCGCTTCAATCTTGTCGAGAATATCGCGATCAACCAGGGTCGACTCACCCTCAATCAGCAGTTGGACATCCTTACCTAGAGAACGGGAAATATCACGTACCATACGCGGAAAACCATGCACCCCATCACCAAACGGACGCATACGACTACCGACGACCTCTTTGTGCAGCCGCGAGGAGAGATTAGCTGAACGACGGTCATATGACTCAAGCTCAACCAGCCGGTCAGACAATACCTCGCGACAATAAGAAGCCTGACGCTGGGCATCACGAACAAGATTCCTAACACTCTCATCCAGCGCTTGACGCTCCAGATGTTCGCGCAAAGAATCAATCACACAGACCAGATCCGTTTGCTGACGTTTCAGGCGCTGCAGGGAGACTGAATATGGGCTCAACCACCGCGACTCAACCAAAGACTCACCAGCCAGGCCCATTAAACGATTTACAAGCTCGGCACTGACCCTGAGCACCCTGTCTTTTTGTGCTGTGGTAGCCCTTTTTTGCTGCAGTTTTGCTGACGTTGCCATTTCGGGAGCTGCCGGCACTGCGGTCTGAACAGCCTCAACAGGCGACTCAGCAGCAGCCGTAGCCACTGACTTTTCAGCCATCAAAACCCCACCGATATTTTTCAACAGGTCCAAATAACGCTGTTTGTTAACGGCATACCATTCGCGGTGTGCACCTTCATACATAGCCAGTTCGGTAATCGTATCGGCCCCCTGAAGCAGGACATCAATCTGATCTGTTTCAAGTACAATCTCACCATTTTGCGCCGCAACGAAATTATTCTCCATGATGTGCGCTAACTTGACCACAAGATCAATCCCTACCAGCCGCGCCGCGCCCTTCACAGAGTGGACAGCCCTCATCAACGGTTCCAGGCGTTCAAGCGAGGTCGGAGCCTGTTCCAGCGCCAACAAACCCTGATTCAAAACAGCGCCATGCTGTTCACACTCAATTCGGAACAAATCCAGCATCGACAGATCCTGAATGTCCAGACAGATGTCAGGCTCAACAAAGGTTTCAGCAGGCTGAGCCGTTAAACCGACGGCAGCGGCTGAAGATGACCCTGTCACCTGCGTATCCTTGCTCCTGATCGCAGCCAAATCCTGAACCAGCTGAACGACACTCTGCTTGCGACCGGCAAACCAATCAGTCAGCCCACCCTCACAGGCCGAAACCTCATTAATAACATCCAGCCCCTTCAGCATGACATTAATATCATCCGCGGAAAGCACAAGTTCACCAGCTTGGGCCGCCACAAAACCATCCTCCATGGCGTGCGCAACCTGCACTACCGGGTCAATATCAACCAGCCGAGCTGCGCCCTTGATTGAATGAGCAGCGCGCATCAATTGTTCCAGCCAGGCGGCTGATGCCGGGGCCTGCGTCAGCGCCAGCAAACCATCGGCCAAAACCTTGCCATGCAGCTCACACTCAATCCGGAATAGTTCGAGCATGGACGTGTCTTGTGCCTCATTCAAACTTATAGCTACTTCGAGGGGCGCTTCCGCAGCAGGCGACTGCTCAGGCGCAACAGCCTTTGCTGGCACTGCATTCGTCATAACGGAGGACGCGCTAGCCGATGACTTGATAGATTCAAGCGCTGCCACCAACTCATCAAAGGCCGCTTGGTTGGCTTCCAACCACAGATTCAGATCATCACCGTCTTCAGAAATTTCTTTGATGGTGTCCATACCTTTCTGCAGAACGTCAATAGCCGCAGAGTTGAGCAACAGCTCACCCACCTGCGCAGAAACCAGGCAATCCTCCATAACATGAGAAATCTTTTGCACCGAGTCAATCCCCAGCAGACGCGCTGCCCCCTTGATTGAATGCGAGGCGCGCATGGCAGCCTCGAGATGCTCGACTGCAGTTGGGTTTTGATCTAACGCAAGCAAACTGTCACTGAGCAACCCGGACTGCTGCTCAACTTCCATCTTAAATAGATCAAGCATGGAGGTATCAACCATGCACTAAATCCTCAGTCATAAAATTCCCCGTTCTAATGCAGGAAACAACAATTGAGGATCTATCACCCCGACATGACGATCTTCCCAGGTCACCATCCCTTTCAGATAGTGAACCGAGCAGTTCATGGCTGTTGCGGGCGCCCCTTCCATTTCATTAAGATCAAAACGGAATACACCACGCACCTCACTAACAGGAAAAATGAATTTCATTCCCTGCCGCGAAATAACGATCATGCGCTCGTAGACACCCTTAACAACAGTAGAACCTGTAATCTCACCACGGGTAATATTCAGTAGCCGTCCGATAGAAACACACAACTGCAATTCACCACGCACATTCGCAACGCCTCTCAAGATCGCGCCCTTACGATGGGGAATAGTGTGGATATGACGCATCTGCATCACCTCATCCAGTATTTTGGTCTCAATACCCAGCCACTCATCACCCAAACGAAACAGGATAATCGAACCCGCCTGGTTATTTTTTTGGAGTTGTTCAACCGCACAAAGCTCGGTCCACTGTTGCAGATAACCACGTGGTGGTGCTGATTCCAACAACTGTCTGCCAGCGGTAGAAAAAACCTCGCAATTGATACAATGACCAACCTTCTTGAGCTTGGCGCAATCACGCCCACCCTTGGCCCAAACGCCAATCCGGTTCCAGCAGTCATCAGCTTCGTCTTTATAGCCCACCATAATGTGTATCTAAGCCAGCCTAATCGACAACAACATGAGCGTTCTTTCTCAGACGCTCAGCCCGGGCACGGTAATTTTCAGATGCGCGCAAATCTCCCCGCTGTTCAGCTAAAACTGCGAGATGAATCAGCGACTGGTAGTTTTTAGGATCAAGATAGACGGCATTTTTAAAGGCATCTATGGCTTCGGAATCCGCATCAAATGCAAGTAAAATGACTCCTCTAAGACAATACCCTTGCGCTGAATCAGGCACTATCCCTATCAAGCTATCACATTGAGTAATCGCTTCCTTTAACTGACCAGCGTTGGCCATCGTCTGAATTGAATTGATCCACGCCTCTATCTCCTCGGCTGTAGGTGGGTCATCCTCAACAACCCGCTCCCCAGACAATGCTTTCTTCAGCCCTACATTATCGGTTGATGAGACATCTGCTGCCGTAGCCACAACAGGTTTAAACAATTTATTTGTCTTATTTACAACCGACATTGGCAGAGAAGAAGCCGCCGCCGCTTTGGCCGGCGTTGAAGCCAAAACACCTGCCTTGTGATAAGCAAAAGAGCCAGGCAAATGTAATGACTCGAACAGCCCCTCGGGCATACGCCCGGTCTCGGCATGCCCCAACACCAGCAATGCTTTTCGGCCCATCAAACCATGCAAGGTACTCAACGCCTTGCACTTGGTTTCATAATCAAAATAAATCAACAGATTGCGACAAAAGACAACATCGTACGGCCCCTTGCCACGCATAAAACCATCACCAAGGACGTTAGCGTTGGAAAAGTTTACTGTCGACTTGATATCATCAGAAATAATATATAACCCATCTTCATAATCGAAATACTTTTCTCGGTAGGCAAGATCTTTACCACGAAAAGAGTTATTACCGTACACCCCTTTGCGCGCCTTCTCGATTACCTCGGTACTGATATCAACCGCATCAATCCTGAATTGTTTCTTGCTCAACCCTATATCACTCAAGACCATAGCAATGGAATAAGGCTCTTCACCGCTGGAGCAGGGAATACTAAGCACATTAAGGGGTCTCCCCCCCGGCTCTAGCCCTTTGATATATGAGGAAAGCACTTTGAATGGCTCATAGTCGCGAAAAAACCAGGTCTCCGGCACTGAAATTTCATTGAACAGCGCTTGCTTCTCAGCCGCCGAACGACCAAGTAAATGACAATATGAGCTACTATTTTTTTCACCAACAGTCTTCATACGGCGTTCAATAATCCGCTCGACCGTACTCTGCCCAATTGTCTCAGGCGACAATCCCATTTCATTTTTTATTACATGCAGGACAGCCTCAAATGCCATCAGATTCACCCGCAGCAGAGGTCTTGTTAGCAACTTTATCTTGCAACATGATTTTTACATTATCAGGCAATAGCTTGGAAACATTCACGACCTGAATCATCCCCGCCCCATCCATGGCAATTTTGTCGACAAAGGCGCTGGTATCTGCGCTGACGCCAGTGTCCGTGAATGACCTCTCATCAATTTTTATCGCTTCAGTCACATTTTCCGCCAGCAAACCAATGTAACGTTTTTCTTCCTTGACAGGTTTTATCAATATAATTCGACTACTCATCAGCCGTTTAACCGGCCGTTCACAAATCAATACCGACAAATCAACCACAGGGACAATATTGCCCCTGTAGTTCATCAAGCCAGAAATATAGTCTGGTGCCTTTGGCAGATTCTGTAATAAGACATAAGGCACAAGTTCCACAACATCCGCCACACTCAAGCTGTAGCGTGCGCTGTCAACCTTGAACAGCAACATCATCATGATGGCAGCCCCTAGCTACGGTCTGGCGTTGAAACCTTGAATTTAGACACACCTTTTTGCAGCGTATGTGCCGCTTCATTGAGATGATCAATTGAGCCATGCGACTGCCTTAATGACTCGACTGTCTGCTGTGCAGACTCACTCAACTGAATAATCCCCTGTTTGATCTGTTCCGCCCCCTGGGACTGAAATTGCATGCCCTCGTGTACCGTTTCAAAACGTGGCGTCAGGGCTTGCACCTGGTCAATAATTTCGGTAAATCCAGAACTAATGGAGCTGACCTCATCAACACTGCGTCGCACCTCTGCAGAGAAACGCTCAACGCTCATGACACCCGAAGTTACGGCTGTTTGCATCTCTTTAACCATTTGTTCGATATCCCAGGTCGCGACAGCCGTCTGATCAGCCAAACGGCGAATTTCGGTAGCTACCACAGAGAAACCAAGTCCATACTCACCGGCCTTCTCTGCTTCAATAGCCGCATTCAGTGACAACAGGTTGGTCTGATCGGCAACTTTGGTAATGGTAGTAACAACGGTATTGATATTGCTGGCTTTTTCATTCAACACCTCAAGTTTGGTAGCAATTGACGACGATGCCTCAACAACCTGGTGCATGGTCAACTCCATTTTCTGCAAACCAGCCTGCCCATTTGCAGCGGCACTGGCAGTGCCTTCTGCCACAGTTGCCACCTCATCCATAGTGCTAACCAATTCTTTTGCCGTAGCTGATATTTCGGTGGTAGTGGCCACGACCTGATTAACGGTTGCCGCCTGTTCAGCTACCGTTGCCTCCTGCTCTTTTGCGGTTGCCGCAATTTCGGTGGCGGAAGAGGTCACCTGGATACCTGAATACTGAACCTGGGCAACCACAACATTAAGATTATCAATCATCAACTGAACACCACGGCCCAATTGAGCGACGGCATCATCACCTGAAACACCAACCTTGCCGGTCAAATCACCACCTGCAGCTTTGCTAACCGCATCCAGTATGTGATCCACTTTATTCTTCAAATCTTCGACAGCGTGATGGCGCTCCTCAATCATCTTATGAATATTAGCAATCATGCCCTGCAAACCACTGGCCAGCTCACCAATCGCATCATTACCTGCGAAGGTGACCTTACCGGACATATCGCCCTTGGCGGCCTTATGCACCACACCGAGCAAAACATCAACCTTATGCCGCAATTCCTGCGCTGCCTCATATTCACGTTTAGTACTGGCATTGACGTTATCAGCCATTTCATTAAAAGCATTACCTACCTGACCTATCTCATCGCCGGAAACCACCTCAACACGGACATCGACATCCCCTGCCGCACGACTGGTTACAACGCGCATCAAATTAACTAATGGTCGGCTTACCCAGCCACGCAGGAAGTAGTTGATCAACAACAGACCAATTGCCAGGGCGGTCAGGTTAACAGCCGCCTCAAGCATCATTTCCGTCTCTACATCAGCATCCATTTCTGCCAAGGAATAGGAAACACGCACAACTCCATTGACAGCGCCATTGGGCACGTTATGACATTGCAAACAGTTAACACCACGAGTATTGGTAGTCGCCTGAAACGGCGTCAAAACAGTAAGTACTCGGCCTTTAGGCGTATCCTTAATGTCTATAATTTCTTCGCCGGCAAGCGCCCGCTGATCAAGCTCATCGACAGGCTGCTCAGAATCAAAGCCTGGGCCAAATTGTTGTTTAACCGGTTCACCGCGAATTACCCGTGCCTCGAGCACATCAGGACGGCGTAGCATTTTATCCTGAAGAATCTTGCGCTGATCCATGGTGCCTGTCAGCATCATGGTGTTGAGGCTGTCAAAATAGAGCGTTGACATATCACGAGCACGATCTTTGGCCTGTTCCAGGACGTAGCCTTTGTCCTGGGCAAAAACAAAAAGGGTTACACTCAGAATCACAACCAGAAAAACCGCCCCGACCACAACATTTATCTTGGCTGGGATTGAAAGCCCCCTGGCGGCAACTTTTTCAGAATTATTCGCAGTCATAGTATCCCTTCAATAATCACCGTGATGCAGAAAACCAGTAAGCATTAGGAGCCCCTTGAACGCATCACGCACACCGCTCGCTCCATCAAACGGCTCGCCCCCATAAAGCGGCAAAAAAAAATAAACCTTTAGTAGTGTCTACACAATAAAAACAGCGCATTTGACTCACACTATTGCCACTGCCCGCACCGGCACATCACTCACCAGACAAAAATCCAACCACTCACCCAAAAATTCATTAACCCGTTGTTTTTCACGCACCTGACACATTTCCGGGTTTGGATAGTCATATTTGACTTTAAGCCGGTATTGACGCTGGTATGACATCACTTCAGCCACCTCGGCATCGTGATAGACACGAACGATCATCGATGACATCGCTGTCGACAGAAATTTCAACGGCAGGTTTTGGGTCAAGTTAATAACCGTGGTGTACTTATGCTTTTCCAGCACATCCACATGCAAGCCTTCCTGATTAAACGTAGTGCGGTGCTGCCTACCAAACGCCCTTAGTTCAGGCATCAACAGCATCAAACGCCGAAAATTGTCATCGTAAATTTTCATACCCTACTATTTACACTCAAGAAAAATCCCTAATAATGGTATCGACTTCCATGTGGATGAACTTAATTCCTGACACTGAAATCATTTTTCCCGTCACTGTATAACAAGGTATAACCTTAGCCCAATGACCAAGTCCACAGCAAAACAAATGTCAGTCATCACACCAGCTAGCAATCGTGAACGGTTCGCCTGGTGCATGTACGACTTTGCCAACTCAGGTTTTACCACAGTGGTGCTGACTGCCGTCTTTAACGCCTACTTTGTCGGCGTGGTCGCCGCTGACTTCAACAGCCATCAAAATGGCCACGCCACTCTGCTCTGGACCATCGCGATGGCCATCGCCAACGGACTGGTATTGATCTGTGCACCCATCCTCGGCGCAATTGCCGATTACTCGGCTGCCAAAAAACGTTTTCTGACCATCACAACCCTGGGCTGCGTTCTCTTTACCGCACTGCTCAGTCTGGTTGGCCCGGGCGATATCGCACTAGGCATAAGCCTGGTGATTCTGGCCACGATCATGTTTGCTGCCGGGGAAAACCTTATCGCCGCATTTCTGCCAGAAATAACCACTCCGGAACGGATGGGACGCCTGTCTGGTTATGGCTGGGGTATTGGTTATATCGGCGGCCTTCTCACCCTGGGACTCAGCATTGTTTATATAGACTGGGCCCAGGCACAAGGACACAGTCCCCAAGACTTCGTCCCCATCACCAACCTGATCGTTGCCGTTATTTTTATTTTGGCCGCCCTACCGACGTTGCTGTGGCTTAAAGAACGCGCCGTGACCGGCGAATCATCCAGCCCGGGCAGCCACATAAAGAAAGGTTTCAATCGGCTCAGGCACACCATTAAACACGCCCGCCAGCACCAGGATCTATTTCGCTTCCTGCTTACCCTAACGACCTATCACGCCGGCATCAATACAGTCATCGTCTTAGCGGCCATCTATGCCCAGGAAGTCATGCAGTTCACAACCAAAGACACCCTGCTACTGATTATGCTGGTCAACATTACCGCAGCCATTGGTGCCTTGGTCTTTGGCCAGATTCAGGATCGAATCGGTTCCAAGACCAGCCTTATCCTCACCCTGATTATCTGGATCATCGCAATTAGCATCACCTACAGCGCCACCGAAACAGATATTTTCTGGCTGGCCGCCAATCTCATTGGCTTTGCCCTTGGCGCAAGCCAGTCGGCCGGCCGGGCCATGGTTGGGCAATTTTCGCCACCGCAACGCAGCGGTGAATTCTTTGGTCTATGGGGAATGGCCATCAGACTTGCGGCTATCATTGGCCCATTGACCTATGGCGCAACCATCTATCTGATGCAGGGCAATCACCGCCTGGCAATCCTTTCCACCCTGCTGTTTTTTATTCTCGGTTTGATATTGTTGCTGACCGTTAATGAAAAACGCGGCAAACAAGCCGCCTTGCAGGATCACTGGAACGGCTAAAACGATAAAGCAACCGACTAGTCTTGCCAGGCACGTAACAACCGGGGCTTGTTCATGGCCAACCACTGCAAGGCCATAATCACCGCAGCCGAGTTAAGCCGGCCGGATTCAATCCAGGCCATCGCGGCATCAAAGCCGATCGTAATGACACGAATATCTTCATGCTCATGATCCAAACCATGGATACCGCCCGCATTACTGGCATCGACTCGACCACAAAACAGTTCAATCGTCTCACTACAGGCCCCAGGGCTGGGATAATAACGACAGATCCGCTGCAAATCTGTCACCTCGCAACCCGACTCTTCAATTGACTCACGCAAGGCCACATCCTCGGCGGTCTCACCGTCACCAATCATGCCGGCCACAATCTCAGTCAACCAGGGTCCATCAGGATCATGCAGGGCACCAATCCGAAACTGTTCAATCAGCACAATCTGATCAAGCACGGGATCATAAGGCAACATCGCCACCGCATGGCCACGTTCAAATAATTCACGACTCATCTCTTCACTTACCCCACCTCCAAACAAGGCGTGGCGCAAGCGGTATTTTTCTATGCGAAAAAAACCCTGAAAACAAGTAGTCTGCTTAACAATATCAACGCCGCCATATTTCATGGTTTTTCCTTAAATCAAACAAGCGCTCAATATTGCCACAGGAAAAAATAGAGTTGTTAGAAAAAAGCGGTCAATCATTTAATTAATGATTCAAGAAAATGCAAAGCTTGTCGTGAACGTATATAGTGAATACATGTAGCGATAAGGCGTTGGAGCCTTGAGCATATAACAACAATAACCAGCTAGGATTTTCCTATGTATGATCATGACGAAGAAGATGACTGGATTGAACCCGAAGAAATTATTATCGAGAGGGATGAATCATTGTCGTCCAGCATAACGCTTAGTGACAAGGATTTACCTGAAACACTCTACATCCTGCCGCTGTCGGATCGACCTTTTTTCCCTGCGCAAACCCTACCTATTTTAATGGCTGAAAATCCATGGGTGGATACCGTCAAAAGAATTGGTGAAACCAAGGCCCAGGTTGGCGGTGTGTTACTGGTACGACGTGAAGACGAAGAAGATGCCACCACCGAGGATTATTGTCAGATTGGCAGTGTAATCCAACTGCACCAACCCACCCGCGCGGATGGAAAGCTGCAATTTATTGCCGAAGGTTTACGTCGTTTTAAAGTGGTGAAATGGATCTCAACCGAACCACCTTATCTGGCCCAGGTTGAATATCCAAACGAAACCCAATCCAAAAACTCCGAGCAGACCAAGGCCTATGCAATGGCCATCATTAACACTTTGAAGGAGCTGGTTCCTTTAAATCCACTCTACAGTGAAGAGTTGAAATACTTCCTCGATCGCTTTGGCCCAAACGACCCATCACCGCTAACGGACTTTGCCGCCGCGCTGACCACTGCTGATAAGGAAGAACTGCAAGATATACTCGAAACCATCAACATCCATCGCCGTATGCAGAAGGTGCTAGTGCTGATCAAGAAAGAATTAGAGGTGGCCAAACTACAGGTTAAAATTCGTCACTCAGTGGAACAAAAGATCAGCGAGCATCAACGCAAATTTTTTCTGCGTGAACAGCTCAAGGTTATCCAACAGGAACTGGGCATTGCCAAGGATGACCGCCAGGCCGATATCGACAAGTTCAACCAGCGCCTGGATGAACTTGTGGTACCCGAGGCCGTTATGGAAAGCATTGATGAGGAACTGGATAAACTGCGCATCCTCGATGCCAGTTCTCCCGAATATGCTGTTACCCGCAATTATCTCGATTGGATAACCGCATTACCCTGGGGGCTCTATACAAAAGACAAGTTCAACCTGAAAGAAGCGCGCACCACGCTCGACAAAGACCATGATGGCCTGGCCGACGTCAAAGACCGCATCATAGAATTCCTGGCTGTCGGTTCACTCAAGGGTGAGATATCTGGCTCTATCATCTTACTGGTCGGCCCGCCTGGGGTCGGCAAGACTTCAATCGGAAAATCCATTGCCAGTGCCTTGGGACGCGAGTTCTACCGTTTCTCAGTAGGTGGCATGCGCGATGAAGCCGAGATCAAAGGCCATAGACGTACCTACATCGGAGCCATGCCAGGCAAGGTGGTGCAGGCACTCAAAGATGTCGGCAGCGCCAATCCAGTCATCATGCTCGACGAGATCGACAAGATGGGCAGCTCCTATCGCGGTGACCCTGCCTCGGCCATGCTTGAGGTATTGGACCCGGAACAAAACTCAGAGTTTCTTGATCACTACCTCGACGTCCGCCTTGATCTCACCAAGGTGCTGTTCATCTGTACCGCCAACACCCTCGACACCATCCCTGGGCCGCTACTCGATCGCATGGAGATCATTCGCCTGGGCGGCTACATTACCGAGGAAAAAATCGAAATTGCCAAACATCACCTGTGGCCACGCCAGTTGCAAAAAGCTGGCCTGAAAAAGAGCGAGCTCAAGGTCACTGACTCGGCCCTGCGTCATGTCATCGAGGGGTATGCCCGCGAAGCCGGTGTCCGTAACCTTGAAAAACAACTCGGTCGCATGGTACGCAAGGCAGCAGTCGAATTCGTCAACAAACCCAGAACCAAGAAGCAGAAAAGCATCTCCATCAAAGATGTGGAGAACTATCTTGGTCAGCCTTTCTTCAGAAAAGAAAAGCTACCCAGTGGCGTCGGTATCGTCAACGGCTTGGCCTGGACCTCAATGGGCGGCGTGACATTGACGATCGAAGCATCGCATATCCATAATTTGAATCGAGGCTTTAAGCTAACAGGGCAATTGGGAGATGTAATGAAGGAGTCGGCCGAGATTGCCTACAGCTACATCCTCGCCAACATCAAGGATTTCGGTGGTGACCCAAGCTTTTTCGACAAAGCCTTCCTCCATCTGCATGTGCCTGAAGGTGCCACCCCCAAGGATGGCCCCAGTGCCGGCATTACCATGGCCACGGCACTGATCTCGCTGGCACGGAAAAAGAAACTCAGCCGCCCATTGGCCATGACTGGTGAGCTAACCCTCACCGGCCAGGTGCTGCCAGTTGGTGGCATCCGTGAAAAAGTAATTGCTGCACGACGCAATCGCATCATGGAACTAATTCTTCCGGAAGCCAATCGCAAGGACTTTGAGGAGCTGCCTCAGCACATACAAGAGGGCATGACGGTGCACTTTGCCAGACACTACAAGGATGTTGCTGAAGTAATCTTCGCTACCAATCACTAACATGAAACATCAAAACAAACAGAGTGGCCTGCTTGGGCCGCTACTGTTTATTCTATTTGTAGTTCTGGTGGTCATCTGGCTTAGCAGTGGCTCATCAAACCAAGCCCGCCAACTCAATTGGACCAACGCTTGGCAGGCAGTCGCGCCGCTGCAACTGGCCCGTCGCGCCCCGGCTGCGGCCACATACAACGGCTTCATCTATGTCATCGGCGGCATCGATGCCAACGACCGCTATGTCCAGCCGGTCGAATACGCTGCTATCCAGGCAGACGGCAGACTCGGCCCATGGCGACAAACCAGTTCAATCCTCGAAGGACGTTTCTACAATGCCGCCATCGCTCATAATGGCTTTCTCTACACGCTGGGGGGTGGCAGTGGTGATACCGGCAAACTAAACTACCCGATTGCCTCGGTAGAACGCGCCCGGATCAATTCGGATGGCTCACTTGGACCATGGCAAACCATTAGCCACACGCTCAGCCCGCGTCGCGGCCTGAAAGCCGTTATTCATGACAACACCATCTACGCCATTGGCGGCTATGATGGCCGCTTTCTCAAATCCGTAGAACGCACTACCGTTCAAGGCGATGGTTCGCTCAGTGCCTGGCAAATGGAGCAACATGAATCAATCATCGATCGTTACATCCACTCCGCAGCCATCGCTGGAGACAACATTTACCTGCTCGGCGGCCACATGAGAAATTCGAACCAGGCCAGCTACAGCGATGTAGAATCCAGTAAGATCACCATCAACCAACAACTCAGTCCCTGGAAAATTGAGAATCATGGACTGCAAACATCCCGATTAGTGGCCGAGTCATTTACCTTGGGGTCACATCTATATATCGCTGGTGGCCACACAGGACAGCAACGCCTGAGCAGCGTAGAAGTCGCTAAAATAGCAGACAATGGTCAGTTGCAACCTTGGCGTTATACCTCAGCCCTACCCGTTGCACGTAGCGCTTATGCTACAGCCACCTATAAAAACTTTGTCTATCTCATCGGCGGTGGTGGTAATGACCAACCCTTGCGCCATGTCGATATGGCCAGCGCCAATCTATACGGTGAACTTGGCTATCAGCAATAACACCGCCGCCCACAGTTAACATTTGTTAACAAAATTACACTATAGATATCATCATTTGAGCCGATATCATTATTGTAAACCAGGTCAATTACGGGACACGATCCTTCAAAGCGGCCGCCATGTTGAAGCAATTAAGCATTCAATTATGGAAAAGATTTACGCCACATAAACATTGTTCTCCTCCAAGCATCTGTACCATCACCGGACTTAAGGATTGAGTCTGGTGATGCATCGTTTTATGCTGGGCCAATGAAAATTGATCAACTCAGCCTCGAACAACTGGATTATTGGGTCGCCAAAGCCAATAATATTGGCCTTAGTCCTGCGCCAGACGGCAATGGTTATTTCTATTCACCCCACCCTAACATGGCCGCACGGCGCTGGTCCCCCAGCCGTTACTGGTCACAGGGTGGACCAATTATTGAAACTGCCCACATAGACCTTAACTGGGACTGGGAAACAGCCAGTGAATGGTCAGCATCGATTGAACCCGACATCAACACACAGGGTAAAACAGCCCTGGAAGCTGCAATGAAGGCCTTTGTCGTCTCTCAGCTGGGCGAGGATGTGGGTTAGTGGAGTTCCCAACCACCGAGCTTATTTACACCTGCCATACAGAGTTCCAGACCATTGAGGTCAGTGAAAACACTGAGGTGCGTTTGTTGCGCACTGACAAGCGGGCAATACAAAGCGCACTACTGCATAGCAACCCTAGCCGACTAGTACTGCCCTCAATGCAGGCCATGATGATGATGCTGTTATTCCAGACACCGCCAAAGCGGATTCTATTATTCGGGCTTGGTGGTGGCGACATGGTGCGTCAACTGCATTTCCAACTCCCCGAGTCAACGATCACGGCTGTGGAAATCGACCCCGCCATCGTCGCCGTCAGTCGAGACTATTTTGCCCTGCCGGATTCAGCCAATATCCACATCCATACTGGCGACGCGGCACACTTTGTGCGCAATAACATACAAGGTTATCACACCACCATTATTGATATTTATAGCGGTGAAACACCTTCCGAGTTACTGGCAAGCAAGGCTTTTTACCATAGCTGTTATCAGCAACTGGAAGACGACGGCATGCTTATACTCAACGTGATTAGCAATGACGCAGATACATTCAAACACATACTCCAGATGATTCGACAGCAGTTTAATCACTTAACCTTGTGTTTGAGTGTGCCAGATCATCTCAACATCATCGTTTTCGCATTCAAACAACGGCCAGCCCAGCTCAGCCGGCCAGCACTATTGGAAAAGGCTACGCTGCTACAACAACAATTTGGCTTGGAGTTACAACCTTGGACAAGACAGCTATTCGCTAACAATCCAACGGCAGATGGCGAGCTGATTTTCTAGACAATTGCCTGTCTAGGCAGTCACATCGATATTACGCCCCAGGTTGGGGGGCAGCTTTTCAGTCGGAATCTGCTGAGTCTCTGAAACAACATCATTGGCTACCTTTGCTGCCGTGGCCTCATTCGCTGGTTTGTCTTGCACGACGCTGTTGGTAGCATCATTAGGCCTTTGTCTGTTCGCTTGACTGGCCTGATTGGCTGCTGGGGTCATTACACCGCTGATATCCATACTAAAACTCCTAAGTTTGAATCCAACGTCCGCTGTGGGATCAAATAAAAACACGCTCCAATCAAGTTATCGGCTGCAAAAGCCCTCAACTTTAGTCCCTTGTCAGCCACTAACTCCAGGGCAACCACAATCCTATCTGTGCCCCACCCAGCTCAGCACGTGAAATCTTCAATTTGCCGCTATAGAGTTCAACAATGTCCCGCACCATGGCCAGGCCCAGGCCATGACCACTGATCTGACTGTCCACGCGCCCGCCCCGGGCCAGCACCGTAGTCAGGTCTTTTGCATCGATTCCCGGGCCATCATCACCAATCTCAATGATCAAGCCCAGTTCAGGTGAAGCCCCGAAAGTATCACGCCGAATATTGACCTCAACCTGTTGCTTAGACCATTTGTAAGCGTTGTCGAGCAGGTTTCCCAGCAACTCCATCATGTCACCTTCCTGGCAACGAAACGCCAGCCCGGGTTCAAACCTAGCCCGGCAAACAACCCCTTTCTCGACATAAACCTTGGCCAGGACCTTGATGATTTTTTGCGTAATCGCGGCCAGGTCAACCGGCGCCATCAGTGCTGTCCGCCCTGAAGCTGCGGCCCGTTGCAACTGATATTGAACAATCTGATCCATACGTTCAACCTGTTCCTCGATGCTGGTCTGCAGGCTACTCACCGATGGCTGACTGGACTCCACCGCACCGCGCAATACCGCCAGGGGTGTTTTTATACTGTGGGCAAGATCACCGAGACTGGCCTGATATCGTTCTTCGTGCTCGATATTAGTTCGAATCAGGGCATTCAAATTTTCCGTCAAACCACATAACTCTTTGGGGTAGTTACCCTGCAGACGTAGATGTCTGCCGCTCTCAATATCCCGCAAATCCTCGGCCACCTTCCTCAAGGGTGCCAGTCCCCAGCGCAAAATCAGGGTTAACATCACCAGCAACACCAGCGTCACAGCAGCCAGCCATCCCCAGAGACTCTGTCGGAACTCACGTTGCTGCTGCTCAAAACGCTTTGAACTCTCCGCCACCACAAAGGTATAACCTTCTCCGAACTGTTCCTGCTCACCCCAGGTCATGCCCAGGCTGTAGATCAGTACCGGCTCTGCTGTCGATGTCGTCAGGTATTGATAGCGGGACACACCTCGCTCCAATCCCGTGTGCACGGGAATAGTTATCCCGTTCATAGATGGTGACGCCCAGACCACCGAACCATTGTTGGCGATGACCTTGGCATATAGTCCAGACTGCTCAGAAAAAAAACGCGTTTCCGGTAAAGCATAAACAAGTCGCAGGGTCCCTGCTTCGTCAATCTCTGCCGAGGCTATCAAGGCATTCAGATGTACCTGCAGACGCTCCTTGAACGACTCTTCCGTATTGGCATAAAAAGAGTTTTCTAGCGTTAGTCCGGTAATCCCAAGGAAACCAAACAGAATAATACTGGCCGCAACCAACATGCGACTGTTAATAGAAGGTGTCACGCACCATCCTGTATCAGTAAAAACCGATAGCCCCGGCCACGTAGCGTCTCAATTGGTTGCAAGACATTATCAGGGTCTAGCTTGCGCCGTAAGCGACCAACAAACACTTCGATCACATTGCTGTCGCGATCAAAATCCTGATCGTAGATATGTTCAGTCAGCTCAGCTTTCGATATCACCTTGCCGGAATTGATCATTAAATACTCAAGCACTTTGTATTCATAAGCGGTCAATTCCAGCGCGGTGCCACTCAGTAGCACCTGCTGGGTAGAGGTATTCAGACTAATCGGACCAAACACAATCTCGGCTCGAGACAAACCCGACGCTCGTCGCAACAGCGCCTTGATCCGTGCCACCAGCTCTTCAATATGAAAGGGTTTGACCAGATAATCATCGGCACCGGCGTCAAGGCCGTCGACCTTATCCTGCCAACGGCCACGGGCCGTCAGTAACAACACCGGGAAGCTCTTGCCACTACTACGCAACTGCTGCAGCAATTCGATGCCGGAAAGCTTGGGCAAACCAATGTCGACCACTGCAGCGTTGACGGGGTATTCCCTGGCCAAATAAAGCCCCTCTTCACCATCGGCAGCCACATCCACCACATAACCTTCATCCTTAAAGCGCTGCTCTAGCTGCTGCCTCAGTTCTGCTTCATCTTCAACAATCAATACGCGCATGATCGCACCTGAAATGGGATACTCATGATAAATGTAGGATAACTGAAACCGCTACTGGTTTGGAGCAAAACCAAGATATAAAAAAGCCCCAGGCTACCGAGGGGGGATTTCGGCGTCGCCTGGGGCTGAAAGAAAGAACGTCGGTTTTTTAGGAATGACTGTTAATTCAGACTCATGATGAAGTCGGCCAGTTTCTCAATATTTTCATCGGAGACACGTGGTGAGTAAGGAGGCATTGGCACACCACCTGTTACGGCAGTCCAGTTGCCCTTACTACCTTTTTTGATGGCGCTAACGATACGGACACGGTCTTTAACCTGGGCAGCAACGTCTTTCCATGCTGGGCCAACAACTTTAGCCTCAACACTGTGACATGCCAGGCAGCCACTCTTCTTGGCCAATGCAAGGTCAGCCATAGCTGGCGCAGCGACAAAGGTTGAAGCCAAAACTGCAGAAGCAATAATACGTTTCATAATTATCTCCTCATAGTTGTTATTCCCCGCCCTAATCCTCGCAGGTGGGGCAAAACCCCTCAGGGTTGATTAAACCTTAGCCGAACCAAGCTGAATAAATGCTGAATGAAAAAATTATTATGTGGAAAACAACAATCGCTGTAGCAGCAATTGTTCTGCTGCTACAGCAATAACTTATTTAGGCAGAGCGACGCAGGGCCTCTATTCGCTCATCCAGAGGAGGGTGGCTCATAAACATTTTTTTGATGCCACTACCAATCCCACCGGCAATACCAAAGGCGGCCAGCTGATCCGGCAGTACCGCCGGAGTAGTGCCCTGCTTGAGACGCTCCAGAGCAGCAATCATCTTCTGCCGACCGGCTAGGCTAGCACCGCCCTGATCGGCACGGAATTCGCGCTGACGACTAAACCACATCACAATGGCTGATGCCAATATGCCCAACACGATCTCCGCAACTATGGTGGTAATCCAAAAAGCTGGGCCATGGCCACGTTCATTCTTGAATACCACCCGGTCAACCGTGTGACCAATTACCCGGGACAAGAAGATGACAAAGGTATTCACCACGCCTTGAATCAGGGTCAGGGTAATCATATCGCCATTGGCCACATGGGCAACCTCATGCCCTAGTACAGCTTCAACCTCATCCTTGCTCATGTTATGCAACAAGCCGCTACTCACTGCCACTAGCGCCTTATTCCGACTCATCCCGGTAGCAAAGGCATTAGGGGCCGGCGAAGGGAAAATAGCCACTTCAGGCATGCCAATACCGGCAACTTCAGCCTGGCGTTTAACTGTCGCTACCAGCCAGCGCTCGGTTTCATTGGCAGGCTGCTCAATCACCTTGGCACCGGTGGTGCGTTTGGCCATCCATTTCGAAATTGCCAATGAAATAAAGGAACCGCCAAATCCAAATACCGCAGCAAAAAGCAGCAACGAATTCAGATTCAAATCAACGCCTTGCGCATCAAGAAAACCTTCAAAACCCAGCAAGCGCAGCGAGATACTCAGTACCACAATAATCGCCAGGTTAGTGGCCAAAAACAAAAATATGCGTTTCATCTATCCTCCAATAGATAGTTACTCAAAGCCGTCTCAAACGGCATCGGCTTGTATGATGGGGCCACGGCTTAAAAGTTCAAGCCAAACACTGCAATTTTCGGTATAACAGGGCTAGGGTGCTGATTATCTGTAGCAGCATAAATCATATTAATGTCAGCGGGGCAGAATTATTAAAACGTGAGGCCCATCGACGCCGCGGTTTTGGTGGCGCCCCCTTTCTCCGCAGTGTCAAACCCGGCGTCAGGGAATTGTTGGATAAGGGCGGCTTTCTCAACAGCATAGGCAGAGAAAATATCTTTCAGACCAAGGCCATGGCAATTCGTAATATTTATAAACAACTGGATGACGAACGCTGCAGGCGATGCAGCGCCCGTATCTTCAAGGAATGCCCATCCATCGCCAAAGAGCACCCCAGCTAACTACTTATCTTCTACCTGGGCCAGATCAACCTTCTGAAAGCCGCGCGGCAATTTATTACCCCTACGGCCCCGCTCACCGGCGTAGTGCTCCAGGTCTGCAAGCTTGAAACTGGTATGACGCTGACCGCAGTGCAATATCAATTTCTGCTCTGGTGAGACACTATTAATGGCGATCGCATACTCTTCACGACTGACCACACGGGCAGAAGGTATAGCAATGATCTTATTACCCTTACCTTTGCTTAGTTCAGGCAGATCGGTCAGCGGGAAGGTCAACATCCGCCCTTCTGTGGTAATGGCTGTCACCATCGCCGTGGGTACATCTTTGATACGAGTCGGCGGCAATACCTTGGCCCCCTTGGGTACATTCAAGATCGCCTTGCCGTTTTTATTCTTGGCCATCAGACCACCAAGTTTGGTCACAAAGCCATAACCGGCATCCGAGGCCAGTAGGTAATGATCGTTTTCCGCCCCCATCATCACTGCGACAAAAGTGGCACCTGCGACGGGCTTCAAACGGCCAGTCAGCGGTTCACCCTGACCACGGGCAGAAGGCAACGTGTGAGCGGCCACAGCATAACAACGGCCGTTTGAATCGATGAACACTGCCAGTTGATTACTACGGCCACGCGCGGCTGAGAGAAAACCGTCACCCGCCTTGTAGTTCATGGCGGCAGGATCAACATCATGCCCTTTGGCCGAACGCACCCAGCCCTTTTCAGACAACACCACCGTCACAGCCTCAGCCGGGGTTAAAGCCGACTCATCCATCGCTTCAGCGGCATGACGGGCAACAATCGGTGAACGGCGCTCATCACCATATTTCTCGGCATCGGCCAGCAGCTCATTGCGGATCAGGGTCTTCATACGCTGTTTGGAGTTAAGTGTTTTTTCCAACATGTCACGTTCTTTGGCCAGTTCTTCCTGCTCGGCCCTGATCTTCATCTCTTCCAGGCGAGCCAGTTGCCGTAACTTGGTATCGAGGATGTAATCGGTCTGCTCGTCGGTCAGATCAAAGCGCTGCATCAGCACCTGTTTAGGCTTGTCCTCGGTACGGATGATATGGATCACCTCATCCAGATTGAGATACGCAATCAACATCCCTTCTAACAAATGCAGACGACGATTAACCTTGTCGAGACGATACTGCAGGCGACGCCGCACGGTCTCGGTACGAAACACCAGCCACTCCCGCAACATTATCAACAGGCTCTTGACCTGCGGTTTGCCATCAATGCCGATGACATTGAAATTGACGCGATAGGTGCGTTCCAGATCAGTGCTGGCAAACAGGTGCAGCATCAAGGCATCGATATCGATCCGGTTTGAACGTGGTGTAATCACCAGCCGGGTTGGATTCTCATGATCAGACTCGTCACGCAGATCTTCCACCATCGGCAGTTTCTTGGCATTCATCTGTGCGGCAATCTGTTCCAACACCTTGGCGCCAGAGACCTGATGCGGCAGCGCGGTGATGATGACATCACCGTCCTCACGCTCATAGACGGCACGCATACGTATGCTGCCGTTACCCGTTTCATACATCTTCTGGATATCGGCACGCGGGGTAATGATCTCGGCCTCGGTGGGGTAATCAGGGCCCTGGACATGCTCACAGAGGGCGCTGATGTTGGCCTTGGGCTCATCCAGCAAACGAATACAGGCACTGACCACCTCGCGCATGTTGTGTGGCGGAATGTCGGTAGACATGCCGACAGCGATGCCGGTGGTACCATTGAGCAGCACATTAGGCACACGGGCCGGCAACACGGCCGGCTCCTCCAACGTGCCATCGAAATTGGGCGTCCAGTCCACCGTGCCCTGGCCAACTTCGCCGAGTAATAATTCGGAATAAGGCGCCAGGCGTGATTCGGTGTAACGCATGGCGGCGAAAGATTTTGGATCATCAGGCGCGCCCCAGTTACCCTGACCATCAACATAGGCATAACGAGTCGAGAACGGCTGCGCCATCAACACCATCGCCTCGTAACAGGCCGAATCACCGTGGGGATGAAACTTACCCAACACATCACCGACGGTACGGGCAGATTTCTTGAATTTGGCCGAAGCAGTCAGACCCAACTCCGACATGGCATAAACAATGCGGCGCTGCACCGGCTTCAGTCCGTCACCGACATGGGGCAAGGCCCGGTCGAGGATCACATACATGGAATAGTCAAGATAGGCTTTTTCGGTAAAGCTCTTTAACGGAAGCTGCTCGATGCCCTGATCCTGGCGTGGTTCGGTATCACTCATTCAATACTGCCTGTTGCTTAGGTCAAAGCGGGACATTATTACAGAGTCGGGCCACTGCCGGAAGTAGTCTCGTCATAGCCGCTGTAAAAACAGATGGGGCCGGGTTCACGCTTAGCAAACCCGGCCCCGGTAACACCCTGCTGAACAATTTATTTTACTATGTGCATCTCAACCCGACGGTTTTCAGCACGACCCGAGGCAGTGCTATTGTCTGCAACCGGGCTATCAGGGCCGTAGCCTTTGGCGGTCAGGTTACCAGCATTAACACCTCGACTAACCAAAAAGTCGACAACCGCTTGAGCACGGCGTTGTGACAACGAGATATTAAACGCCTTTGAACCGGTGTTATCCGTGTAGCCACCCAGTTCAACTTTTAAATGCGCATTTTTCTTCAAGGTCTGTGCAACATCCGCAAGAATTGCTTTAGAACTCTCCGTCAACGCCATTGAACCAGTATTAAAATTAACCCCCTTTAACACAACCACTGCGGCGATCTCACAACCTTTCGTATCAACGTTGGCACCTGCCACACTGCCTGGGCAGCTATCGACACTGTCGAATATGCCGTCACGATCAGAATCCAGCTCACAGCCCTTGGTATTAACCTGCACACCTGCGGCACTGCTTGGGCAGATATCAAGACGATCAACGACACCATCTTTATCACCATCCAACTCACAACCCTTGGCGTCAACCATCTTGGCAGTGGCAGGGGTTGCAGCACAACGATCCAGTCGATCAACCACACCATCATTGTCGCCGTCCAGCTCGCAACCATTCATATCAACCTTGGCCCCGGACACCGTACTGGCACAGCGGTCCCTGGAGTCCGCCACACCGTCGACATCACTGTCCATGACCACTGGCGCCGGCACCACAGCGGCAACCGCAGGGGCTGTCTTGGCACCACCAAAGGGAATGCTTAGACCGACATTCACCACCCAATCAGCAAAGCGGCTTTCTGTCGCTATGCTCTTGTTATCATCATCGAGACGATAACGGGCATCGACGCGTAGACTGATCGTGTCACTTAGGCTATGCAATACACCCACACCCACATTCGCCATCATGTTGGTATCTTTACCGCTAGCAAATTGAGTCTGTAGACCCCCGATACCCGCGACTAGGTAAGGATCAAATTGACGATTACGATCAAAGAAATAGAGACCGTCTACTTGCAAGCCACGCTGTTTGAATTCAGCCGCGCCACTATTCCGCTCCAGCGTATCCATTATCGCGCTGAATTCAATATTCCAAGATTGATTAACCACCTGACCAATCCCCAATTGCAACCCCAGGTCATCGTCAGCAAGACGATTATTATCCGCAATCACGTAAGACAGATTAGGCGCTAAGTACCACTGACCCGCTTCAGCTGCAGTGGCGTTCGTCGATACCCCCAGACTCAGGGCAGACAACAATAACAGATGGGTCTTATTCATTTTCGATCCCCTTTATATTTAGAATTATGATTCCAGAACACTGGTAGAGTATAAGTCACCCCTCCCCTGCCATGAGCCGGCACTATACGGCTAGCCCCATACGCAAACAACACACGAAACACATATTTTGCATAAATTTACATTTACAAGGCACCGGGAAACCTCGCCATATTCCAGTAACAAACGAAGGACAGGTATTACTACGAAAGCACACCATTCTTTCTGATGAAGATTATATGACAGTTGTACTTTGGATTATTAGGAACATATGTCCACGATGGGCTAAAGATATTCCCAATTCTTTGCATAAGCTCACCTGAACCCGGATGCGGGAAGACGACTATCCTAGAGGTTACAATAGCACTTTCTATGCTGCTTTAAAGGGTGACAATGCAATTCTTCAGGCCGCCGGAAGTGAATGGTCACGATAGGAGTGGGCATAACAGCTGCGTTAATTTGAGCCAGCCCAAGCGTCAACCATATATCAGACTTGGTTCTTATAAACTCACAATGCTATTCAATTTCGCTGGGCCTGGCGTGCGCTTTGTCTGATAGGAGTATTTATTCGCTGGACCTTGATTGCTTGGGTAACCAATATTCCCTAATGCATTGATTGAACAGGCTAACCCAATACGGATCATAATGCGTACCTGAGCAGGCATTGACCTCGGACACAGCGCGCAGCACGTTCTTGGTGTGACGTTTGTGTGGGCGTTTGCTAACCATGGCGTGGAACGAGTCGGCGATGGCCAGGACTTTTCCACCCTCGCTGATGGCGCCATTCAGCAAGCCATCGGGATAACCTCGGCCGTCAAAGCCTTCATGGTGATGCCGTATTGTCAGGCATGCGTCCTCCGACAGTCCGCAGCGAGCAGCTAGGTCCGCGCCTTTGCTTGGGTGTTGTTTAATTTTGGCAAACTCATCGTCGCCGAGTTTGCGCTCCAGGGCCAGAATCTCGTTGAGATCGGCCAGGCCGATATCGTGCAGGCAAACTCCGGACCAGATGTCCTCGGCGGAAACGGGGTTGCCGGCGATGATGTTCATGGCCAGGGTGATCTCATGCAGGAACTCGGTGTGATTGGTGCTGTAATCGGTGTGGATGTCTGCTATGTTTCCAAGAAAGCAAAGTGGATCCGTTGCTTTGCTGGCCATGAATTCGCGTGCCTCGAGGATGGGGTCTCGACCTTTGAACAGGAAGAACGCCATGTCTGGCTGCAGCAAGGTCTTGGCGTCTTTATGAGGTTGGGCCGTTGACTCGGCTTCGTTGTTCTGGCTCGAGGCTTCAGGCGCCTCGATATCATCAAACAATTCAATATCATCAAACAGTTCAACATCGTCAAACAGCTCGACCTCGAAACTCTTATCATGCGTTTCTGGACAATAGTGTGATTCGCGAGTCAAGTGTTCGATGGCCAAGGGAATGCCTTGTTGCAGCTGTTCCAGCGTTTTGCTCAACACGATATCCTGCAGCGATACATGGATGTTCTGATTCTTGAACATATCGATGCTACCGGCGTGCTCCACATCGCGGACGATAACCAGTAGCCGGTCGAGTAGAATGAGCAGATATTCCGAAAAAGCAGCTGGGTAGTGCTGATGTTCGAGCATGAAGTCGAACGTTTGGACAATGAGTTCGATATTCTCAATAAGGGGTACCAGACTCAGTTTACTGGAGCTAAAGTAGAGTCCGTCTAACAAATTGCGCAGCTGTAGAACTGAATCGAGATTATCTGGGCCTTGCTCTAGCTGGATGGCAAGGTGCTCAATCCCCTCAAGCTGCTCTTCAAAATCTACGCGGTATTCAGCCAACGTTTCAGGGTCTTGGTCAACTGCAAACTGCATTCATTTTTTCTCCCTGTTTTAGCTAAGTAAAGGTCGGCCTAGATGTAAGCCCTAGGTTGCACAGTCGACCCGTTTAGTCTAGGCAAGCGAGCTCTAATATACGTGCAAACTCATAAAAGCACAATTACTATGGTTATATAGCAGCGGCCGTTCTAGATTTTCGCGCTTACCTTCTGTAAGCGCTCAACAAACCCCACCTTGAACAGATCTCAGCCTACCGCTATCGTTTGTGTATTCACATTCCAGGGCAGCAGTACTTCGGCATCGTCAACGCTGGCAGCCTTGGGAAGTTCTTTAAAAAAATGACGAAGATAAGTGTAGGGTTCTAACCCGTTCGCTTTTGCTGTTTCGATCAGACCATACAGGTTGGCGCTGGATTTTGCTCCCATGACTGTTGCGCTGAAAGCCAATTTTTCCGACCAATGACAAAAGGCCGCATGGCGTTTTCGGCCGGGTTATTGTCGATGGACAAGCGACCGTCTTCTGTGTAGACCGTTAGTTTTGTCCAGTTCTTTTCCAGATACGATAAGGCCTTACCCAGCAGGCCTTTGGGCAAGGTTCTGTGCAGGGTTTTATCCAGCCACTGGCGAATATCCGCCAGGATGGGCAGCGCTTGTTGTTGTCTGGCGGTCTGTTTTTCATCGGCACTCAGCGCTTTTATCTGTTTTTCGATGGCGTAAAGTTTGCCGATAAGATTGATGACAACATCAGCTTTGCCGATCTTTTTATGTTTATTTGAATTGGCTTTCTGGGCGTCGATAAACTTGCGCCGTGCATGCGCCTTTATGCCCTTTGGGTGCAGCAACCCAGCTGCGTGGTGCCACTTTCGGCACACACTGAGTTGTATCCGGCGTAGTCATCCGTTTGCAGGTAACCCTGATAACCGGCGAGCAAGGCACTGGCCACCTCGCCCCGGCGGCTGTCGGCATAGCGAAACAGGCGACCAGGTTGCGCAGGTGGTCCGCCGCCCCGTACCCACATAGAGGATTTCTGACTGGCCTGCTTATCGGGTTCTTTGAGTACCTATAAGGTGGTCTCATCGCAATGCATCACGGGGTAGGCCAGCAGTTTATCTTCCAGTAAATTGATTAACGGCTGGATCAGTTCACCGGATTTGATCATCCAACCGGCCAGGGTATTACGCGGGATCTCAGTGCCGGAGCGGTTCAGCACTGCTTCCTGGCAATGCAAGGGCAGGCCATCCTGATACCTGGCCGTGGCCACATGGGCAAGTAAACCGGGGCTAGCATTACTCTTTGGAATCGGCTGAACGGGTAATGGCGCGGTGATCACCCCTGATTCGCAATGTTTGCAGGCATACTTCTTTCGCACGTTGACAATGACCTGAACCTTGGCGGGAATAATATCCAATTGCTCACTGGTCTCTTCGCCAATCTCAGCCCGTTGGCAGCCACAATCACAGATTTTTTTTGTTTTCGGTACGTTGTGCTCTATTCGCACACGGGGCAAAGTGGCTGGCAGTGGTTTACGGCCGGGCTTTTTCTTAGGCTTAACTGAGAGGATATTTGCTTGTGCTTCGTGCTCGGTGAGTACCTCTTCGGTAACAACCGGCAATTCTGCTTCGTTGAACATCTTGCACTGATCAACTGACTTTTCTGAGCTTGTACCATATTTTTTGGCACGCCCCAATAGCACGAATTCTTCAAGCGCAGCAACGCATGAAGACAATTTTATAATGATAGATTTTAATTTTTCGGGGCCACCAGGAAGCGACGCTCAAGGGTGTATCCAGTACTCTTTAACGAGCACCAAAGACTCGCCTGTTCTTCGTTGGCTTTTCCATACGATCTAGACGTGCCAACAATAAGGTTATAATAGAGATGTTTTAAAGATGAAAGCTGGCTTCAAATAATGAAGCCAGCTAACCCACTGATATAAGTGGCGTCCCCAAGGGGATTCGAACCCCTGTTACCGCCGTGAAAGGGCGGTGTCCTAGGCCTCTAGACGATGGGGACACACGAAACTCTGTGTCCTGGTGGAGCTAGGCGGGATCGAACCGCCGACCTCTACACTGCCAGTGTAGCGCTCTCCCAGCTGAGCTATAGCCCCGAAAGAGATGCGCATTTTACGAGGGCCAAGCTATTGAGTCAAGAGAGAAATTTAATTTTCCTGATTTTTTTTACAACTTTTTCTCAGCTAGCCTTTGCGCTCCATTTTTGCCCAGGTATCACGCAGGGTAACGGTACGATTAAACACAGGTCTGCCATGGGCGTGATCGGCATCGGCGCAGAAGTAACCCTGGCGTTCAAACTGAAACACCTCGCCCGGCTTGGCCTCAGCCAGCGCCGGCTCAAGCACACACCGGGTCAAGCTGCGCAGTGAGTTCGGGTTGAGAAAATCGGTAAAATCCCTGCCCTCCTTGTTGGCAGCAGCATCGGGCGCTGGATGGACAAACAGGCGGTCGTACATGCGCACCTCGGCATTAATGCCGTGCCGGGCTGAGACCCAATGAATCACGCCTCGCGGCTTAGGTGCCCCCTCAGGCGTGTGGCCAATAGAATCCGGCACATAACTGCAGTGCAATTCGATCACCTCACCATTAACATCCCTGATCACTTCATCACACTGAATAATATAGGCGTTACGCAGCCGTACCGCCTTGCCCATGACCAGGCGCTTATACTTCTTGTTGGCCTCTTCACGAAAGTCTTCTTGCTCGATATAGATCTCATTGCAGAAAGGTGTCATGCGCACGCCAAAGTTATCATCCTGCGGGTGGTTAGGCGAGACCACTTCTTCTATCTGGCCTTCAGGGTAATTAGTAATTACCACCTTTAATGGCTCCAACACGCCCATGCGTCGTGGCGCATTTACGTTAAGGTCTTCGCGGAGCGTATTTTCCAACAATTCCATCTCCACCGTGCCTTCACTCTTGGTGACACCGATGCGCTGACAAAACTCGCGCATCGCCGCCGGGGTGTAACCACGCCGACGGATACCGGCAATGGTTGGCATGCGCGGATCGTCCCAGCCTTCGACAAAACCTTCTGTCACCAGCCGGGTCAGCTTACGCTTACTCAGCACCGTGTATTCCAGGTTCAGACGCGAGAATTCAATCTGCTGCGGATGACAATCAATCGAAATATTATCCAGTACCCAGTCATAGAGCGGACGATGATCCTCAAACTCCAGAGTACAGATAGAATGGGTAATACCTTCTAATGCGTCACTGATGGGGTGGGTAAAATCATACATGGGATAAATACACCAGGCCTCACCAGTCTGGTGATGAACCACGCCATGGCGGATACGATACAACATCGGGTCACGCATATTTATATTCGGTGAGGCCATGTCGATCCTGGCGCGCAACACCTTGGTGCCATCCTCAAATTCAGCATTTTTCATGCGTTCAAACTGATCGAGGTTTTCCTCCAGCGAACGATTGCGGAATGGACTGTCTTTGCCTGGTTGTTTCAACGAGCCACGATACTCACGCGTTTCATCGGCGCTTAATTCACAAACATAGGCTTTGCCCGACTTAATCAGCTCAACAGCAAACTCATACAACTTATCGAAGTAGTTAGAGGCGTAATACGGCTGACCGGCCCACTGAAAACCCAACCATTTGACGTCATCCTGGATCGATGCGACAAACTCCATGTCTTCTTTGTGCGGATTGGTATCGTCAAAACGCAGGTTGCAGGTGCCCTTATAGTCTTCAGCAATACCGAAATTCAGCACAATGGATTTTGCATGACCGATATGCAAATAACCGTTGGGCTCAGGCGGAAAGCGGGTGGCGATCTTGTCGTGTTTGCCTGAAGCCAAATCTTCGTCAACGATTTGACGAATGAAGTTGGTAGAGGTGTTGGTTGATTCACTCATTCTGTATTTATCCCGAAATATAAGCCCGGATTACAGTGCATTTCATCCGGGCTACGCTGCGTGGCTTACGCCGAGGCTTTAATAAACTCTATCGCCTTATCAAAACGACGCAAACAGGCTTTTTTACCCACTAAGTAGATCACCAGATCCAGATCCGGCGACGGCGCTCCAGCGGTAACAGCCAAGCGTGCCGGCATACCGACTTTACCAAAACCGATTTCAAGCCTGTCCACCACCTGTTGCAAGGTATTATGGATCGCTTCACGACTCCACTCCGTCATCGCATCCATCGCGTCATGCAGCTCTGCCAATACATTGGCAGCATCACCAGCAAAGGCCTTCTTGGCCGTCTTGGCATTATATTCGACCGGATCGCGATAATAGAACTCACACACTTTGGCCAGATCAACCAAGGTCTTTGCCTTTTCACTCTGCGCCTTGATTATCTCAATAATATCGGGACCGGTAGTAGGATCAATATCAATATTGCCAAGATGATAACTGAGGTGATGGGCCACGTGGGCCGGGTCAGAATGCATGATGTATTGATGGTTCAACCACAACAGCTTTTCCTGGTTAAAGGTCGAGGCCGCCTTATTACAGCCTTCCAGGCTGAACAGGTTGATCATCTCATCGACTGAAAACACCTCCTTATCACCATGTGACCAACCCAGGCGCACCAGATAATTCAACACTACTTCAGGCAGAAAGCCCGCTTCACGATATGACATCACACTCACCGCACCGTGACGCTTGGACAAACGCTTACCATCAGCCCCCAGAATCATCGGCACATGGGCATACTTGGGAGGCTCTATATTCAAAGCCTTGAGGATATTAATCTGGCGCGGGGTGTTGTTGAGATGATCATCACCACGAATGACATAATCAATCTCCATGTCGGCGTCATCCACCACCACGGTAAGATTATAGGTAGGTGAACCATCGGGACGGGCAATGACCAGATCATCCAACTCACTGTTCTTGATCACTACCCTGCCCTTGATCAGATCATCAATCACCACCTCACCCTCGGTAGGGTTACGAAAGCGGATCACCGGCTCTACCCCCTCGCGCGGCTCAGAACGATCACGACAAAGACCGCTATAACGTGGCTTCTGTTTGTTGCTCATCTGCGTTTCACGCATGGTGTCCAGCTCTTCCTTCGAGCAGTAGCAATAATAGGCATCGCCCTGATCAAGCAACTGCTGGGTTACCTCTTTGTAACGACTAAACCGCTCAGTCTGATAAAACGGCCCCTCGTCGTATTCCAACCCCAACCAGGTCATGCCTTCGAGGATAGCGTTCACCGACTCGGCAGTGGAACGCTCCAGGTCGGTATCCTCGATACGCAACACAAAACGGCCACCGTGCTTGCGGGCATAAAGCCAGGAAAACAGCGCCGTGCGGGCACCGCCAATATGCAGATAGCCGGTCGGACTGGGGGCAAAGCGGGTACGTACCGTCATTTTCTTTCCCTAAAGATTAGTCATAACAAATGAAGGCGCACATTTTAGCAAACCCACCCCTTTAACAGTTAGAAATTAACAAGTCCGGGGGGTGCGTAAAGAGAAACCGTTAACGGGGGTTGGGCTGATCGGCCAGGCTAGCGATAAAATAAACATGACTGCCTTTAATCATGCAATAAAAAAGGCACTGCCCGTTGCCAGGCAGCGCCTTTTTGTTTTCTAGCACTAAAGCTTATTTACCCAACACGTCGTTACGGGTGCTTTCAGCAATTGCGGCCGCTTCGGCAATCAGGTCGCCCGGCACACCCAACTCAGTCAGTGTCGCGCCCAGGTTTTCCATTACCGCATCAAAGTGCGAGTCATTCAGGCCTTTAGCCACCAGATGGGCATGCCCCTCGCGTAAGTCTCTGCCAGTGTAGTTGCTTGGGCCGCCGAAGGCCATGGCCAGGAAGGCCTTCTGCTTGGCTGACTGCTTATCCATGTCCACACCCTCAAAGAACATGTTGATACGCTCATCCGCCAGCACCTTGCGGTAAAATACATCAACGGCGGCATTCACAGCAGCATCACCACCGATACGCTCATACAGGCTCTTGTCGCCGCCCATGGCGGCCTTCTCTTCCGGGGTATAACCGGCCAGTACGTCGGCACGAGTGCTTTCAGCAATCGCGGCCGCTTCGCCAATCAAATCAGCAGGTACACCGAGTTCAGTCAGGGTGGCGCCCAGGTTTTCGATGACCGCGTCAAAATGCGAGCCATTCAAACCCTTCTCAACCAGATGAGCATGCCCCAGACGCATATCCTTGCCACTGTAGTTGCTCGGTCCACCCAGCGCCATGGTCAGGAAGGCCTTTTGCTTGGCTGACTGCTTATCCATATCCACACCTTCAAAGAACATGTTGATACGCTCATCCGCCAGCACCTTGCGGTAAAATACATCAACGGCGGCATTCACAGCAGCATCACCACCGATACGCTCATACAGGCTCTTGTCGCCGCCCATGGCGGCCTTCTCTTCCGGGGTATAACCGGCCAGTACGTCGGCACGAGTGCTTTCAGCAATCGCGGCCGCTTCGCCAATCAAATCAGCAGGTACACCGAGCTCAGTCAGGGTGGCACCCAGGTTTTCGATGACCGCGTCAAAATGCGATCCATTCAAACCCTTCTCAACCAGATGAGCATGCCCCAGACGCATATCCTTGCCACTGTAGTTGCTCGGTCCACCCAACGCCATGGTCAGGAAGGCCTTCTGCTTGGCTGACTGCTTATCCATATCCACACCTTCAAAGAACATGTTGATACGATCATCCGCCAGCACCTTGCGATAAAAAACATCGACTGCTGCATTTACAGCCGCTTCGCCACCGATACGCTCAAACAAAGGTGCCGGTTTTGCCCCACCAAACAAGCTTTTCAGAAATCCAAACATTATTTTCTCCTAGTCACTGCAGATATTATTAATCTATTCCCAACTGGATACTAACCACTAAAAAATGCACTGTAAATACACTTTATATCCAACGATAACGCTCAGGAATAAAGATAGTCACAGAACCAGCAACTGCAAAGAACATTATATTACCCAGTGAAATACTCGACACTAAGCCTCAACCAAATGACGCAAACGAATGAAGTCAGAGTGGGATACATACAGCAAATCACTAATCTTGCGTATCAGGTGCTCTTCATATTTATCCTTGTCCAGATCGGCATAGGAGACACGCCACATCATCTCAACAATCTTAAGCTTTTGTGACTGATCAAAATTTTCATTCACCAGACGGGTAAACTCGAATAAGCATGTAACGTCATCGACCTCACTCTCGGCCAATTCGATAATCTCCCGAGTCTCTTCGGCAGAAAGCGAAAAAAACGCTTGGATTGCCGCTGCAATTGCCTGTTTTTCTTTTGCATCAATATGAAAATCGGCGCGGGAAACCTCGATTAACAGACAAGCCGTGGCAAGCTGTAGAGCACGCTCGGGCAAATTTTCTACCCGGCCGCCACTGATCGATTGAATTTTCTGATCAAAAAAATGCTGTAATTTTTTTATCATTTAGTTATCCACAGTAGACAAGGTAACTGCGTTCTGACGCACACCAGGCGATAACATTCCAACAATACGGTCATAACCAGCGGCGCTGGCAATCGCCATGGCATCCTCACCACTGGAGTTGTGAATATTAGCCTCCGCGCCGGCCCGTAGCAGCTGATCCACCACGGTATCATGACCGTTTCGAGCGGCAAACATCAAAGCCGTCATACCACTACTGCTACCACCCTGTGTTTCACGAGCATAACCCAACTCAGGGCGCTCAATCGCATTTACACTGGCAGCACTGCCAAGCAGCTCAGCCACCAGGTGTCGATTACCGAACTTGGCCGCTTCCATCAACGGGCTAATCCCAGCCAGACTGGTGATATTCACATTAGCCTTTTGATCCAATAAATATTCCAATTGCTGACGACGACCATTCTCAACGGCCACATACACCGCTGTTTTACCCATGAAACCACGATAATCAACATCTGCTCCGGCCTCGACCAATAGTTTGGAGACATCCAAATAACCTTTCTGCACAGCCGTAATCAGAACACTATTTTTACCCATCGCATGTTTAGCCAAAGCCAAACGGTTGCGGCGATTATCTTGCTCAACGGAATTTGGATCAGCACCCCGCTCAAGCAACATCTTGACCATCTCCAGGTTTCCCGCAGCCACAGCCACAAACAGCGGCGCCTCACCATGGCGATTGGCCAGTGCAATCATTGCACCGTGACTAAGCAGATAATAAGCCTCTGCAACATGTCCTTGACGTACTGCCGCATTCAGCGCCGTCTCACCACGCGAAGCAGACTCCATCAATTCTAGTTCGTTAAGCGGCGCGTGGGATTTCGACAATGCAAACTGACGCAAACCAGAGGGTACAAAATTCACTTCCGCATCGGCCGCCAGCAACATCTTCAAGGTCGCAGAGCTGCCCCGATGGGCTGCCGCCAACAATGGTGTGACGCCATTCCTATCCGAAAAATTGGGATTGGCACCATTGGCCAACACTTGCCGTACCTTGATGTAGTCCCCCAGTCTGGCCGCCTTGAGCAGGGTCTCATCCACATCCAGCCCGACATAAACCTTGTCGTCCTTGGCGCCGGCCTTTTGCAGCACCGCAACCACCTCAGCATTACCCCTGGCGCGGGCAAGGTTCAAGGCAGCATCGCCATGATGACTAGTGAGATTAGGATTGGCACCGTTGGCAATCAGTAGCTGCGCCATGGCAGCCCAGTCGACTGCTTGGCGGGTGACGCCGGAGGTCGCTGCATACATCAGTGCCGTATAACCACTATTACTTGCGCTGGATGGTAGGTCGTTAGACAGGTTTGGATTGGCACCGCCCTTCAATAAAACCTTGGCGACTTTATATTGACCATACTTTACCGCCATCGACAATGCTGTTTCGGCATCATTATTCCTGGCATTGACCTCGGCCCCCAAGCCAATCAGTTTATGCGCCAGCTCATAATGGCCCTTAACAGCGGCCCCCATCAAGGCGGTGAGCTCCTCATTATTACTTGCATTAATCGCTGCACCACGGGCCAGCAATTGCTGCACCATCTCAATATGACCATTACTGGCAGCCGCAATCAGGGCAGTATTACCGTAGGCATCCCTGGCATCCACCGCCATGCCGCCATCAAGCAGATAATCAACATCCTTAGACTGGCCATAGCGGGCCGCCAACACCAATCGCTCTGGGGAGGGGTCTATCAGATGCGATTCAGGCTGTACAGCAACCGACTCGGCAACGGCCTCCTGTTGCGCTACCCCAGCCAGACTCGGTTCAACAGCCTTGATCACAACTTGCTTTCCGCCGCCACAACCACTCACGCCCGCCACCACGCAAACAGTTAGCAGGGTCAAGTTCCTCAAATTCAAGACACCATTGGTATATTTTTGCATTTATTTCCCCCTGGCCGGGCCCAGTTTAGCGGCTCAGTGCTTGATGCGATACTGATTCATCCTTGAGGGGACTTCGCAATCAAGCAATGCGCACAATCACACGCCCTTATAACAGCGTAGAATATTAGCACATATCAATACTCTTAGTGGCCGACGAACCCGAGGCAGTATAGTCAGATCTTGGACTCAGATTCCAGCTCACGCCAAAGTGGAACAGCACCGGCAGACTTTTCCACCAGATCCATATAGCTGGCATGCGCAGTTAACTCTTCGGCACTGGCGCCAATAACCCGCAGACGCGGACGATCAGTACTGATTGGCTGTCGCACCTGGGCATGATCAGCCCCGCTCTGATCTTTTTCCGCATCCAGCCACAACAAGGTCTGACCACCGGTCATGGCCAGATAGACATCCGCCAGGATCTCAGAATCAAGCAAGGCGCCATGCAGGGCACGACTGGAATTATCAATATCGTAACGCCGACACAATGCGTCCAGGGTATTGCGCTGCCCTGGATGCATCTCGCGCGCCATCTTCAGCGTATCAAGAATACCGCAATGATCCTGCACCTCACCCCACTCCGGCCCTAACCGACCAAATTCATGATTAATAAAACCAACATCGAAGGGGGCGTTGTGAATGACCAGCTCGGCGCCTGAGATAAAACCGGCAAACTCACGGGCAATCTGTTCAAAGCGGGGCTTATCGGCTAGAAACTCATTGGTAATACCATGAATCTCGATGGCATCGTCCGGCACCTCACGGTCAGGCTGAATATATTGGTGGTAGTGATTACCGGTCAGGCGTCGATTAACCAGTTCGACACAACCAATTTCGATTATTCGATGGCCCTGTGAAGGTTCCAGGCCAGTGGTTTCGGTATCAAGAATTATTTGCCGCATACGTGTTTACTCCACTACAACTCTACTTACATTTACAACTCAGCTATATTTACAATTCATCGATGCCACGATTGGCCAGGGCATCGGCACGTTCATTTTCATCATGACCGCTATGTCCCTTGACCCAATGCCACTCCACTTGATGCGTGGCATTTATCTTATCCAGCCGTTGCCACAGATCGACATTTTTGACCGGCTGCTTGGCTGAGTTTTTCCAGCCGCGTTTTTTCCAGCCGATAATCCACTCGGTAATACCCTGCAGCACATATTTGGAATCGGTGGTCAACGCCACCTGACATGGTCGGCTCAGGCTCTCCAGCGCCATAATCGCCGCCATCATCTCCATGCGATTATTGGTAGTCTCGGCCTCGCCGCCATATAACTCTTTTTCCTTACCCTTGCAGCGCAAAATCGCACCCCAGCCACCCGGGCCAGGATTGCCACGACAAGCGCCATCGGTAAACACTTCAACCATGTCAGTCATCAAGCCTACTCCGCGTTGTTGGCCTGGGCAATTCATCCATCAATTTTCGTCTGGAATTCCAACGCGGCCTGATCGGGGTCATGGTGGCAACCCGTTTTTTAGCCATCAGCACATAAGCACCCGACAGACGCGGCCACAGTTTCGCCCCCAGCTTTTCCATAAAATGAAGCTTGCTCATAATTCCACCACGCTGCAACGGCGGCCGAAAAAAATAATGCCGCACCAGCACCACATCAAAACCTAATAACGCCATCCAGTCCTCGGTTCTGGTCAATGACAGAAAGTCACCACACCAGGGCGCCTTGCCGGAGCGACCAAACAATAATCGCCACAGCCCCCACAAACTCCACGGATTAAAGCCCAGCACTATCACATGCCCTTCGGGAATCAGAACTCTATCCACTTCACGCAAAATCTGGTGTGGATCACGCTCAAACTCAAGCGTATGCGGCAACACCACCACGTCAACGCTGTCCGACTCTATAGGCATGGCATCGGGATAGCCGTAGATTGCCGGCGTCAGCATATCGCCAGCCTTATCAGCATCTATCAAAATTTTATTCAATACCCGACTACTGGACAATAAGTCATCCCCCAGCAGACAACCCACCTGCACGATATGGTAACCGAACAAGGTTGGCAGAATGTTATCCAGCTGTTCGCGCTCTTGTTCAAGCAGCAGCTGCCCGACAGGACAGTTATACCAATCCTGCAGGCCTTGTCGGATATCATTGATCTGGCTGCGTTTCAGCCCAGCTATCATTCACTATTCCCTGGTTAAAGCGGATTGACCTGGACGACAATGCTTGTCAGCATATTGCCATGATAAACATCACTCCAATCCCTGCCTATTCGGACAATTATATCTGGCTAATCGAATTTGGCGACCACCAGGCTGCTGTTGTCGATCCAGGCGATGCCGCACCAGTACAAAAAACCCTGCAGCAACGTGGTCTGAAGCTAGCTGCCATCCTCGTCAGCCACAACCACTGGGATCACATCAACGGCATAGAAACACTGTTAGAACACTATCAGGTGCCTATTTATGGCCCGGCATCAGGCCAGACCCCCGGACTCAGCCACCCTTGTGTAGCCGGTCAACATATCCAGATGGCTGGCCTACATCTGGAAGTATTGGAAGTGCCCGGTCACACCCAGGATCACATCGCCTTTTATGGCCACCAGGCCCTGTTTTGTGGCGACACCTTGTTCGCTGCTGGCTGTGGCCGACTGCTGGGTGGTAGCGCCGAACAGCTACATGATTCCTTGAGTAAAATAGCCAAGCTGCCGATAGGAACAGGTATCTACTGTACTCATGAGTACACGTTGAGCAATCTTAAGTTCGCCCAGACAGTAGAACCGGGAAATCCACAGATCATGCAACGCATCACAACAGAAATGAAAAAACGGCAACAAGGGCGACCTACCCTGCCCTCAACACTGCGACTTGAGCTGGCCACTAATCCGTTCCTACGTTGCCAGGTCAATGAGGTCAAAACAAGCGCCGAAAGATTCAGCGCTAAAACACTCACCAGCCCGGCACAGGTATTCAAAGTCCTGCGCTACTGGAAAGATAGTTTTTCTTAATAAATAGAGACAGGGTCGGTATACTGTGGTGAAAATTATAGCTGTAACATGGACGTACAAAAAATGAAGACCTGCACTCAGCACCTTGGCAATATGGTTCTACCCTCTGTTTTGATCCTGCTGTTAAGTAGCTGTGCTGCTACCCAGCAAACCACCAAACTAGGCAATCAAGACAACGACATGATGCTTGCCGCCACCGCCGAAGCGATAGAAGATTTCAGCTCGGTCACCACCGCCCGTGAAAACGCCATTAACCAGGCTGGCGAACTGGTGCTGCTGGAAGAATCCCTGGCAGCCGCCACAGCAGAACAAAACCCAACAAACCCCGACACTGCCGACAGCCTAATTGAAAGTGACAACGCCAACGTCGCCGATGACGAAGTTGAAACCACCACTATTGTTGAACCTGAACCTGAACCAGCAACCGACATCTGGCAGCGTGTCCGCTCAGGCTTCCAACTGCAGGACATGGATCATCCGCGCGTAAAAAACGACCTTAACTGGTATGCCAAACACCAATCTTACCTGGATCGCACCTTTGACCGTGCTGACCCTTACTTCTACCACATCGTCGAACAGATCGAGGCCCGCGGCATGCCCATGGAGCTGGCCCTGTTGCCAGTGGTTGAAAGTGCCTTTCAGCCGTTTGCCTATTCCCATGGCCGCGCTGCCGGCATCTGGCAATTCATCCCCGGCACCGCGCGCCGTTTTGGCCTGAAGATTGACTGGTGGTACGACGGTCGCCGCGACATCAAGGCCGCCACCACCGCTGCGCTGGATTATCTTGAAGCCCTCAACAAACGCTTCGATGGCGACTGGCTGCTGGCACTGGCCGCCTACAACTCTGGTGAAGGCACGGTTTCAAAGGCAATCCGTAAAAACAAAAAGCGCGGCAAAGGCACCACATTTTGGGACCTCAAACTACCACGCGAAACACAAGGCTATGTACCAAAACTGCTGGCCATCTCCAGCCTCGTCGCCAGCCCTGAACAACATGGTGTCAGTTTGAAAACTATCGACAACAAACCACAGCTGGCCGAGGTCAACATCGGTTCACAACTGGATCTGGCCATCGCCGCAGACATGGCCGATATGCCGCTGGAACAACTCTATCTCCTCAACCCAGCCTATAACCGCTGGGCTACATCGCCAGATGGCCCACACCACCTGCTGCTGCCTGTTGCAAAGGCCGATGATTTTAAAGCGCAACTGGCCCAGCTGCCGAAACAGCAACGCGTTAAATGGGTGCGTCACCGCATCAAAAACGGCCAGTCTCTGGGGCAAATCGCACAGAAATATAAGACCACGGTCAAGACTATTCAAACCGCCAACAAGATCCGCGGCAATATGATCCGTGCCGGCAATTATTTAATCATCCCAGCAGCCAGTCAATCGCTGAATAACTATGCCCTGAGCAAAGAACAACGACTGCAGAGCAAGCAAAATATCAATCGCAAAGGTGCCAAGATCCAGCATGTCGTAAGCAAAGGCGACACCTTTTGGGATATCGCCGTGGCACACAAGGTTTCGGTACGCACACTGGCCTCCTGGAACGGCATGGCACCACGTGACACCCTGCGTCCTGGGCAAAAACTGGTGATCTGGAGCAAGGCCAAAAACGCCAGCCCCAGCGCCCCTGCTGGCAATCCAATGGCCAAGGCCATGACACAAAAAATCAACTACAAAGTTCGCAACGGCGACTCACTGGCACGCATCTCACAACGCTTTAATGTCAGCGTCAGCAAACTAAAAAAATGGAATCCCCGCAACACCAAGGGCAAATACATTCAGCCTGGCCAGCGTTTGGTTGTCTACGTGGATGTAACAAAAGTGGCCGAAAATATTTAACCATCCAGAAAAAACTGGCCCGTATTTCAATTCGTTTTTGCGCTTGATTACCCGCGCTTTACCGAATTCAATAACGCTTCAACCTTGGCTGTATAACAACTAAACCTCGGCCGCAAAGCAGCTCATCGATCACATAGACCTACGGATAAGACCGCGCTGACCGCTAACATTAAGGTGGGAACCGTTCTATTTTTTTGTCTCTTCTACGTCTAACTGCTCGTCCTTCCTAAACAGTATGCGTGTCACATCCGACGACGAAATGAGCATATCTAAATCATCACCCCGCCTAATTTAAAAATTATAGGACACCTATAATAGTAGGCTATCTTCAATGCGATGGAAGGTATTAGCTGCATCAATAAGCGAATTGGCGGTGAGTGCCGGCACACCATAAACTTCGGCATTAACTGAATAATCGCTTCTGATCTTTTTCAACAATAGATCAAAGTCACCATCACCGGACAACAATATGACGCTATCAACGTATTTTGCTGCCTCCATAATGTCAATGGTAATACCAACGTCCCAGTCGCCTTTGGCTGAACCATCACTGCGCTGAATATAGGGTTTGAGTTTTACCTTGAAGCCAATTTGCTTGAGAACATTCTGAAACTTGAGTTGTTTGTCATCGCCTCGATCAATCGCATAGGCCACAGCCAAAACAATCTCACCCTCATAACTTACGCGTTGCCAGAGTTCACGGTAATTAAACTGGCGACCATAGGCCTGGCGGCTAGTGTAATAAATATTTTGCACATCGGCAAAAACAGCAATTTTTTTCACATTAGCCCCTATTGATGAAACAGATTAATACAGGGCAACCTAACCAGACTGGCATGCCTGGTTGCGCTGCTGGCGCTCAAAAAAGTCAGCCACCGATGCTTTGGACACCTTGCTCAGCTTCTGCATCAGCTGAAAATCAACATTCCCAAGCCCGTAACGCTGCTCAATGTCCTCAAGCATGGCCAACCATAGATGAGCCGTCATCTCCGCATCCGCCAGGGCCCGGTGAAAGATGCCATCATTGGGCAGCGCCTTATACTTCACCAACGTCCCCAGTTTATGGTTTGGTGCTGCCGGGTAGATGCGCCGGGCCGCCAACATGGAACAGGCAAACTGCCCCGAATAATCACGCCGAATACGCCGCAACTCGGCATCGATAAAACGCCGATCAAATGCAGCGTTATGCGCCACCAGACCATGGTCACCGATGAAATCGGAAAACTCATCCATCACCTCAGCGCAGGACGCCGCCTTGCTTAACATCGTATTAGTAATGCCGGTGTATTGCTCGATAAAAGCAACGACACGCCGACCGGGATTCATCAGCCGCTGAAAGCGATCGGTAATCAGCCCCTGTTCTAAACGCACCGCACCAACCTCAATGGCGCGATCACCCTGATCAGGCGAAAGACCGGTGGTCTCAAAATCGAGCACGATCACGGTTTGAGCGCTGGACGGTGAAGATACAAACATCGTAAAACTTCCGAAAACGGATTAAAGGCTAAAACTCACAGTGCCGTCACAGCGTCACCTCAACCGAGTTCCCCTCGATCTCCACCGTCTGCCCTTCTCTGATTTTGCAGCGTATGCGTAATTCCACCTCACCACCAACCTTCACGCCAGCATCGGTTATCAAGCTCTTTGCCTCACCACCACTGGAACACCAACCCAAAATCTTGAGCAGCTTATTGAGTTCGATGAAGGAATGTCCATCCAGACTGAATTGTTCTTTATTCATGGGCTTTAAAATATCTATGTGCCATCGAACAGATGGCCGGTTGTTTATGTTTAAGAAAACAATGGATTCTACAGACTGACAGAGATCAAAAACAACGATCACTCTAGCCGTAGATTAAAATCCGCGCTTTCTTTATAGAGCCAGGACAGACGTTATCAACTACATCACCGGTATTACAGCCAGACTCATCCTCATTGCCAGAACGGAGTGCAAGCACCAAATGTAGCCGAGACAAAATACTGGATTAAATACACCACTGTCGCCAATATTACCTGACCATTACAATCACCTATTATTTGTCAGGATATTTTACACATTGAAAGTAGCGACTCATACCATCTGCCTTAACAACATGAAAGTATTATAAAAATTATTTTGGCTCATTTATTGCTCCATCAATTACGGGTGACCTCAAATATAACGTGCAAGGAGCGAAGTATGAATATTCAAAAGAAAATAACGTATTGCATGGCTACAGCATTGTTAGTTGTGGGTAGTACCGCTGCCCAGGCAGTACCAATCATTTACATGGGTGAGGACTTAGGCTTGGGCGAAAGCACTCGTCTTACGAGTCATCCTAATGCCGATGCGGCTCAAAGTAGCTTTTTATCTCATTTGACCGGCGTTGGTATAGAGGGCTTTGAGGGCTTTGCTAATGGTGCCGGCGCGCCGCTTGCGGTTAGTTTCGGTGCAGCAGGGACCGCAACGCTAAACGGTACCGGTTCTGTTAATGAGGTCATATCAGGCACTAATGGTTTTGGACGCTACCCGGTACATGGTAATAAATATTGGGATGCATCGGGAGTCTTCAGTCTTGACTTCAGCGCCCCTGTTGCATCGTTTGGATTTTTCGGCATAGATATCGGTGATTTCAATGGTCAGGTCACAGCAACCACAGTTAGCGGGACTAGCACATTGTACAACATCGGTAATGGTACCAATATTGCCGGTGGGTCGGTACTTTATTGGGGACTTATCGATGTCCACGATCCGTTTACCAGCTTGACGTTCGGTAATACCGCAGGGAGTGTTGATTTTTTTGGTTTCGATGACTTCACCATTGGATCTGTGGCACAGACTGATGAAACTATACCTGAGCCCGCTACACTAGCCTTAATGGCTTTGGGACTTGCGGGCATAGGCTTTGCGAAGCGTAAAACTAGTCAATAATTACGAATACAGCGGTTATGCGTTAGCCCCCGCTTCGGCGGGGGTTTTATTACCATTTTGCATGGCCCTTGTACGAGCTAAATCTATCGGCAGTAAGTGGAGGGGGAGATCTTATGATAGGGCAATGTTATAACGTGACTACAGTATAGGCTCAGGTCTCTCCGGTCAGTGTTCTGGAAGTGATAGTAAATAGTCTTTTTTGGTGCCACTAATGTCAATCGTCCCACCCATGTCCCGCATTCTCTATTCCCAGCCATTAAAGGAACGATTACCCCTGGCATTTGCTTTGACGGCCTGAATCTTCGAGTTCAATCTTTCAGCCACGGCATTGCTCATCGGATGTTTAGAATGGGTCAGCAAGCGGGGTAAATGATTCCTTATCATTCTGGCTTTCGCCTTAATCGGCACCAGCCGACCTCGAATGGCCCACGAATACCATTGATCAAAGTGTCGCTTGGCACACTCCGCATAGGTATTAGATCCTTTTTTGAAAATAGAACAGAATTATTAAATGGCCACTGTGGGTCGACTTGAGCCTTTGTCTCAAACAAACACCAAAGCCGATTTAGTCACCGCCACCGCGACGATATAGGCAAACACCAACAAGGCAGCCAACCAGGCGATGATGCGCACCCGTTTGGTTTTACCTCGTTTCAGGGCAACCGTTCCCAAACCGATATACACCAGCAGGGCAATGATCTTGGCCAACAGCCAGGGATTATCACCAGGGTTGACACTATTTTGCACGGCCAACCAGATGGCACTACCCAGCAGCAGTGTATCAATGATGTGTGGCGTAATCTTGAACAGGCGCTTTTGCAGCATGGCTGAGTCACGCATCATCAAGATGCCACGAGCAAAGAAACCAGAAATAGATAGCAGCGCGCAGCCGACGTGAATTATTTTTATCCATTCCATAAATGGCCCCCTTTAAGATTCATACTTCCATGTTCGCCAGGCCTGCATCATGGTGAAGTACAGCCCCAGCTGAATTGGCCTGTCCTCCTGCAAGCGCATCAGTGCAGCATAGCGTTGTAGTTGATTGCGATAGCGTTCCTGTTCCTCATCAAGATAGAGCTCTACATCACCACCCTCATGGCTGCCGGTTTTATAGTCAATAATCCAGCGGTTGTCGTCTGCATCGATAAAGGTTCTGTCAATCACCACGCGCATGGCTAACCCACGCAAAACACCTGTCATGGCATATTCACACTGACCATCTTGGTGTTGATCATCCACGATCCAGCGGCCTTGTTGATCTTGCAGGGTTAGCAACAGACTTTTTTCAACACGTTCAACTGCATCATCAAGTTCATCCAACATCACCCCCTGCCCAAGCAAGGCAGAACGATAATAGGGTCGTAAGGCGCTAATCCGTCCTTCATCCCAATATTGCAAACCCTGCTCAGCAATCCGTTGCAACATGGCATGCACTACCGTGCCGATATGACGTGCGGTTTCAATGGCCCAGATAAATTCCAGATTGGTCTCGTCTTCAAACTGTTTTTTATTATCCAACTCAATTGAAGTTTGCGGTGTGGGGCGCCGCCATTGCAGGCTGAGACGTTTGAGTCTGTTTTCTGTCACCAACGCGGTTTCATGTTCACTGAATTCAACGTTAACATCTGCTTGACTCTGCAATAATGTCTCAAAATCAGGCTCCAGTCTCGACCACAACAAAGCCAACAAGGAACTGGAACGCGGCGGCTTGAGTTCTTCATTATTTGTCGTGGTATGCCCCAACAGGTGCAGCTGCTTGCGCGCACGCGTTGCCGCCACATACAACACCCGGCCGGTTTCAAATTCGGCCTTGCGCTTGTCGATGCTCTTGAGATAACTATAAATCGCATCATGTTTGTCACCGGTGGCGCGCAGCGGTGCCAACAACAACTCACCATGTTCACCGGCCGACCAACGCTCCAGCCACATCAATAACGGGCTATCATCAGCGGCTGCCTGGCGACCCAGATTAGGCAGGATGACCGTATCAAATTCCAGCCCCTTGGACTTATGTATGGTCATCAGTTGCAGCCGGTCATCGGCAGCAATATCGGGCAGGGCAAACAGTTTAGACAAGCGTTCATCCAGCAGCTTCATCTCGTCCAGACCACCGGCACTGTCGAGCTGCTGCAGCAGGTTGAGGAACACTTCGGCATCTTCCAGGTCAGTCGCATTCTCAACACAGGCCGGACCACCCAGTTGCAGCCAGGTTGATTCCAACCAGTGCCGCAGACCCTGTTGAAAACGCGCTGCCATGGCTTGCGTTAAAACTAATATCAACCGCGCCAAACGCTGCTGACCTTCGTTCGATAATTGTGCGATCAATTCGACATCCTGCAACTGCTGCCAGATCACTGCCTTTGAATCCTGCTCGGCGAGTTTATTTAGATCGGCCAGTTCCAGCCCACACC
>Ga0316208_1000210_pt1 | contig 80626 bp, 77 predicted proteins | sample 3monopyrite_MG_FD_204944 | JGI IMG/M metagenome (GOLD analysis project Ga0316208, IMG submission 204944) | Microbial mat bacterial communities from mineral coupon in-situ incubated in ocean water Damariscotta River, Maine, United States -... | ecosystem: Environmental > Aquatic > Marine >... | reverse complement strand
TTATTCGCATTGGGTTTCCATATTTATTGATGCTGGTCTGGTAACTAACATCATGATATGAAACTCAATGCGACGCAAATCTACTCAGTTGAGTAATATTTAACCCACAGTTTTTCCTGAAGACCCTTAAAATTGAATAATGTGCCTTCACTTAATGGGATACCTAATTGTTCAGTAAAAAATTCTTGCACACGGTTGTACGGTAACAATTGATATTGCGACATATAAACGGCATGCGCTTTTACCGTGCTGCCATATTGGACAGCTTTAGTGATGCCATCGGGAAAAGAGGCGGTATGACGTTTCCCCGTCTTTTTGTTGATCAATATCTGCGCCTGGTACTCAGTCACCCATCGGGAAATATCGAGATCAAAGACCTGTCGAATAGCAAAACCACCGTCTTCATAATCCCCTTTTGGTAATGATCTGCGATTAATTCTCAGTATTTTAACGTCATCGGGATTTTCGATTTGTTGTAATGTTGATCCCGCATGACCGATTTGTCCGCCGATTTTCTTTCCGGATTTTTTACGATTTGGATTTTCTTTATTAATTTTCTTATCGAAATCAGTTGAGGGAGGTTTGCTGCTGTTACGGCTATTTAACCCGACTCGGTTGGTCAGCAGCTTAACCAGTAAGACTAAAACTGTAATCATCGATTTTAACGCAGGTGTCAATTGCTTATCTTCTTTAAGCAGTTTTTCAACTTCGTTAAGTGTTGCGTCGATATCGATATTGTCTAGTTTCAAAGAAATAAGCCGGTATAGTAGGAATCAATAACTAAATTGTATCATGGGTTTTGAACGGTGATTTTTAGGCGCTGTATTGCACGGTAGGCTATGGTCTGGTTTTCGTTTCACCTAGTTATCGAGAATAGGTTTGTGTCTTTTGGAGGGGCATTACGCTGATGCTGAAGACGAAAATAATGGCTCTTTCGTTCTGTATTTGGAAAATCAAAAATCAGACAAAAAGCATGTCAAGCACTTTTTTGAAATAAATACGCTGAGTAGTTACGAATCTTCATTGTAAATTTCTCTAATTCGCTCAACCGCTTTACTGGTGAGTGAATCATCACGCCAGATAATACTGCGGGTGCGGGCAGTATATCGCATGTGCAATCCCCAGGGAGAAAAACTAAACACCGGGCCGGCCTGCTCTGCCCGAATCAATACGTTGTTCTGGCGGTTTTCCGGAATAATCATCGCATCCCGGTGGCATAGCGCTTGAATAAAATCCGGGTTTTCATCCCGCAAAAAAATATAAATTAGCTCATGGTCAATAAACGCGTTGTCGCCGCCTTCAAGTGCGTTTTTTTCACAGTGTAAAATCATGCTGTGAATTTTTTTATGGTCTTCATTGTAATAACCATCTGTGTGCCAGTTTATCGCGTGATTGGTATACGGAATGTACTCCCCTACACTCCTTTTTTCTGTCACTTTGATCTGGCTCAAACCCGTCTCATCACCGCACAGATGCTTGTCTGATTTTATTAAACCCAGTTGATGTGCAATATTCACCGGAATGTCGGCCTGCACCGACGGTACATCAGTAACGCGATACAACGCAAAATTATTGCGATGCAACCGTTGCTCAATTTCACTTCGCGCTTCACAATTAAGCTTGTCAACGTTTGTTATGTTGATAGGAGCAGGTGATGCGGTACCCGTAAAAACATAACTCGACAGTTTTTTTTCACGCCACGTAAGATAGTCAGTTTCATTAGTTAGATCAAAATGCGCGAGTTGCACTATGTACCCCCAAAGTACCCCCAAAAAACCTAGTCTATGAAAAAAGCCTAGAAAACGCTCAAATAACAATCCAAGAGAATGATTTGTATAAAATAAAAACAATACAACGCAATGGCAGCCAGCAATATATCCCAAATGGGATAAGCAATCACCTAACACCCTCCCCCATTGGCAAGATATTAAAACCCTGCGGTTTCAAACTAAACTTAGGTAACAAAATCTAACCACGCGTAACAAAACCAACACACGCAAAATTACAACTAAAGTATAGAAACAAAAACAAAACGATTTAAACCAATCGATGCTTATTTTAGTAACCCGTTTAATAAATAGGCAAAACAATAACCAGTAGCGTCTACCTGTCAGGAGACAAACGATCATGACTAAAAAGCAACACGACACCCCTAATCTTGACCAACTAGAAGGTGGCCCATGGCCGAGCTTTGTTACCGGCATTAAACGGCTCGCGGAAGACAACGACATGGCGGTAGACCTGCTCGGCCAGTTAGAAACCTCTTATCAAACAAAAAAAGGTTATTGGAAAGGCGGTACGGTTGGCGTACGTGGTTATGGCGGCGGGATTATTCCACGGTTTACTGAATTAAAAGACGAAGATGGTAAGCCGGTTTTTCCTGCGGCGGCGGAATTTCACACATTGCGCGTCATGCCACCAGCAGGCATGCACTACGACACAAAAACCATGCGCCAGTTGTGCGACATCTGGGAAAAACACGGCTCTGGATTAATTGCCTTACACGGCCAAAGTGGCGACATCATGTTTCAAGGTGCCGACACAGACAGCGTACAGGCGGCGTTTGATGAACTTAATGAAGCCGGATTTGATCTAGGCGGTGCTGGCCCGGCAGTACGTACTGGCATGTCCTGCGTTGGTGCATCGCGTTGCGAGCACTCCTGTGCAAACGAGCAAAAAATCCACCGTTCATTAGTCAACAATTTTCTGGATGACATGCATCGTCCATCGTTGCCTTACAAAATGAAATTTAAAGTCTCTGGCTGCCCGAATGATTGCATGAACTCCATTCACCGTTCAGACTTTTCCGTTATCGGCACATGGCGTGACGACATCAAAGTTGATCAAACAGAAGTGATTAACTTTGTTAATGAACGCGGCAGAAAATACACCATTGATAATGTCGTTAGCCGTTGTCCAACCAATGCGTTATCACTAAATGACGATGACACGTTGGATATTGATAACCGCAACTGCGTTCGCTGCATGCACTGTATCAATGTAATGACAAAAGCGTTATCCCCCGGTGACGACAAGGGCATCACCCTGCTTATCGGCGGCAAACGCACCCTTAAAATTGGTGACACCATGGGTACCGTCATTAAACCATTCATGAAAATGGAAACCGAAGAACACTACGAAGCGTTAGTTGAAATCGCTGAAAACGTTGTCGATTTTTTTGCAGAAAACGCGCTTGAGCACGAACGCACCGGCGAAATGATCGAGCGTATCGGCCTGGTTAACTTCCTTGAAGGTATTGAAATTGATGTTGATCCAAACATGATTTCAACACCACGCCAAAGCTCTTACGTCCGCATGGATACCTGGGCAGAAGAAGCAGAAAAATGGGAAGAAAAAAAATCCGCAGAAAGCTAGTAATACGCCAGGCACATGCACGTTTTCAAAAAAATCAAGCGAACTTTTAAGCAAAACAACAAAGAATAAACGGGAGATAAAAATGGCTGAACAACCACGTATGCCAATTGAGAGCGGTGTACCCGACCCAATGCCACTCATGCATCCAACCATGGTGGCCAACTTTGGTAACTGGAAATATCACGACAGACCTCGCCCCGGCGTTTTACATCACGTTTCACACAGCGGGGACGAAATTTGGACGGTTCGCGCCGGTACGCAACGGCAAATGGATATTCATACCATTCGTTTACTTTGTGACGTTGCTGATGAGTTTGCCGACGGCCATATCCGTTTCACGATTCGTTCAAACATTGAATACATGGTGGCAGATGAAAGCAAAGTAGCACCGCTAGTAGAAAAGTTAACAACCTCAGGTTTTCCGGTTGGCGGCACAGGTAACTCCGTCACCATGATCGCCCACACACAGGGCTGGTTACATTGTGACATTCCCGGTACAGACGCTTCCGGTGTTGTTAAAGCCTTAATGGATGAGTTGCACGACGAATTTATCAATGAACGCATGCCAAATCGTGTTCACATGACCACATCCTGCTGCCAGATAAACTGCGGCGGCCAGGGTGACATCGCGATTAACATTCAACACACCAAACCACCGACGATTGATCACAGCCTGGTCGCAAATGCCTGCGAAAGACCGACAGTGGTAGCACGTTGTCCGGTTGCGGCGATTCGCCCCGCGATGGTTGATGGTCGACCCTCACTGGAAGTGGACGAGAAAAAATGCATGTGTTGCGGCGCCTGTTACCCACCTTGCCCACCAATGCAAATCAATGACCCAGAGCATTCCAAGCTTGCCATCTGGGTTGGCGGCAAACACTCAAATGCGCGTAGCAAACCTATGTTCCACAAATTAGTGGCTGCGGATATTCCAAATAATCCACCGCGTTGGACAGAAGCCGCAGACGTCGTAAAAAAGATTTTGCGTTGTTACCAGCAAGATGCAAAAGACTGGGAACGCATGGGTGACTGGATTGAACGCATCGGCTGGCCACGTTTTTTTGAGCTAACCGAATTACCTTTTACGAAGTTCCACATTGACGACTGGCGCGGTTCACGCCACAGCCTGAACTCATCGACTCACATTCGTTTCTAAATATCAGGTTTTTTACACCAGGAATTTACACCAGGAATTAAAACAATGAAATTTGCCATTTTAGTTAACGAAGGCCCATACACTCATCAGGCTGCTGATACGGCATATCATTTTGTCAAAGCCGCCATTGATAAAGGGCATGAAATTTACCGGATCTTTTTTTACCATTCCGGCGTGAATAACGGCACCCGTTTTACTTCACCACCACAGGATGACCGGGATTTAGTGCAAAACTGGAGTCGGCTCGCAGAAGAACACAATGTTGATTTAGATATCTGTGTTGCCGCCGCGCAGCGACGAGGCATCATCGATAAAGATGAAGCAGAGCGTCATGGTAAAGACTGCCACAATCTTGCACCGGGGTTTCGCATTTCCGGCCTTGGTCAGCTGATTGAAGGCGGAATTCAATCCGACAGAATGATGGTATTTGGCGATTAACGTCAATCGACTTCATAACAACATAGAAAGCTAACACAGCTAGCTAATACCGCCCACCAATACAGGTAAAACAATGTCAGAAGAAATGTATGAAGATGATGAATACGATGGCATCGTAAAGAAATTTATGTACGTCAACCGTAAAGCACCCTACGGCACAATATACGCGCTTGAGTCGCTGGAAGTGGTACTAATTGGTGCCGCATTCGATCAGGACATCAGCCTCGCCTTTATGGATGACGGCGTATACCAGCTTAAAAAAGATCAGGATACAAAGGCAACTGAAATTAAAAACTTTTCCCCAACTTATCGCGCACTTGAAATGTACGATGTTGAAAAGTTATATGTCAGCAAAGACTCAATGGACGAACGCGGCCTAACAGAAGACGATCTTATTGTGCCCGTTGAATTAGTATCAGCCGAGAAGATGTCTGATATATTAGAAGAACAAGACGTTATATTCAGTTTTTAGTGATTTTTTCACTGTTTAGTATTTAGGGAAAATTAAAATGATTTTACACACTGTAAACAAATCACCGTTTGAAAAAAACACCCTGATAAGTTGCTTAAAACATTGCAAGCCTGGTAGCTCTGTACTGCTAATCGAAGATGGTATTTTTGCTGCGCTGGAAAACCTGAGTGACTGGACAGAAGAAATTGCCGCTGAAATCGCGCAAACCGAAGAGATTAAAATGTCCGAAAATCATTGGGAGGTTGTTACCTTTTTACGTGATTATTATGACGAGTTTCAAATTGCACCAGCCGTTCGCGTATTAACAAAAGCCATTGGTAAAAAATTTGGTAAAGAAAAAGGCAACAGCAAATATCTTTATGAACTATTCCCTTACGGCCCAGCTAAACAGGCCTGTAAAATTGCCGGTTTACCAAAACCAACCGGGTGTATCTAGCCTATTAAAAATGAAAAGTTGAAGGTGGGAATTCCCCGCCTTCTTTATCAGAATATTTTGTTTAACTCACTGATATAAAGCAATATTTTTCTTCTCATCAGTGAGTTAAACTAAAAATTCTCATGAGGTAATAATGGCTTTTTTGACATTCATCATCAGCTTCATACTGACGCTTTCCGTTGCCATTTTTATTGGTGGCCTTGGTTACCGTATATACACCTACGCAAAAACACCCGCGCCATTAAAAATTCCGACCATGCCAGCGCCCTTAACCCGTAACGGCGTTCGTCTGAGAATGTTAAAAGAAATCATTTTTTTTCACAGCCTGTTTCGTGCAAATAAATGGATCTGGTTATTTGGATGGCTGTTTCACATCGGGCTTTTAGGGCTATGGGCAAGACGCATTCTAGTCGAACGAATTCGCTACATCACTCATTTATCAGATCACTTCATGTTAACGCTGCTGGTATTAATCGTTACGACCGGTCTGTTCATGAAATATGTTTCCCGCATCGACATTGTGCAGGCCAAAGCCTTTGCCCTAGGCATTATTTATTTCGACTGGCAAACATTACCTGCTGATTTTATGTTTGTTATTCATTTATTGTTAGTGTCTGCACTGCTAATCATTTTTCCCTTTAGCAAATTATTGCATGCACCGGGCGTATTTTTCAGCCCGACCCGCAATCAGGTTGATGATGCTCGAGACAAACGCCATTTGTCCCCTTGGGCTGAAAAATTAGAAAAATAATAGAGAGGAAGCTATTTTGGCGAAAGTCACGTTTGAAACGCCTAAAATTCGCGAATACCCCGTGATTCCAATCCTTGAAGAAGGAAGCATGAGTCACAGCCAACCTTTTGTTGCAAAACCAGAGCATCAGGAAGCGTTGGGATTTCCCGGCAAGCTTGTCGATAACTGGCAGGAAAAAGCCATTGAAAAAATGGGTGACCTGTTAGGAAAATATCGTGGCCTAAAAGTATTTATGGACAGCTGCGTAAAATGTGGCGCCTGTACAGATAAATGCCACTATTTTCAAGGCACCGCTGACCCGAAAAACATGCCTGTTGCACGTCAGGATCTGATGCGAAAAGTCTATCGCCGCTATTTTACTTTTGCCGGAAAATATTTTCCCAAATTGGTGGGCGCTGAAGACTTCACCAAAGAAGTGCTGGACGACTGGTATAAATATTTTCATCAATGTTCGCAGTGTCGTCGCTGCTCGGTGTACTGCCCTTACGGCATCGACACTGCCGAAATTTCAATGGCGGCGCGCGAGATCATGGACTCCATCGGTGTCGGCCAAAAATACTGCAATGAAATTATCGGCAAGGTTCACAAAATTGGTAACAACCTTGGTCTGCCTGAACCCGCATTAATCGACACCGTTGAAGGCCTTGAAGAAGACATCGAAGAAGATACCGGCCACACCGTGAGAATTCCGGTTGATGTAAAAGGTGCCGAGGTATTACTTATCACACCCTCGGCAGATTTTTTTGCCGAACCACACATTGACGGACTCATCGGTTACGCGAAAGTATTTCACCAGGCGGGCATTAGCTGGACACTCAGCTCATACGCCTCCGAGGCCGGCAACTTTGGTATGTTCATCGGTAGCTACGAACAAATGCAGAAAATTTCACGTCGCGTGCTTAAAGTTGCCAGGGAACTTGGCGTAAAACGCATCGTCGTTGGCGAATGTGGCCATGCGTGGCGTGTGGCTTACAGTTTCTGGAACACCCTAATCGGGCCGTTTGATTTTCTTGATCCAAAATATCCCGCACCGCAACACATTTGTGAAGTCACCTTAGATTTAGTTGAACGCGGCGCAATCACACTAGACAAAGAAGCCAACGATCATCGTATTTTAACCTTTCATGATTCGTGTAATGTTGCGCGAGGTACACGCATGGGTTTTAAACCCGGCGGGCAATTTACGGTACCCCGTGACGTGATTAAATCAGCTTGCAATCATTTTGTTGACATGAACCCCGACACCATTCACGACCAAACGTATTGCTGCGGTGGCGGTGGTGGCCTGTTAACAGATGACTTGCTCGAACTTCGCATTAAAGGTGCATTACCCAGAATGGAAGCCCTGCGAACCGTTGTAGAAGAGGACGGCGTTACACACATGGCCGCGATATGTGCCATTTGCAAAAGCCAGTTTTCAAAAGCAATGCCATTTTATGGTTTACCCATGGACATAATCATCAGCGTACACCAGTTGGTTGGTGATGCGCTTGTAATGGGTAACAAAAGCGATTAGATAATTTTTTTCAGTAAACTAAAATTTACAACACACTACAAAACAGACTATATCAACACATTACCTGACATAGTTATTTCGAATTTAAAGTGAGGAGAGCGTTTCAATGGCCGTATCCCGTGATGAAATGGAAAATAAAATAACCTTCCGCCGATATAAAGACGGGGACGACGTGCAGGAAGACTGGGGCACACAAATTTTTCAGGCTGGATGGTCTCATAAATGCCCTACCTATGTTCACCGAACCCCACCTTGCCAGGGGAGTTGTCCCGCTGGTGAAGATATTCGCGGCTGGCTCGACATTGTGCGCGGTATGGAAAAACCCGAAAAAGATTTATCCATGCAGGAATACGCTTTTCGCCGCTCGACAAATGCCAATCCATTCCCTTCCATCATGGGCCGCGTTTGTCCCGCGCCGTGTGAAGAAGGCTGCAACCGCAACGACGTTGAAGATCACGTAGGCATCAATGCCGTCGAACAATACATTGGTGATACAGCATTAGAAAAAGGATTCACCTTTAAAAGCGCGGAAAGCACTGGGAAAAAAGTCGCCATCATCGGCGGCGGTCCTGCTGGCCTTGCCGTTGCATATCAGCTGCGTAGAGATGGACACGACTGTACTATTTTTGACGACCACGAGGAACTTGGCGGTATGATGCGATACGGCATCCCCGGATACCGAACCCCGCGTAATGTGCTGGATGGTGAAATCAATCGCATCATCGACATGGGTGTGCAAACACGCATGAATACCCGCGTTGGCAAAGACGTGAGTATGAAAGAAATTGAAGATAATTACGACGCAATCCTCTGGGCTTTAGGCGCACAAAGCGGTCGCGCGCTGCCCATTCCCGGTGCCGAAGCAGAAAACTGCATTACCGGTGTCGCCTTTCTTGAAGCATTTAACCAGGGCCGTTTAAATTATGTCACAGGACGCGTGCTGGTCATTGGTGGTGGTGATACCTCAATTGATGTGGCTTCGGTTGCACGTCGAATCGGTCACAGCAACGTTACAAATGAAGAGGAAAATGCCGAATACATCATCCTCGGCCATACCGCGCAAGATGTAGTGTCAGCCGCCAATAAACAGGGTGCGCAAGTGACTCTTATGAGTCGACACGCGATTGATAACATGACCGCCGCACAGCATGAAGTGGACGATGCTTTACGCGAAGGCGTCGATATCCGCGGCAAACTTGATTCGATAGAAGTGATTCGTGATGCGAACGGTCGTGCAACCGGACTAAAAGTCATCGAACTGGAAGATGACTGCAAAACCCACAAAGCTGGTTCAGAACACATTATCGAAGCGGACTTAATTGTTTCAGCCATTGGGCAAACCGGCGACTTTACCGGTATCGAATCGCTTGATAACGGCAAAGGACTCATCAGCGCCGGGAAAAATTATCAGGTACCTGAAAAAGAAGGCCACTTTGTTGCCGGTGACATTATTCGCCCTCACCTGTTAACCACCGCCATCGGTCATGCCGCCGTCGCCGTTCAAAGCATTAATCAATACCTGAATGCAGAGAGCATGGCTAAACGCCCAAAAGTCGATGTACATCATTTTGATTTGTTAGAAAAATTACGCGAAGCCGATCTAGAACCTGCGCCCTATTCGCACGAACCCGTGCTCGGCACATCGGAAGAAGATTTTGCCATTCACAACTATGAAGACAGATCAAACAAAGAAATTGTCAAATCCAGTCAATTATATTTAGGCCATTTTGCCAACACACCTCGAATTCAGCGTGAGCATATAAACATTGAGTCAAACGAAGTGCTTGGTAACTTCGACGAACGCATCGTGGTGTTAACCGAAGAGCAGGCAAAAAAAGAGGCCGACCGCTGCATGAGTTGCGGCATGTGTTTCGAATGTGACAATTGCATTATTTATTGCCCGCAGGAGGCCGTAAAGAAAACGCCCAAAAAAGACAGTACAACCGGCCGTTACGTTTATACCGATTACACCAAATGTATCGGCTGCCACATTTGCAAAGACGTGTGCCCGACAGGATATATCGAAATGGGATTAGGTGAATAAAATGATTGGGCTGTGTCACTCAGTCAAAGCAGGTTTTAGCGCTCTTTTCAGCATTAAACTCGCACTTTTTACATTTGCAGCGTATACGATGTTTGTCGCACCTGTATTTGCTGATATCCCAATGCCGGACGTGCCTAAAGCAAAAGGTGAACAATGCGTAGAGCCGACTGCGTTTATGCGCCGCAATCACATGGATATATTAACCCACCAACGTGATGAAACCCTGCGAAAAGGCATACGCACTAAAAAACATAGCTTGCAGGGTTGTCTGGATTGTCACGCCGTCTTTATCGAACCAACGGCTAACGAACAAAAAGTCGTAGTAACAATAAAAAGTGAAAAACACTTTTGCAACAGTTGTCACATTTATGCCGCTGTCAAAATTGATTGTTTTGACTGCCACAATTCAAAACCCTTCGTAAAGAAACAACCTCGACACGTCGCACTCAAAAATGGCCCGGATAATTAATCATGAGTGACTTAATCACGAGCAAACAGAACAACACTAATGACACCCAGAAGAAACACACCCGCCGAAAGTTTTTGGGGTTGGCCGCCGGTGCCACGGGCGCAACATTGATTGCACCGGGCATATTTTTGAATCATGTACAGGCAAAACCGGACGCCGACCCAGCCAATAAAAACGTCCGCTGGGGTATGTTAATTGACACCAATAAGTGCAAAACAGGCTGTGATGACTGCGTCACTGCCTGCGCTGAGGAAAATGGCTGGGCAAATCAAACCGGCCCCGATGAGGTTAAAGTGCAATGGTTTCGTAAGGTGGATCTTGTCGGTAAAAAAACCGGTCGTGAAGTTTCCCTGCCGCTGGGTTGTCAACATTGCGAGAAACCACCCTGCGTTGATGTCTGTCCGACAGGTGCCTCGTTTAAACGTGACGACGGCATCGTCTTAGTTGATAAACACATTTGTATTGGCTGCCGCTATTGCATGATGGCCTGCCCTTACAAAGCACGATCATTTGTGCATAGCCCGGTTGAAAACCACGATGATTATATGCCGCGCGGCATGGGAACCGTCGAAAGCTGTACTTTTTGCGTACACTTGATTGATAAAGATAAATCTCCGGCCTGCGTTAGCGCATGTAAAGAGAAAGCAATTTTATTCGGGGATTTAAACGATAAAAATGGTGCGATAGCAAAACGCATTTCACAAATTGCCAGTCGACAAATTCGGGCTGACCTACGCACAGAACCCGGCATTTATTTCCAGGGGCTTTAATTTAATTGCTTGGTTTAAGTGCTTTGGCAAAAATAGCGAATATCAACAATGAGTAAGTTATGAAACGATTAATTTATCAGGAAATTGAGGGTAAAAGCCCGCAATATTTCAAACTTGCCGCTGCGCTTATCGGTGCGCTATTAATCGGCCTGTTAGCCGCCTACTATATGGAACACAATGGCCATGTTGTCACCGGCATGAACAATCAAATCGTGTGGGGATTGCCTCATGTATTTGCTATTTTTATGATCATCGCCGCCTCAGGCGCACTAAACGTTGCCTCTATCGCCTCTGTATTTGGTAAAACGGCTTACAAACCCTTAGCGCCTTTATCTGCCTTATTATCTATCGCATTACTACTGGGTGGATTAAGTATTTTATTACTCGATTTAGGCCGACCCGACCGCCTGATAGTCGCCATGACCCACTTCAACTTTAAATCGATTTTCGCCTGGAATATTATTTTGTATAACGGATTCCTGGCCATCGTTGCCGTTTATATCTGGACAATGATGGAAAGGCGATATAACAAATACACTAAAACCGCCGGAATGGCCGCGTTTATCTGGCGTTTGATATTAACCACCGGTACCGGCTCAATCTTCGGATTTTTGGTTGCACGCGAAGCCTACGACGCCGCAATAATGGCGCCGTTGTTTATTGTATTATCATTTTCAATTGGCCTGGCGATTTATCTTTTGGTGTTATACGCCGCCTACCAGTGGACAAACAGACCATTAAGTGAAAATTTAATTAAACGGTTAAAAAACCTGTTAGGCGTATTTGTGAGTGGCGTATTGCTACTTGTCGCCACCTTCCATTTAACCAGTCTTTATGCCGCCGAACATTCGGGTGTTGATTAGAAAAATAAACCACAAAATTAGAAAGAGCTGACAATGCCCCACGTACTTATTTCTGCCGCACATAAATCGTCTGGAAAAACTACCGTTACACTTGGCCTGTGTGCCGCACTTCATCGCCGTGGCTTAGCCTTACAACCCTATAAAAAAGGCCCGGACTACATCGACCCTATGTGGTTAACACTTGCGGCTAAACGTGATTGCCACAATCTTGATTTTCACAGCATGACCCGTGATGAAATCAGGGGCACGTTTCAACAATACGGCCATGATGCAGACGTCAGTATAATCGAAGGCAACAAAGGCCTTTACGACGGACTAGACCTTGAAGGCCGAAACAGCAATGCCGCCCTTGCCCGTATGATAAAAGCCCCGGTAGTTTTAGTGATTGACGCGCAAGGCATGACCCGAGGCATCGCGCCACTGATTCTCGGTTATCAGGCATTTGACCCGCGCATGAACATCGCAGGCGTAATTTTAAATAAACTCGGCGGTAAAAGACATGAGGGAAAGCTTCGCGCGGTCATAGAGCATTATACTGATGTACCAGTCATTGGCGCGGTACACAAAAATAATTCCCTCTCTATTACTGAACAACATTTAGGATTAACACCCGGCAACGCATCGCCTGAAATACTGAATCAAATTGAAAACATCGCAAACCTGATTGCCGATCAAGTTGATCTTGATAAATTGATTAACATCGCCAACACTGCGCCAGAAACTAAAAAAGCACCATCATTAGTGGTAACGGCGAAAACAGAAAAAAAGGTTCGCATTGGCATCGCGAGAGACAAAGCCTTTGGTTTTTATTATCCCGGCGACATTACCGCATTAGAATCCGCCGGCGCTGAAATCGTCAACATCAATACCTTTACCGACAAACAATTGCCTGAAATAGACAGCATGTTTATTGGTGGCGGCTTTTCTGAATCTCATTTGCAGGAACTCGCAAACAATACCAGCCTAATGCGTGACATCGCAAACAAAATTGAAAAAGGCATGCCAGTTTATGCCGAGTGTGGTGGCTTAATGTATTTAACCCGCAGCATTCAGTGGGGAAACCAGTCTCACCTCATGGTCGGCGCGATCCCCGCCGACACTGAAATGTGCGAAAAACCACAGGGCCGCGGTTATGTTAGATTAAGAGAGACACAAAACATGCCGTGGTTTGAAAAACGCACACATACATTGAGCAAAGAATTTTGCGCCCACGAGTTTCATTACTCCCGACTGATTAACATCGACAGCAATATTAAGTTTGCCTACAAAGTACTACGCGGTTACGGTATTGATGGACGCAGTGACGGTGTTGTTTACAAAAATGTTTTAGCAAGCTACACGCATTTAAGGGATGTTAAACATAACCGCTGGGCTAATCGTTTTGTGAGCTTTGTGAAAAGCTGTGCCGACGTGGAAAGTGATGTTGGTATTGATCAGGTAGCGCATGTTGGGGCATAAATTCACCAGGCTTTCGCCCCCCTGTCAATTTGACTTCAAAGAGTCTGTCACACGGGGCACACGGGGTGACTAACCATTGTCTCTCAACCAATAAAACTTGAGCGGTGGTACCACCAGGCTGTTTTTAAAACACTCTGGTGAACGCCCACTGTATAGATCGATCAATCCACTTTGATCCCAATGGCTGCCTGGCATTACCTCATCTAGCTCCATACGTTGGGGTTTGCCATCGAAGTTGGCCACAACCAGTATGTTGTTCCGCTCATTGGTCAAGCTGTAGCGGCGGAAGACAAACAAATGAGGATTACCGCTGTCGATCAGCTCACGGTTGTTGAAGTCGGCAAACACGTCGATCTCTTTGCGTACTGAGATCATCTTCTTTAGCGCTGAGAATATTTCGTACTCGACACTGCCCGGTTGGTTTCGCAGCTCGGCTCTGTCCCAGTTAATGGTGGGGCGATGCACCCAGCGGCTGTCGTTAGCCTTATGGCTGTCTTCCAGGTAGGAGCGGTCGTTGATGGTGCCGATCTCATCCCCGTAATAGAGCAGGGGAATGCCGCCAAAGGAGAGAATCATGCTGTGCAGCAGCAGGATGGTATTCACCGCCTCCTGCTGCGCCTGGGCATCACCACTCTCCATGGCATATTGCAATCCTGCCAGGGAGGCAAGTGAACCGGAGATACGGGCATCACCGGTCTTTTCATTGCGGCCAAACGGCAGGCCGCGGGCATGGGAGTCGTCAAAGGCACCAGTGTAGTAATCGATCAGGAATTTACGGTGCTGCTGTGGCTGATAACCAGCCAGTTGGATATCACGGTCGTCAAAACCAAGGCCGATGTCATCGTGACAGCGTACATAGTTGAGCCAGGTGGCCCGCTCCAGCTTCACCGGCAGGCTCTTGATACCCTGATTGAGTAAACATGCGTTCTTGGTGGCCACCGCATCCCACAACAGTGCCATGAAGGTGGCGTTGTAGGCGATCTCGCACTCTTTGGCGATCACTGCATCCTCGCCAAAATATTTGATCACCTCGACCGGTGCGACAATCGCTTCGGCAATAAACAGTACACCGGGGGCAGTCACTTGGCAGCAATCTTTCATCAGCTGCAGGATGAGATGCGCCTCCCGTTCGTTTTGGCAGGTGCTGCCCATCTTCTTCCACAGAAACGCCACTGCATCGAGGCGTAGAATGTCCGCCCCCTGATTGGCCCAAAACAGCAGGATATCCATCATCTCAATAAACACCGCTGGATTGGTGTAATTGAGATCCCACTGGTAGTCGTTAAACACCGTCATTACCCAGCGCCCCATACCCTCATCCCAAGTGAAGTTGCCGGGTGAGGTTTCGGGGAAGATCTCCGGCATGCTTTGCTCAAACATATCGGGTACATGGCGGCTCTCAAAGCTGTAATAGTAGTCCTGGTATTTTGTCTCACCGACACGGGCGCGCTGAGCCCATTCATGCTCGTTGGAAGTGTGGTTGACCACCACGTCGAGCACCAACAGTAGATCCCGCTGACGCATTTCGTCGGAGAGTGTGTTCAGATCCTGTAGGTTGCCGGCACGGTCATCTACCTGCCGGAAGTCGCTCACGGCATAGCCGCCATCGCTGTTGCCCTCAGGGCACTGCATGACCGGCATGATGTGAACCAGATTCACCCCCAACTCCTGGAAGTACCCGAGGTGCTGTTGTATTCCCTGCAGGTTGTCGGCAAAGCCATTGCTATAAAGTGCCATGCCCACCCACTGCTGGCTGAGAAACCAGTTGTGATCCCGCTCCCGCTCAATATCCTTCTGTTTCAGGTCATCCTCACGGGCGATGTATTGGCGCGCCATGGCCTCCACCAGACGGATCGTTTGCTGTTTAAAGTCGCTGCGATGCCCATAGAGACGCTCAAACAGGGAGTGAATGACGTAGAAATTAGCACCCAGGCGGGTGTAGAAGTGGCGGAGATCCCGCTTGCGGATCTCTGGCTTCAGCTCGTCGAGGATATCGTTGAGCAACGAGTGGGATACCTGTTCATACATTGTATAACTACCTTACCGATTGATAGAGTTCAGTGGATTCCGGCAAGGCGCCGCGAATCCCAACGATCCTGCTGGCGAGCCACTGTGCCCGCTGCATGGTCTCTTGAAGAGGCCATGCATTTACCAGCCCCGCAACCATGACTGAGGTGAAAGCGTCCCCAGCCCCTACTGTGTCTACCACGTCGTCTACCGGCTCTGGCACCACTTCGGCCTGTTCACCGGCGACGCTGACGGTGAGCGCCCCTTGCGCTCCACGGGTGATGATTATCCCTTGTAGATCAAAGCGCGCTATGGCTGATTCAGCTGCCGCCCGTAGATCATCGCCTCCTAAGCCAAGGGCTTCCAGTTCATGGTGGTTGAGCTTGACCCAATGGGCCGCCTGCATCTCGGCTAGCACGGTTTCACTGCGCCACCAGGGGGCTCGCAGATTGACATCAAAAAATATTCGCCCTTTGAACGAGGATTTAAGCTGCTGCAACGCCTCACACGAGACCTCGGATCGCTGTGCCAGTGAGCCATGGTAGAGCAAGCCTTGTTCTGACCCTTGCTCTAATATAGCGGGGAATAGATCAGGGGTGATGAAGTCATAGGCTGTTGGGTGGACGATGTCGTAGCAGGGCTCGCCCTCAACAAAGCTCACCGCTACCATCCCGGTGGGATGGACGGAATCCTTCTGCAATCCCATCGTACTAAGACCTAATTGGCCCATGCGATTGCGAATAGTGCGTGCCTGAGGATCATCTCCTACTCGTGTCAGCAGTAGGGGTTTCAAACCCAGTGCCTGCAGGTGGGCGGCGACATTAAACGGTGCGCCTCCGAGTCGAGACTGCCCATCCGGGAAATGATCAAATAGCACTTCACCAAACACAATCAATGAAGGTCGCAGACTCATTTTATCTCCTCAATCAGTGCCTGGAATTCAGGCCTAAAGTGACATACACCTTCCAACAGGCCCGCCGAGTAGTTGCCATTCATCCCGCTCCAGTCGCTCTGGGCAAGATAGAGTGCCTGCTGATTACCCAGCGCCTGGGCCTGTTGCAACGCGCTCTGCTTAATCTCATCTGCGGCATTGGCCACCAGCACCGAGGGTATTTTGCTCGCCATTACCGGAAGATCGTTCCCACTGTCACCGGCGAATACTACATCCGACAAACTTCTTCCAAGGTGCTGCCGTAAAAACTCGATGGCGTGTAGTTTGGTGGCACTTTTCGGCAGGATATCCAGCAAGCCAACCCCCCTGGGCTCATCAACGCTATAGGTCAAGCTCGCCTCAACGCCTCGTTCAGTCAGTCGCTGCTGAAGCGTCGCAAACAGCGGCTCCCTGGCCACATAAAGGGAGATATAGTAGCTTAGCTTGTGGGTGTTCTGTTTACTGGGCTCTTGCAGCTGTAAGTCGTTTAAATCACACAACAGCTCACGCAGCTGAAGGTGATTCCACTCCCCCCATTCCTGCTGAATTTCATCCTCCCAGGCGGGGAATGGCAACCACTCACCCTTATCAATCTGGTAGATTTTGGTGCCCACATCGGTGATCACATAGTTAGGTGTCGGCAGTTTATAGATTTGTATCGCTTTTTCCACTAATTGGCGATGGCGACCGGTGACATAGACCAGGGTCACCCGCGGGTCATTGCAGAGGTCGGCCAGGTGAGGCCTTGCCGCTGCAGATTCGGACTGAACGCCGTTGGGAATCACGGTTCTATCCATGTCGGTGCATAACAGTAAAAATTGCGGATCATCCACCTTGCTTTATCCCTGCTGAATGGCTCAATCCAAAAAAGTGATAGTGCTCCAGTGCCTCTATAATACCTGCTGCAAATGGCGCCTGAGCGAAGTAGATCTTCTCTATGTCTTCCAGCTGTGACAGTTCCTCATGATGGCGATTAGCGACGACTGCAGCGAGGGTATTGCCTCGCATCATATCCTCATCGGCACCAGAGCCACCGGCAACAAATATCTGTTCCAGCGGGATCTGCCAACGTTCCGCCACGTAACGCAATGCCATCCCCTTGGAGGCACGAACCGGGGTGACATCAAAAAATTGACCAAACGCCAGATTGGTATTCACAGACAGTTCACTTTGATGCAACAGGCTGTTGATCTGCTCCAGCGGAGGGGCCACATCAGGGTCGATGTAGTAGCTGATCTTATAGCGACTCTGTTCACTGCGGGGTTGGAGTTTGATCCCCGGTAGATCGGCGATCACTTCCTTTACCTTACGTGGTGTCCAGTGATAATCGATATGACGAGCCCACCAGTAGTCAGCATTTAGTTTAGGGGCATAGTAGATCTCAGTACCACCACTGGTGATCAAAATATCGGGCTCCGGAATGCGGTACTTGCGCAGCACCTTCAGGGCTGACTCCAGGCGGCGTCCGGTGGCAATACCAAACTTGGTGCTCCTACGATGCTGTTTTAGCAGCTTGATCAACTGCTCCAGTGAAGTGGTATCCCCTAAAAGATTCTGATCCAGATCACTGATAATAGCCCGATTACGATAGAGCTCGGCGCGACGATGCAAAGGCTTGCGCTCCAGCAGCTCAGTGCGCGCGATGATTGGCTTCATCAACGCCACATAACGGGCGGCATGGGCATCCCAGGAATAGTGTTCATGAACCCCTTTAAGTCCTTGTGCTGCACACTGATTCCAGTAGTGTCTGTCTGACAGCAGCTGTTCGAGGGCCGCTGAAATATCATCGGGCTCCAGCGGGTTTATCAAGATACCGTTTTCACAATTGGCGATGATATCCTGTGGTCCGCCATCTTCGGTCGCTACGATAGGCAGACCAGAGGCAGCAGCTTCGATCAAGGTCAGTCCAAAAGGCTCGGTCAAGGCCGGATTAACAAACACGCCGCCTGATGCTGCTGCGAGGCGGTAGAATAGCGATACCTGATCCCTACGATGGTGCTTGGGTAGGGCCACCCGGCCGTAGAGGTCATGCCGGTCGATCGCAACCAGCAGCTCGTGGAACACTTCCTGAGCCCCTTCGTCCAACTCGTCGATGTCATCCCGGTTACCCGCCACAATCACCAGATTGGCCTGCTGCTGCAAATGTTTAGACTGGCCGTAGGCCTCTATCAAAGCAGTGATGTTCTTGCGCCGATCTGGGCGTGATAGCGCAAGAATCATTGGCTTGTCTGGCTGTTTGAGAAAGTGAGCGATATCGGCAAAGGGCTCACTGTCAAACTCATCCCCCAGGGGTGGGGTAAAACGTTTTACATCGGTGCCGGGCGGCACCACCCGCATCTGCTCCGGCTGGTAGTGATCATAGAGCTCGTACTGCTCTTCGATCTCCTGGTGGGTGCTGGTGATCACCCGCTCGGCGGCAGCCAGGGTCTGCTCCTCCGCCTCAATGCGACGGGAGATGCTGTAGCGCTGCTCTACCTGCTCGTTGCTGAGACCGCTGGCCAGTAGGCGTCGCCGCTTGACCCGCCCCAGGGAATGGCCGGTATGAATCAGCGGCACACCCAGTTGATGGGCAAGGCCAGCGCCCACGTAACCGGCATCGGCATAGTGGCTGTGTAGCAGGTCGGGTAGACGGGGTTGATGGCGTAAGTAGTCCGAAATATTATCCACCATGCCATCCAGGTGATCCCACAGCTGTTCCTTGAGCAGGTAGCCGCTTGGGCCTGCCTCAATGCGTACAATCCGCGCGCCGTTGCCAAGCGCTTGCTCAGGCTGAGCGTAGTCATTTGCAACCGACTTATCCTCTACCTGGCGGGTAATCAGATCGACCCGCTCAACGTCAGATCGACGAGCCAGTGCGTGGGCCAGCTCCACCACATAAAGGATTTGACCACCAGTGTCGGCATCTCGTCCAAGCTCAAGATCTTCACCTCTGATCAAACCGTGAACGCTTAACAGCGCAATGTGTAACCCCTGTTGGTCACTCATCATCCCAATAACCTCCCGTTGATACCGCTTCAGGTGTTATTTCCCTAGTGGGTATATTTGACATGTTTGCATTGCGGATCGTACCGCATTGACCGCTTTCTATTACCCATAAATATCGTCATAAATTCGCATGCCTAACATCATATCTGCTAGTTTTTCCAACCCTCTCCATACATGCATTATACCGGGGCTTCCATCTCCCTTTCTCGCTAAGAAACCGCCTAGTCGAGCTATCCATACGAGCTATCCATACGAGCTATCCATAGAGTAATTTTTCTTAATGAAGGTGAACATTTTGGTATTTTACTCTTTGGATTAAATCTTACAAATAAAATTTCCCATTCATCGTCCGTTAGAAAATCTGCAGGCTGTCTCCTGATTACCCATAAAGCTCAGCCATAAGAAGAAAATTAACATTCAATATATACTGTTAGTTACATTGTAAAGTTGCATTGTAAAGTTACATTGTAAAATCAGATACAAGAATTCACACGGGGTTCGTCAAAGGCCTAATTTCACCGCAATATTGTCGTATCGCCATGTGCTCACACCCATCTTTGCTGGGTTAATAGCTCATTATTGAACTACATACTGGCTGTTGATCATGGGTAATCAGGAAAATATACGTAAAGGCATAATTTCCGTCAAATTCGATGGTTTACTCAGCTTGATTCCAATATTACTGACAACCAGAATGATGGTTCAACCGAATTTCGAAGCGTACGCCGGGACAATGCCGACAATCTTTTTCGCAGTAGATTCATCCTAAGTCCGACAGGCTCCTAGTGAGTTTATTTGGATTAATCGTAACCGGCGCGGCAATAGCCGCGCTCCATATAGCAGTCGCTATTTACATTTCCCGTGTTGGGAAAAGTTGACGGGAATAGCGGTGGCGCTAAGCTAAACAGAAGTGATACGGAGACTCCATGATCAGTCCGTACATATACCCTAAATGCACCTTAAACAGCATATAAATCAATTAGTTAAATAACCACTCCAATTATGCGCTATATATTTGTTTTTATCGTAAAAATAAGCGATCATTAGGCAAAATATAAAAACAGCACTGACAGAGGGTGGAAAAGAGGTATGCAGACCGTTGCTATTTTAAATTCGAAGGGTGGAAGTGGTAAAACAACAGTTTCAATCAATTTAGCCAGTTATTTCGCCGAGACAGGGCAAAATACCGTGTTGATCGATTATGACTCACAAGGTTCCAGTACGCACTGGGTTGACACACGTGATAAGGCACAGCCCTTAATCCATTGCATTCCCGCTTTCAGGCAACCCGTCGCCCAGACGCGCAGCTTTCAAATGAAACTGCCTTCGGGCACAGAAAGGGTGATTATTGATACACCAGCATCCGTTACACAATCGCACCTTGAAAACATCGTTAAACGCGCTGATTTTATCATCATCCCCGTCTTACCTTCTTCAATCGATATTCACGCCGTTACCGGATTTATTGAGCAACTTCACCGCTTAAAACAGATAAACTGGCGAGATACCGAGCTCGCCGTTGTTGCCAGCCGAGTAAAAGAAAACACGAAAATCTTCGCCACGCTGGAGCAATATCTAAAAAATCTTGATATCCCTTTTGTCGCCAAAATTCGTGATACGCAAAATTATATTCACTCAACAAACGAAGGAAAAGGACTTTTTGAAGTGTTGCCGCAGCACAAAGTTGCGAGGGATAAGTTTGACTGGTATCCACTCATTAACTGGATTGAGAAAAAAGAAATATTTACCGAACTTGATCACGATAAAACAGAAACACTTGTTCAGGCGGTGTAAGTTCAGGCGGTGTAAGTTCAAGCAGTGTAAGTTCAAGCAGTGTAAGTTCAAGCAGTATGACAGTGCATGCGCTGTAACTTTTGACTCCCCCTGATCGGCTACGCATAAACCGATCAGGGTGATCGAGACAGATGATCGCGATAACAAGGCTTAAAGTGAAATAACAGATTTCACGTCTTGCGGTGGGTAACACAACCCTCTCGCAGAGCATCCCTGATAACCGACATTAATTGTCGCTTTGCCTGATACGCTTGAGGCATTGACGGCTTTCAGGGTAATTTTAATATCGACCGCGCCCTCATACGATTCCTTATTTCCAAAAACCTTATCCTCTATCATTTTTCCTTTCGGGATATTGATTGAGGCTATTTGGTAATCATCATTGGCCAGTGAAAATTCAAATTTATCCTTATACAAATAGTAGCCATCGGCAATCTTCCAACTGGCGTTAATGGTATTTTTATCAATCGCCTCTACTGAAAAAACAAAGGCTTCCTCAACCGGTAAAAATTCACCCATACCGTTATTTTTTACGTCTTTATCACACGCGCCAAGTAACAAAGAAAAAGCGAAGATACTTGCCATTTTTAACATTTTTGTCATTTACTTAGTCCATTTCAATATTATTAACCTGCGTCATTAGCCGCTCGTATATCCTGCACCCGATTTGGAACCGATCGTACATTATTTCACATACCTCTACCAGTTGGGCTTAAACTCAGAAAGCCGCAAAATGTTGAAAAGATGGCTACGGCGCACGTATGACATGACCTACAGAGCTGGAGGACATTTAATCAACCCTGAATTATCTAATTTTTGAGTCATGTTTAACCAGGTATTATTCTATACAATCCTCTCCTTTGTCGGTGGTGTTAATAGTTGATATCCCATTAGTAAAAGCATCATGATAATCGTTCATTTTTCTCTTGGTAGGTGGAGGGGTTAATTCGCGACCATTACAATTTAACAAATATTAGCGATGAAATAGGGTAAAAAATAAAAATTGATAACGTTAAAATGGGAATTAAATAGGATAAATCATTGGTTAGCTGGCTGATTTTTCTTTAAAACTAGCGTTCTCAACGCTGTGTAAAATACTGGTGTTAATAATAAACCAAATAATGTCACGCCAATCATGCCTGAAAAAACCGTAATTCCCATGACATGTCTAACTTCTGCACCTGCGCCAGTGGCAAAAACCATGGGTATTACACCTGCAATAAATGCCACGGAAGTCATTATTATCGGTCTGAGCCTCAATCGACAAGCTTCAATAGACGCTTGGATTGGTGTTTTACCAACTAATTCCAGCTCTCTTGCAAACTCAACGATTAAAATTGCGTTTTTAGAAGCTAAACCAATTAATACAGCAAGTCCGATTTGCACAAAAATATTGTTATCACCTCCAACTAAAGAAACACCGTAAAGCGCAAACAAAATACACATTGGAACAATTAAAATGATAGTTAACGGTAGTGTCCAACTTTCATACAGTGCAGCTAATACTAAATATACCAATAAAATCGAAAGAACAAAGACAACGATAGTTGAATCACCTTGAGTTGTTTGTTGGTAACTTAAATCCGTCCACTCCAGCTTCATACCATTTGGTAAAACTTTTGAGGCAACATCACTAACCGCGGCCAATGCCTGGCTTGAAGACATCATACGAGGGTCTGCCTGACCTATAAGATCGGCTGCAGGATATCCGTTATATCGAATAACAGGGTCCGGGCCATAGGATTGGGTAATTTCTGTTAAGTTACCAATTGGCACCATTTGACCGTCACGATTTCGTGTTTCTAACTCTGCTATTTGATCAGCGTTTTCACGAAACGGTGCATCTGCTTGTGCAATAACTTGATAAGTTCGCCCAAATCGATTGAAATCATTTACGTACATTGAACCAAGATAAATTTGTAACGTATCAAACAACTCTTTTAACGCTACTCCTTGGATTTCAGCTTTATCCCGATTCACATTAACATCTAGCTGAGGAACATTGGCTTGATAAGATGAAATAGGAAATGTAAGCCCAGGAACTTGGGTTATCGCGCCCGTCATTTGTTGCACTGAATTTTGCAGCTCACCATAGCCCAATCCAGCCCGATCTTGTATATAAGCCGAATAACCAGAACCAGTACCAAGACCGAGTATAGGCGGCGGCATAATGGCAAAACCGAAACCTTCTTGTATAGAAAATATTTTTCCTTGAAGCTCGGCCGTTATTTCAAGCGCAGATCGATTACGCTCCTCAAAACTTTTTAAAGGAAAAAATATCGTACCCGTGTTCGAAGTATTAGTGAATTGCAATGTATTCAAACCCGGAAACGCAACAGCATCCTCAATGCCTTCTGTCTCTAGGGCTAATTCACTAATTTTTTTAACCACAGCTTCTGTTCGATCTAAAGAAGCGCCTTCGGGAAGTTTGACACCGCCAATCAGATAAAGCTTATCTTGAGTAGGGATAAACCCACCAGGAACAGACTCGAAAACATTCCAGGTTAATCCAATCAACAGTAAATATACGAGAAATATGGGTTTTCGGTGCGACAACATCCCTTTCACGGTGCCAGAATATTTATTCGCACTGTAATTAAAAACCACATTAAATGGGCGAAAGACCCAACCGAAAACAGCATTGATAAAACGGGTTAATCGATCAGGTTCTTCATCGTGACCTTTTAATATCGCTGCAGCGAGTGCAGGCGAAAGCGTTAATGAATTAATCGCAGAAATGGCAGTTGCAATAGCAATGGTCACTGAGAATTGCCGATAAAACTGTCCCGTCACACCTGACAAAAAGGCCATAGGGACAAATACAGCGATCAATACCAGACTAATTGCGATAATCGGCCCACTAACTTCTCGCATGGCTTGATGAGCGGCTTCTAAAGGGGATAACCCTGCGGCAATATTACGTTCCACATTTTCAACCACAACAATAGCATCATCCACCACAATACCAATCGCTAGTACCAGCGCAAATAAAGTTAATGTGTTAATTGTGAAATCCAATAATAATAAAACCGTAAAAGTGCCGATAATAGATACAGGTACTGCTAACAACGGAATTATTGAAGCTCGCCAAGTTTGTAAGAATAAAATTACAACAAAAACAACGAGCAAAACGGCTTCTAATAAGGTGGTTACAACGGCTTTTATTGAACCTTTAACAAAAATCGTAGGATCATACACAACTTGCCAGCTGAGATCAGGTGGAAAGTGCTCAGATAATTCTTCCATTTTCGCACGCACATTTTCAGATAGCTGAATTGCGTTTGCACCAGGTGCTTGCATAATAGGTATGGCTACCGCTTGCTTATTGTTAAGCAACGATCGGAGCGCATATTCTGATGCCCCAAGTTCTAATCGTGCAACATCACGTAATCTAGTGACTTCACCATTTTTGCTTGTTTTTACGATTATATTGCCAAACTCTTCTTCAGTAACTAATCGACCTTTCGCGTTAATTGAAAGTGTAAAGGCGGATTTTGTAGACTGAGGAGGCGCACCTATCTGACCGGCTGAAACTTGAATATTTTGGTTTCGAATTGCATTTACAATGTCAGATGCCGATAAATTTCTGGCAGCTACTTTACCCGGGTCCAACCAAATACGCATTGCATAATCGCCTGCCCCGAAAATGAGTGCATCGCCAACGCCTGGAATTCGAGTCAGTTCATCTTTAATGTGCAATGCAGCATAGTTTCGTAAATAGGTAGTATCATAACTTCCTTTTGGCGATAACAAATGCACAACCATGGTAAGATTTATCGAACGTTTTTTAGTTGAGACACCTAAGCGCCTTACATCTTCAGGTAAACGAGGCGTTGCCTGGCTCACGCGATTTTGAACTTGCACCTGAGCCAAATCGATATTTGTCCCTGGTTTAAACGTAATTGTCATTGCCAATACGCCGTCACTGCCAGCTACCGACTTCATATACATCATATTTTCCACACCATTAATTGCTTCTTCTAATGGTGTGGCAACTGTTTCAGCAATCACTTTTGGATTTGCGCCAGGATAAACCGCTTGCACAGTAACAGTGGGTGGCACGACATCCGGATATTCACTGATAGGCAATAATTGCATGGAAATTAATCCGGCAACAAAAATCAATATGGATAAAACCGCCGCAAATATGGGTCGATCGATAAAAAAGCGCGAAAAGTCTTTCATAAATTTATGATCAATGTTCTTCAGATGGTGGTTTTGGCGCAGCAGCTACTGGCGACTGCCCCATGCCAATGACTTGCGGCTTAACTTCCATACCAGGAAAGAACACCTTCTGAATACCATGGACAATAATTTGTTCACCAGCATTTAAGCCTTGAGTAATCATTCGTAATCCATCAAATTGACCACCAAGTTTTACATCACGTCGTAGTGCTTGATTTTTATCGTTGAGAACATAGACATATCTCCGGTCTTGATCCGTCAAGATTGCGTAATCACTAATTAACAGCGCCTCTATGGGATCTGATACAGGTACTTGAACTTTAGCAAATAACCCAGGTATCAAATCTCGATCTTTATTCTCTAGCACCGCACGGATTAGCACTGTTCCGGTATCTGGATTGACCTGGTTACTAATAAAATCGATATACGCTTCATAAGGATAATTCTTTTGGTGACTCAATCCGAAATGAATTTTTTGCTTTTTGTCTTTATTTTTACGCGTAAATTTTTTAATTGTTTTTATATGCTTTAAATAATTCATCTCATCCACACCAAACATGACATAGATGGGATCCAAAGAAAAGACTGTTGTCAGATGATCAGGGGCCGGCGTAGATGCCACCAAATTACCTTGAGAAATCAATGTTTGACCCGATTGACCATCAATTGGTGAACGAATTTTAGTATACCCTAAGTTAAGTTCTGCTAATTTTACTGATGCTTTTGCCGATTCTACATTTGCGTGAGCTTGATTCTCTGTCGCTAAGAGTTGATCATATTTTTCCGGCGATAATAAATTTCGTTTTACTAAGTCTTTTGCACGGGCAACTTCTGATACCGCTAAGCTTGCTTGAGCTTGTGCACGAGATAAATTTGCTTTTGCACCACTTAGCTCAGTTTTGAATGGCTGTTGATCGAGTACATAAAGTAATTCTCCCTTTTTAACCGTATCGCCTTCCTTGAAACTCACCTTTTTAATGACACCACCAACTCGTGGTTGAATCTCCACGACTTCTTTTGCCACTATTTGACCATTTACTTGCGTCCAGGGTGTCACAGTTCTTACAACCACTTCAGCAACTGAAACCATGGGCGTTGGAAATCCCCCTGCTTGAGCAGGCGGCTGAGATTCTCCGCACGCTGTGAAAAGCAAAATACTGGAAAGAGCCAATAAACGGCGTACAATTTTATGAAATGGAAAAGTCATAATTTTAATGTGCTTATAATTAATTGCTCAGATACCTTAGAAACCGATGTCGTTTAATAGTACAGTAATTATTAGTCCGAGGGTAATTTTAGACTTGTCCAATACCAAATGAGTCTGAATCAATCATGAATGTAGATAAATTAACCAGCGTGAAATCACTAGAAGATTTCCTTCAGGGCAATTAAGCTATCGCCTTTTCTGTGTTGGGCGATAAATCTGAACGATATCGGTTTATACAAACACTACTGATAAGATTTCAATATGTCACTTGTGTGAAAAGTGACAGAGGAATAAATATTCGTTTTTTAATGAAAGTGACAATTGGTGAACGACGAAAACCTCAGTCTAACGGGCGTTTCTAAACAAAAATCAGAATAAACGAATAGCGTCTTGAATAAACGACATCATAGTTGTCCGGTACTTTTTTCAAGAAATAATCATCTTTTAGGCTACGCAAATGGCAAACAGCTGAGGCAAGTGATTCAAGAGTCACTAAATCGGGGTGAATCATTTCAAGGACTAAGACGAGCGTTAGCTGCACTCGGTGGAAATCAGTTCCGAGGGAGAAATCCAGAAGAAATGTTGATGTGGAATAGCTGCGAAAATCTACTCGCAAACTGCATTGTTTACTACAACGCAATGATCATCACCTCGTTTAAATTGCATTGCATCAATAGAGGCAATACCGATCAAATTAGGTTTCTCCATAGGATATCACCAGCGTCCTGGGAAAATATTATTTTGAACGTGTATTATGATTTATCTGGTAACGATGAGCTGTGGGACATTGAATCAGAAATTAGTAAGCTAAATATAGCGGCATAATTTGGGGGATATTACCCTGATTTGGTGATAAAAGTGGCCACGTCATCCGTGAGCTACAGCCATCTTTGCAACATTTTGCGGCTTTCTGGGTTTAAGCCCTGTTAGTAAGCGCTGTAAATCATCCACTATTTCCCTGCAATAGCGGCAAGCAGTATTTTTTGGTAATCGTCTTTCGTCATGATTTTAGGGTTACCAGCTGATGCTGGGTCGTTTTCCGCTTTTTCTGAAATTTCAACCAATTTTGAATCATCGATCCCAATCTCTGACAGTGAATGAGGAATACCAATTTGTTCTCGCAGTTCAAGCACCCACATAATAAACCCATTTACCGACTGGTCAGAAATACTCAACCATTGACAAAGCCTCGCAATCGGTACTTCCAGCACATCGGCATTATATTTTAAAACATAAGGCATCAGGATCGCATTTAATAGACCATGATGTGCATTATAAGTTGCGCCTAATGGATGCGCTAATGCGTGCATACCACCCAGGCCTTTCTGGAAAGCAGTTGCGCCCATTAATGAGGCACATAACATATTGGAACGCGCAACCAGGTTATTGCCATCCTGCACCGCATCGTGAAGATTATTTTTTATCAACCGCATGGCTTCCAATGATATGCCATCCGCCATAGGATGATAACCCGGCGCACAAAACGCTTCTAAATTGTGGGACAACGCATCCATGCCAGTCGCCGCTGTTAATTTTTCGCTCAAACCGATGGAGAGTTTTGGATCAGCGATAACAATTTTCGGTAACATCTTCGGATGAAAAATAATTTTTTTTAATATAGCAACTTCATCATGAATAACTGATGCCCGCCCTACTTCTGAGCCGGTACCTGCAGTAGTGGGAATCGCAATAATCGGACGCACTCCTGCTTCGTTAACCCGTGTCCAGTTATCACCAATATCTTCGAAATCCCAAAGTGATCGTGTTTGTCCTACCATCAATGCGATGGCTTTACCCACGTCAAGCGCACTTCCACCACCCAAAGCAATCACACCATCACATTGGCTATCTCTGTATGCTGATACGCCATCACCAACATTTGCACCAGTAGGGTTTGGTTTAAAACCGGTAAATATTGCCGGTTTTAAACCCCGCGCTGTTAAATCAGCATTAAGTGCTTTTAACATATCAAGCGCCAGCAGATCGGGCCCTGTTACCAACAACGGCTTTTTCATGTTTAATCGTATACAGGCTGACGGGGTTTCTTTAATGCGACCATTACCAAACCAGACAGTTGTTGGGTAGTTCCAGTTACCTGTCATTGAAGACGCATCTAAAACCATAATGTTTTCCTGTTAAATATGCTTCAAATGGAAAGACCGCGGTCGGGTCAATTGCTCATAACCAATTTCAGACAACGCACACCCACGACCGGAATTTTTTATCCCTGTCCATGCCAGCATCGGATCAAGGTAATCACAACGATTCATAAACCAGGTTCCCGTCTGCACCTGCTTACCAATTTTTATCGCAACATTTTCATCTTTGGTCCACACCGAAGCAGCCAACCCAAATTCACTGTCGTTCATCAAGGCAACTGCTTCATCATCGTCTTTCACTTTCATGATACCAACAACCGGCCCAAAACTCTCTTCAGTCATCACCGACATTGAATGATTCACGTTAACTAAAACCTGCGGCGCAAGATAAGCGGTGCCGGGTTTGTGGTACGGAAATTTATCTTCATCAATTAATGCTGTCGCTCCTTTTTCCAAGGCGTCACAAATTTGTCGACAAACCAGATCGGCGGAATGTGAATTAATCATTGGCCCCAGGGTTGTATCCGGGTCTAACGGATTACCTAAGCGATACTGGTATACCAGCGCCGAAAATTTTTCGACGAATATTGAATAGACATTTTCGTGCACGTAAATACGCTCTACCCCACAGCAGGATTGACCTGAATTAAAAAAAGCACCATCAACTAAGGATTCAGCACTATATTCAATATCCGCATCTTGCCTCACATACGCCGGGTCTTTTCCTCCCAGTTCTAACCCCACTGCGATAAAACGTTTACGGCTTGCACGGCTGATCTTCTCACCGCCCTTCAGTGACCCGGTAAAACTCACAAAATCAATTTTATTATTCTCTATCAGTTTCTCGGTATTGTCGTGATTCAAATAAAGATAAGAAAATACACCAGCCGGAAAATCGGCTTTCTGCGATGCATTATAAATACGCTCGGCAGTTAATGGCGTTTGCGATGAGGGTTTCATAATAACGGTATTACCCGCCATCATCGCCGGAATAATTGAATTTACCGCCGTTAAATACGGATAGTTCCACGGAACAATGGAAAATACGGTCCCCAAAGGAACCCTTTCAATATAACGATTAAATCCCGGCTGATCATTACAATCGATGCTGTTAAGTTTTTTTTCTGCAATGTTTATCATGGTTTTTGCGCGATCTGCAAAACCATTCACTTCGCCTTCGCAGTAGCGAATTGGTCGTCCCATTTGCTGACATATCTCTTTGGCTATCACTTCTTTATCGGCGAGTAAATTATCGACCAGTGCTAAACAATATTTTTTTCGTTGGGCATACGTGGTTTCTATCCATTGATGTTGTGCAGCAACTGCCTGCGCTAAGGTATTGATAACCTCCTGATCGGTGCTATAGGCACGTTCAACATAAACACGATTATCGACTGGTGATATAGTTTTAAATTTCATTTTTTCTAATGCCTATATGTTTAAATAATCTCAAAATATCGATCCATTTCCCAGTCGGTGACGTGTTTGCGAAACTCTCGCTCTTCCCACTCACGACTCGCGGCAAAATGATCCACAAAACAATCACCAAAGAGTTCACGGGCGGCGGTGCTTTGTTTAAATTTTTGTGCGGCATCCCATAAAGTCACTGGCAACGATAATCCAGCCGGCAACTCCTGCTCATAAGCATTGCCTGTCACTTGTGGCGTCGGCTCTATCTGGTTTTTAATTCCCCAAAGGCCAGAAGCCAACGCGGCAGATAACGCCAGGTACGGATTAGCATCCGACGCGGCAATGCGATACTCCACTCGTTGTGTTTTTTCACTGCCGGGAATCACGCGTAAGGCACAGGTACGATTCTCTACACCCCAACTGGCACTGGTGGGCGCCCAAAAACCCGGCACCAGTCGGGTATAAGAATTGATAGTAGGCGCTATCATGCACAATAATTCCGGCATTAATTTTTGCTGACCACCAATAAAATAACGCATATTTTGACTGATATTATGCCTGTTTGACGAATCAAAAAAGACGGCACCACCCTCTTCGTTTTTTAATGACAAATGAATATGCCCGCTTTGCCCTGGCCAGTCTGCTGACCACTTCGCCATGAATGTTGCCATCATGTTATTTCGCTGACAGATCACTTTAGCAAACGTCTTAAATAAGGCCGCTTTATCACCCGCATTCATGGCGCTATCTACCGTGATAGCCGCTTCAAGTACACCCGGTCCTGTCTCTTCATGTAAGCCTTCAATGGGAAAATCCATTGCCTCGCTGGTATCAAGTAAGATTTTGTAGATTTCGGTATCGACCGAATTTCTTAATACCGAATAACCAAACTGACCCGGTGCGATTGGTTTCAGGTCTTGATAATTCTTTTCACGCACTGAGTCTCGGCTCTCATTAAAAACAAAAAATTCGTATTCCAGCGCGGCAGACACCTGGTAACCCATATCTTCGGCCTGCTGTATTACGCGACGCAGTAAACCCCGCGGGCAAATCTGTTCAGCTTCATCCGTAAACTCTGCAAGAAATAAAAGTTGATCACCCTCAAAAGGCAAATCCCGACAGGAAGAAGGAATAATTCGCGTAGGCGCGTCAGGATACCCGGTATGCCAGCCAGTATAATTGACATTGTCGTAAAGCTGATCTTTTGAGTCCCAGCCCAATACAACATCACAAAAACCAAAACCATTTTCCAGGGCAGAAAAAAACTTGGCTTTTGACATGTATTTTCCACGTAAGACGCCATCTATATCAAAAACACCCACTTTAACGTGTTTTAAATGACGCTGTTCGACGATATTTCTCGCATCTTGTATCGTTTTAACCTGCCTGGCTTCCATATTGCGTATTCCCGACTTATGTTTTAATCGCTACTGCTAATCAAGTGTTTACCCTTTTAAGAATAGTATACTATTCGTCATAAGTAACAGATTCGTTTAACGTTAATTTGCAACGCAAGGTAAAGACCGTGAAAATAGGAATATTACAATGTTGCTCAGTGGTGATGCAGTTTCAAAAAGAATTTGGCGATTATCCTGACATGTTTATTCATTTATTCAAAGAGATTGATTCGGCACTGGAATTTGAAATTTATGATTTAAGAGAAAATATCACACCAAAAAACCTGAACGAATGTGATGCTTACATTACCACTGGCAGTCGGGTCAGCACCTATGATTCTGTCGACTGGATTCCGGCTTTTAAACAGCTGATTCTCGATTTAAATGAGGCGCAGATAAAACTGGTGGGCGTCTGTTTTGGTCATCAGTTAATTGCCGATTGTCTTAATGGAAAAACCACTCAGTCAGAAAAAGGCTGGGGCGTTGGCGTTTCAGTTAACGATATCAAAAAATCAAAAAGCTGGATGCAACCCGTTTTAGATCAACTGAACATCGTGGTCTCACACAAAGACCAGGTCACCCATTTACCAGAAAACGCCGAGATATTAGCAGGCAACGATTTTTGCCCGAATTTTATGCTACAGATTGGTGAACATATATTAACAATACAGGGGCATCCTGAGTTTACTAAAGCCTATTCTCAAACGCTAATGCAATATCGAGCCGACATGATCGGCAGGCAACGCGTACAACAGGGGCTGGATTCACTATTGCTTCCGGTTCACGATAGGATATTAATGCGCTGGATCTATCAGTTTATAAATGCAAACCGATAAAACCCGTCAATAAACATCCTCGCCGCAAGCTTTGGGAAATAAAACCGAAGAAATTAAAAAAACTTTACGAATTTACATCACACCACCGATGGTAATAGAAAACACCAACAGATGTACTACGATATAGATATAGCAAAGAGATGTGATCACAGCAGAATTAAGAGGAGTGAATGTGAAAAATACGATGCTGACGTGCTTAATCTTTTTCATGATAACTTTTTCACTTGTGTCCAGTGCGGAGCCGATTTTGTACGTTGTGACCGGGCCAAATAACACGATGTTAGCCATTGATACACAAAAAGATGAGATTATGAGCGAAATTGGTGAGCTGGAAAATGCACATGGTCTTGCCGGTAACAAAAACACACCCTATCTCGTCGCTGGCAGCTTGAGCAAAAGTGAGAATATAAACACCAAGGAAAATTTAGCATCCAAACCCATCACAATGTCTGATGATGCACACAAACGACATCACACTGCTGCAGGGGATGAAAAAGGAAATACCGGTAAAAGTTATGTTTCCATTATTCACCCCGAACATGGCCATGTAATGAACCGAATTGAAGTCGTCGGCATCACACATCACACTGCCGTGTCGCCGGATGGAAAAGTGGCGATAGCCGCTCACAGCCAAAATGGTGGCGTCTCTGTGATAGATCTCAATCAGTCCAAGGTGATTACTTTTATCAAAACGGGACAGGTGCCAAATTTCGTCGTATTCAATGACGGTGGCCAATTTGCTTATGTGACAAATTCGGGGTCGGGCAGTATCAGCGTTATCGACACAAAAAAATGGTCCGTCATAAAAGATATCAAAGTGGGTTCGGGGCCAGCACATCTTTTTTTAGATAAACCGACCAACGTATTATACGTTGTCAATGTACTTGGAGGCAGCGTGTCGGCAATTAATCTGACAGACAAAAAAATTGTGTCTACTTATCAGGTGGGTAAATCGCCCCACGGTATTTCAATGAGTAGTGATGGTAAATGGCTGTTTGTTTCCAATAAGGGCAGTGACACCCTTACGCGTATCAATATTCGCAACGGCAATGTGAAAAATCTCACATTAAAGCCAGCACCCTATCATCTCGAAGTGATTCCGAACTCCCGTAAACTTTATGTATCGAGCCGAAAACAGGCAAAGATATGGGTGATTGATCAACTGGCGATGAATATTTTAAAGGAAATTAATATTGGTTTTGGCGTAGCGCATCAAATGGTACTAATAAGTCGTTAATACATTTTCTGTTAGAGGGCCTAAATAAATCACCGGGTTTCAACATTAAAACACACCGTCAATTCCGACAATTTTCAAGGCCTTGAAGCGTTGGATTTAACAGTTTATCACTTCAAGCAGATAAAACCTACATACGTACCACTCCAAAAAACAAACATCACAATTGATAAACTAAAATGATAAAAGACCCAAAATAATTTCATAAGACTTTATCTGCATGCAACACTACACTTAAATGCATAATGTGTATGTATGTTCGTGGGGGCGCTCGTTATGAATAAGTTACAAACGACTCAACAGGAAAATTTGTGCGAGTCTACATCAAACGCAGTTTCCAGTCGGGAGCTTCATGCGTTTCGAGCTCGACATACTTCGCACACAAGAAATATGGCCAGACGCTTCCATCAAAAATAAAAACTGATTTATTTACTGTTTTTTGGCGTGTGTTTCGGCTTTATTATCACGCTCACAGGCTGTGGCGGTGGTGGCGACACGGGTGACGCCACGCAGTCTCTCTCTGGTACCATGGCCACCGGCGCGCCTTCAACGGGTTTTGTTTATGTGGTTGATGCAAACGGCGCTAGCGCAAATACTCAAATAACGTCTGATGCTAAAGGCAAGTTTTCGGTTGCAGTTACCGGTATGCAAGCGCCCTTCATGCTCGCAGGTGATATTGATGATGGTGCGGGTGTTGCTGGCACCTATGATCTATTTTCATATGCGGAATCAGCCAACATGACCGCCAACATCACAACGCTAACAACGTTGTCGCTAGCTGTCGCGAATGGAAACGACAATTTATCCCTTGTATATAACAATTGGGACAAAACCCAGCTCAGCACAAGTAAGATCAAGGCAGGCAAGAATACTGTTACTGTCAACTTTAAACCTGTCCGCGCTCGCACTACGTGGCGGGTGGGAGAGAAACTGGTGAACCGCCCTGAAGGGCTGATTCTGTCGTGACGATCATTTAGTTCGAGCTGATAATAACCGGTAAATGATTTACAGCCTCCACACAACCTATCCTTATTCGTTAGGTGAAATCACACGTAACTTACTCCATCAGCCATGTATAGCTTTGCATATAGCTTCAACATGTCGATGGTCTGTTCCACAGCACCCACCAAGTACATTCAGATTATTTAGCTGCGCCCTTAACTCTTTGAATTGGCGCCCAAGTTCTGATGGATTCCCATCGTCGAATTCTTCTGCTTCATTAAGCTCAGCATGACTTTTTGTTGAGGCGTTAGGTCTCACAGCACGAATTCTTTGCTTCCAGGGTTCATCATTATTTAAAGCCCCTTGAAAATGTGTTGGATGGGCACAATTAATCATGTAGTAAGTCGTATAATTGTTGGTCGCCTCATCTACCGCATTAATAGCATCTTTGATTGTTTGACCACACGGCAATTTGCCATCGGTTTCCACCGTAAATCCAATAACTACCGGCATTTTCTCAGACTGTGCGGCACGCACGATCCCGATTGCTTCTTCTACGTAAGTCATTGTGTACGCCGAGACTAAATCCGCTTCGGTCTTACTAAATGTTCTAATTTGAGGTATATGATATTTCTGTGCTTGTTCTATAGACATCTTCGCTTCGATGACGTATCCATCTCCCTTAGGACCGATACAACCACTAATGACAATTCTAGTTTTATCGTTTTCATAATCTTCTCTGATTTGCGTAAGCAGCTTGATTGCTTCGCGGTTGATTTTGTCCAAAGAATCAACTGAATATCCGAGCAATTCGCCCCATTTGGAGTTTGCACGCCATGTCGGACTTCCGAGAATAAAGCCCACTTCATACTCTCTGGCAATGGAAAGATACTTCTGGAAGTACTCCACAAGTTTCTTGCGTCCTTCATCATCTTGCAGAAGCGGGAACGCCGCAAATTGAGGTAGATCAACACCCTCATGAAATATAAGGGTTGTTTCCAGTCCACCGTCTGTGAGGAAATAACCATCACTCATTAGCGGAAGATTTTTTCGATATTTTGCCATTTCTACCTCCACTATTTTCACCTAACGCTTACGCTTTTAACTTCTTAAAGACAAGGTTATACGTGACCGGCACTGCCGTACTTATTGACGATAACTTTGCGACTGAACGTAGCGCCTCTACTCCCTCTTCTAATCCATAGTCATTCGCACTAATAACAACCGGTTTTATAGAAGTAACAAGCAACCTTTCACCACTTAGCTTAGTAACTTGAACATCATTTGTAATTTCATGTGAAACCCCGTGAAGAGATAGATTAAATTTAACTGATTCAGTATATGTATCACCAGAATTTAAATTTGATACTTTATTTATGTTAATAGACCCGCTAATTTTTGCTTCTAGAAACTTAGATGTTTCAAATAGCATTGCTTTCATTCTGTCATTACGGATATCAATATTTGTTTCAACGCTCCCCAGATTAATATTCACCACCGCCTCACCAGATCCATTAATTGAACCATTTATCTTTCTGAAGCTGTGAATTTCACCTGCTTTTGATTTCTTAATCGAAACAAAGTTAATACTTGATTCGCCGCTTAGCAGCTCCCATTGTGCAAATGCACTAGGTGATAAAAAGACCAATAGCAATGCAATTATAGAAATACCTTTCATAAAAATCTCCATTAAATTTTAGTTAACTTGTAAAATAAATACTACAGGGCATGTTACATAGGCACCGGGTAGCTAAGAACCGTACGTGATAGTTTCCCATCATACGGCTCAAGCCCTTCAAAGACCAATCTTTCGTGACCCAGCAACTGATCCCAAATAATAGATGACACATTATCGCCGTTTCGCCAATTTATCAAACGATGAGGCTGATAGAATTTGTCGATCTCTCAGCGTCATGTTTTGATGCCATAACCGACGTTTGTTAAAGTAGTCCCAGTAAACGGGATCGTAGGGCGTGGCGAGTTATAACCTAATCTGGTGTTTCAGCTATTGAAAAGAAGCGGCGTATCTGGTTGATTGTAGTTATCAGACCAACAACCAACACAGGAGATACGCCACTATGAACAAGGATAACGTGATTGAACTATCAGGTCGAGAAACAAACACTGACCCGTTGACGGAATTATTAAGATCAGGCGCACAAAAGCTCATCCAACAGGCCATTGAAACTGAGTTAAATATTTTGTTAGATGAGAATGCGGATCGTCGCACAGAATCAGAACATGCGGGTGTTGTACGTAACGGTTATTTACCTGAGCGAGAAATCCAAACGGGCATTGGCCCAGTCACCGTTAAACCTAGAAAGATCAGTTGGACGCGAGAATAGAGTGCAAGTAATTGGTATGATTGGCGTAATGAAAAAGTTTGCGTTCACCTGGTTGGCGAATCAAACCTTTATCATATAGCCAAGCGAATCAAGTAGTTGTGCTCTAGCTCGTGGATCAACTGATTTTTCTAGGTTAAAGTACCAAAGGTAAGAGCTAAGACGGGTGAAGCCATTGTGTTTCAATCCGCGCTAGTGCCGCCCTATGTGCGCAAAACTAAGACACTGGAATCGGCTATACCGTGGTTATATTTAAAAGGAATTTCCAGCGGTGAAATGGACAACGCATTGAAAGTATTACTCGGCACAGATACAACCGGCTTTTCAGCAAATACGGTATCCCGTTTAAAGCAAATGTAATCCCATTGAATCAAGTTTTGGTACAATAAGACATCGCACCAAACGATCAAAAGGCTGCTTATCGAGGGACGGCATGTTGCACATGATGTTTAAGCTCTATTTGTGTTAACGTGCCGTCTATTTTATCGTTAAATTCGTTTTTGTTCATGATTTATCAGTTTCTTTTTTGTTAAAAATTTAAAGTGTGTCGATATAAATATCGTCCCTTACATTGAGTTAACTTGTTCCTGGCCGATTAGTTTTCGAAAAATCACGACGAGCAGCTGTAATGCGACAATCCACCGACCCCAAAGAACTTAGACGGCTTTAGTCTGTAGTATTTCTCCTCCACGTTCTTCGACTGCTCGGCGTATGGCAGCGTCATGACTTCCTGTAGCTCTCGAACTTGAGAATAGTTTCCCGCGGCCGCTTGCTGATACGCAGGCACAACGAACCACTCTCGTAAACTATATTTAGGGTTGACGAGTCTCATTTGCCTGCAGAGTTCTTCACGGGAATGGGGTTGAGCAGCATTCACGTCGGTCGTGCTGGTGATAGCGATGAGCGATTTCCATTTTGTGAGCCATTCTGACCAGCGTTTGTCTATCTCTTCGGGGTCTTTCTCATATGTCGGGTGCATGGTATCCATGGCGAGATTCGAATTCTTGTAGAAGCTTTTTTTGAGTGAGCCAATGTCGTCAGGTACCATCGAGAGCTCGCGGAAGAAGATGGTGTAATCGACAGGCGTTTGCACCATGAGCGTTTCGAGCTCACTGAACAATGCTGCGTGAAAAGTGCCAAGTCCAAGTTTGGCAGCCCACATCTTCTCCATTTGCGCTTGCATCACTTTCGAAAAACCACTTTGAATCTCGTCAAGTTGTTGCAGATAGTTCTCATGCGACGTGAGTAACGGCCGCAATGCCGTACAAAAACTGTGGAAGTTGCGTTCCGCTGCCACTGGTTGGTTCAAGAACGAGTAGTGATGTCCGCCACCCGTCCATGGTTGGTGGTGTGGGTTGAACACATCGCAGAATCCGAATGGACCGTAGTCGAGTGTGAAACCTCCGGCTGCGCAATTGTCACTATTGAAGTTGCCCTGGCAGTAGCCGACGCGAATCCAGTTTGCCACAAGCGACGTCAGACGGCTGCGGAACTCGCGCGCGAGCAACACGACTTTTTCGGTGGTGGTTAGTTTTTTGTTGATGACGTTATCGTACTCGCGATCGATCAGGTGCAGCACAATCTTCTCGAGCTCCTCCATTGCGTTCGGGTGTTCCTTTTTACGGGCGCGGCGACCGAAGAGCTCAAGTTGGCCGACCCGAATGAACGACGGTGCGACGCGCGTCAAGATGGCGACTGCCTCCGATATAAGCATGTCGGGATCCTTCGAGCTCGAGCCCTCCGAGTACCACGGCCGCTTGACCTTCTCTGTTTTTGAAACGTACAAACTCAGAGACCGTGACGTTGGCACGCCGAGCGTGTGCATGTGCTCCTGTGCCAGGAACTCTCGGACACTCGACCGAAGAACAGCGCGACCGTCCGCGCCACGGCAGTACGGCGTCCGGCCGCCACCTTTCAGTTGCATTTCCCAGTATCGACCGTTGATATCGATCTCAATCACGGAAACTGCACGGCCATCGCCGTATCCGTTGCCTGTTTGGAACGGGCACTGCTGGTCGTATTCGGTGCCGTAGATGGAAAGTGCATACCCACACGCCCAACCAACCTTGCGCATCGGCTCCGGAACGTGTGAGATGTCGCCGGAGAACATCCGGACGAAGTCGGCCAACTGTGCCATGCCGTCGGCGAAGCCAAGTTCGCGAAAAAAGTTTTTGCTGTGCGTGATGTACTCTGGGTCTTTGATTGGCGTGGGATTGACGGGGACATAGTGGCCCATGAAAACTTGTCGAGGCGTGTGATCAACTCCGTTTGCTTTTGCGTCAGGATCGCAGTTGAGAACGTTCATGAACGAGTAGTTTGCCAACTTTGCGAGATCGTTGAGCGTCGTGACAGTTGGGGAGTTTTTTTGGGGCAATCGATTTGTCATAGGTCTATAATTTTTGTGTGATATTTCACGTTTATATGGCTTCTGTCCATATAAACGCGAAATATCTTATCCAAACATGGGTCTTGTTGATAAATCACGTTCCATGTGAAAATAACTCAACACGCTTTAAGTTGCGATAATAGTTGCGGTATTTTAGAAAGGCAACATGTTCCCGTGGCCGTATGCAACCATGCACATCAACATAGGGATTGATAACATTGTGTTGGTACGCGAGGCCATTAAAGCAATTACCTTGGATTTAGCGATGACTTCGGGTTCATGTGTTTTTTCATCCAGACCTAAAATTTTCTTTTGGTTTGTCCAAATGAGGCCCCAAACGTTGAGTAACATAATCGTGCCAAGCCATGCGCCGATACCGATAACAACAAAGCCATCAGAAAGCATAAAGGCGGCTTTTACATTAGGACCGAGTAAGCCCATGCCAGTAAACCAGGTAGCGAGGGCAGTCCAACGGAACCAGAGTAAGGCACGTGGAGCAATATACTTGTTAATGGCCGCAGGGCCGGGTTCTTTGTCAGCCAGGGCTTGGCCAACGCCTGGTACTTGAACGAAGTTGAAATAGTAGAGCAGACCAATCCAAATTACGCCGAACATGACGTGGAACCAGACTGAAAGTGTGGTTACGTTGAGTTGCCCGATACCGACAACAAGTATGATAATAATGGCAAGTACAAAGCCTGACATGATGGTGCCTAGGACGGACTTTAATGGGTTCATGGAGCAATCTTCCTTTATTATTAAATAACATAGCGAATTAGTTGGTCATTATCAAACATGACAGGGTTGAATGCAATCTTGTTAAGGCCACATTCAACCAGTAAGTGTGACGACCCTGTAACTATGACCCTGTAACTATGACCCTGTAACTCACTAGCTTGGAAATATACATGTACCATCATCGTCTCGTAATCTCATACAAGAGCACCAACTACTTTGGCTGGCAAGACCTGGGTGCAGGCGAACAAAAGCCTACCGTCCACGCACAGGGCCAAGTTGTAAAAATCACTATCGCCATGTATATAGTGTATATAGGGAGTATATAGGGGACAGACCACTATATCTCTAGGATAAATGCTGATCAATATAGCAGATTAATAGTGGTCTGTCCCCTATTACTCCCATATAGCAGATTAATAGTGGTCTGTCCCCTATTACTCCTATTACTCCCTCAACTCGTCGATCAGCGTAAAATTGCGGCAAGTCAACGCACGCCGGCCAATAAATTAACCGAAAAGGAAAGGACTGAAATCATTGCACTTTGTCACCAGCCCGAATACCAGAGCTTGCCGCCATCACAGATTGTGCCTATATTGGCCGATCAAAACCAATACATAGCATCTGAGTCAAGTTTCTATCGCGTGTTGAAAGACGCTGAGCAAGTGAACCGTCGAGGGCGGATGAACAAGCCCCGAACCGTCGTCAAACCCAAAGGCTATAAAGCACAAGCCCCGAATCAAGTCTGGAGTTGGGATATTACCTTTCTTGCTTCGGCCGTTCGCGGTATTTTTTATAAATTGTATCTAATAGAAGATATTTTTAGTCGAAAAATTGTGGGCTGGGAAGTGCATGAACAAGAAACGGCTGAACTGGCGGAGAAAATGGGTGCATGAATTTGTTCACTGGTATAACGAAGAACATCGCCATAGCTCAATTCGATTTATTACACCTGGACAGCGGCACAGAGGAGAGGATCACGCAATATTGGCTAATAGGAAAGTCGTTTATGAGGGCGCAAAACAAAGCACGCCACAACGCTGGTCAGGTGCAATTAGAAACTGGGATCCAGTCACTGACGTATGGCTTAACCCACCAAAGGAGATACGTGCTGAAGATTGGAATACATTAGAGGCTGCATAGTTAAACCGGACATCTTTGTTGACAAATCACCGCCGACTACATTGCTTCTCTAGTGCGTGCCTTATCGTGATTGATTGGCATGCTGATATTAACATTTATCTCCAACGATTATTGATGCACTACAGATTAAGCGGACCCAAATCTGAAATAGGCCTTTCCGGCAACCAAAAACGCAACAAATCGCTTTTACGCAACGTCCTGATTCGATCCACATCCAGGTTAAAGACAATAGACTTGATCTGCCCGTTTTTTAAAGCCCGTAACGCTGGCTCAAAATGAGTTTTATCCCATTCCAGACAGTTAGCATCATCTAAGTTCGCGACATAAACGGCCGTGTCTTTCAGTATTGATGGGTCTATCGACGAAGTCATGGCATTGGCCCGGCACCCGCCCCTAAGCGCAAGACCGGTGCTAAATGCATCATCCGTGTACACCTGCTTGTTTTCGCAAACAAAAGGCGCATTTAATCCACCACCACCCCAGAGCCAGACGCTGTTGATCTCAGGTTTGCCTAACTGAGTTCGTTTATGGTTAGTCGAGGAATGATGTAATAACATCTGTATTTCGTTAAATATCTTCCGCCACATTGCGCCGGACTGGCCCTGCGGTATGTGTGGCGCGATATCCTGCCCATCGACGTGGAATGGCGACATTTCAGAAACATCAAAACCAGTTTCGGCATGGAGATACCAGCGATCAGGACTGGTATAGGAAAAACTCACTGCATCGTCTTTGAAATAGTCATTAAGCTCCGAACAAAATCCATTCGCTTCTTCATTTGTCATATCGAACCCCTGAGTCCGCACTAAATCGAGCTGATTACGATTCGGGGTGATCACAACCGGTGTGGCACAGCACAACCAGGATTGTGAATTATCACGGGTTGCATCAAACCGGGCTAACGCCGCGATACTCGGCGAAAAATCAGCTGGCGCACCCAGAATAGCGCTAATTATACGATAAGGATCATTATGTGAGATCGAGCTGATTTTTGTATTTGCCCTTGATTTGGACAGCATTTTCGCCAACACAGGAAAACCTGGCTGAGGCGATTGACGTTGAATCATCGAAAAAAAACGAGGTATAACAAAAGTAGTCATGTGATGTAATTTGCCTGATATTGCCGCTGAAAAAATGCCTTATACCATATCAGAATTGGCATATCTTTTAATCAAAAAAAATCCAAAAAAAATCCAAAAAAAATCCACAAAAAAAATCCCGCTTCTAAATTGCCCTCCCCCGCGCCTACGACCAACCGCAAACCCTTAACACCCTCAGCAGCGCACTTTATGACCAGATTCTTAGCCAATATCAAACAAGTTAAAAAAAATAGCGACTTTCAGCCTGTTCAATTTGACCCTGTTTAATCACTGCTGTAACTTACGCCTTTTTATGAAGAGGGTACCCCAGTGGCGCGTAAAAACGACAGTCAGCAATTTGAAAAATCCCTCGCAGAACTGGAAGCAATCGTCAGCGACATGGAACAAGGTGACTTATCACTTGAAGATTCCTTAGCCGCCTTTGAAAAAGGCGTTAAGCTCACAAAAGAGTGCCAGAAATCACTTAACACAGTTGAGCAAAAAGTTAACAAGCTGGTTGCTAAAGAGGGCAAGTTAAGCATTGAACCGCTCAACACAGCAACAGAGACATCAGACTAGAAATGCTGCCATTTGAGCAAACACTGCAAACCTATCAAAAAGAAATAAATGCGGCACTTTTACGCTATTTGCCCGCGAAAAACGAAATACCCCATAAGCTGCACGAGGCAATGCATTACGTCATATTTAACGGTGGCAAGCGAGTGCGCCCAGTTTTGGTATACGCGACGGGGCAGGCCTTACACGCGCCGCTTGAAAAGCTTCATGCGCCTGCGGCCGCAATTGAAATGATCCACGCCTATTCGCTCGTTCATGACGACCTGCCAGCCATGGATGATGATGATTTACGTCGTGGAAAGCCAACCTGTCATAAAGCATTCAATGAGGCTACCGCCATTCTCACCGGCGACGCACTACTTACCTTGGCATTTGAAATATTAAGCAGCAAAAACAATTTTTCCCCAGCAGCAGAAAAACAACTCGAAATGATCACGCTGTTAGCGAAGGCAAGTGGTAATATCGGCATGGTTGGCGGACAGGCCATTGATCTGGATTCTGTCGGGGTTTCACTGAATTTAAACCAGCTAAAACAGATGCACGCGAAAAAGACCGGGGCGTTAATACAGGTAAGTGTATCGTTAGGCGCAAAAGCGGCCAGCGCCAGCACAGAACAAACACTTTGTTTAACAGAATACGCTGATGCAATAGGCCTGGCTTTTCAAATACGGGATGACATTCTCGATGTCGAAGGTGATACCGCAGTTATCGGCAAGTCGCAAGGTGCTGATATTGCGAGAAACAAGCCCACCTACCCGGCTTTATTAGGACTTGACGGCGCCAAACAAGCCGCATCGGATTTGCACGATAAAGCCCTGGATGCCCTATGTGATTTTGACGATAAAGCCGACACACTGCGTCAATTATCAGCGTATATTGTCGAACGTGACAAATAAACAGCGTGTTTTAATCTGGTATTTGCTGGTATTTCAAGTACATAAATAACTTGCATCTATTTTGCATTAACGTCATCATTAAACTAGCCGGAATAGCGCTTTATCCGGACTTATAAACAGACATTACAATAAATTTATAAAGTATGACAGACGACTCAACATATCCACTTTTAGATAACATCAACAGTCCTGAGGACTTACGAGACCTGTCTGAATATAAACTTGATGAATTAGCAAGAGAATTACGCCAGTATATGCTTGAAAGTGTCAGCAAAAGCGGCGGACACTTATCCTCTGGCCTCGGCACCGTTGAACTAACGATTGCCCTGCATTACGTTTACGACACACCCGTTGACCGGCTGATTTGGGACGTTGGCCACCAGAGCTATCCTCACAAAATACTCACCGGCCGAAAAGACCACATGCATACCATACGAAAAAAGAATGGGCTTTGTGGTTTCCCCAAACGTGACGAGAGTGAATACGATGCATTTGGTACCGGCCATTCAAGCACCTCAATCAGTGCCGCGCTTGGCATGGCGTTGTCAGCAAAACACCAGAATATCGACCGTCATGTTGTTGGTATTATTGGCGACGGCGCCCTTACCGGCGGCATGGCATTTGAGGCACTAAGCCACGCCGGTGCACTGGATACTGATATGCTGGTTATCTTAAATGATAATGACATGTCAATTTCCCCCAATGTTGGCGGTCTATCCAACTATCTGGCGAAAATATTAACCGGCAAACTCTATTCTCAGGTACGTGAAAGCAGTAAAAAAGTACTGAAAAACATGCCCACCATGTTTGAGATTGCAAGCCGGGCCGAAGAACACGTTAAAGGCATGGTAGTTCCCGGCACATTGTTTGAGGAACTTGGTTTTAATTACATTGGGCCTATTGATGGTCATGACATCCCGATGCTGATTGAAACATTACGCAGCTTACGCGAATTTAAAGGCCCGCAGTTTCTTCACATCGTCACGAAAAAGGGCAAAGGTTATACCCCGGCAGAAGAAAGCCCTTGCGAATATCACGGTGTTGGCCCTTTTGACCACAAAACCGGCTTATCACCAAACGCCAACCCAGGCACACCAACCTATACACAGGTCTTTGGTAGCTGGTTATGCGACATGGCCGAAAAAGATCCAAAACTAGTCGCAATTACGCCCGCCATGCGTGAAGGCTCCGGCATGGTTGAGTTTTCTGATAAATTTCCTGAGCGCTACTATGACGTCGGCATTGCAGAGCAACATGCCGTCACACTGGCCGCAGGCATGGCTTGTGATGGCACTAAGCCTATTGTGGCCATTTATTCCACCTTTTTACAACGTGGTTACGACCAGCTTATTCACGATGTCGCGATTCAATGTTTACCCGTTTTATTTGCCATTGACCGCGCCGGTCTCGTGGGGCCCGACGGCCCGACCCACGCCGGCAGCTTCGATATCAGCTTCATGCGCTGCATCCCAAACATGCTAATCATGGCACCAGCTGACGAGAACGAGTGCCGACAGATGTTGTACACCGGCTACAGCCACAATGGTCCCGCTGCGGTAAGATACCCTCGCGGCAAAGGTCCGGGCGTAAATGTGAACTCAATAATGACAACCCTGCCCATCGGTAAAGCAGATATTCGCCGCAAAGGTGAAGAAATAGCCATTCTGGCCTTCGGCCCGATGCTAGCGCCCGCGCTTGAAGCCGCAGAGCGACTTAATGCCACTGTTGTTAATATGCGCTTCATCAAACCACTTGACGACAAATTAGTCATTGATATGGCCCACCAGCACCACATAATTGTCACCATCGAAGATAATGCCATTGCCGGTGGTGCTGGCAGTGCAATCAATGAGTTACTGGCGTCAATGACTGACTCACCCGTAATTATCAACCTTGGCTTACCCGATGAGTATATCGAACACGGCGAACGTGATGTATTATTGAGCGATTGCGGATTAGATAGAACCGGAATTATCGCCGCCGTTGAACAAATTAGACCAAGTAAATTAGCTCAAGCACTACCGCTGGGCGCTAATTCCTAGTAAAATACTCAATTATTATGACTGCAAGTTACACATTAAAAATCGTGACGGATTTTGCTGCATCACATGCTCTACGCAACTATGAAGGTGCGTGTCAGCGTATGCATGGCCACAACTGGAAAGTTGAAGTAGAAGTATTAACAACAAAGCTCGACGATGTCGGCATGGGCGTTGACTTCAAGGTAATCAAAACAGCCACTAACGAAGTGCTTGATGCCCTGGATCATTACCACCTTAACGACATTCCGCCTTTCGATAAAATAAACCCCACTGCCGAAAATATTGCGGCATATATTTTTCAGAATGTTGGCAAACGAATAAACAAAACGCACATAAGCGTCAGCGCAATCACCGTCTGGGAGACGGAACGCGCTTGCGTGCGTTATACCGAATAAAATTAGGAAACCTATTAGGAAACCACAATGACTGCTGTTGAATCACCTATCGCTGACGTTCAAAATAGCGAAGACTCCCGACACATCGCCATCGACAAGGTTGGCATCAAAGATATTCGGCACCCGGTAAAAGTGCGCGACCGCTCCGGCGGTGACCAGCACACCGTTGCAAATTTTAATATGTATGTAAATTTGCCTCACAACTTCAAAGGCACTCACATGTCTCGCTTTGTAGAAATTTTAAATCTGCACGAGCGTGAAATTACGGTGGATTCCTTTAAAGAAATGCTGCACGAAATGACCTTAAAACTCGAAGCAGAGTCCGGCCATATCGAAATGCACTTTCCCTATTTTATCAACAAAGCCGCACCCGTAACCGGGGTTAAAAGCCTGCTCGATTATGAAATCACCTTTATCGGCGAATACCATAAAAAAAGTGCCGAGCTCACCATCAAAGTTGTCGTACCCGTTACGAGCTTATGCCCATGCTCCAAGAAAATATCCGCATACGGCGCGCACAATCAACGCTCGCACGTCACTGTTAGCGTTAAAACAAGTGGTTTCATGTGGATAGAAGAATTAATCGAGCTTATTGAAGAGCAGGCATCATGTGAGTTATACGGCCTGTTAAAACGCCCGGACGAAAAACATGTAACTGAACGCGCTTATGATAATCCCAAGTTTGTTGAAGACATGGTTCGCGACGTTGCAGCACAATTGAATGCGGATTCCCGCGTTACTGAGTATACGGTTGAGTCAGAAAATTTCGAATCGATCCACAACCACTCTGCTTATGCTTATATTGAAAAAATAAAATAACAGTAGTGTCAACCTAGAAAAATCTCCAGCACAAAAAAGGCCAGTTTTTTAACTGGCCTTTTTTGTAACTAACGAGCCCTGCAGGCATGACAACCCCACTTAACTCTTTCTACTTGTTCTACTTAACTTCATCCGCAATAACAAGTGTGACAACTTGACTATTCGCAACGGTTATCACGTTACTCATACCCTGCAAGTCACCCGACTGAGGCATTGCGTTGCCTGTTTTAGAAATTCTTGCGCCTACAACAACTTGTGGGAATGAAGAAATTTTCATCGACGGATTCATTGCCAACGAGTCATCCAGGGTGAAATCGAATGGAAGATCCTTCACCTGCTTACGCACAATCGCCAATGGCATTCGAGGCCCTGATGCAGCTCTGGCAAAAACGAACACGGTATCTTCCGGCGAGGCCTGTGCTGCAATTTCGGCAGACAAACTCACACTTCCCTGCACCCGCGCATCACCCATAGGCACATTGTCAAAAGCCGGTACAGGTGCCGGTGAAGCTGCACTTGCTACCATTGGCGGCAAACCTAACAATGAGCGAAGCTCACCAATATTCATCGCTATCTGGTTTGCATCATCAGAACCGGGCGTTAATACGGCATGCAATCTTTCCCAGTATTTTAATGCTTCCGGATAGTCTTTATTTTGATAGGCTGCGGTGCCAATTAACCACAGCGATTTAACATGAGTCGGATCAAGTGCCACGGCCTGTTTTAAAACATCAATCGCCTGAGCTGTTAGCTGACGATTAGCTGCCATTGCAATCGCATCGGCATAACTTGAAAGTACTTCTGAGCTTTGATTTCCACCCAGCGGCAAACTTTTTTCAAAGGCAACAACCGCTTCATCATAACGTTTCAAAAATTGATAACTTCTTGCCAGCATAAACCAGCCTTCGCCATCTTCAGGGTCATCCTTTAGTCGCTCTTCAAGCTGGATAAGCATATTCTCAATCGTTTCTTTCTGATTATGCTTTTGCTTGGCGATTTTCACTTCTTCAGGAATTGAGTCAGGGTCGATTGCTTCAACACCCCCACCCCATTTTCCATACAAGCTTAACGACACCGCAGGAATAACGATAATAATAAGCGCCGCCGTTATTTTATTACCTAAAGGTGAAGATTTGTCCCGACCGGCTTCATCTGCTTGATCGGCTGTTTCTGCTTTACCGACATCGTCGAGCAGATTCTTCTCGAGATCTATTTTTGCCTGCTCATACTGCCCCTGGCTAATAACTTCATTTCTTAAGTCATTTTCAAGTTCATTAAATTGATCTTGATAAACTGTAACAGTTAAATCTCTACGTGCTACAACATTAGAACTATCGTTAGCGGACTTGCGCTTTTTAAATAGTGGAGGCAACATCAATGCAAATGCAATTAATACAAATACGGCCGCTACGGCCCAAAAAACAAACATACTTAATTATCCCCGCCCTTTTTCAAAATTTCCTGTGCGCGTAAGCGATCTTTATCACTGATTGAATCGTTATCTTCGTCTGTCTGCTTGCGTCGTACTCTTACATACCTGACCAGAAGCAAACCACCTACGATCAAAAAGACAAACGGGCCAAGCCAAAGAAATATATTTTTACTGTCAACCGCCGGTTTAAATCGAATGAAATCACCGTAGCGATCAACCATGTATTCAACGATCTCTTCATCAGATTTACCTGCATAAATCTGCGTACGAATCTGCTTTTTTAAGTCGTCCGCCAGACCGGCTTTTGAACCCCAGATCGTCTGATTTTGACATTTCAAACAACGAAGTTCAGAAGCCAAATGTTTGAAACGTTCTTTTATTTCAGGATCTTGATTTAACTTAGCCTCACTCGCGAATACGCTGTTTGAAAACAAGGCTGCCGCAAACAAAAAACCAAATAACGTAACAAATTTTTTAATTTTCATCATGGTTATCCCTCAAGCGATTTCATTTTAGGCTGGATAATTTCACGCCAGTCTTTTCGGCTTACAGGACCAACATGTTTATAACGAATAATGCCGTCCTTATCGATTAAGAATGTTTCAGGTACACCATAAACACCAAAATCGATACCGACATCACCCGTCAAATCAGAAATACTGACTTTGTAGGGGTTACCTAACTCACGCAACCATTGCTGCCCATCAAAGACTTTATCTTTGTAGTTAAGTCCGTAAAGCGGGAAATCCCCTTTACGCGCCAACTGCATAAATAATGGATGCTCTGACCGACAGGCGGCGCACCAGGATGCCCAAACATTTAATAGCCAGACCTTGCCTTTCATGCTTTCTGAAGAAAATGACTGAGAAGAATCATGTAAATCAGGCAAAGTAAAAGCAGGTGCCGGCTTATCAAGTAATGCCGATGGTAACAATTTCGGGTCTAACTGCAGACCCTTGTAAAAAAAGCCCAACACAATCACAACAAGCAAAATAACAGCAAAGGGTAAAATTCTACGAGACATCAAGCTTTACCCTCTTGAGAACCAACAGAAACAACAGCCGTTGACGGCGTTGAAGCCGCAGAAGTCGACTCTGCCACATCAGTATCAACATCGAGTTCGCCGGGTTTTTTCTTTTTTCGAGAGGTTATGCGGTAACGCTTATCACTTACTGCTAAAAAACCACCAAGTCCCATTAGGAAGGTACCCGCCCATATCCAGTCAACAAACGGCTTTTCATATACACGCACACTCCAACCACCTTTTGTACCCAGAGGCTCGCCCAGCGAAACATAAAGGTCACGGAATAAACCCGTGTCGATGGCAGCTTCAGTCATAACCTGCTGCTGCACGTCATAAAAACGTTTTTCAGGATACATTGCACCGGTTTCAACACCATCAACAATAACTGTCAATTGGCCAATTTGAGCCTGATAATTTGGCCCCTCTGCAGTAGTGACGCCATCAAAACGAAAAGTGTATTGACCAACCGCTACCGTGTCACCGACATTCATGCTGACGTCTTTTTCTTCCTGGTAACCATTAACCATGGTCACGCCCACGATAAATACGGCCACACCCAGATGGGCCAGTTGCATGCCATAATAACTGCGTGACAATTTGCCCAAACCTTTTGCGCCGGATTTTTCTCTGAGCTTAATACGGGTACGAATACCAACAACCATGCCCGCGACAATCCAGGCGGCCATCAATATACCCAAACCAATTAATGGCGTCCATTTACCCATAATCAACGGCACTAATATCGCGGTAGCAACACTCACACCTGCAGCGTATTTTAATTTACTGGCGATATCAGGCACGCTGGCTTTTTTCCAACGAGCCAGAGGACCAACAGACATTAAAAAGATAAGCGGAGTCACAATCGGCACAAACACCATATCAAAATACGGAGGACCTACCGAAATCTTACCCATATTCAATGCGTCAAGGAATAAGGGGTAAAGTGTGCCAAGTAAAACAGCACCACAGGCAACCACAAGCAACACATTGTTCGACAGCAAAAATGTTTCGCGAGAAACAAGTTCAAACTTGCCACCCAGCCCAACCGTTGGCGCACGCCAGGCGTACAGCAACAAACTACCAACCACAACAACGCCAAGATAAATAAGGATAAACACACCCCGCTCCGGGTCATTTGCGAAAGAATGCACCGACGTTAAAACGCCCGAGCGAACCAGAAAAGTACCTAAAAGACTGAGCGAGAATGCAATTATCGCTAACAACACTGTCCAGTTTTTAAAACTGCCACGTTTTTCAGTAACCGCCAGTGAATGCACCAACGCAGTACCAACTAGCCAGGGCATAAAGGAAGCATTTTCAACCGGATCCCAGAACCACCAGCCACCCCATCCAAGTTCGTAATATGCCCACCAGCTACCCAGTGCGATACCAAAGGTTAAAAACACCCAGGCGACAGTTGTCCATGGACGTGACCAGCGCGCCCATGTTGCATCCATCTTGCCGCTTAACAGAGCCGCGATTGCAAAAGCAAAAGCAACTGAGAAACCCACATACCCCATGTATAACATTGGAGGGTGAATCGCCAGGCCGAAATCCTGTAATAATGGATTCAAGTCTTTACCATCAGACAGTGCGGGTAAAATCCTTTCAAAAGGATTAGATGTTTCAAGTACAAACCAGAAAAAACCAACTGCAAGAAAACCCATAACGCCGAGCACACGTGCAACCATATCAAGTGGCAGCTTACGACTAAAAACAGCAACCGCAGCACCCCAGCCTGCCAGCATCAGCATCCATAAAAGCAAAGAGCCCTCATGCCCGCCCCACACAGCGGAAATTTTATATAACAAGGGCAACTTGGAGTTGCTGTGATTCGTCGCATACAATACCGAGAAGTCGTTAGTAACAAATATAGTCACCAACGCAGCAAACGAAACGGAAACAAAGAAAAACTGTGCAATCGCCGCCGGACGTGCAATTGACATCATGGCGACATTGCCACGTTGCGCACCATAAATTGGGAAAAACATTTGTAGCGCTGCAATCACCAGCGCCATGATCAGTGCGAGATTACCTATTTCTGGTAACATTTTATATAGCCCCTCCGTTTGCTTGTACTGCCACTTTGGCTTTGTTTGCTTTCTCCGCTTTTTCTAACGCGTCAGCCACTTCTGGTGGCATGTATTCTTCATCATGCTTTGCCAGAACTTCTGTTGCGATAAACTCACCTGTCGCATTGAACCTGCCTTGAGTTACGATGCCCTGCCCCTCACGAAACAAATCAGGCAATATACCTTTGTATGTCACTTTAATTGACTCTGCCGTGTCAGTAACCTGAAAATGCACCGTTAAACCATCATCTTCACGACTAAGAGAGCCTTCTTTAACTAAGCCGCCCAATCTAAAACTGGTGTTTTGAGGTGCTTTATTCTCAACGACCTCGGTCGGACTGAAAAAAAACTGCATATTGCTGTTTAGGGCATTAAAAACAAACGTCGCGGCCAACCCTAAACCCGCTAATCCGCCAACAATAAATACCAGTCGCTTGTGTCTTTGCTTCATACTTTTGACTCTCTATTCAACCTTGCCAGTCGAGCAATACTTTTTACCAATGAACGTCTTTTTGTCATTAACAAAATAACTTCAACCAACATAAAACTTGCTACCACGCCATACGAACCCCATACATAGGGTGCATAATGGCCCATATCCAAAAATTCAGGTAGATTCATTTTTACCCTCCACTGTCTTTGTGAGCGTCTCGGAAACCCAGGCAGAATTTTTTTCTTTTTCTAATATTTCATTACGCACACGCATAAATGCAACGGCAAATGTATAGGCCCAAAAAGCGAATGCCATCACCATCATGGCAGTCAGCATACTGTCTGCCATTGTGGCCTTTTGCGTTAAGCCAACTGACGCGCCCTGATGGAGTGTATTCCACCATTTCACCGAAAAATAAATGATCGGCACATTTATGACGCCAACACAGGCTAAAAGTGCACTCGCTCTTGCGGCTCTTTGCGGATCATCTATTGCGGCTCGTAACGCAATGAAACCAAAATAAAGAAATAACAGTATTAATTCAGACGTTAACCGAGCGTCCCATACCCAGTATGTCCCCCAGGTAGGCTTACCCCATAAGGCACCAGTCCATAAAGCCAAAAAGGTAAACATAGCACCCGTGGGCGCCAGCGCACCGGCCATCATGTCCGATAAACGGGTTCGCCAGACCATGCCGATAATGGCAAACACACACATGACGATGTAAATCCACATCGACATCCACGCCGCAGGCACATGAATAAACATGATGCGATAGCTGTCACCCTGCTGGTAATCTGGTGGCGCAAGTACAAAACCGTAATAAAGACCGACAACGGTAAGAACCAGGGCAGTGATCATAAAAAAAGGAATCACTTTACCCGCGAATGGGTAAAATGCTTTAGGCGAAGAAACTTGTAACCAGAAGGCTTTTGTAAAAAAAATCATATACTTGCTTTAATTATTTAATCCAGTGATATTCTCAGGGCTGCGGCTGCACCTAACGGCGCGAGCACTAAAGAACCGATAAAAAAAGCCCCTAACAACGAAAAATGCCCTTCGACACCCAGTCCAGCTTGCGCTGATTCAACCGCGCCTGACCCAAAAATCAAAACAGGTATATACAACGGTAAAATGAGTAACGACAACAGCACACCTCCACCTCGCACACCAAGGGTAAGCCCGGCACCGACAGCGCCAATTAGACTTAATACGGGTGTCCCAACCAATAACGTCAACATCAGTATAATGATGCTGTCCACATCCATTCCTAACTGCATGCCCAGCACTGGTGAAATTAACACTAGCGGTAAACCCGTTAGAAACCAATGCGCTAATATTTTCCCAAACACCATTAGCGCCAGTGGTTGAGAAGAAATAATTAACTGCTCTAATGTGCCATCAATATAATCGTCAGCAAACAAGCGGTTAAGCGACAACATAGAGGCTAACAAAGCAGCGACCCATAAAACGCCCGGCGCTATTTCTCTTAAGGTATCAATCTCTGGACCGATTCCCAATGGAAACAGGCTGACAACAATAACAAAGAACAACATGGTCGTCAGCACTTCTGCTTTTCGACGCAAAGCCAGCGTCATTTCTCGCCAGATCAACCACCGGAAAGCTTCAATCATACGCCGCTTTCTCCTTCCCCTAGACCTCTTAACCCCAGTTGAAGCAACCGAACATCAATATTTGAAACTGAAAAATCCTGATGTGTCGTTAAAATAATCATTCCACTATTCGTTATATGGCCTTCAAGCACATTTTGTAACATGCCTACTGCTTTAACATCTAAAGCAGTAAAAGGTTCATCTAAAATCCAGAGTTTTGCCTTAGAAACCAACATACGGGACAAGGCAACGCGACGCTGCTGACCTTGTGATAACACTCTGGCAGGAAGATCTTCTCTACCCTTCAAGCCAATCTTGCCCAATGCTTCCCAGGCTACATCTTCTGAAACAGTGTTTCCACCAAGGGCGTTATTCACCCGAAGGTTTTCCAGCGCCGTTAAGTCGCCTTTAATTCCGGGAAGATGGCCTAGATATAATAATTCTCGCTGGAATTCGTCCCTCTGTTTTCTGATGTTTTCGCCGTGCCAACGGACTTCGCCTTCGGCCTGAAGCATTAATCCACTTAATATACGTAACAACGAAGTTTTACCGCTGCCGTTATGACCTTTCAAGTGCAAAAATTCACCAGGCTGAATACTAAAGTTCAAGCCGGCAAACAATGTGCGATCACCTCGGACACAGGTAAGATTGATGCTTTCCAGCATTACCGTAACCCCAAATGGATTGTGTTAATTGATAACATCACAGACTTCATTATTTTTCTTATTCTTACTAGTTAGTAGTTTGCGGCAAAAATGAATCGCGCATATTAGCATTAACATTAGCATCTAACCAGCCTGTCAGCCCCTTGTTCAACACATTCATTCGAATTCTCGGATCATGTGGATTATCTGCGCTTTTTCCATAAAAAAATGCTATAACCTCATGTGTTTTTTGATAATTGTGGGCTCGCAAAGTAAAAGCAAAGTAAAAATAGTGTCGCAATGCGCGAGTCACAAAAGACATTATTGTCAATTAACATCGTGAGCAACTTCAGTGTGCTTAGATTTTGCCACAATAGGTGCCCTTTAAACTCATACTGCACCAGTTTAACTTGCTTATTTTGTAACCATTCAACGCTGAGAGACCGTCAGCCCCGGGTAGCACAAAGAATCTGGAACGAAATGAACATACTCAACGAATTCATAAAAAAAGAATCCGCCAGTGGCATTCTGTTAATATTTGCAGCAATTTTAGCGCTTATATTAAGCAACTCACTCCTGTCGCCGCTATACCAGGCGTTTTTACACATTCCTATCGAAATACGCGTGGGCTCATTACACATCGATAAATCACTCTATCTCTGGGTAAATGACGGATTGATGGCTATTTTTTTTCTATTGATAGGCTTGGAAGTAAAAAGGGAAATACTGGAAGGGAATCTATCATCGGTGAGACGCATCGCCCTGCCGGGAATTGCCGCCGTTGGTGGCATGCTAGTGCCTGCGTTAATTTATCTGGCCTTTAACGCGGGCGACCCGACAGCAATTAACGGTTGGGCAATACCCACCGCGACTGATATTGCGTTTGCATTGGGCATTTTATCTTTACTGGGCAAACGAATACCTATTTCACTGAAGATATTTTTAATGGCACTAGCCATCATAGACGACTTAGGCGCAATCGTCATAATCGCTGTTTTTTACACAACCGAGTTATCAACACTTTCCATTGTTATTGCAATAATCGCATTAAGCTGCTTAATTGCGCTGAATATTTTTGGTGTGACCAAAAAAACAGCGTACTTTATTATTGGCACCATACTTTGGGCAAGCGTACTCAAATCCGGGGTGCATGCAACCCTTGCCGGTGTCGCGCTGGCCTTTACCATTCCGTTACATGGAAAAGACAACGAAGGCCGGGCAGTATCACCACTAAAAACAATCGAGCACAACCTGCATTTTTGGGTTGCCTTCCTTATTCTACCGTTATTTGCTTTTGTAAATTCCGGGGTAAACTTGACTGATATATCACTAAACCAAATGTCAGCACCCGTGCCACTTGGCATTCTGCTCGGCTTATTTATCGGCAAACAACTTGGTGTATTCGGTTTTAGCTGGATCGCAATAAAACTCAAACTGGCAACATTACCCAAAGGCAGTAACTGGAAGCAGCTTTACGGTGTATCCGTGTTAACAGGCATCGGCTTTACAATGAGTTTATTTATTACTTCCCTCGCATTTGAAGACAACGCAATGTTTCAATATACCGATAAATTGGCAGTACTTGTAGGCTCATTCATATCGGGCATTGTTGGTTATTTAATCCTAAAAACGCGAACTAAAAAAATAGAAACTAATTAAAATACATAAGCTCCACCTGCCAGCGCTACTTACAACGGGTCAGCTCATTAGCGTCAGTGTGCTCAAATGTTTTTCCGTATATTTCTAACATTGTTGTTTGAAAATAAGACAGCTGATTACCTTTTACGGTAATGCTGCGATCAAATTTAGTTGTTCTTGCATTTTGCTGCATAAAAGGTGACTGTAAAATCCCCCAGTCTTTGCTGTCAACGGATGCACTGACCTTTAATGTCGCCGCGCCAGCCGCAGCCTGCCCACCGGCCAGCAAACAAACACCACGGGGAATAGTTAATGATTGCATCACCACATCGGTCTCCGGATCCCACATCCAGTAACCCGTTTCATTGTGAAAAACCTGATTATCTGACTTACGTCGAACAATTTGATGATAACGTAACACTGACAATGTTTGTGAACCAGCATTGGTGACATCACCTATGGCTTCAAATAAAATTGTTTCAGAGTAAGGATTTTTTTCCGTACCATCTGGCTCAGGCGCAATATCAAGCCCTTTATCACCTTCCCAGTTACCGACCAACGCAGCCAAAGGGCCATACTCAACACCATCAATCACACTTGTTTTTGTCATTTTTATCTTCACTCCAGATTTGAATCATTAGTTAATCCTAGAAAGATCAGTTGGACGCGAGAATAGAGTGCAAGTAATTGATTTGATTGGCGTAATGAAAAAGTTTGCGCTCACCTGGTTGGTGAATCAAACCTTTATCATATAGCCAAGCGAATCAAGTCGTTGTGCTCTAGCTCGTGGATCAACTGATTTTTCCAGGTTAATACGTAAACACAGCAATATGCACACGGTCTAAGCAATTTCCTGCATAAGCTATTCCACGTAGGCTATTCCACATAAGTTACGCCGTGTCTGATGCCGCCTTGCCGAGTAAAAGCTTTTCATGAGTCAGAAATTGATAAGGGAATAAATACAGGTTCTTGGGGGCAGGACCTTTGAGCACGCGGCCGCTGTTGTCATAGCGACTACCATGACAGGGACAAAACCAGCCCCAGGTTTTTCGTGTGGGAACACAACCCAGATGAGTACACAATCCAATCACAACTAACCACTCAGGATTAAGCACCCGCTCTTCGTCAACCTGAGGATCAATTTTACTGCCCGTTGAGTTCCGCATCGCCTCAATTTGCTCATCCGTGCGTCGTAAGATAAAAATAGGCTTACCCTGCCACTCAACCGTTTTTACTTCTCCAACACGTATCCGGCTAAGATCCGCCTCCGCCGTACTTTTACTCAACACGTCCGTCGAAGGATTCATACTACTGACAAAAGGCCAGGTTGCAGCTAAAACACCCGCGCCTGCGACGATGCTTGTTGCCGTCGTTAATATATCACGGCGCCCACTATTGTCTGGCGAATCACCTGGTACATCTTCCGGCAGGTTTTCTGACGTGTCGTAAACTTCTTCTTTAGTGCTCATTTTATCCCCTATTTACAGATAATTCCCGTCACAAACGGCAAAGAATAAACAATGTTTAAGCGCCGTAAAAAAAAAGATATAATTTATCTTTCCAACTAAACTGGCAAACCTATGTACATAAGTATAGAGAATATCGACCGCTTTTGTGAAGAAAATGACATTATTAACGAATTATTATCACTTGATAATAAACACATTATTGAACTCGGCTGCGGCAAAGCTGAACTCACGCGAGACATCGCAACAAGCGGCACCAGACGCCGGGTTACGGCGTTTGAAATTGACGCTATTCAGCACGCTGAGAATGACAAAGTAAGCAATTTACCCAATGTTTCATTCAAACATGGTGCCGCAGAAAACATAGCGATGGAAGATAACGTGGCCGATGTCGCGTTTATGTTTAAATCACTTCACCATGTTGCCGTAACGTCAATGGATGAGGCATTTTCCGAGCTTCATCGTGTGCTAAAAAAAGACGGCTATCTCTATATTTCCGAGCCGATTTTTTCCGGTGATTTCAATGATATTTTGCGTTTGTTCCACAATGAAGAAGTCGTAAGAGCGGCGGCATTTAACGCCGAAAAAAAAGCCATTAACGCCGGCTTATTCAAATTGGTTAAGCAGGTATTTTTTAATGTATCGATGCACTTTGATGACTTTGCGGCATTTGAAAACCTCGTTTTAGGTGTCACCCACACTAACTTTGTTTTGTCACCGGAAGTATTTCGTGAAGTGAAAACTAAATTTGAAAAACACATCGATGATGATGGTGTGAATTTTAGTATGCCGGTACGTGTTGATCTGTTGCAAAACACAAAATAAAAAAAACGTATAATACCCATCATAAATAGCGGCTTAATCACACTTACTCTCAATCACACTTACTCTCAATCACACTTACTATAGTGCTCACAGAACACCTATCATTTATATAACAAAAAAGGGCAAAAATTAATGGAAAGAATCAGAGCAAAATCCGCTCAGGCAACACAGGCGTACACACTGGTTACCGATTTACAACAACGATTTGTGAATAAACTTAACGCAATCAGCGAAAAATACGGCCAAAACAAAACCTATGAACCCACAGAATGGTTTCGTGATAAAGGTAAGTTTGGCGGTGGCGTTCGTTTCATGGCAACGGACGAAACTCTGTTTAATCGTGCTTCGGTCAACGTATCACAAGTACAATATGACGGTGATGATACAAAAAAACTGGGTTCTGCTTCTGCAATTTCCACCATTATTCACCCGAAAAACCCACTGGCACCTTCCATTCATATTCATATCAGCTGGACAGAAATCAAAAGCGGCAGCGGTTACTGGCGGGTAATGGCTGACCTGAACCCTTCAATAGAAAACACAAACGACACCGCACTTTTTGCAAAAAAACTGGAAGAAGCAACACCCGCTCAATATGCCGAAGCATCCGCGCAAGGTGATCAATATTTTAATATCCCGGCATTAGGGCGCCGTCGAGGAGTAACACATTATTACCTTGAAAATTACTTTAGCGGTGATTATGAAGCCGACTATTTAATGGCAAAAACACTGGGCGAAGCGGCGATTGATACCTATTGCGGTATATTAAACAATGCGCTGGAAACCCGAACATCACCGACCGCAGCAGATTTCAGAAAACAGCTCGATTACCATACATTATACCTGTTTCAGGTATTAACCCTGGATAGAGGTACAACGTCAGGCTTGTTGATTCACAACCAGAATGATATTGGCATCATGGGCTCCCTGCCGTCACACATCAATCGCCCGTTGCTTGCTTCATGGAAAGAGAAAATGGCCGCCCCGCAGGATCTATTAGTCGAAAGGCTCGTCAATAGCTTGCCAGACAAAGACGTTTGTCCGGTGGAAGACGATTCAAAACAGGCACTAGCGAATGCGGTGAGAAAGCACTACCAGACACACCCTGAGGCAATTAACATGCAGGCCAGTGGTAATACGGTGCCGCCAACGGTTAACAATCATAAATAGCAGCCTGCGTTAAGCTGTATTTAAACTTTGCTCTCACATATTCCATACTTTATATATAAAAATACGTTTATATAATTTGTCTTTATATTTGGCTATCAATAATATTAGCCCTAATATAAATTTATTATATGGGCGATATTTGATATGGATTGGCTTTATACGGTTTCTGGTTTAGCCGTCGGTTTACTGGTTGGTATGACAGGCGTCGGTGGTGGCGCTTTGATGACCCCGCTGCTGGTGCTGGGCTTTAATGTACCACCCATTGTCGCCGTCGGTACTGATTTGTTGTTTGCTGCCGCCACAAAAACCGTTGCCACCGCAACACATGGCTGGCAAGGCACCGTGCAATGGCGAGTTGTTGGTTTACTCGCCGCTGGCAGCCTGCCGGCCACACTTGTCACATTAAACTACCTCGCCGAACTACAAACCCAGGCCGAGGCACTGGATGACGTTATTCGTCTCACGCTGGGTATCGCGTTATTCCTAACAGCGGTATTATTGTTGGTTCGTGATCGTATCAGCAAATTTATTACACTGCACCCATCCAGACAAAACGCAAACTTAGTCGCCCTGTTAACGATTTTATCCGGTGCTGCGCTGGGTGTATTAGTGACGGTATCGTCGATTGGTGCAGGTGCGATTGGTATCGTGATTCTTTCATTGTTATACCCGAAACTCGCAACCGCAAAAATTGTCGGAACGGATATCGCCCATGCAGTACCGTTAACCTTAATTGCCGGTATCGGGCATTTTCACCTTGGCAGCGTTGATACTCATTTACTCTTCTGGTTACTGCTTGGCTCAATACCCGGTGTGTATATTGGTAGCCGATTAAGCCAGCGTATGCCGGAAAAAACCATAAGAATGGTGTTAGCGAGTATATTGTTTGGTGTTAGCTTTACGCTAGTCACTTAACCCTAGTCACTTAACCCTAGTCACTTAACCCTAGTCACTTAACCCTGGTGTAGTGTTTACTTATCACTGCTTGCCAGCTAATGATTTACCCTCAGCAACTAAACGACGCAAATCAACAATTTCAGCATTACTCAAGTCTTGCTGTTTCCCCGGACGAACGGTACGCGGAATGGTGATATTGCCATAACGAATGCGCATCAAACGGCTCACTGTAATACCCTGTGATTCCCACAATCGTCGCACTTCACGATTACGGCCTTCTTTCAGTACTACGTGATACCAGTGGTTTGCACCCTGTCCGCCCTGGTCATGTATGGCCTCGAATTTGGCAACACCGTCTTCCAGGTCAACACCTTTTTGCATATTCGCCAGTGCTTCATCGCTTACCTCACCTAAAACACGCACAGCGTATTCACGCTCGATTTGGGTTGAAGGATGCATAAGCCGGTTGGCCAGCTCACCATCAGTAGTGAATAATAATAAACCGGAGGTATTAATATCCAGGCGACCAACGGCTATCCAGCGAGCTGAGCCCAGTTTCGGTAAATTATCAAAAACAGTAGCCCGGCCTTCTGGGTCAGCGCGAGTTGTCACTTCACCAACTGGCTTATGATAAATAATCACTCGGGAATGTTTTGCTTTTAACTTTGATTCCGGCACCAGTTTATTTTTAACTTTTAATAAATCACCTGGATTGTAACGATCACCCAGCGAGGCTCTTTTGCCGTTAAGTTTTACTTCGCCTCTTTCTATCCAGCGTTCGATTTCACGTCTGGAGCCGTATCCGGCCTGGGCCAATATTTTTTGTAAACGTTCACCGGTAATTTCGGTATCTTTAGCGTTTTCGGCTACTTTATCTTTTTTGTGTCTCATTGTGTGTCTGATTCCACTGATTTGCGCTGGGCATCTAATGTTGATTGCTGGCGTTCAGCATCGTCGTTTTCATCTTGTTTTTCGAAATTAGAAATTAAGTCACCGAATGATTTAGGGGCTTGAGCCTCTTGAGTCTCGGCGCCTCCATCATCAGCGGCTTCATCAATAGTTTCATCAACTTTAACTTCAGGCTGCACTTCATTTTCATCCGGTTCAGCCTCTTTCTGCATATCACGAATAGCTGAAATTAGCGCTGCATTTTGCTCAGGATCTAACTCTGTGGCAATTGAATCCAGGTCTTTTATTTCCGATAACGGCGGTAACTCTTCAAGACTGCTTAAATTAAAATAATCTAAAAACTCTTTTGTTGAGGCGTACAATGCAGGACGACCAGGCACATCACGATGGCCAATGACTTTTATCCAGTCGCGATCCATCATGGTTCGAATAATATGACTACTGACACTCACGCCACGTATATCTTCAATTTCACCACGGGTAATAGGCTGACGATAAACAATCAGGGCCAAGGTTTCCAACATGGCTCGGGTATACTTGGCCGGTTTTTCATCCCAGAGTCGGGCAACCCAACTGGCATTTTCCTGCCTTACCTGAAAACGATACCCGCTTTTGACTTTTTTCAACTCGATACCATGGTTTTCAAAATCTGCAATCAATGAGTCAATACATCCAACAACATGCTCTTTTTCCGGTTGCTCGCCTTCCGGAAACAATTTGAGCAATTGCTCTACCGATAACGCCTTGTCGCTGACAAACAAAAAACCTTCAATGATATTTTTTAGTTTATCTGCATTCATGAGGACGCTTTAATGTGGATCGGACCAAACTGTTCCGTTTGAACGATTTCAATAATAGATTCTTTAATTAATTCGAGCACAGCCAGAAAGGTCACAACAATTCCGCGCCGCCCTTCTTCCGGCTTAAATAAATAAATAAAGTTGGTAAAACTGTCACTGGAAATCTGGCTGATAATACTGCTCATGCGGTCACGCACAGACAAAGCCTCGCGCTGGATGTGGTGATGGTTAAACAACTCAGAACGATCCAGCACGTCCTTTAACGCATGTAACAATTGAGAAAGTTCAACCGCTGGCGGTGCCACTTCGGTTTTATAATCACATAACACCGGCTCGGCAACATAAAAATCCCGGCCGTTACGCGGCAAATCATCCAGATCCTGTGCCGCATTTTTAAAGCGCTCATATTCCTGCAGGCGTCTAATTAGCTCTGCCCGTGGATCTTCTTCATCCTCGTCCGTCGCAACTTTAGGTAACATCATGCGGGATTTAATTTCCGCCAGCATCGCGGCCATTACCAGATATTCACCAGCAAGTTCCAGCTGCACGTCTTTCATTAAATCAACATAAGCCATGTACTGACGCGTAATTTCAGCAACGGGGATATCCAGAATATCGAGATTTTGCTTTTTAATTAAATAAAGCAATAAATCCAGCGGCCCTTCAAACGTTTCGAGAAACACTTCCAGTGCGTCAGGCGGAATATAAAGATCCTTCGGCGGTTCATTTAATGCCGCGCCATTGATAATGGCGATAGCATCATCACAAATATTTAGTTCTTCTGTTATTTCTGACATAAAAAACCCTGAACTTAAGCCTGGAAATGCTTAGCGACAAACGATTAACGGTAAGATAAACCCATCGCTTGTCTTACTTCTTCGATTGTGTCTCTGGCCTCATCCCTGGCTTTTTCATTCCCATCAGCGAGTATACTTTTTACCGCCTTGGGGTCTTCCATAAACTGAATAGCGCGTTCACGAATCGGGCGCTGCTCTTCAATAACAGCATCAATGATTTTTTGTTTGCAATCAATACAACCAATACCAGCAGATTGACAATTTTCTGTTACCCAGCCCTGTAGTGACTTATCTGAATACAACAAATGAAATTGCCACACCGGACAGTTCAACGGGTCGCCAGGGTCAGTTCTACGCACACGCGCAGGGTCTGTTGGCATTGTCTTCAATTTTTTAACAACAGAGTCAGGCTCTTCTCTCAGGCCAATGGTATTGTGATAAGACTTGGACATCTTCTGGCCATCAAGTCCGGGAATTTTCGAATTTTTGGTCAACAGCGCATTGGGTTCCGGTAAAATAATTTTGCCGCCACCTTCAATAAAACCAAATAAACGCTCTTTATCACCAATCGACAAATTATGTTGCGATTCTAACAACGCACGGCCGGTTTCCAGCGCTTCGGTATCACCACGTTCCTGATAACGTTTTAACAGGGTATTAAAAAGTTTGCTGTTTTTACGCCCCATTTTTTTGATGGCATCCAGAGCTTTTTCTTCGTAACCAATTTCACGGCCATACAAATGATTAAAACGCCTGGCAACTTCACGGGTTAACTCAACATGGGCAATCTGATCTTCACCCACTGGCACAAGGCCCGCCTTGTACATCAAAATATCAGCACTTTGCAATAGCGGATAACCCAGAAATCCGTAAGTTGCAAGATCCATCTCTTTTAATTTTTCCTGCTGATCTTTATAGGACGGAACCCGTTCTAACCAGCCCAAGGGAGTAATCATGGAAAGCAATAAATGCAATTCAGCATGCTCTGGCACTTTGGACTGCACGAATATCGCGGCAGACCCCGGATTAACACCGGAGGCAAGCCAGTCAATCACCATTTCATAAACACTTTCTTGGATAGTCGAAGGGGCTTCATAATGTGTTGTCAGTGCATGCCAGTCAGCGACGAAGAAAAAACACTCATATTCGTGTTGAAGTTCTACCCAGTTTTTGAGTACGCCGTGATAATGCCCTAAATGAAGTTTACCTGTGGGCCGCATGCCCGACAGTACACGCTTATGATGCGCTGATATCGATCCCAAACTACTGCTCTCCTAAGTGCCTGCAATTTGGTACATGATACCACGCAACATATTAACCGGGGGAGACAATAGCCAACTTAAAATGCCAAAATAAAGTAACGCCAGCACAATAATTAACCCGTAATTCTCTAAAAGCCCGTATTTCTGAGCGATAGCGGCGGGAAGCAAAGCGCCTATGACGCGCCCGCCATCAAGCGGCAAAATAGGTAACAAATTCAACACCATTAACACTATGTTGATGGTAATACCAGCGCCACCCATTAACACCAGCGGATATGCCCACGATTGTGAGTTTTCGGCGACGTTAAGGCCAATAGCCAGCACAATCGTCCACAACATCGCCATAAGAAGATTAGCTGCAGGCCCGGCAAGTGCAACCAGCGCGATATCGCGGCGAGGATTACGCAAGTTGTCCCAGTTAACCGGCACGGGTTTGGCCCAACCAAAAACAAAACCACCAACCAGCACTAAAAAGGCGGGAACAAGAATTGTACCGATGAGATCAATGTGCTTTAGGGGATTAAGCGTCAAACGCCCCATCATTTTTGCGGTGCTGTCGCCCAGCTTCATGGCGACCCAGCCATGCGCAACTTCGTGTACCGTAATCGCAAACAATACGGGTAAAACCCAGACAGCAAATCGTTGAATCGTGGTTAAATCATCCATTTGTTGCGCTACTCATATGTTTTTTTGTTGGTTTTGTTGTAACTGACCAGCATGTTTAGCATGAATCCGCGTCTGGCACTGTGTAGCCAGCTTAAACCTAGAAAGATCGCTGGACGCGAGAATAGAGTGCAAGTAATTGGTTTGATTGGCGTAATGAAAAAGTTTGCGTTCACCTGGTTGGTGAATCAAACCTTTATCATATAGCCATGCGAATCAAGTAGTTGTGCTCTAGCTCGTGGATCAACTGATTTTTCTAGGTTAAAACTTTGTAACACCTATTCCTCAAAAACAGACACATCGCCTAATCCGGTTCTGACGACTTTAGGCACCCCTTCTAGCATGTCCACAACGGTGGTTGGCTCAAGCCCGCAATAACCACCATCGATAATCATGTTCACCTGATTGCCAAGGATGTCTCTCATTTCATACGGATCCGTCAATGGGTACTCGTCACCGGGCAGCATCAATGTGGTACTGATAATCGGTTCGCCCAGCGCAGCAACTAACTCCCAGGCAATTTTATTATCCGGTATTCGCAAACCAATGGTTTTACGTTTAGGTGTTAACAAACGACGCGGCACTTCCTTAGTTGCTTCTAATATAAAAGTATACGGGCCGGGGGTGATGTTTTTTATTAATCGAAATGACGGGTTGTCCAGTTTCGCATATAAACCGATTTCCGCTAAGTCACTGCACATCAATGTAAAATCATGGTTTTCATTTAGCTGCCGGATACGACGGATTTTTTCTGATGCTGTTTTATCACCAATGTGACAGCCAATGGCATAACAGGAGTCAGTCGGATAAACCAGAATACCGCCTTTACGTAACATGGATGCTGCCTGGTTTAACAAACGTTGCTGTGGGTTTTCGGGATGTATTTGAATAAATAAGGTCATTAATATGTTCCAGTCATGTAACTTCCCAGTCGTGCCATATAGGTTTTGTCTGTTCGGGTAAATCTAAATTTCGGCCCAGTTCGACATAAGGGTTTCCAGGTGCATGAAAATCAGAGCCGACAGAAGCGAGTAAATCAAATCGCCTTGCAATTGATGCCATCGACGCCCGCTCCTCTGCTGAATAACGGTTGCCGACAACTTCTAAACCGACACCGCCGGCGTCTTTAAAATCCAGCACCAGTTTTTCAAGCTTGCGTTGACTCAATCCGTATCTCACCGGATGCGCTATCACCGCCTGACCACCGGCTTGCACTATCCATTCAACCCCATCTTTCAACGGCACCCAATGGCCCGATACATACGCTTTACCCTTGTGCCCCAGCCATTTTTTAAATGCCTGCTGCATGTCTTTAACAAGCCCGTGTTTTAACAAATAACGCGCAAAATGGGTACGTGTCAGGGCTTCAAAACCATATTCTTCTACGATTTCCTGCCAGACGTTACTGATACCGGCTTTTTCCATTTTCAGCGCAATTTTTTTTGCACGTCGAACACGTTCCTCACGAATTTCAGCAAGGCCATTTTGCAGCGCCTGGTTATTTTTATCAATATTCAAACCGACAACATGAACAGTTTGATTGTTATCCCAACTCACCGACACTTCAACCCCATGAACAAGATTGAGATTTAATTCATCAGCTTTAACTTGTGCTTCGTCTAGCCCGCCGGTTTCATCATGATCAGTTAAAGCGAGAAAATCCACATTTGCATCAAACGCCCGCATTACAAGCTCTGTCGGTGACAGGGTGCCATCAGAATGAAACGTATGACTATGCAGATCATAAACCGTTTTTTTTGTATTCTCTGGCATAGTACTATTGCTCCAGCACAACGTAGGCAACCGCATACTTTTTTTCATCTGCGATACTAATATGCATACTCGTGATACCTTTATCGCCCGCGATTTGTTCCGCGACACCGGACAATTCCAGCACAGGTTTACCAATCACGTCATGGCTAACCGAAATGTGTGTCATTGATATGCCGTTTCTAAAACCGGTACCTAATGCTTTGACCATTGCTTCTTTTGCCGCAAAACGCTTTGCCAAAAAAGCACCCTGGCAGTTACTCTGCTCAAACTCACCGAACTCAGCACCTGACAAAATGCGCTGCGCAAAACGCAAGCCGTGTCTTGTTAAACCATCTTCCATTCGTGAAACCTGAACGATGTCCGTGCCAATACCAAATATCATTACTGACTCATCAACGCGAGTTGGCGTGCATCTTCCATTAAGATTTTCATTTCCCGCACGGCTTCGCTTAATCCGCTAAAAGCCGCTCTGGCAATAATGGCGTGGCCAATGTTTAGTTCTCTAACCGGCAGCAAGGCGGCAATCGGTGCCACGTTGTGATAATGCAAACCATGACCGGCGTTAACTTGCAGACCATTAGCAACACCGGCTTCTACCGCAACAACTATCTTTTTCAGTTGGTCTTCTGCCTGAGCCAAATTTTTAGCATCGGCATAATGCCCGGTATGAATTTCAATAACGGGTGCGCCCACTTCGGCAGCGGCTTCAATTTGTTTAACGTCGGCATCAATAAACAAACTCACGATCACACCAGCGTCCCCCAAACGCTGACACGCCTCTTTCATTTTTGACTTTTGGCCAAGCACATCCAACCCGCCTTCGGTGGTGAGTTCTTCGCGTTTTTCCGGCACCAGACAACAATCCTGAGGTTTGATATTTTCGGCAAACGCCAGCATTTCGTCGGTGACGGCCATCTCCAAATTCATTTTCGTGAGTAACATATCGCGAAGCACGAGCACGTCTCTGTCTTGAATGTGGCGACGGTCTTCGCGTAAGTGAAGGGTGATGCCAGCGGCACCGGCTTCTTCTGCCATCAACGCGGCGTGAACCGGATCGGGGTATTGAGTTCCCCTGGCTTGCCTGAGGGTTGCGATGTGGTCAATATTGACACCAAGTAAAACCTGGCTGGAAGGATATAACATGCGATTTCTGCCTAATTCTTATACGAGACTAATTAATGTGGCCAAGAATAATAGCATAAATCCAGAGTCAATCAGGCGTCAATGTTCACCCAATCCACCCACCACAGGTGAAACGCAACAAGGCATTAAATCCCCGTCGCATAATCCAGTTCTGCTTTCGCGATATGAAACTTTAACATACCCTCATAATAGTCACGTTTCGCTGAAAGCGAAGCGACAATGCCTTCTAATACATCCTTCACTTCACCCGTGCCGGAGGCGTAAGCCGCGCCGGAAAAAACCACCCATTTATTTGCCGCCTTACGCGCGCTTTTTGAGAGTTTAACCTGCTGATGAAAACGCACTACTTCACTACGTGATTTTTTAATCTGCAAAGGGATGCCGGTTGTTGCCAGTTTTTTAAGGGCGTTTACTTCACGTTGGGTTGCTTCTATCGAAGCCAGTTTAGCCTTATTTAGTTTCCAGTTGAGATCAAGCTTAAAACCCACAGCCACACCCCCGTACAAACTGTTGTATGGGTCATATTGATACGGGTTCGGGGTATCTTGCCTTGTCGGAGCCCAGTTAGACTCAAACGTACCGGCGACAAAAATAATCGGCTTACTCGCCTTACGCTGAGACTCCCGTAGCGAAGCAATGGCCTTTAGTCCGTGACGAATCTGGGCCCACTCCGGCCGGTTCTCAATCGCACTTTCAATTAACGCAGGTTCATCATCAAGTTTTAGCTTTCGCGAAGGTTTTGGCATTGAACTTCGATCTAATTTCAGCGCCGTAACATTTTCCAGACCCATGGTGTGCTTTAACGCAGAAAGCGATAATTCAATACCCTCTTCCGCAACAAGGATATATTTTTTGATCTCGGCATCGGCGTATTTCAACTTCATCAGATCAACCTTGGTGACTTTACCGCTCGCCTGGTCATAAAACTCCTGCGCTTTTGCATAGACTTCCTCGCCCATTGTTTCGGCCTGTTTCAGGTGCGGTAACATGGTGGAGGCATACAGATAGGTGTAATAAAATTTAGTGACTTCAAGCTTGACGTGATTTTGTGCTTCTCTCAGTTTTGCTTTTTCGACATTCAGGCGTTCTTTAGCAGCCCTTTCGCCGGCCTCTAATTGACCGAAGGTATATATCGGCATCGCTAGCATAGCTTCCAGATGAGTATATGGCCCCCACGCACCGGGTGAAAAATCATATTTAACCGGGGCGTTTGCATCACCTGTCACCGTGAACATCGGCGCAATATAACCCATGATAGAAAGCTTCGGGTAATAGTTTGATTGTACTTCGAGTAAGCGTGCGCGAAACTCATCGACTTTAGCATCTGCCTCATCAACAGATGCGCTTTGATTAATCGCAATATCAATACATTGCTTAAGCGTCAATGGCTGCTCATTATTAACAGCAGCCCTGGTTTCAGCAACGGCGTTGGCAAGCCCGCTGACGAAAACCCCAGCCAGCAAAATAATTAATTTCATTTTTTTGCATTCTCTTCATCGATTTCAACGATCTTCTTTTCAATTCTATTAATTAAACCGTCAACGCCTTCTTTTGAAATTAAGCGGCCAAACTGGTTTTGATAATCTTTCACTAAAGAATCTTCGTCTAACAATAAATCAGCCAGACGCCAGTTTCCGTTGGTTTTTTTCCATTGATAGCCAATTTCTAGTTCAAAATCTTCCTTTTCAATGACAGTTTCTGACAAAACCGATGCCATATCACCGCTAATAACGGCTGGCTCGTACGTAGCGTTTGCATCATTATAAAAAGTAGATGATTGTGGATAAGCTACTTTTCGAATAAGCGACTTAAAAAGGCCCATAAACTGACGGGCCTGCTTATCCGTAAATTTACTACGATGTGGCGCAATGCTTTGACTGGTTAAAAAGTCATAGTCAATGTATGCGTCAACCTGACGATAAGAAACCTCATCGTTGGCTTTAACCTGTTTTAAGGCCTCGATCATGGCCAACGTCTGTTCTTTCGGGCCCTGAGCAGCCATTATCGAAGTGGAAATAAAGAAACATAAAATAAATAATTTAATTCGCATTTTAACTGCCTGTTTGTTGTAATTGATTACATGAAATTTTAGCTTGTATCATCGAAGGCAATACAAAAACTGAAATTAATAAATTAATACTTAAACCAATAATACCAATATATGCCAATGAATTTAATCCCGGATGGTTAGTCAGCAACAATGCCGAAAAACCCAGCCCGGAGGTAACAATTGAACCGAATATCGCCAGGCCGGTTTCATGAATAATGTCCTGTAACGGATTACCATCGATCGCCCGGTTAACCATATGCACACCACTATCAACACCGATACCGAGTAAAACAGGAATCATAATAATATTGATATAGTTCAGCTCCATGCCTAAAAATGCCATCACACCTAACGTGAGAACAATCGTAAAAACAGCAGGCACCAGCGCAATTAAAGTATAGTCGAGGCGTTTTAAAAAGAACCACAATATGACTAAAACCAGAAACACACAAAGTGACAACACTCTAGGTGCCTCTTTAAACGTCAGTGTGAGAATATCCGCCAGAATCATGGATTCACCAGCGATAACAACACGATCACCGGATTGCTGCGTTACCTCCCGTAACTCATGCGCCAGTGACATCACTTTGCTGCCGTCACTCAGACGAATAGCGGGAAACAACATGATTGCCCCCTCATTTTCTGCGCCTTCGGTTTGCTTGCCAAAAAACTGCTGGATTTCAATCGGTAAATCGGCGTAAGCAAAGGGTTTCGCCTTGAGGACTTTTTTAAATTCTTCCAGTTGGACGGGTTCATTCCCTTCTAACCAGCTGTCTTTTACTTTATTAACCCGCTTGAGGATCTTTTCGAGCACTTTTTGTTTGGCTTCCTGATTTAACGGAATCATATCAGTGGTAGCCAGTAAAAAATCAATACCCGATTTATCACCAAGTCTTTGCTGATTCGCCCTAAGTTGCTCCGCAACATAAAACTCTTCATCGAGGTTGTTCGTTAACGCAAGCATCGGTGTTTGAGAATAACCCAGCAAATCATTCACCTCTTTGTCTAAAACAAAAGACGGTAGATCAATATTACCGAGGGATTCAAAATCATAATTAAAAGTCAGGTCTTTTGTTTTATATCCGACCACCAGAAATATAATTGTGGATAGAATAATAACGGGGCGAAAATACCGTATGTGCAGACGACCAAGGCCCGTAAATGTGGGACGTGCTTTTGTTTCACTGTAAAAGCGGGGACTAAAATTATTAATAAGACCTAACAAAGCTGGCATTAACACCAGATAAGATGCCATGATCAAAATCATACCGGCAGATGCGATAATACCAAATTCGTAAAATGCACGAAATTCAGAGACACTTAAACCCAGAAAAATGATAAATGTTGTCAATGCGGCAGCCGCAACCGAACGACCAGTACGAACAAAGGTTTGAAAAATCACTTCACCCTGCTCGCTGCCGCCATGCGCTTCGTCCCGATAACGACTGAGTAAATGTATACCGTGGTCGATACCTAGACCGAGCAAAATAACGCCAATAAATGCGGTGAGTATATTTAACTGACCAAAAAATACGGATGCAAAAGCAAACGTACTGATAATGCCGACAATGAGTGGCACCGCGATTAACACAATCGCTTCGAGGCGCCGGAAGTGTAGTAGCAGATAACCCAGCACCAGTCCTAACGACACCATCGTTGCGATACCGATGTCCTGTTTCATTTCGGCCTGGGCATCACTTTTCTTTTTGAAGTACCCGGTTATTTCCATGTTGAGTGTCGGGTCGAAAGCAGCGAGGTCAATCGTATTGATCGCAGCCTGCACATTATCTAATACTTTTTGAGACAAACTGAAGTCTGACGAGGTGATTTCTGGCTTTACAAAAACAGCCAGAAAGGTTTTGTCGTTATTAAAATAATAAGCTTCATCGGAATGTTGTGCTGACATCCAGCTGGAGCTGTTTTCTGATTTGTATTTTTGTTCTATGTCGTCAAATTCGAGCGGAGGCGCTTCACCACCTTCCAAATCAACATACATTGGATTGCGTTTTCTTTTTTCCCACTTCCAGCGTTTTTTGATGCGCTTTTCGATAACCTTTAAGTCTTCAACATCAAGGTAATACAACGCGCGTTCATTGAAAAATTCAACCGGCCGACGGTAATCAATAAAACTGATGTGGTCTAGCGACTGAGTCTTTTTTGCGATTTCATCGGCAAGCAACCGCATTGCCTGCGGGTTTTCACCACGCACGGTGACGACTACATAACCAATGCCGCCAAAACGATCTTTAACGGTTTCAAAATCCTGAACACTGACAAAACTGTCCGGTAACAAGGCGTTAAGGTCAGCATCAAGCGTGAGTTTCTTAGCGCTATATAGGCCTGCAACGGTAATGATTATCAGCAGAGTTAAAACAATAACCGGGTGTTTATACGCAAACAGAGGGACAAGGGAAACACCATGTCCCTTATGATTGTTGGTCAACACCGATAACCTCCAAAATACCTAAAATCTCAAACATATCAAAAATAAAACCCGACGCTCCCATCAATTTCGAAAACGTATGACATCTCGAAATAAATAAAAGCACCGAGTTTATATCAATAGGAAAAAAACCTAGCGCGCGTAATAAACGCCACCACTGTGTTTTTTGCCATCCGCTGTCTTAAACAAAATCATGATTTTGTGTTTGCCGTCATGACCAAGATCATACCCTGCCATGTACCAATCACCCATTTTCATCAGCATTTTTGACTCTGATTTTTTATTCGGGTGAACCACTTTTGAGTTCACAGCGATGTTGCTCAATGCTTTGCCGTTTTCTTCTACCTTGATCATCAGGTTGTGACTTCCGCCGTGACCCTTGCCATCTTTCGGTTTCATGATATGAAAACTCACCAAATAACCGTCGATGTCCTTCTTTTTAAGAAACATGCCGGACATTTTGCCGTTCTCATGATCTGAATGGCCATCACCGTGGTCATCTTTATGTCCGTCATTGTGACCATCATTGTGACCGCCACTATGATCGCCACTCGCAAATGCAATACTAAGTGATACGGCAAATAATGCACTGATTGCTAATGTTGTAATAAATGTTTTACCTAACTTCATTTCTATCTCCTGTTTAATTTAATCGGCCTCTTGAGCCTTGTGTTTACCTGCTTCTTGAAACTGTAAAACGACACCGTAAATAACCGGCAATACTAAAAGACACAATACCGTCACCGAAAACATACCACCAACCATCGGCGCGGCGATGCGCTGCATCACTTCCGAGCCTGTTCCTGTGCCCCACATAATGGGTAACAGGCCGGCAATGATTGCTGTGGCAGTCATGGCGATTGGTCGGACACGTTCAGAGGTGCCGGTGTGAACAGCGGTCATAATCTCTTCGGCGGTCAATTGTGAACTCGCGATTGGTGCTTCACCACCCTCACTATTCACATCATCCGCGTCATCTACGCTAACATCACCTTTTGGCCTCAAATCATCAAAATGTCGGCTGGCCTTAAGTTGCCGCTGACGTTCAATTTCGTGGTCGATAAATGTTAATACCAGCACGCCAATTTCTGCGGCGACACCGGCTAACGCAATAAAACCTACCGCAACGGCAACCGAAAAGTTAAACCCAAGGTAATACACCAACCAGAAGCCACCAATCAAGCCGAATGGAATTGATAACATCACGATCACTGGTGCAGTAATATTTCTGAAGTTGAAATACAACAACAGAAAAATAACCATCAACGTTAACGGAACCACGATTTTCAACCGTTTTTCAGCCCGTTCCATGTACTCAAACTGTCCGGACCAGACTAACGTGTAACCCGGCGGCATTTTCACCTGAGTCGCGACCACCTCTTTCGCTACCGCAACATAACCACCAATATCGTCTGTTTTGATATCGACGTATATCCACGCATTCGGTCGCGAATTTTCACTCTTAATTGACGGCGGTCCGCGACGTAAGTTCAACTCGGCAACCAGCGATAACGGCACCTGTACACCGGTCGGCGTTGCCACCAGCACTTGCTCAAGTTGCTCAAGATTATCACGCAACTCACGGGGATAACGCAGATTAATCGGATAACGCTCTAGCCCTTCGACCGTCTGCGTAATATTCATCCCGCCAATCGCGCTTTGAATCACATCCTGCACATCACCGACAGTTAAGCCATAACGCGCTGCCTCATCCCGGTTAATGTCAAAATCAAGATAATAACCGCCAGCCGCTTTATCACCAAACGCAGACAAGGTGTCAGGTATGGTTTTTAGCGCTTGCTCGATATCGGTGGCAACGTCCTCAAGCACGTTTAAATCCGGCCCGCTGACTTTGATACCGATGGGCGTCTTAATACCGGTAGACAGCATATCAATTCGCGTTTTAATCGGCATTGTCCAGGCATTCGCCAAGCCAGGAAAGTTAATAGCCTTATCCATTTCGTTCATCACCTGCTTGGTGGTTTTCGTGGGGTCAGGCCAGTCTGCTTTCGGCTTTAAGCGAATCGTTGTTTCTATCATTGCCAGCGGCGCTGGATCCGTTGCGGTTTCGGCACGACCAACTTTACCAAAAACCGTTTCCACTTCTGGAAATGTTTTTAATATTTTATCTGTTTGCTGCAAAATTTCCTTGGCTTTCGTTATCGATAAACCCGGAAAAGAAGTCGGCATATACAGAATATCACCCTCATCCAGCGGTGGCATAAATTCGCTACCCAGTTTGCTCACAGGATATGCACTGACCACCAACAAGACGAAGGCGAGTGTAAGAGCCAGATACTTCCACCGAATCGCTAGCGCTAACGCCGGCTTATGCATCCAATGCAACGCTCTGTTAACCGGGTTTTTTGCTTCGGGCATTATTTTCCCGCGAACAAAAAAACTCATCAATACCGGCACTAAAGTAATGGCGAGTATCGCAGCTGCAGCCATCGCATAGGTTTTTGTAAAAGCTAACGGCGCAAACAAACGTCCTTCCTGTGCCTGCAAAGTGAAAACCGGTAAAAATGAAACCGTAATAATCAACAACGAGAAAAATAGTGCCGGCCCGACTTCTTTTGAAGCATCAGCAATGGCCTGCAGGCGTTCATTATTTCTTAAATCCCGCCCCTTGTCCCTGGCCATCCGTTCAAGGTGCGTGTGCGCGTTTTCTATCATGACGATGGCACCGTCAACCATGGCGCCAATGGCGATCGCAATACCTCCCAGCGACATAATATTCGCGTTAATGCCCTGCCACTTCATGATAATAAAGGCGATTAAAATACCCATCGGCAGTGTTAAAACCGCAACCAGTGCAGAACGTGCGTGGAGTAAAAAAAGGACGCAGATAATGCTGACCACGATGGACTCTTCGATGAGTTTTTCTTCAAGGTTTTCGACCGCGCGACTAATGAGATCCCCCCGGTCATATACCGGCACAATCTCAACACCTTCAGGCAAACCGGATTTAAGCTCTTCGAGTTTTGTGCGAACACGTTCAATCGTTGCCATGGCATTCTCGCCAAAACGCATAATCACAATACCACCAACGACTTCACCTTCGCCATTAAGCTCAGCAACACCCCGCCGCAACTCCGGCCCTAAATGAACATCAGCGACATCCTGCAAACGTATCGGCGTGCCGTTTTTATCAACACCAACCGGTATACCCCGCAGGTCGTCCAGCGATTTGATATAACCCAACCCCCTGACCATATATTCGGTCTCAGCCATTTCAACCAACTTGCCACCTACATCCTGATTTGAACGTTGAATAGCTCGCTTCACTTTTGAAAGCGGAATGTTGTATGCCCGTAAGGCATTCGGGTCAACTTCAACCTGATATTGTTTGACATAGCCGCCAATTGAAGCGACCTCTGCAACACCAGACACGGTCTGCAACGGGTAACGCAAATACCAGTCCTGAATAGAACGTAACTGGGCTAAATCGTTGTTGCCACTTTTGTCCACCAACGCGTATTCGTAAATCCAGCCTACACCAGTCGCATCCGGCCCTAAGCTAGGGTTAGCACCCGCCGGTAGTCGTCCACTGACATAGTTAAGATATTCCAGCACACGTGATCGCGCCCAGTACATATCTGTACCGTCTTCGAAAATAATGTAAACAAAAGAAAACCCGAAAAAGGAATAACCTCGTACCACTTTTGCATTTGGCACTGCCAGCATTGCGGTAGTTAACGGATATGTCACCTGATCTTCCACCACCTGTGGCGCCTGACCGGCGTATTCGGTGTAAACAATAACCTGCACATCTGACAAATCAGGAATCGCATCAAGCGGCGTATTTTTTAAGGCCCACAAACCCGCTGCTAACAGCAGGAAGGTGGCGATCATGACCTGAAATTTATCTTTCAGGGATGCATCAATAATTTTTCTAATCATAATGCGCCCCTAGTTTGACATCTTCATATCAGACATTTCCACACCGGAATCATCCATGGACATGTCGTCCATGCCCATATCATCCATGCTCATCTCTGCGCTATCTGCGCCAGCACTTTCAGCCTGCAAGACTTCCATCATTTTAGCGGTGGCTTCTCTCAGTTTTGATTCAGAATCAATCAGGAATGTCGCCGAGGTCACAACCACTTCACCCGCTTTTACCCCACTGATTACCTGGGTAAAACCTTCTGCACTTAAACCAATCACAACGTCTCTTGGCTCAAATTTACCGGGCTCGCGCACAACAAAAACCTGCTCTCGACTTCCGGATCGAACGATGGCGGGCGAAGGCACGACAACAGCCTCTTTTTGCGTATCAGTATATAAAATTACATTCGCAAACATACCGGGTTTTAAAATATCATCCTTATTATCAAACGCCAGACGAACTCGTATTGTGCGTGTTTTACCTTCAAGGTAAGGGTAAATAAAACTGACTTTACCGGAAAACACTCTGCCCGGGGCAACGCGCACTTTCATCTCAACAGCGTCACCCACTTTAACCCAGGCCATTTCATCTTCATACACGTCCACATAAACCCAGATTTTTCTTAAATCGGCAATCATGTATAACTCATCCTTCGGCGTAACATATTGTCCTTCACGAGAACCAATATTCATCACCGTGCCGGAAAAAGGCGAATGTATGTGGAGATACTTGCTGGTATTTCTCGTCTTTTTTAATTCGGCCAACTGGTGAGCAGGCACATCAAGCAACTCTAACCGCTCTAACGCGCTATCAAGGATCGTCTTCGTTGATTGGCGAACACGGTCACCGGCCTTACTGGAAAGGTTTTCCCAGTTTTTTAAGGCGACAAGGTATTCCCGCTGTGCAGCAACCAGATCAGGCGAATAGATACTTAATAAAATTGTGCCTTTTTTGACAACAGCGCCGGTTTCATCGACGCGCAGTCTTTTAACCCAGCCTGTTGTTTTAGGATGCAATCGAGCGAGACGCTCTTCATTAAAATCAATACGCCCCAGTGAATTCAAACGTCGGGAAATACTTTTGAATTCCGCTTTTGCGGAGCGAACTCCAATATTTTGCACAACTACCGGATCAATCTTTACGGTACCCGTTGGTTCACCACTGTCGCCATCGTCATCAGCATAAACGGCAATATAATCCATGCCCATTTCATCTTTCTGAAAAATCGGCGAGGTAATTGCCGGGTTCATCGGGTTGCGATAAAAAAGTACCTTGCGCTCTTTTGGCTTATCATCGTCGGCGTAAACCGCAATGTAATCCATGCCCATTTCATCCTGCTGAAAAACCGGTGAAGTAATCGCCGGATTCATCGGATTACGATAAAAAAGTACTTTTCGTTCTTCAGTTGGCGCAGCCGCAGAACTGCCTGCCGCATCACCTGACGAACTTTGAACACCGATAAAATAGCCGCCTGCAGCACCTACTGCAAGAGAACCCACCAATGTCATAATAATTTTACTGTTCATAAATTGCCTCGCTACCTACTGCATATTCTAATGCAGCGATTGCCTGATTAGCCGCACTTAATGCCTGCCAATATTGTGTTTGAAAATTGAATAAGTTGAGTTGCGAACGCAGTAAGTTCAAAAAATCCACTTTATTTACCTGATAACCTGCCAACATGGAGTCGACTGTCTGTTCAGCCTGCGGCAAAATTCGATCCTGATAAATCAACATTTGTTGACTTGCACGATCAAAATCAGCCATTGCCTGCGCAATTTCTTTTGAGACACTGTCCTTTAAATCGGCAAGCACATATTTTTTGTTCAACAATTCATGTGTGCGTTGATCTTTTTTTCTGTCCTGACGTTTTTCTGTATTAAACGGCAAATTCATTGAAAACTTAACATTCGCTAATCCAGTTCGCTCCTTCCGCCAGCCATAGACTGCACCAAGTTTAAAATCAGGGTAATAATCCTTCTCAGCAAGCTCGACTCTGCCTTCAGACGCTTCTATTTTAAACTTCGCCTGACGAATTTCGGGACGGGCCGAGTGTGCCTGTTTAACTAACTGAGCCAGAGACTGAACTGTCGGCAAAGTTGCATCAACATTTTTGTTGATGAAAACGCGCGTTGCTGCGTCCTGACTGAGCAACGCATTAAAATCCGCTTCAACTCGCTCACGCATTCCCGTAATTTGAATTTTGCTGTCTTCAAGTTTGGCCAGCTCTACATGTGCAAGCAACACTTCCTGTTGCAGGCCCTGGCCAACCGTGTACTTTGTTTCGGCAACATCGATGAATTCCTCCATCAACTCCATATTGCTTTCCACTGTATCCAGTGCGCGGTCAATATAAAATAGCTGCCACCACAGGTGCTTAACCTGTCGAATCAATGATTTCGAATTTGAATATATGGATTCTTTGCTCGCCAACGACTCTTTAATTGCAACCTCTTCTTGAAGATCAAGCTTGCCCGGATACGGGAATTGCTGGCTAATACCCATTTGCAGTTGTGTCATCGGTGTTTGAGTCAGCGAAAAACCGTCCAGTGGTAAACTCAAGGCATTAAGAATTAACTGAGGCTCAGGTAACGCCCCGACCTGATCCGGGATTTGCAACGCCGCGTTATATTGCGAACGTTTAGCCTCTAATCCCGGATTAATTTTAATAACCCGTTTAACTGCGCCGCTTAACGTCGTATATTTGCCCATTTTGATTTCACTCGTCCCTGATTTTGCCTCTGCAGCGTGTAACGAGCTGCCGTCAAAAACGAGCACAATCAACAGCAGCGCCTGTGTCCTTTTTATATATTTAAAATTCATTTTAAATAACACTTTCATTATGATTTTTCCCAAAAACATTTTCCACATTGATAAGCAGTAACTACACCACTTTTTAACATTTGAGCTCTTAATTTGAGGCGAGAACTCACGCTAACAACCATTGTGATAGATCATGAATTTAACGCTCAAAACCGAACTATAATACACAAAGCTCAAAGCAAAAGACCAAGCATTTAAATAAGTTACTTCTCTGGGAAAATAAAATGGCGGTTTGTCTATTTAAACCACACTATGTGCGCTTTTCACGCATTAACCACAAGAATAGAGGGGTTAAATACCCGGCATTCCAGGGATCAGGAGATTGATATGGGAGGTTGGATGTGAAGATCAGCTAAAACACGGGGAGCATGTTTATTGATGTAAGAACGATAAACCGAAAGCAGCTGGTTGTTAGCGCGTTCGGCAGAAAAAATCACTGCACTGCAAAAAACACAATGCACACATTGTTTTTCACAATCATCGCTGGTGTTACCAGCATGATCGTTGCTTACATCGGCATTGGCCAGATGATAATCATGTGCGGACATATCGCTCATCTGAACACCCATTTCTACAGGCTCAGCACCATGCCCAACATGAGAGCTGGCAAACAATGCCTCGAACGGCGCAGCAAAAAGCAGCAACGCAAGTAAGAGAGATATTGATTGTGTAAAGTTAAATTTAAGCATGTTGACGATAATTTGTACTTTTGCAGTATGATTTTGTCCGAATTATAAGCCTATGTGTAGGGCCTATGTCAATAAGTTGTATTAAATATAACGGCCCTTTTTATATTTAATACATTTTTATATTTCCTATATTTTTATGTTTCTTACATTTCCTGATGCTTCCTACACTTTTCTAAGACTTCTCAACCCTTTTTAACGCACAGGCAATAACGAATTCCTGGTTATTTCGGCATAATATCTCATCCCCTGGTGCTTGTCCGAGAATGAAAGTCGTCGCGAAGGAAAGTCTTATTGAGGCGGATTTTTCGTTCATTTGAGGCAAATAGTCATTCTATTCAACGAAAATGAATATTCCGCAGCAGACTTTTCATTCTCGGACGAGCGCCTGGTCTCGATAAGTTTTTTGCAGACCCGTTAAAAAATTTCGAAATATCTGATCCTTACATTCACGATAATGTTTATGACCCGGCTTTCGAAAAAACGCACTCAGCTCATGTTTACTAATCCTCAAGTCGGCGGCATCCATTATGATAAGGATGTCTTCGGCTTGAAGATTCAGTGCAATTTTCAACTTTCTGAACATAATGTTGTTTGTCAGACGCTTCTCCGGCTCTGGCTGCGCGCCTTCTTTTTTACCGCGTCGTGTATTAATCAAACCATTCAAAAAGGTAGCCAATTGAATATCTTCAATTGGCTGAAAAGCAGGATCATCGTCCTTTTTTAACCAGTCACTAACCTGCTCTCTTGTCACATCATAATCAGCCTGTGAAAAAATATTCATCATTGCCGAATCATCGCAATCAAATATGTATCTAACGCGACGTAACACATCGTTATTATTCAAAATTACTTCCTTACTAAAGTTTAGAGTTTCAAACCCCAAAAAGGAGAAATATTCAAATTAAAACTTGACACAAATGGTGACAGCGCGTTGCCGCCCACTGATTAAATTTAAAAAAAACAAATTTAATCAGTGGGCG
>Ga0316208_1000208_pt1 | contig 81869 bp, 69 predicted proteins | sample 3monopyrite_MG_FD_204944 | JGI IMG/M metagenome (GOLD analysis project Ga0316208, IMG submission 204944) | Microbial mat bacterial communities from mineral coupon in-situ incubated in ocean water Damariscotta River, Maine, United States -... | ecosystem: Environmental > Aquatic > Marine >... | reverse complement strand
AGTGTAATCTACCATGTGCAAGGTTATTGCGTAAATATACGATATTCCTTGCGTAAAAACAATGCTTTTTGCCCTTTATTTTACTGATTTTTAAGTAGATAGCTTAATATGAGGAAACCCTATTTAGGCATTGACAAATTGCATATCGCAAATTGTCCATTGCAAATTATTTCCAAGTACTGAGGAAAACAGCAGGCAGTATTTTTATCCCGTTGGGAGAAAGTTGCGGATAAGCATATTATAGTTTTCCGCCTAGCACGGTCGAAAGCTTGTAAACGTTTCTGTTACCGCTTGTGCTAAATGCCTCAAACAGAATCACGTACATGCCAATACGGGCTTTTTGGCCTTTGTCGGTTGTTCCGTCCCATGTGAGAGTTCCTGTTGGACCAAGAAGTTCGTTGGAGGTTAGTTGTCGGACTGGGCGGCCATTGGAATCATAGATTTTTACTGTTGCCACAAAACCAGGTTCGGTAAAGCTATAATTGATGTTGAGCAAGTCGTTGTAACCGTCTCCATCATACGGTGAAAAAATCTCAGGTTCGGTGCTTACTTCACCATCACTTTCTCCTGTTGGAAAATACTGTGAATTCTCCAATCCAGGCGTTCCAAATCCGACCGTTTGTGCGGCAGAATGCCAATTGCCCACGTCACTCACAGGTCGGTTCATATCCAAACGCTCTAACGAAACGCCATCAACCGAATTCAACAATGGGAAATGCATGTCTTCGGTATAAGAGAAAACTTCGGCTACCGTGGAATCTAAATTAAGCAGATAAACCGTGCCTGAATCATTACTATAGGGCGGTATATCGGCTTCAATGAAATTGTTTATTCCATGCTGAATGTAATTCATCATTACATCTGCTGTGTCTTCGGTAATAAGCACATAACCACCTGGCTCAACGGAGTAATTTTCTTGTATTATAATCCGATGTCCGCTAATTCCATCTTCTTCATCAAAAGTGGCCAACATCCAACCTTTCAAGTTTAGCGGTCTGTCCGTGTTATTCACCAATTCTACATAGTCTGAACCTCCAGTAAATGGATTGAACAGGAGTTCGTTAATCACAAAATCTCCAGAATCTGCATTGAAAGGAAGAACGAAGGTTTCCGTTGAATCACCTTCCTGCAAATTGCCTTCACAGTCAGCAATTCCTGTAATCTTAAGTGTGTAAACCACACCTGTATCAATGGGCGTGCTTAATGAAACAAGAATTGCATTGTTTGTAGGTGCAATAGCCGATGCCGCAACTACATTGATTATTGGGTCTATGGAAACGTTCGATGCAGAAACCCCTCCAGTATTCAATGCTTCGTTCAGGTTTAGTTTTAGACTTTGAGAGCTGAGAATTTCGATACTGACCAATGCCGGACCAACAGTATCTGGCGTAGTATCAAACACCGAATTTTCTACTGAAGGCGTGCCTCCTAGTGGATGCTCCGAACCGCTCCAATTGGTTGGGTTTGTACATGCCGCAAAGGGGTTGACTTGCTCAATACTGTAACCACCTACTTCTTTGTTTTCATCCTGATACCAGGTTAAATCGTAGCTGATTTGATCAATCGTGATTTCACTTGCATCCTGCAGAATGATGTCATCACCACTATTATTAAGTGACGGAAAAGATGAAACCGTTACCACATTGGGATAAAAGGCAAAGTCAACCACAGAACCTGTTGCAATTAGTAACGCATACTCTCCTGGACCAATGATGTGCGAACCGACCGTTCCGAAAGCGGAAGCATCACCCAATTTCCAACCCGTGAGGTCAATGTAATTGTTACTCGTATTAAACACCTCCACAAATTCAGCATCCGCAAGTCCAACAATCGGGCTTGGATCGCACATGAATTCGTTGATAACCACATCTCTAAAACTAGCCGGTGAGAGAATAACGTAGACGAATGGTTCTGTGATGGTTACAATTGTATTTCCTGATAAATCTTGGACATTAGAAACCGTTAACAAATAGGTTGTGCCGCTCGCGAAATTTGTTCCGAACGTAAGGTGAACTAAGCTTGCATCGCTACCATCTATTGTTGCAACAGATGGGTTTCCTAAGCCATTATCAGCGGTATAATTTGCCGTGTTTTCTGCCGTGGATTGAGAAACAGGCTCGCTAAATTGAACGTCAACTTGTGTGTTTGAGATTACGTTTAAAGATTCGATTGTTGGAGTTTCATTATCCACAAAAGCGGTTCCTGTTACGCTAAAATCATCGAAATAGAATTTGTCTGAACGAGTACTCGTGTATTTGCACCAAACGCCCGAGTACAGACTTTGGAAATAAGTGGTGTCGTTAACTGTTCCGAATGATGCAAAAGCACTTCCACCCGTGGTATCAGCAAATAATTCCCAATCAGAATTTGCGCTGCGCGTTACTTTAATTCGAGCATTTACAGGGTCAGTACCGACCAAACCATCGGACGAAGTAAGAATTTGTGTTCTAGAATTTCCATCCTGACGATAAAGGCTTATTCTGTCTTCAGTTTCACCACCAATTCTGACAAAATAGCCGTTCAAATTTCCTTGTAAATTTGAGTTGTTGGATGCTAAATAAACCCGCGCCAAGTTGCTTGACGATGGGTTGAAATCAAGCTCAACCAAAAACTCCCAAGTAGCATCATCAATCGATTGGCTAGCAACTGATAAATAAGAAGTGTCTGATTCGAGGGGTGCGTTAAGACGAAGCTTTTGGTTTCCATCCACCTCAAAGTTGGCCACTTCACCACCCCATGTTGGGTTGGCAGTAAAATCTCCATCCGAAAAATTATCCGAAAACTGTGCAAAACCTACTACCGGAATCAGCAGTAAAAAACAAGTGAATAAATGCCTCAAATAAGTTCGCATGATGTAGGTTTTTGCCCGTGGGCAAGGATGGTAAATATAGTACTTTTGCCACCCCATCTAGTTTAACCATTCGTTAGAGAATTATGAGAATTGCTGTTGTTGGAGCAACTGGTATGGTTGGCCGAGAAATGCTGACCGTTCTGGAAGAGCGAAATGTGAATGTTACCGATTTGTACCCAGTAGCATCCGAATCTTCTATTGGAAAAACCGTTCGCTTTAAGGACAAGGAGTTTAGCGTAATTGGTATGGAAAAGGCGGTTGCTTTAAAGCCTGATTTTGCACTGTTTTCTGCAGGAGGAAGCACTTCTTTGGAATGGGCTCCCAAATTTGCGGAAGTTGGTACAGTCGTTATTGATAATTCATCCGCATGGCGTATGGATAAGAACACGCCATTGGTTGTTCCTGAGGTTAATTTGTCTGCGGCAAAGAATGGCGCGAAGATTATTGCCAATCCGAATTGTTCGACCATTCAGTTGGTAGTGACACTGGCACCGTTGCATAAAGCTTTTGGTCTGAAAAGAGTAGTTATAAGCACGTATCAATCAGTAAGCGGAACGGGTAAAGCCGCCATGCAACAGTTGGAAGAGGAAGAGAAGGAGGAAATAGCTAGCAATCCTGCTTACAACTACCCAATTCACCGTAATTGTATTCCGCACTGCGATGTATTCCTCGATAACGGTTATACCAAAGAAGAAATGAAATTGGTGCACGAAAGCCGTAAAATTCTCGGTCTTCCAGACTTGCGGGTAACCGCTACAGCTGTTCGTATTCCCGTCAATGGAGGACATTCGGAATCGGTGAACGTTACGTTTGAAAAACCAGCAACAGTTTCTGAAATTAGGGAAGTTTTATCCAAATCGGAAGGAATAGTTCTTCAGGATGACCCTTCTATAAATTTATACCCAATGCCGCTGAACGCGCACCGAAAGGATGACGTTTTTGTGGGAAGAATCAGAAAAGATGAAAGCGAAAAAAACGCATTCAATCTTTGGATTGTGGCTGATAACTTGAGAAAAGGAGCAGCTACAAATGCAGTTCAGATTCTCGAAAAATTGGCATCTAAAGTTATCTCGGCCTAATGCGAAAAATTCTTGTAGCTCTTTTTCTCTTTTTAAGTGTTTCTGTTTCTGCACAAGATGCATTTTGGTATCCTGATTCTCTTCGGTGGTCATCTGAAGCGGATGAAGGGATGTATCCGTGTTGGGACACAATGAAGGTTTACATGTTTAAGAATGTGGTTGATCTTCGACTCATTCTTCCATCTTGGCGACCTGTTATTGACCATGAAGTGGTTTCGGTGTTAGAAGGGTTGGTTATGCCAATACCCGGGCACGAAGGATATAAGTTTGGTGTTCCTCATGTCAGTTTTGAAGACCTTCCGCTTTATCACTACACGCATGATTTTTCCTTCAATTTGTTCCCAGATAAAGATTATCGGCATTTACTAGCTCGGTACATCAAGCTATCTAAAGGTGAAGGCGGGAAGGAAGTAAGAGACACGGTTGTTCGAGATTGGGTGCATTGTGAATGGGAAAGTGGACTTGCAGCTGGCAACAAAGGGAACAAGTACAAGGAAGCGTGTGAAACAGGCGGAACTGCTGGTTTTGCTTCTGCTGGTCACGAACGGTATGACGTCATTTGGAATTGGCCTACCGCTGGCGACTGGGTTCATGTTGAGGGACTTTGGATATGGGATCGAGGACATCCGCCTGCAAAGACAGAAATTCATCCAATGCGGTTTATGGCAACCCGAAGAAACCTACCAGACAAGATTCTGTCTGAAAAAGGAGATAGTGTTTTTGCTACGCGAGTTGATTTGTACGCGAATGGTGATGGTAGCCCTTTCTACAATAATCGCGATACGAATAGTTGGGCTCATCCTGTCAAAATGAGCTCAAAAGATTACAACCTGAATCTCCTGCATACGCTACCTCGTCCTTCTGCCAATGCTGAACTCAAGTATAAAATAATTAGTCAAAAAGGGAACTCATACGATGGAGAAGTAACTGTCAAGCCATCATCTAACGGTGACCCAGCTGTTGCTTCAGTATCTATCCCATGGAAAACGTTAAACAAGGCAGATACTCTAACATTGGCTCAAACACTTTTTCTCTATTGGGATGAGGGAAATGGAGTGGAGGAGAATTACAAGATTCATACGTACACGGTCTCCTTTAAATCGTTTAAAGTAAGGCGACTTTCAGAACCTGTTTTAGGCAGAGCCGAACTTAGAGTGTTTATGGAAGTTGGGGGCCAATACATCTTCTTTAACGAGTTTGCTACTGCGAAAAAGAATATTCTGAAGAACGGGATCGGAAAAACATATAGACGAAAATGGAAAATTGATAATTCGTTCACAGTTTATGTGCCAGAGGATCGGAAGTTTAGAGTCTATACTGGCGGTTGGGAAGCCGATGGCGCAGAGAAAATTATGGGGCATATTATCGACCAATATTCAGAATGTACCAGCGAGGTTAAAAATCGAATTAACGACCTTATGTTAGATCCAACCCCGATGGGTTATGGAGGATGTGAGGACGATAACTTTGGAGAAGCAATTATGTTTCATTCGCCCAACGAACTTATCAATGCAAGCGAGTTCCTCATTAAAGGTGATGGTAAGCCATACAAGGAAAACTGCCCGTTTGGCAAGCACAACCCAGTCGATTTTCACCGATTAGAGTATTCGGTGATTGAGCATCAGTAAAACGACTTAGCACTAAATAACCCCGACCAATTAAGGTCGGGGCTTCTACTCAATCCATCAGCAGCGCAATGGTTTGATGAAACTCAGGGGATGTCAAGTCTAGGAAATACAGACCCTCTGCACCTTCTGATAGATCAATCTTTGTGTTGATGCTTTGTGTGTCGGCTTCTGGCGAATTGCGGTAAACCGTCTCACCATTCTCGTTGCGAATCTGAATTTCAACCTATTCATCCAAATTGCTAAGCGATATGGAAAGTGTGAGGAGAGAAGGAGAACCAACCTCTCAGAGCCATTCCGCTGTTTGATGGAAGGTTAACATTTTGATTTCTCTTTTCCAACGCTACAAACTGATTCTGTGTCACGGCATCATCAAATAACGCTTTTTTGGAATAGTAAGGATAGATGCTGGCCAGACCATCTTCCAAAACAGGAACCCCATTCATCAACTCACGAGGAATAATACCAATTATACTTCAAAATACCCCATATAATTCGTTTCTTTTTCACCCCGATTTCTTTTAAAAGCCGCCCCCATAGTTATCGGGGTGTCTGAATTTTTTAAATCATCGGAGCAAAAAATAATTCAAATTCTTTATAGCACATTTGAAGTATAATTGGTATGACGATAGCACTACGAACGGGGAACATGGAATATGCTCGTGAGTTCATTCATGGCTATAAGCAGTTTTTGCCCGCCTCTCAACGAACAAACGCATTAGCTTATAATCTGGCGAACCTTCATTTTTCGGAAAAGAATTTCCGAGCAGCGATTGGTCAGTTACAAAAAGTGGATTTGGATGACGTATTCTATCGTTTGGATGCGCGTTCTATTCTGCTAAAATCGTACTACGAGCTAGATGATTCGGACGCGCTTCATTATCACGCAACAGCTTTCAGGTCCTTTCTGGTAAGAAATCGGAAAATCTCTGATAATCAACGAAAGCTGTACTTGAACTTGGTTAAAAACACGCTTTCGCTAACCAAAACCGGAGACGATAAATCGAAATTACGGTTAACAGAAAAGCGTATAAAAGAAAACCCAAACATTGCCGACCTGAGTTGGCTGGAATCAAAAATTAACAAGTTTCACCATCACAAGTAACAAATATGAAAACAGCTTATTTTTCTTTTCTAGGGTTCATTGGAATCGGCTTTGCCATCTTCTTTTTCGTAACCCTTGGCCCATTACTAATTGAAAACCCAAATGTGATTGAAGCCTTCAAGGCCGGATACGTAAACCCATATTCATCTGGTTTTTCTACCGATGCAATTTGCTGTTGGATAGTGCTTGCTGCTTGGGTGGTTTATGAGAAGGTCGAAAAAGCTATCAAATATGGTTGGGTTGCATTGTTGCTCGGACTTGTGCCAGGCGTGGCCACTGGTTTTGCTCTTTACCTCGTAATGAGAATGCAGCAGATAAACACGGCTGAAGCAAGTTAAGCGCAACAAAAAAAGCCCGACACATTTTCATGTATCGGGCTTTAACTTCTTCTCAGTTTAGCTAGTCGATGTATTCTTTAAACTCGAAATCCATCCCGACAGTTCGCGCAAAAACGTGCCCTAAATCGAGAATGTCAATGTCGTCTTCTTCGTAGTACCAATACACAGTCACATCGTTACCGCCATCTTTTATCTCCTTCATCTTTTTAAGAATGTCAGAAATGGATTTTGAGGATGGCGTGTTGAAGTATTCCAGCTTGAAAATAAAATCCGTCTTGCCGTTTGGTGCTTCAGCATACTTATCTAGCCATTCCAAAATAGGCAGGTAAAAACCTTTCGCGTTAAGCGGAAAAGACCTGCCCGTAATCTCAAACTTGTTACCTTCTGTATCAAGAGTTACCTCTGGAGTCTCTTTCGTGGCCTCTAGTTTAAATGCTTTCAAATCTCCCATTCGCTTATGGATTTATTTACGCGCTATAGCCGTGGTCAGACAGCCAACACACAAATTAAAGTGTTTTAATACGGCATCACAATGCCAAAAGTTGCGTTTTAATGAATTCCGTGCATTTTCTTTTTAATAAACGGAGTAAGTAGAACAAGTATTAAACCCGCTCCAATCGGCAATCCAGTATAAATCAAGAAAAAAGTTGACATGGAATACATCTCAGTTATCTGATCAATTAAGCTTCCTGTCCAGCCTGCCAAATAATTGGCGATTGCCGTAGCTCCAAACCATACTCCGAACATCAGACCAACTAGGCGGGCTGGAGCTAGTTTACTCACATAAGAAAGACCTACAGGCGATAAGGTTAGTTCTCCTAGGGTGTGTAGCAAGTACGCCAAGACGAGCCATATCATACTAACTGAGGCTGTAGCTGCGCCCGAGGGAATACTGGCTGCACCAAAGGCCAAGACTCCGAAGCCTAGCCCAAGAAGAATGAGACCAAGTGCAAATTTGACAGTAGCGGAAGGATTGTATTTACTCTCCCAAACTTTTGAAAACAAGGGCGCAAAAGCAATAATGAAAAATGAATTAAGTATGCCGAACCATGATGCCGGAACTTCGCTAGCCTCCTGTTCGAATTCATTTTTAATCATTCCTAAGGCAACTATCCAAATAATCACAAAGCTCAGGCCAAGAAAGCTGTTGGACAACCAGTATTTCTTAAAGGTTTTGTTGAAAAGCGAAAGCAATACATATGTAACGATTGCCAAAGGTGCTATGGTTAAAATGGTATTGAACCACCTGAATGTTTCAGCAGCACCACCTGTGAGTAGTCGGTTTGTGTAGTCCTTCGCAAAAATGGTCATCGAACCACCTGCCTGTTCAAATGCCATCCAGAAGAAAATGGTAAAAAACGCCAAGATTCCGATGACCATGAGTCGGTCTCGCTCAACATGGGATGGAACATCTTCTTCTTTCTCTTCGTCAACATCCATATGCCCAGCTTGTATAGAAACCTCCAAGTGGTCTTTCTTACGCGGAGAAATTCCAATATTCCCGAAGATTCCTTGTGCAAAATAGAACTGCAACATTCCGAGAAACATGAAAACTCCAGCCAATCCGAATCCGTAGCTCCACCCTACCTTTTCACCTATATACCCGCATAATAGGATTCCGAGAAACGCTCCTGCATTAATCCCCATGTAAAAGATGGTGTACGCTGCGTCCTTTTTATCACTACTCCTAGGGTAAAGATTACCCACAATTGACGATATATTTGGTTTAAACGCTCCGTTGCCAATAATCAGAAGGAAAAGGCCGAGATAAAAGGTTGCCTCCGTTTCGAAAGCCATGGCCGCATGGCCGCATGTCATCAAAAATGCGCCAAGCATAACAGCATTTCGGAACCCGAGTATCTTATCGGCAAGTAACCCTCCGAATATCGGTGTAATATATACTAGTCCCGTGTACATAGCGTAAAGTTTCAGCGCGTCTTCACGTTCCCATGCCCAACCACCTTCATCCAATCCGCTTACGAGGAAAAGCACGAGCAAAGCCCGCATTCCATAATAGCTGAATCGTTCCCACATTTCGGTAAAAAAGAGGATAAACAATCCTGCTGGATGTCCGAATAATTGTTGCTGTTGCGTTGAGGTCATATATCGCTTATTTGAATGGTGATGAAAGTAAAGGTTTGATGCATCAAACCCTTACATCAAAGGTTCTTCTTTATGAAGTCCGTCATTTTGGTAAAAAGATGCAAACGAGCATTCTTTCCGTAAATGCCGTGATTGCGGTCTGGATACATATATAAATCAAACTGTTTGTTGGCCTCAATCAATGCTTCAGTCATTTCAACTGTATTCTGAAAATGCACGTTATCATCTCCCATTCCGTGCACCAGCAAATAGGCGCCTTCCATTTTATCAACGTGATTAATGGGCGAATTATCATCATAACCCTTTGCGTTTTCCTGAGGCGTTCGCATAAAACGTTCGGTAAAGATGGAATCGTAGAATCGCCAATTGGTAACAGGAGCCACGGCAATAGCCATCGCAAAATAATCAGCTCCTTTGGTAATGGCTAGCGAACTCATGTAACCACCATAGCTCCAGCCGTACATTCCAATTCTTGTTGGATTAATGTAGGCTTGCTTTCCTAGGTACTTGGCTGTTTCGATGTAATCCTCCAGTTCTAGTTTGCCAAGCTGTGCATAAGTGCTGTGCTTAAAATCTCGACCTCGGAATTGTGTTCCTCTGTTGTCAACAGATACGATAATGTAGCCTTCCTGTGCCAACATAAGCTGCCACATATATCGGGCTGTTCCCCAATAGGCGTCCCATGAGTCATGGACGGTGTTCTGACCTGGGCCGCCATAGACCATGACCATAACTGGGTACTTCCTAGTAGGATCAAAGTCTGCTGGTTTTATCATCCAGCAATTAAGCGAGGTGCCATGTGCAGGTCTGAATGAGAAAAATTCCTTTTGAGGCGTGTTCATAGCCACAAGTTTCTCTTTCAGCTTAGCATTGTCTTTCAGCACCCGAATTTGCTTGCCTTTATCAGTAATCAGCGAATAGAAAGGGGGTGTATTCGCATTAGAATATTTATTGATGAAATATTCCTTTGTCTTGCTGAAATTTGCGGTGTGCTGGCCTTTACTTGGCGTAAGTTTTCTTTTGAAATTTCCGTTTAATGATGCTGCATAAACGTGCCTTTGCGTAGGGCCTTCTTCCGATGATTGATAATAGAAATTCTTGCCCTTCGCATCTATTCCGTAGAAATTGGTCACCTCCCATTCGCCCGATGTTAGCTGCACTTTTTCGTTTCCAGCCACGTCATACAAGTACAAATGGTTGTATCCGTCTTTCTCACTACTCCAAATAAATTCTTGCCCGTCATCCAAAAAAGTAAGGTTGTCTGTAATGTCGATGTATGTTTCGGACAATTCCTTTAAAACGATGCGCGTCTTTCCTTTCAATGCATCGGCAAAAAGCAACTCCAACCGGTTCTGCAAACGATTCATTCGCTGAATAGAAAGCGTGGCTGGGTCTTTCGTCCATTTAATGCGTGGTATGTAAATATCATCTCGCTCACCTAGTTCTACCTTGACGTTCAACTCTCGATCAACGTTATAAATGAAAATCTTCACTTTAGAGTTTTCCTCGCCTGCCTTCGGATATTTAAAGCGTTCTTCGGTTGGATATAGATTTCCTTCATACTTCGTCATTGAGAATTCTTTCACATCCTTCTCATTAAACTCATAGTACGCAACGAACCGGCCATCTGGCGACCACTCAAACGCTTTGGTAAATGCAAACTCTTCCTCGTAAACCCAGTCACTCATTCCGTTTATAATCTCGTTCTGAACTCCGTTTGTTGTAACCTGCTTGGTTGCTTTCGAATCGAGGTCTTCTACAAAAAGGTTGTTGTCTTTAACGTAAACCACCTGATTAGAAACAGGCGAAAACGTAGCGTGGAAAACGTGCTTTCCACCTGCCACTTCTTGTAGCTTTTTATCGGTTCTATCAAATGCGTAGTACGTGTAGCTTGATGAATGGCGGTACAACTTTTTCCCATCGGTAGCTAGCAGCAGTTTCGTCTCGCTTTTGTTGAATTCGTACTCAGTTATTTTTACAGCCTTTCCGTCAACAACCAAGTCGGAGGCGGCAATTATTATATCAACAGAATCTCCTGTTTCATAGCTATATTTTATCACATTTCCATTCTGCAACGTGGTATAGTGTTCACCATCATTCAAGGATCGGATGCCGTAAACACCTTCAGATTTGTAGGTGTCATTTTGCCAGATGTCTTCCAGAGTAATTTCTGATTGTGCCCAAAGTTGACCCGTGTTGAAAATGATGAGAAAAACTAAGCCAATTCTTAGCAACGGTAAGGTCATCTGGAGGTTACTTTTGTGTTAACGCGATCAAATCTAAACATTACATGATATACGGTCAGATTACACCTGAACTACAAGAGCAATTGAAATCGATTGTTGGGTCAGAGAATTTCCACATTGACGAAGAAATGCTGAAAATTCACGCTTCGGATGAGACCGAAGACCATGTTTTTATGCCGCAGATTGTGGTTATGCCGGGCACAGCTGAGGAGGTTGCTGGTGTTCTAAAACTATGTAATGAGCATTCAATCCCTGTTACTCCACGCGGTGGTGGAACGGGACTGAGCGGTGGCGCGCTTCCCGTAAAAGGCGGAGTTGTAGTAGCAATGAAACGCTTCAATAAAATACTTGAAATCGATGAATTGAACCTGCAGGCGACAGTAGAACCTGGTGTTATTACTGAGGTTTTTCAAGATGCTGTACAAGAGAAAGGACTGTTTTACCCGCCAGACCCAAGCAGCAAGGGAAGCTGCTTTTTGGGCGGAAATCTTGGCGAAAATGCCGGTGGGCCAAAGGCAGTAAAATATGGCGTAACACGAGATTACGTTCTCAATATGCAAGTGGCCTTAGTAACTGGCGAAGTGATTTGGACTGCTGCCAACGTGCTTAAAAATTCTACAGGCTACAACCTTACCCAGCTAATGTGCGGTAGTGAAGGAACGCTAGGTGTCATAACCAAAATTGTGTTCAAACTCAGGCCATTCCCCAAAAAGGATGTGACCTTGCTTGTGCCATTTACCACAGCCGAAGAAGCTTGTCGTGCCATTTCTGGTATTTACATGGCAGGAATTACACCATCCAAAATGGAATTTGTGGAGCGGGAAGCAATTGTTTTGACTATGAAATACGTGGATGAGGTTTTGAGTCAACCCGTCTCAATTGATTTACCTGATAATATCAACGCTCATCTCATTATTGAATTAGACGGCAACGATGATGAGGTGTTGATGGCAGACGCTGAAAAAATTGTTGAGGTATTAGAAAACTACGAAACGGGTGAAGTCTATTTCGCACAGAGTGCAGAAGAAAAAGATGGCCTGTGGCGATTGAGAAAGAACGTTTCACCAGCTGTAAATTCTTACACCTTAACTAAAGCGGAAGATGTAGTAGTGCCAAGAGGGAATCTACCAAAGCTGGTTACGGCTATAAAGGAAATAGGCAAGCAATACGGATTCAATTCTGTATGCTTTGGCCATGCTGGCGATGGCAACCTCCACATTAACGTAATGAAGGAGCAAATAGCGGATGATTACTGGAACAAGGAGGTAAACGAAGGGATTGCCGACATCTTTAAAGCGGTTGTAGAACTGGGAGGAACACTATCTGGCGAACACGGTATTGGCATTGCCAAACGGCCATATATGCACTTGGCCATGCAAGAGAAAAACCTTGACTTGATGCGTGGTATTAAATCAGTTTTTGACCCAAAAGGAATATTGAATCCTGAGAAGATTTTTTAATCTGATTCCCCGTTTCACTTCCAAACGGTAGAAAAATCAACATCCGCCACACAGTCCTCCAATTGAAAACTGAATTTTCCATCATGGCCTTTGGCGGCCTCGATGTACTCATTGCCATTAAGTTCCAGCACAAGGTATTCCTCGGTATCAGGATCCATAATAAGGTAGTATTTCACCTTTTGGTCGAGGTAGATGGCGCGTTTAACCGTCAGGTCCTTGGTGCTGGTGGATGGCGACAGCACTTCCACCACCAGCGCAGGTGCACGGTCTATGAACTTACTGTCGATAAAAGGGAAGCATGCCACGAACAGATCAGGCTGCAAAACGGTGTTCTCTCCTATTTTCCAGTCCATGGGAAGCGATGCTTCACATTTATTGCAATTGCTGAGTGCATCGCGCAGCTGAGAAACAAGTTCTAAACAGACGCGCTGATGCTTGCCGCTGGGCTGTGGCGACATGGCGTGCGGAATGCCATCAATCAATTCCCAACGGCCTTCCCATTGGCAATAATCAGAATAGGTATAATTGGGGCTATAATCTTTCGGAAGAGCAAATCCCATGAGCGTAAGTTTTACCCAAAGATACAACTCGACCGTAATCCTGACGTTGGAATTTTTTCAATAAAAAAGGGCTGCCAAACGGCAGCCCTTTCAATATCAAGAATGATTATTCTTATATGTTTATCCGCCTGTTTCCCCAAGATTGAGATTGCCCGTATCCGTACGGTCAGGCGGGAATTTTTCATCCCAGATTCGTGTTTAAATTTGCCATATACGATTTTCAATATACAATTGGGGTGTAGAGGTGGAAATCACAAATCGTATATCGCATATTGTCTATCGCAAATCCTTTTGGGGAAAGTAGCGGACAAGCGCATACTCTTATTTAAGAATCTCCATTCTTTTAGCCATTCTTGCTCCGTCTGCATCAATGCTGTAAACGTAAGAGCCAGCGCTTAATGTTCCAGCAGGAACATTCACATTGTAAAGTCCGGCTGCTTTATTCGCGAGAGTTGCCGTATAAACTTGCTGACCATTCAAGCTATAAATGTTGATGTCGATATTTTTTGCAGTCGTTTCCAGTGCGTACTGAATGGTAACATCATCAGAAGAAATTGCAGGGTTTGGGAAAGCACTCATTTTCACACCGTTGAGATAACCCTGCTCTTCAATACCCACCACGCTTGATACAATGGCGAAAATGGCGAAATGGACATTGAAACCTCCTTGGATTGTTCCTGTGGTCTTGTACCAGGTAGAGGCCGCCCCAGAAGGGTTCTCGATTCCGAATCTGGTCCAGGTCAACATTCCATCACTATCTCCGATTGAATCTGTAAAAAGAACAATCGAATCAATTGGTGTTGAACCGTACGAATCTTCAATATCCACTCCAATCACAAAGTCATCGGATACGGCTGCTGTCTGGTCAAACATGGTAATGGTCGGAATCGGAATTCCTTGCCCATTTTCAATACTATTAAATGGAAGTGCCTGCGAGGTTAGAGGCTCTCCGGGGCCGGCTGTGTCCAAAGAAGAAACACCGATTGCGCTTACGGCACTTAACGGCTCAATCGGTCTAACATGCACCTTCAAATCAGCAGGAGTCCCCGATGATTCTGCCTTGCTGGCAAAGAGTATAAAGGCCCCCAATACATCATAACTGCCCGATACCTCATAGCCAGCAGCAAACTCATGATTCTGCTGGGTTTGTCCTCCATTTGTCATACTGCTTGTTCCACTTATCCACCCTGCTGTTGAACCAAAAGCGTACAGTCCGTTACCGAACTCATCAAATCCAAGTGTGTCTGTAGGGTCTCCAGAAGCAGCGCTAACATCAGTTATCGCTTCTTTGGAAGTTGAGTACTTCACGAAGTCTATCTCCGTTAGTTGTTGAGACCACGCAGCCCCTCCAACAATTAGACTAGCAAATAGTAAGTAAATTTTTTTCATTTTGTATTAATTAAGGTTTTGTTGAATAAGGGGTTGAAGTTAATTATTTTGACAAAAAACAGTCTTACCTAACAAAATTATCCCTGCATTTTCTTCCAAAGCACATCTTTCAGTTCTGGAAGACCTTTTTGGGTTAGGGAAGAAATATAAACTACTGGGATATCAACCTTGACCGATTCCTTCAATTCGCTTTCAAGTTCTTCATCCAGCATATCACACTTAGAAACCGCTAGCACACGGTCTTTATCCAGCAATTCGGGATTGTACTGCGTGAGTTCGTTCAAAAGAATTTCGTATTCCTTGTTGATGTCATCTGCATCGGCAGGAACCAAAAATAAGAGAATGGAATTCCGCTCAATATGACGGAGGAATCGCAAGCCCAGGCCTTTGCCTTCGTGAGCTCCTTCAATAATTCCCGGAATATCGGCCATTACAAATGAGTGGTGTCCTCTATAATCCACAATCCCAAGATTAGGAACAAGCGTTGTAAATGGATAATTGGCAATCTCAGGCTTAGCAGCAGAAACAACCGACAACAAAGTCGATTTTCCCGCATTCGGGAACCCAACTAGGCCAACATCTGCCAACACCTTCAGCTCAAGTGTTTTCCACTCTTCTCTACCTTCTTCACCTGGTTGAGCATATTGTGGTGTTTGATTTGTGGAGGACTTAAAATGGGTATTCCCCCTTCCTCCTCTTCCTCCTTCGGTGAGGATCATGCGTTGGCCGTCTTCGGTTATTTCAAATAGTACCTCCTCTGTTTCCGCATCCTTCACAACGGTTCCCAACGGAACCTGAATTACCTGATCCTTTCCCTGTGCCCCGGTTGATTCCGACTTGCTACCAGATTTTCCTTCCTTGGCTATAATGTGTTTTTTGTACCTGAGATGCAGCAAGGTCCAAAGCTGTACGTTTCCCTCAATAATTACGTGTCCTCCACGACCGCCATCGCCACCATCAGGCCCGCCTTCTGTTATGCTGCGCGACCGGAACATGTGCTTTGATCCTGCTCCGCCCTTTCCACTTCTACAGCAGATTCGTACGTGGTCTATGAAATTAGTTTTCATGGGTTGTAAATGGGTTATTTGTTATTGGGGGTTCGGTGATGCATCAATTTTCCAATAACCAAATAACTCAATAACCATTAACTCCATCAACCCTTATCAACCGCCTCACAGATACGGCCGAAGATTTCATCAATGGAGCCGATTCCATTGACCAGACGGAGTTTCCCTTGTGCTTTGTAAAAATCAGCCACAGGAGCCGTTTGTCTGTTGTAGTTGGCTATTCGATTGGCAATAATTTCTGGGTCGGCATCATCTGCACGGCCAGAAACTTCAGCTCTTTTTAACAAGCGCGTTTTCAATTCTTCCTCAGGCACATTAAGAGCTACCATCATCGTAATAGCATCTCCCTTTGTTTCGAGGAATTTATCTAATGCTTCTGCCTGTGCGTTTGTTCTGGGAAAACCATCATAAATAACCCCTTTGGCATTCGGGTGTTTCGCCACTTCGTTCTCCAATATTTTAATGGTCACGTCATCAGGCACCAAATCGCCTTTATCAGAATAACTCTTGGCCAACTTGGCAAGGTCTGATTCTGGATCCAATGCACGGAATACATCTCCTGTAGAAATGTGCACCAGCCCGTAATGGCTAATCAATTTTTCCGATTGCGTTCCTTTCCCAGCTCCGGGAGGGCCGAACAATACTAAATTCAACATGGTCTATGTTTTTGGTCTAATCTGATATAAAGATGAAAAGTTGCGGCCAAGACCGTCATAGTCAAGTCCGTAACCAACCACAAATCTGTCTGGTATTTCAATGCCTACGTGGTCAACCAAATAGTCTCCTTGAAAGGCCTCTGGTTTAAAAAGGAGCGTGCAAATGCTTACAGAACTGGCGCCTGCTTCCTTCATTTTCTGTTTCACATCACCCATGGTTTTGCCGGTATCCACAATATCTTCAACCAAAATGATGTCTCGGCCTGTAACGTCCGTTCCAATCGGCATCAACTCTTTCACCTCTCCAGTACTTGAGGTTCCACGATACGAACTCACGCGCAAAAAGCTGATTTCACAATCAACATCAACCCGCTTTAATAAGTCTGAAGCAAACATGAATGCTCCATTCAACACAATCACAAAAAGCGGTGTTTTTCCTTGATACTTTTTATTAATTTTTTCGGAAAGGTTGCCCACTATTTTACCCAACTCAACTTCTGAGAGGTAGGGCATAAATTCAAGGTCGTGGAGTTTAATAATATCTGCCATGAATGAGGCTTGCAAAGGTAAGAAACAACGGGGTGCAAATTTCGTGTATTACTTTCCTTCTTTCGCAGCAATTATCTTGTCGCGAAGCCCTTCGGTTTCCCGCACGTCTTCTTCATTCTTCTTACCAGCGGCAATTGCCTTATCTGCCCAAGCAATTGCCTTATCATATTTCCCTGCTTTGAAAAACAACGCTGCATACGTATCAAGATACATATATTGTGGGTCAAGTTCCACCACTTGAGACATCCAGCCAATGGCCATTTCTAAAACCTCTAGGTCGGTTGCGTTTTCATACAGTGTCCAACTGTAATTATTTACTGCGTTGATATGGTTTGCAAGACCGTTTTTCTCTATAATAGCCTGAGCAACTTTCGCATAACCTTGCCAGTCTTTACTCCCTTCAAAGAATCTAAGCCTGAAATAGGTCTTTGTATCTTCTTTGTTCTCTGACATGTACTCGTCCACAAAAATGAGCGCCACATCTAAATCAGCTTGTTTATGGCTTTCCACGGCTACATCCAGTTTTTGACCAGCAATCTTGCTTACAACGTCCATCACCTCTCCTTTTCCGTAAACCTTAACATACTCCCTAATACTTGATAGGAAAGTTGCTGAATTTGAAGCATTTAATGGAAACCGATAAATCACCGACCAGACGGCTTCAGAAAGAAAATCTTTTTGTCTGCTCAACCATGAATTGACCTCGACAACATTTGGGTTTACCTGCTTTTCATCACTGTCTTTGTTCGTGAATGCCTTGGTGTAAAACGATGGGAAACTTACCTCGTCCATCAGTTTTGAAGGATAGTTTGGGTTTCCCTTTTCGTCCATCGATTTCTTTACCTCCGCAATAAACTCTTCAGGCTTCTCGGTGTATCCAGTCATTTTCTTGGCAAATGCCCCGTCTGGAGTAAACATTAAGTAGGAAGGAAATCCGGTGACCCGATATTTTTGTGCTAAAGCAACGCCTTCTCCTCGTTCCATATCCACTTTTACGGATACGAAATAGGTATTTAACACCTCTGCTACCTTTTTATTAGGAAACGTCTTCTTGTCTGCAACTTTACACCAACCGCACCAATCGGTGTAGCAGTCAATAAATAGATATTTGTCCTGCTTTTGAGCTTCGGCAAACGCTTCTTTCCAAGTGCCCTCAAAGAAATTAGTCTGAGCTTGAACAGACAAAATAGTTAGCACCAATATCAAACTTGAGAATCCTCTTTTCATTATTCTGATTATTGAATTTGATGCCGAAAGTAATCCAAATTCTCAGGCAAATCAGCGTAGGGCAAGACGTTTTACTATAACGCAAACTTGCTTCAACCCATTACTTTTGCGGAATGAGTTACCGACCAAAAACCAAACTAGGAATTTTAGGAGGCGGACAATTGGGCCGAATGCTCATTCAGGAAACCATCAACCTGGACATTGATGTGCATATTCTCGACCCTGATCCTGACGCTCCCTGCAAAGACATCGCCCATTCTTTTGCCAATGGGAGCTTCAAGGATTACGAAACCGTTCTGGCCTTCGGAAAAGCAATGGATGTGCTCACCATTGAGATTGAGCATGTGAATGTGGACGCATTGGAAACCCTCGAAAAGGAAGGTGTAAAGGTTTACCCGCAACCGAATGTTATCCGGCTAATACAGGACAAAGGTGCTCAGAAAGAATTCTACACTAAACACGGCATTCCAACTTCAGATTTCCGTTTGGTTGGAGAAAATGAAGCCGCTAATCATACCGACTTTTTTCCTGTTTTTCAAAAAATGAGGAAGGGAGGATATGATGGAAAAGGTGTTCAAGCGTTGAACTCAGTAGGTGATTTTTCAAACGCTTTTACAGAACCATCTGTACTTGAAAAGTCCGTTGATTTAGAAAAAGAGCTTTCTGTGGTTGTGGCCAGAAATGCTGCTGGAGAAGTGAAAACATTTCCGACAGTTGAGTTGGAATTCAATCCAATTGCCAACTTGGTTGAGTTTCTTTTCAGCCCTGCGGATGTAAGTGATGAGGTTGAAAGAACATCTCAGCAAATTGCCCGAACAATTGCTGAGAAACTCGAAATCGTTGGTCTTTTGGCCGTGGAGCTTTTCCTTGATAAAGAGGGAAATGTGCTGGTGAATGAGATTGCACCGCGCCCGCACAACAGCGGCCATCAGAGCATCGAGGGCAATTACACTTCGCAGTTCATGCAGCACATCCGTGCCATTCTCAACATCAGCCTGGGAAACACAGAAATTATAAAGCCATCAGTAATGGTAAACGTGCTAGGTGAGGATGGATTTACAGGAGAAGCCCAATATGAAGGACTTGAGGATGTGCTTGCCCTAAAAGGTGTGAATGTGCATCTTTACGGCAAGCGGTTTACCAAGCCGTTCCGCAAAATGGGCCACGTAACCGTGATTGCCGAAACATTGGAAGAGGCCAAAACAACAGCTCTTTCTGTTAAAGAGAAACTCAGGGTGATTAGTTGATGAAGTTTATAGAGTTCATAAAAGTGGAACAGTCAATAGAATTTGCCGCAGATTCCATTCTGCCAAACTTGGTAGGTCGCGGATCCCCCTTTGTAAAGGAGGTGTCCCGATTTTTTTCGGGACGGAGAATTTTACTCATTAAGAGACCTTCAAGGTTTTGAAAACCTTGAAGGTCTTTACTAAAAAAAGAAGCGAATGAAAAACCCACAAGTAGGCATAATAATGGGCAGCAGCTCAGATCTGAAAGTGATGAAAGATGCTGCAGATGTTTTGAAAGAACTCGGTATTGAATTCGAGATAACGGTTGTCTCTGCCCATCGCACCCCAGAACGCATGTTCGATTACGCCAAGGGCGCAGCCGAGCGTGGGCTGAAAGTGATTATTGCAGGTGCTGGTGGTGCCGCTCATCTTCCAGGAATGGTTGCTTCGCTCACACCACTTCCCGTAATCGGTGTCCCGATAAAAAGTTCCAATTCTCTTGATGGCTGGGACAGCATCCTTTCCATTCTTCAAATGCCGAATGGTGTTCCTGTTGCTACCGTTGCCTTGAATGCCGCCAAAAATGCGGGTATTCTTGCTGCGCAAATTATCGGTTCCTCAGATAAAGAAGTTCTGAAGCGAATGACTGCCTACAAGGAAAATATGAAGGCCAAGGTGATGGACAGCAAAGATGAAGTTGAGGATTATTCTTCCTAAACGCACTGAAATCCGATAAGCGTTAATTATATTTACATTTCATAAATACGAATCGCAATGGCAACTTTCACAACCACACTTCCAAATGATCTGCTCGACCTTCTCACACAGAAGGCTTCTGAGTACAAATTGGCTAAAAACAAGTTGATAGAGAAGGCATTGAGACTTTATATCGATGAGATTACAAAAGCCGAATACATTAAATCTTATAAGCGAGCCGCTAAAGACCCTGATACACTTTTAATGGCAGAAGAAGGCATAGAAGACTATTTCAAACAACTGAACCAACTTGACGAGGAATGAGGCAGGGCGAAATTTGGCGTGTGAACCTCAATCCTTCGGTTGGAAGCGAACAGGGCGGACTGCGACCAGTAGTAATCATCAGCGGAAATGCGTTGAATGAAAACTTGAACATTGTAATAGTTTGTCCGCTCACATCTAAATTGAAGAACTATAAAGGGAATATTGTACTTCAGCCAAACACAGATAACGGCCTTAATCTGCCATCAGAAATTCTAAACTTCCACGTTCGTTCCATTTCCAAAAACCGATTGGTAAAAAAACTCGGTAGCATTTCTGAGAAGGACTTGGAACTGACCAAAAAAGGGCTGAATGAGATTTTGAAGTACTAAACGCATTCAAAAAGGGACTCTTAACCCTTCACGAGCGAGGACGCTCGCGAGAGCAGCATTGGCAAGTCGTCAGCTTTTTGAAAGTTGACCACTCGGATCACATAAACCAATAGTTGTAAATTCGGCAGTGTCAAGTTGCCTCATGAAACGACTTCTATCTGCTGCTTTCATTCTATTGTTTTCGGTCGCTGCTCAAGCGCAGACCAGCGATTTCCCCATCGGGGCGCGCTCGGCCGGAATGGCCAATGCGAGCGTGGCACTCACCGATATTTGGGCCGTTCATCACAATCAGGCGGCCATGGTGGGGCTGGAGCAGGCAGGGGTTGCGGCCTATTACGAGAACCGTTTTCTGCTCTCCAACATGAACCTGCAAGGTGCAACAGCTGTGCTTCCCACGCCAAAAGCCGGTGTTTTCGGCATCAGTTATTCTCGGTTCGGGAACAAGCTCTTTAACCAAAGCCGCTATGGTCTGGCCTACGGAAAAAAGCTTTGGGAATTCCTTTCGGTTGGTCTGCAATTGAGCTATCTGAACACGACAATTGCCGAAAACTATGGCAGCCGGCACAGTTTCATTGCAGAGATTGGGCTGCTTTCGCAGGTAAGCAAAAAGCTGCGTATCGGTTTTCATGCATTTAACCTCACTCGCACAAAATTGGCCGATGGCTATGACGAGCGCGTTCCGATGAATTTCCGATTGGGAGCTCAATATGATTTCTCTAAAAAGGTAAAAGTGGCCGTGGAGGCCGAAAAAGACCTGGAACTCCCGGCCGTTTTCAAGGCTGGAATAGAATACTTTCCTGCCGATATCCTTGCCATCCGTGTGGGCATTGGAACCGCGCCCTTTCGAGCCAATTTTGGGCTTGGGCTACGATTGAAATTCCTCCATTTTGATATTGCCGGTTCGGTTGATCCAGTACTTGGATTCTCTCCGAAAGCTTCATTGGCTTATCGTTTCAATGCATTTAAGAAGAAGTGAGAATTGTGGTCAAATATGGCCTGCTGACCCTACTCCTTTTCGGGAGTTTTTTTGTCTTTGCTCAGGAAGAGGCTGATGAGGAAAACCTCATCCAGCGTAAAATTGAAACCATCGCGGAGCTGCTGGGAGAAGGCGATGAGAACCTGGACTACAACACGCTTTTGGACGACCTGCTTTATTTCTCGCACCACCCGATAAACATCAACAGTACCACTCCAAACGAATTGGCACAGTTGCCAATGTTGGACGACATTGCCATTGCAAACTTGATGAGTCATATCGATGCCAACGGCAAGCTCCTCAATATTTATGAGTTGCAGGCTGTAGATGGCTTTACGTTATCCCGTATTAGGCAAATTGAGCCGTTCTTAAAGGTGTCTGACAATCCTGATGCAACTTCTTTCTCCTTCAAGGAAATGATGAAGGAGGGCGTGCATGAACTGGTGCTTCGCTATCAGCAGGTACTGAATCCGCAGGAGGGATATGCCGAAATTGAGGACAGTGTGCTCGAAGCCAGCCCGAACAGGCGCTACCTAGGCGATCCGCAAAAATATTATGCCCGTTACCGGTTCAAGTATTCCAACAAGATTAGTTGGGGCCTGACGATGGAAAAGGACGCGGGCGAAGAGTTTTTCAAGGGGAGCATGAAACAGGGGTTCGATTTCTATTCTGGCCACATATTCGTATCAAACATGGGTGTTTTAAAATCTGCAGCATTAGGCGATTTTCAGGCACAATTTGGGCAAGGGTTAGTTTTTTGGAGCGGATTGGCCTTCGGAAAATCATCGGACGGTGTCAGCATCAAACGGAGTGCCCAAGGCCTGCGGCCCTATACTTCGGTTGACGAGAACCGCTTTTTGCGCGGTGGCGGAACAACCCTCAAGTTTGGAAAATTTGAAGGCACCGTCTTTGGCTCGTATAAACTGATGGATGCAAATGTTTCCGCAACCACAGATACGCTCACAGAACAGCAAGAAACTGTCAGTTCCATCTTCAGCAGCGGGTTTAACAGAACACCAAGTGAGCTGGAAGACCGTAAGTCAATTACAGAAGCTGTTTATGGCGGAAACCTAAGCTACAAAGGCAGGAGACTTTCCATTGGGATAACTGCAATCGGCTATCAATTCTCTAAGAATATTCAGCGCAGCGATGAGCTTTACAACCTGAAGGAATTTGCCGGAAAGCAGAACAGCAACTATGGCTTAGATTACAGCTACATCTGGAAGAACTTCCACTTTTTCGGGGAGTTTGCCCTGAGCCAGAACCTCGGTTTTGCCACCATCAATGGTGTTTTCATGACCATTGACCCAAAGGTGACCATCACCGCCATGGTGCGCCATCTGCAGCCACAATACCAAGCACTTTATGCCAATGCCGTAACGGAAAACTCGCGGATGAACAACGAGACGGGGTATTATCTCGGGTTCAACATCAACCCGTTCAAAAGCTGGTTTCTCAATGGTTACTTCGATATTTTCAGATTTCCGTGGTTGCGCTATCAGGTCAATGGCATGTCCTTGGGCTACGAGACCATCGCCCAGCTCATCTATCGGCCCTCCAAAACCTTTGAGGCCTATTTCCGATTTCGGCAGAAGAACAAGCATCTGACAGAATCTTCTGCCTACACCGAGGCGCCAATCAGCGGTATTGAAAACGAGTTGAGGAATTACTACCGATTCAACCTAACTTACAACCTGAACAAGTCAATAAAGCTGAAAAATCGTATTGAATATTCAAGGTACAAACGTGGTGACCGTGATGTGGAGCAGGGATTCATGATCTATCAAGACATCAGCTACAAGTCAATGGGCTTTCCGTTATCATTTAGTGCGCGTTTGGCCTATTTCGATACCGAATCATACAATTCGAGGATTTATGTGTACGAAAGCGATGTGCTGTATGCCTATTCATTCCCTTCTTATTATTACCGTGGAATGAGAGCCTACCTAGTTCTTCAGTACAAGATTCGCAAGAACATAGATGCATGGTTTCGAGTCTCAAACCAATTCTACAGCGATCGCGAAACGATTGGTTCCAGCCTCGAGACCGTTGATGGCAAAAGCCGAACAGACATTAAGGTTCAGTTGCGGCTGAAGTTTTGATTAAACAGAAGCAACCTAGTTGTATCAAAGTAAACCACGGAATCACGGAGAATCTAGCCATACCCGTACCGAACTAACTTAGCCGAATGATAAAAATTAACTGGTCGAGATTTAAAGATGAGCGTGGAACGGCTTTGTTCTTAGTTGATCTTTTCATGATTAATCTAGTCATCATCAACCTACTTTACATTCTGTTCGAATGGAACTTCACGATTGATATTAGCAATGAATTTATTCATGCTTATGCACCAGCATTTTATGAGTGGTATAACACGCACCTACACCGTAATTTCTTCCGATACGACATCTATTTCGTTACTGTTTTCATCACAGAATTTTGTATTCGATGGTTTCATGCAGTCCATCATAATCGCCACCATAAGTGGTTTTTCTACCCGTTTATCCATTGGTACGATGTGCTTGGATGTATTCCAATTGGGTCGTTTCGATTCCTAAGAATTTTCCGCGTGGGAAGCATGGTCCTTCGTCTTCATAAAATGAGGGTGATAGACTTAAGGGATTCTTATTTCTTCCGCATTTACCAGCGGTACAGTGCTGTTATTGTCGAAGAAGTTTCAGACCGGGTAGTTGTTAATGTTTTGGAGGGGGTACAAGACGAAATGAAACACGGAACGCCTGTAGTTAGTCGCGTTATTTTGGAGGTTATCCGTCCACAAAAAGAAGTGTTGGTAGAATGGCTTTCGAGCAGAATTACCAGTGCCAGCGAAGAGCATTATGAACGCTATCAGGAACAACTTAGAGCGTACGTCAACAGGAAGGTTTCTGAAGCGGTTCGTGGCAATTCTGAAGTGAAGGATATTGCAGGAATTCCACTTGTCGGAAGGACAATTACTGGGAAGTTGGAAAAAGCAGTTGCCGACATTACCTATGCTGTTATTGAAGGAATGATGCTCGATTTGAGTAGCGAAGAAAACACCAAAATCATCAGCGAGCTGGCAGATGTAACCATGGACATGGTGCTCTTAGAGGAAGAAGATGAAGAGCTAAACAAAGTAGCCGTTGAGATGATTAATCAAAGCATCGACATCATCAAAGACCAAGTGAATATTAAGCGTTGGCAAGAAAACTAAAGGCAATCGCCCCTGTTATCAACATCTATTTCGTAAAACTTTTGTGTTTTTACTTAATTACCCCCAAACAAATAGGGGTAATTAAGTAATATTTGTAAAAACAAAAGTCAATCGTCATGATTATTGGGATTCCGAAGGAAATTAAGAACAACGAGAGTAGAGTTGCATTGACACCAGCAGGTGCTCACGAGTTCATTAAAAGAGGTCATTCCGTAATAGTTGAAACATTTGCAGGAGACGAAAGTGGTTTTCCTGATGACGATTACCGCGCTGTTGGCGTTAAAATCATAGCTACCGCTGATGAGGTTTGGGCAACAGCCGAAATGATTATGAAAGTGAAGGAGCCTATTGCAGAAGAATATGTCCGTTGCCGCAAAGACCAACTCATTTTTACCTATTTCCACTTTGCTTCTTGTGAGCCTTTAACACACGCAATGATAGAAAGTGGTTCGGTTTGTTTGGCTTACGAAACGGTTGAGCAATCGGATAGATCGCTTCCGCTTTTAGTGCCAATGTCTGAAGTAGCAGGAAGAATGGCCATTCAGGAAGGGGCGCGCTACCTACAAAAGCCTGTAAAAGGTCGCGGTGTGTTGCTTGGTGGCGTACCCGGAGTTGCACCAGGCAAAGTGTTAATTCTAGGTGGTGGAATCGTGGGTGTTCAAGCCGCGAAAATGGCTGCTGGTTTGGGAGCACATGTTACCATTTTGGATATTGATTTGCCAAGATTAAGACGAATAAACGACATTATGCCGCATCATGTGGTAACTGAATTCAGTAGTGAATACAATATTAGAAAGCTTATCCAAACCCACGACTTGATTGTTGGAGCTGTTCTTATTCCAGGAGCGAAAGCCCCAAAATTGATTACGAAAGACATGCTTAAAACTATGCGGCCTGGAACGGTAATCGTAGATGTGGCGGTAGACCAAGGTGGTTGCGTGGAAACCTGCAAACCAACTACGCATGAAGACCCGGCATTTATTGTAGATGATGTGGTGCATTACTGCGTAGCCAACATGCCGGGTGCGGTACCTTGCACTTCAACCGTAGCACTTACAAACTCAACGTTGCCTTATGCCTTGCAGCTTGCGCATAAAGGTTGGAAAAAAGCCTGCTCTGAGAACGAAGAACTGAAAAAAGGCCTAAACGTGGTTAACGGAGATGTCGTTTATAAAGGTGTTTCTGAGGCATTTGACCTTCCGTTTGTGGAGGTTGAAGAGGTGCTTGTCGAAACAAAGATGGCGTTGAGCGGTAATTGATGCTTTAGGCACCGAAGACTGTTTGTAATAAGTACCTTCGTATCTTAAGAAACCACCATGAGTGATGCTATAAAGCACAAGTGCGGAATTGCAATAATCCGCTTGCTGAAACCCCTCAGCTATTACAAGGAAGGTTCTACTGTTATTTTAATGGAAATGGGATTTTTTGTGGTAGTGGGTCACTTCCATGAGGCTGATACGAAACGTAAGTTCAACTATCAACGAGTTCCACTAAATTCGTGGTAGAACCACCATTTTTAATCAACCCCTGCCCCATGAGCGATTCAATGATTGCGAAAGTAAACCCCTACAACCAGGTTAATGGTACAGATGCTACCGCTACCAGTATGATTTTTCCAGCCACGCTTATTGGCAGTTTAGCCGTTGGTGCTGGTAAAGTTGTGTTTGGGTGGGTGCCGAGAATGGAGTTGCGTATTGAGTATGACCAATTGAATTCTGGGGGCAGGGTATCAGGTCAGACCATATACGACCGACCAATCCCCGCCACGAACCTAGTGGATGGAGGTGAAATATGGCTTTATGGCTATCAGATGGGAGGGTCTTGTTATGGTGGTACAGGAGGGTTTCATTGTAGACGAGGGCCCTACTGGGAACCTCATCCACCCTCAGTTGGAGGCGGAGGCTGCGGACCATTGCTTCAATTAAAGACACCGTAGAAGGCGTTGAACCCGACTTTCTGTACGAACAACACAAGATGCAATTGGCTAGGGAGCAATTGGTATGAGATATAATTTGAGTGAGATAAAGTCGGTAATTGAGGATAGAAGATCCATTCGTCCAGAGTTTTTCTCTACAAGAAAAGTGCACAAAGAGATTGTGGTGGAATTGCTGGATGCGGCAAAATGGGCGCCAACACATCGCTACACACAGCCTTGGCGTTTTAAGATTTTTACCGATGATGGATTGAAGAAACTTTCTGAGTTTCAGTCGGAGTTATATCGAGCCAAAAAAGCCGATGATTTTGAGCCAGATAAATACGATAAACTACGCAATCGACCATTGATGGCAACGGCTATTATTGGCATTTGCATGAAAAGAGATGAAGCGGAAAGAGACCCGGAACAAGAAGAATTAGCCTCCGTTTCCATGGCAGTTCAGAATATGATGCTGGTGGCGGCTGCGCATGGCATTGGCGCATTTTGGTCTAGCGGAGGCGTAACGCATTGGCCCGAAACCAAAGAATTCATGGAACTTGGGCAGAAAGACAGATTCCTTGGGTTTCTTTACCTGGGCTATCCGAAAGATGGTTGGCCAAGAAAAACAAGAAGAAAACCACGGGAGTATTTTTCAGAGTGGATTGAAGGATAGATAAACCAGACCTTCAAGGTTTTTGAAACCTTGAAGGTCTCATCAACCAAATACATGTACAAAGAATTTCAGGAAGACAGCATTTCACTCACCGAAGCCAAGGAAGCTGCCGAGCGGCTTTCGTTTTACCCAATGATGTTTCAAGCAGCGGTTGCGCTGAACAGAACAGGTGTTTTGCAAGCATTGGCAAACGCGGGACGAAAAGGAGCAACGTCCGAAGAACTGAGCAAGGAATCAGGCATTTCGCAATATGGAGTGGAAACGCTTTTAGAAGCAGGTTTGAGCTTGGATCTGGTTAAACTGATAGAGCCGTACAAGTACAAAATTGGAAAGACAGGCTCGTTTTGGCTAATGGACAAACAAACCACAGCCAACACCGATTTTATTCAGGATGTGTGCTATAACGGAACGTTTCATTTAGAGGAAGCGATTAGAGAAGAAAAACCTGCTGGGTTGAAAGAGCTGGGAGATTGGCCGACCGTCTATCATGGGTTGTCCAAACTTCCTGGCCGTTCTAAAGAAAGCTGGTTCACATTCGACCATCATTATTCCGATCAAGCATTTCCGCAGGCACAAGAAGAAGTCTTCAAATTCAAGCCTAAATCAATGTTGGATATTGGTGGGAACACGGGGAAATGGTCTTTTCTGTGTGTCGAAAGCGACCCCGATGTTCACATGACTATTGTGGACCTCCCTAGTCAGACGGGATTGGCAAGCCCACGCATTAAAGAAGCTGGTTTTGAAAACAGAATTTCTACCCACGAACAGAATGTGTTAGATGCTGATTATCAATTGCCTCAAAATCAGGATGCGGTTTGGATGAGCCAGTTTTTAGATTGCTTTTCTCCAGAGCAGATCAGGCACATTCTGAGCCATGCAAAAGATGCGCTGAATGATGATGGCCGCGTTTTCATTCTCGAAACCTTTTGGGATATGCAGGAGAGTACCACTGCCACGTATTGCCTTCACGGCACATCGCTTTACTTTACCTCGATGGCCAACGGAAATAGCAAGATGTACGATAGCAAGCGCATGGCGCAATATGTTGAAGAAGCAAGTTTGGAAGTAGAGAAAATCGTAGAAACGGTTGGGTATTATCACTCACTAATGATTTGCAAAAAGAAACTGTAGAGGTTTGCCGCGGCAAACTCTTACCAAACCCTATCAATAATGAGTTGGAAAGACATATTCAACGGTGGAAGCTCCAATGTTCCTTGGAAGGAATTGACCACAGAATCACAGATTAATGAAGCAGTTGAGGCATCACACGAAAAGCCGCAACTCATTTTCAAGCATAGCACGCGGTGTTCCATTAGTTCAATGGCAAAATCTCGTTTAGAGAGAGAATGGAATTTGGAAAATGTAGAACCGTGGTATTTAGATTTGATTGCTTACCGAAGTGTATCTAACGCTATTGCATCTCAACTTGGAGTTCATCACGAATCGCCACAGGCCATTCTATTGAAAGATGGCATTATGGTGCATGATAGTTCGCATAATTCCATCTCCGTTTCAGAAATAAGGAAGCACATTTAGACCTACGAGGTTTTCAAAACCTCGTAGGTCTTGTCAACTCATTTATCTTAGGGCAAAATTCGTCCCTATGAAATACGTTCTGCCCTTTTTCATTTTCTCCCTTTTTGCTTGCAGCCAACCACAGCAGTTGGTTGATGACACAGCATTAGCAGGCAAAAACTGCGATTACAACAACTTTAAAACTCTTGGAGATTATCAGGCTGGTGGAGTTCAAATGATTGACCTCGTAGAAGGCTACAAAGTTTGGATGTACCAAATTTAATAAACGGCTTCAAAAAAACACCTTCATCAACTACGCCCGTTCGCAAGGCAAATTGGGCGGACAGTTCAAATTGCCAAGGTTGGCGAATGATAGGAAAGTGGCGGATCAGCTTGGTTGAAAACCGATCTCTACCAATTCATTCTCTTCCAACAGCAATAGCGCAACAGGCAATTCCTTTTTCAGAATCTCCTTCATTCTTGAATTGGAGCAATTGCCAATTCTCAACCAAATGATCGTGGGTGAAGACTTCAGGCGCTCAAGCAGATCAAGGAAATCGTTGTCCTAGGTAAGGATAATCACGTTTTCTTTCTTTTTCGCTGCAAGGAATATCTCTTCGTCTTCAGAGTCTCGAAGATGCAGATCCATCAACGGATGACAGCCAATGGAAAACTCCGTTGTAATCCACGTTGCCAGCAACGGAGAAATGTGAGCATCCAGCCAAATTTCCATCAGGCGGCCTTGCTGAACGGGTGCTTCGACCTGTTAGCAGCAAAGACCAGCGCAGCTTTGATGTCATCTGCTTCCAGATCGGGATGTTCTTCAAGGACCTGGCCTTGCTCCATTCCTGAAGCAAGCAATTCCAATACATCGCTGACACGGATGCGCATTCCCCTTATACACGGTTTTCCACCGCAGATTTCAGGATTTGAAGTTATTCTTGATAGTAGCTTGTCCATGTTTCAAATTTAAGTAAACAGGCGCAAAAAGCCCCGTGCCCTGAGAATTCCTGATATGAAACGAAGAAGATTGCTATCAGTTCAAATTGCCCCGGTTGGCGAATGACAGGAAAGTGGCGGATCAGCCAACGTAGGGGTTTGCTGCGGCAAACCCTTACTGACACGCAGCATCAAAGACATGTTTTTTTGCAAATTAGACATCGAATATCTAAATTGCATAGAATTTCATGGTTGAGAATCGGAACATAGAACCCAAATTACTGGAAATGGCAGAGAAATTCCCTGTCATTGCCATTACCGGACCGCGCCAATCGGGCAAGACCACCTTGGCAAAAAAGCTGTTTGCCGATCATGCTTACACCACGCTCGAAAATCCCGAAACACGCGAATTTGCCATCAGCGATCCCAAGGGGTTTCTTGCCCAATTTACTGAGGGAGTGATCATACATGAGGTGCAGCATGTGCCAGAACTCTTTTCCTACATTCAAGGAATTGTGGATGAAACGGGCGACACCGGGAAGTTCATACTTACGGGCTCTCAGAATTTCCTGCTGATGGAAAAGGTCTCGCAGAGTTTGGCAGGTAGGATTTACGTCTATCACCTCCTGCCGTTCAGCCTGTCTGAGATCGGTGAAAACAAGATCTCAAATGATCTGAACCGCCTGATGTTCACGGGCGGTTATCCGCGTATTTATCATCGGCAGATCAGCCCGACCGATTTTTTCCCTTCCTACGTGCAGACTTATGTGGAGCGCGATGTGCGTTCGCTGGTCAACGTTTCCGATCTGCAGCTCTTCAGTTCGTTCCTGAAACTGTGTGCCGCAAGGGTAGGGCAATTGTTCAACGCCTCTGCCTTGGGCAACGAGCTCGGCATCAGCTATAAGACCGTGCAACGCTGGCTTTCAATCCTAGAGACAAGTTTCATCCTGTTCAGATTGCAGCCTTGGCATCGTAACTTCAACAAGCGGACCGTGCGTGCGCCCAAACTCTATTTCTACGACACGGGGCTGCTTTGCCATATTCTGGGAATCACTGTGGCCGATCAATTGCCCGGTCATTTTGCTTACGGACATCTGTTTGAGAATTTTGTAATATCCGAACTGCAGAAACAGCATTGGAATGCTGGGAAACCCTTTCCTGCCTTCTTCTGGCGAGACAGTTCGGGCAACGAGATCGATCTGCTTATAGAGAAGGGCACAGCACTCGATCTGTTTGAGATAAAATCGGCACAGACCGTGCGTGAGCGGATGTTCATTCCGATGAAACGTTTCCAAAAACTGGCAGAACCATTGGCGTGTAATATCCATTTGATTTACGGTGGAGAGGAGAACGTAAAACGGTCAGGTGTGGCTGTAACGGGCTGGCGGTCGGTTCAAGCTTCCGCGCTTGGCGGATGATGGGAAGGTGGCGAATCGGCTAATTTGGCACGCCTCGCGGATTGAGCGGGACATATAACGTGTGATGCAGTATGACCAGGCCCGGCCCCAGAATGCTCAGTCCGAACTCGCTGTTGCGCCAAGTAATTGTGCTGTCCTTCTTCCCAATTTCCGCAAGATGATCTCTCATGTGCTGCTTCTCAGCCCTTCTGTATGCCTTACGTTCAGGACGAGTTAATTTGCCATATTCAACAAATTCTCTGTGCTGGTTCCACGATGGTATCCGATACCCCAAATAAACACTCGGCCAAATTGTGAATACGGGGTAATTGTTTCGCTTATTGATCGTTGGCGCATATTCCGAGTGTCCACCGATCATGTAAACATTGACTCCAAATAGAAAACCTTTCGGTGCCTGATAACGGTAACCAACAGCTCCGAACAGGTTGAATTCCATTCTGGCCGCAATGGTGTCGCCAAAAAAGTTTTTGGTTTCAGGAAAGAACATGTTCCACAGGCCGCCAGCGGCTGTCAACCGACTTCTTCGCCTTCCGAGCTCGGCAGACAGACTGTATATGAGGCTGACTTCGTTGGCCAACTTTCCAAGAAAGAATAATTGGCGCAATCGATCAGCGGTGAAAAATAGAAATTGAATTTCTGTTTTTCACCCGAATGAGATAGCTTTGATTCATGATTCTAAGAAAAGCCGAACAATCATTATTAGAAGGACTGCAGCAATTTCCGGCATTGGGGCTCATTGGGCTTCGTCAGGTCGGCAAAACAACATTAGCAAAAAAAGTATTGCCCAAGCTGGGCAACGCCATTTACCTCGATCTGGAACTATCCTCAGATCTGGCGAAATTGGAAAATGCTGAACTGTTCCTTTCAAGCGTGGCTGACCGTCTGGTGGTGATTGATGAAGTTCAGCGCAAACCCGAACTATTTCCGTTGATAAGGGCCCTTATCGACCAGAATCGCAGACCGGGAAGATTTCTATTGCTGGGTTCTGCTTCACCCGAACTGCTGAGGCAGAGTTCAGAATCATTGGCCGGAAGGATAAAGTATATTGAACTGACCCCTCTGAGCATACCCGAGTTAGATGCCGAAAACGACTTGACCGATCACTGGCTGAGAGGAGGGTTGCCAGCGTCTTTTTTGGCCGGATCGGATGAGCTAAGCCAGGGATGGCTCGATGCATTTATCGCAACAATGATTGAACGGGACCTGCCATCCCTCGGATTGCCAGCTTCGCCAAGCCTTACCGGAAGGTTGCTGCGAATGCTTGCCCACCAAACGGCAAATGTTTGGAATGCTTCAGATTTCGGACGCTCCCTTGATCTGACCTATCACACAGTAAATAGTTACGTTGATCTCTTGGAGTCCTCTTTCATGGTTCGCAAACTAGAGCCCCACTTTATCAATCTGAAGAAGCGACTGGTAAAATCACCGAAGATCCTTGTACGGGATAGCGGAATTCTCCACCGGCTGTTGGGAATTTCCGGCATGCAAGCGTTAGCGGGCCACCCGAAATTAGGCGCATCGTTCGAGTCGTACTGCATAGAACAGATTGCCGGCAATATAGGCGAAGATAGAGGGCTGACCTTCTACAGAACTCACAAGGGAGCAGAGATCGATCTGGTTATTACCCACCCCGATATGTCATTGACAACCGTGGAGATCAAATACACTTCTTCGCCCAAGCTCACACCTAACCACGTTTCTGCAATAGAAGACCTGAATGCCTCAGACAACTTTATTATAACACCCAAAGGTGAGGACTACCTGTTGAGAAAGGATATTAGAACCTGTGGCCTCGGCACGTTTCTGAAAGAATATTCATGAGAAGCCGTAATTGAAAGAGGTTTGATGCGTCAAGTCCTTTCCACCCCGACCATCAACCCGTCATCCGTATTGCTCACCTTGGCAACACCTGCTTTGGTTATGCCTTTAATGCTTAATGATTGTCCGCTCTCGTACCCAAAACCACAGGTTCTGTCATGCTGAACTTGTTTCAGCATCTATCTATAACTTGTTCAGACCCTGATACGCCTGAGGCGCACAGGGCGACACTATTTGAGAGCACCATGGGTGAACAAACGGATAATCATTTAATGCTCTTATCCCATTGCTTACCGCTGAGGCCGCTCTGGGTTTTCAGGTCGTTCAGATCCATGGGTGAATTTTGGGAAAGAATGCCGAAAATGAGTTTCTCGTTGTCGTTCAATTCTACTTTTTTCTCAGCCCCTTTTTCTGGCCGCATTTGCGGGAAGAAGAGAATATCCTGAATAGAATGTTGATTGGTGAGCATCATGGCCGATCAATCCATTCCAATACTCGTTTTTGTGATGCTGGGAATGCTTTTCCTACGGATCACCGCTTCAGGTACGAGCGCCAGTTCAGCACTTCAAAACCATCTTCGGTGGTAAATTCCATTTCGCCATCATACAGTAAGGTTCCGTTTGATGTTCCCGAATACGACCTGAATTTTTTGAGGTTCGCAAGAAAATACTTGGAAAAGGTTTGTGCCGATTTTATTTCAATAGGGCGGAAGTTTGTGCCAGAATCGAGAATCACATCCACCTCCACACCGTTGTTCTCCCTCCAGTAATAAGGCGTTTGCTGTAGTCCTTTATTCAAACCATTCTTTATCAATTCCATGATGATGAAATTTTCAACCAACGCACCTTTAAAATGGGAAAGTGCAAGTTCATAGGTGGTTCTGATTCCGAGCAGCGAACAGGCCAGCCCAGAATCAATGAAATAGAGTTTTGAAGACTTTGTAATTCGTTTATTAAAGTTGTGATGGAATGGTTGCAAAAGCCGTATCACGTAGGTACTTTCTAACACAGATAGCCACGAACTGGCCGTTCTCATATCAATGCCACATTCGTTACTCAATGCGGTCAAGTTGACTAATTGCCCAACTCTACCTGCACAGAGTTTCAGAAACTTGGTGAATAAAGCCGTGTTCTCGATGTTCTTTATCTGTCGTACATCGCGTTCCACATAAGTTCTGATGTAAGAAGGGTACCAGATCTGAGGGTTCCGGTCTCGGTTGTAAATCTCTGGATAAGCACCTCGAAGTATGAGTTCCTGAAGCGTCAGGGCTTCCTTTGTTGTAGCTATTTCGCGATAGCTAAGCGGTAATAGGTCCAATACCCCCACTCTTCCTGCAAGGGATTGGCTTACACTCTCTTGTAAAAGAATATTGTTGCTTCCCGTGAGAATGAACAATCCGTCCTCATCTGTTTTATCAAGAATACCTTGAAGGTAGTTCAACAGATCCGGCACGCGCTGAATCTCATCGAGTATCGCGCCATCGGAAAAGCGGGAAAGGAAAGCCCGTGGATCATCTAAGGCCAAGGCCCTTTCGTCTGGGTTTTCCAGAGACACGTACGGTTTGTCTGGAAAAACCGACTGTACCAGCGTGGTCTTGCCCGATTGCCGTGGTCCTACGACCATTACCGCTCTGAACTGACCCGCAAAGTCAAGCAACAGATTCTTTATCTCTCGATCTATGTGAGACATGAAAACATATTTTATACAAATATAGCATACGGTTGTGTGATTTGTATAAAAAGACCAAAGGTCAACCTGATCTTAGAAAAAAGAAAACCAAGTTAAGAACGGGGAATATATCTATTGTCCGAACGGAAGTGATCTAGCACTTTGGGATGATCAGGAGGTTTTTATGGAAGGGATGGTTGGGTTTATTAACCGCATATTCAGATGAACGCATTTCCGTAACTTCGTAATCAGAAATGCCTCAAAGACTTAAACATGAATTACGAGCTATCATTTCAGGAAAGAGCCAAGTTAGGTTCGGAGCAACTATCCAAGCAATTATCGGTAACCTTGGAGCAAGCGCGACAACAAGCACAACGACTCAAAGCCTTAAGCAGGTCAAAAGTGGAGAAGCAAAGCGTATAAGTGTGTTTACGCGATGAGAATGTTCTTACTCAGAATGGCATGCTCTATTTTATTGATACCGTATTCTATCTGACCCAAGCGTTTTGGACCGATGAACAAGTATAACCAAGCCGCCCTTCCACCAACGGCACCCAAACTGGTTTTTATGGAAGGTGTAGTTGGGTTTGTACATCGATTGTTCAAAGAAATTCCTACATAAAGGGAATTAATTCCATATAGAAATGAAAAAAGGAGGAAAAGAAAGATATAAGGAAGGTCTTCAGATGCTGCGCCAAGGCATTGCCGAGAGTAAAATTACTTTAGTTAGTGAGCGGGTGGGACAAGATTTCGAAACGGTACAAGATGTTTTAATGTTTTACCCAATACCCATTTCACAGGCCTCAATTGACGAGTTGGTTGAGTTTTTCAATACCAATTATCAGAAGTAGCCTTTAGCATCCACAACCAATTCGCACCCGTGTTCGTCACTTTGCAAAGCTTGTGTACCACTTGAAATTCACCTAGTGGCACTTCTTTTGGATTACCTTTATAAACAGAAGTTGAGGAAAAATTATTGGAATGAACACTAATTGTTTCGGAAGTCCTAAATGGAACAGTTGGAAGGATGGCTGGGCGAATCCGAATAATCCCAATCATAGACTTATCAAAGGTCTAATGATTTCATTCATAGAAGAGTTTGAGAGCATTGTAACAGAATATTCGGAGATCTCTCCATTTATTGGTGTTCCAAATGTCGGGCATACAACCACGAATAATCCGAAGGTCAAGATCAAATTTCCACTCGCAGCTGGTTTTTTTCAAACACCGGATATGTTGACAGAGAATAAGCGCTTGGTTCACTTCACTTCATTTGAGATTACGCAAGAGATTATGGGAAGCGGATTGATCCGACTTTATACACCAAACTTTGGAAATGATCCGCACGAGGTTTCATTAGCAGCCGACCTATGCAACTCTGGAAAGGAGGCAGGCAGAAAAGGAATAAGTGAATTATTCACCATTTCATTCACCGAAGAAAATGCGATTGATGAATTGACGATGTGGAAGCTCTACGGGCGAGATGGTGATGGAGTGGCTCTCGTATTTGAAATGATAAACCCAATTGAGAAGTGGCACGACTGGTATTACGGTGGTATAACCTATTTAGAATCTGAGCAAAAGACAAGAGTTCTATCGCAGTTTGAAGATATTCAGGGAAAGCTGGAAGTTTTAAAAGATAAATTCTGCAATCAAAGTCTTGTTTTTGAAGTCGAACTCTTGGCTGCGTTTGCCTTCTATAAGTCTAATTTGTTTCATCCCGAGAATGAATTACGGCTGTTATTCCGAAACAAGCTTGAAGGCAACGAAAACCTTTTCACAGGTCATTGGCAAGATGACCACATGAATCCAAAAAAGAAATGTGGAATCAGAACGTATCATACAATCAACAGAAGACTCGAACCTGCCTATTACTGTACTTATCCCATTTATTGGCATCTACATAATTTAAACCCTGAAGAGTACTGGTATTATTCGAAAGGCCCTCAACTGAGAATAAAAAAGGTTGTATTTGGGCACAACCATGACCAGAAGAGAGTGGATAAAATGAAGGATTGGCATGATGCCATATTACCCAAGCTAGTGAGCCAAGAATCGATTAAGGATTATTCCGTTGAGTTCTTGGTATCGCCAATTCGCAAGTATTTTGAATAGCTATTTGGAATATGCCGAGAGCTGAGTCAGAGAACCTCAATCATCAGCACATCATCCGTCTTCTTCACCTTGGGAATACAAGCCTTGATAAGGTCTTTCGTGTCCGCGTAGAAACTAGGGTTTAAATGAAGCGGAATTGTATTTATCTGCTTAAACTTGTAATTAATAGCTATGATCACTAGCATCCGAAAGTCGTAGAATGCAGAAGCCTTCAGAATCCCATATTTTTGAGTTCGACAAAAAACCTTTCAAATATGGGACTCTTCAGGCGCAACAAAAATACCGACAGACCATTGATAAAGCAAGTACTGGACCTGGTACCACGTTGGCTTTTCACCGGTTGCACCAATAAGCATCGTTCTGACAAAGGGGTGAGCAAATACCGGACGTACGACCAATTTGTGGCCCTGACTTTCGGACAGCTTGCCAACTGTCAGAGTCTGAACGACATATCTGCCGGTATAGGGATGAGCGAAAAGTTCATAGCTGACCTTGGACTGTCTCAGAGTCCTGCCCGGTCGACCATGAGTGATGGCAACAGAATGCGTGACCACCGGGTGTTCGAAAACCTGTATCATCGGCTGTTAGGCCATTACGGTACCGTTCTCAAAAAGCATCATCGCGGCCATATCATAAAGGAAATTAAGAACAGGAGCATCAAGCTCATAGACAGTTCAGTCATATCGCTATGTCTGTCCATGTTCAACTGGGCAGAGTTTCGGACAGCTAAAGGAGGCATCAAACTGCATACTGTTTTCGATGCCTCATTGATGCTGCCTGAAGTTGTCAATATTTCAGAGGCCAAGGTTCACGACAGGCATGGCCTGGATCAATTGATATTCCCTAAGGACACCATCATTGTTGAAGACAGGGCTTACTTTGATTTTATGCTGATGTTGCACAGGATAAAGGCGGAGAACATCTTTGTTACACGTATAAAATCCAATACCCACTATGAAACTGTCCGAGAACTTGAACTGCCCGAAGGGAAAGACCCTCACATACTGAAAGATGAGATCATCCGGCTCAATTCTGATAGGGCTGTGGAAACAGGGATCTCCGAACACCTGTTAAGGCTGGTGCATGTTTACAAGGAAGATGAGAACAAGGTCATCACAATCATTACCAACCAGTTGGATTGGGAGTACAATACCATAGCCGACCTGTACAAGAAACGCTGGGATATTGAACTGTTTTTCAAGGCAATAAAGCAGAACCTCCAGATAAAGACCTTTTGGGGTACAAGCGAAAATGCGGTGAGATCACAAATTCATGTTGCACTGATATGCTATTTGCTGCTGGAACTCATCAGACGGACAATTTCCACAGGACCAATGGCATTCTCCAATTTATCGGAGAAAATAAGATTCTGTCTGTATCAGTATCTATCATTGGATTACGTGTGCAACGAGGTTCGGGAAGGAGTTAGAAAAGTTGCCCGGCCCATGCAACCGGAACTGGCCTTTGAAAAGGACCTGTTTTCTGGCTGAATGTTGATTCACAGCCTTATCTTAGTTCAATCCAGAAATAGCATCACAATGTTGGGAAAAGTTTCGGATGCTAGTGAGCTATGATAATGATTTTCAGCACGAAGCCCGCTACCCACTTCTTAGCAGCAAGTCTTTTTGTCTGTTTGTTTTCCACATCTTCTTTTGCCCAGTCTTTTGAAAGTCTCTTGTCAGAATTGAACTTGGCAATGAAGTCTTCCAACACAAAGGGAATGTCTGGTGAGGCCCTTTTTGACAAGCACAATTGCATATTGCATTTGCAGTGGCAAGAGTTCACGCTAAGACACATAGAGTTACGGTATAAGTACGACAAGGATGCACTTGAGCCTGAGTATCCGCATCACGTTATAGTTGAGTGCCAGAAATTTTTCAGCAATCCTTGTGCTGGTGAGAATACACTTTCTTTTGTTTTCGTTTTTAGTGATAAGCGTTCAGCGATAGGTTTTCTTAACACATTCAATGATTTAATAGTGTTGGCAAGAAAAAATGGATTCTGCCAAATCGATTGATTAAACAACCTCCACCATCAACCCATCATCCGTCTTGCTCACCTTGGCAACACCAGCCTTGGTTAAGCCTTTAATGCTCTTATCCCATTGCTTGTTGCTGAGGCCAGATTGCTCTTTTAAAGCGCCCAAGTCTATTGGAGAACTCTTAGAAAGGATGCCGAAAACCAACTTTTCGTTCTCGTTCAACTCAACCTTTTTCTCAGCCACTTTTTCTGGTCGCATTTGTGGGAAGAACAGAATATCCTGAATAGAATGCTGATTGGTTAGCATCATAGCCAAACGGTCCATGCCAATACCCATACCTGATGTTGGCGGCATGCCGTATTCCAAGGCGCGTAAGAAATCCTGATCAATCATCATCGCTTCATCATCACCTCTGTCTGCCAAGCGCATTTGCTCTTCAAAACGCTCGCGTTGTTCAATCGGATCGTTCAGTTCAGAATAAGCGTTGGCAATCTCTTTTCCGCAAATCATCAGCTCAAACCGCTCTACCAGACCTTCTTTGGTTCGGTGCTTTTTGGTGAGTGGCGACATTTCCACAGGGTAATCTGTAATGAAGGTCGGTTGGATGTAATTGCCTTCGCACTTCTCGCCAAACAATTCATCAATCAGCTTGCCTTTGCCCATGCTGTCCTCAACCAGAACGCCAAGGTCGGTGCATACTTTACGTAGCGCAGCCTCATCCATTCCCGTAATGTCAACACCTGTATGCTCCTTAATGGCATCCAACATTGGCACACGCGGAAATGGCGCCTTGAAACTCACTTTGTGCTGTCCGTATTCGATTTCGGTGGTGCCGTTTAGGGCGATGCATGCTTTTTCCAAGAGTTTCTCGGTAAAGTCCATCATCCAATTGTAATCCTTGTAAGCCACGTAAATTTCCATCACCGTGAACTCAGGATTGTGCGTGCGGTCCATGCCCTCATTTCTGAAGTCTTTGGCAAACTCATACACACCATCAAACCCACCAACAATCAATCTTTTCAGATACAATTCGTTGGCAACACGCATGTAAAGCGGTATGTCCAACGCATTATGATGTGTGATGAAAGGTCGCGCAGCAGCTCCGCCAGGAATAGCCTGAAGAATTGGAGTTTCTACTTCTAATATTTCGTGCTCGTTAAAGTAATCTCTGAAAATGCTGTAAAGCTTAGTCCGCTTCTTAAAAATCTCTTTTGTGCCTGGGTTTACAACCAAATCAACGTAACGCTGACGATAACGGAATTCCGCATCATGCACCGCATCATGCACTTTTCCATCAGCATCCGTCTTAACCACTGGCAGCGGCTTGATGGATTTGCTCAGCAAGGTCAATTCCTGCACATGAATAGACGTTTCGCCCACCTGTGTTTTGAAAACGTAGCCTTTCACCCCAATGAAATCGCCTCTATCCAACAGCTTCTTGAAAACCTCGTTGTACAAGGTTTTATCCTCATCAGGACAGATTTCATCTCTAGCGATGTAGATCTGAATTCTTCCGCTCGCATCCTGCAACTCCGCAAACGATGCTTTTCCCATCACGCGCGAACTCATCATTCTACCAGCCAGCACTACCTCTTTCAACTCTTCGCCTGCGGCAAACTTTTCTTTTACCTCTTTGGCGAGAATATCCACGGGAAATTCTGCCGCTGGATACGGGTCAATACCAAGGTCGATGAGTTTCTGAAGGGCTTCCCTTCTAACGATTTCCTGTTCGCTGAGCTCTTGCATGCTTAAAATTTTGCGCAAAGATAACAGGCCGAGCCAAGGTTGCCGCCCTCACAAACACGATTGGCAGTATATTCGCGCACTATGAAAAACAGCAGCTCCTCTGCCTTCGGCATCTCCCCAAAGGGGAGAGAAATTATCACATTTAATAGAACTCTGTTCTCTATTCTTAACTCAGCACGGTTTTTCTTTTTCCTTTTTTTCTTTTCTCTGATTTCTTCCGCGCAAGCGGGTGGCGGAAAAGAGGGAACCAAAACCCTTGGCAATACGCATTACAACCCCGTACCGCAGTATAAAGCCGCCTTCGATTACAGTTCGCAGTATGTGCCGATGAGCGATGGTGTAAAACTGGCCGTGGATATTTTCCTTCCGAAGAAATTGGAAGAGGGGAAAAAGTTGCCGACCGTGGTCTATTTCGTGCGCTATGTGCGAACCTTTCAACTCAAAGCGTTTTGGCGAGGCATAAAAAACCCCGCGTTTGGAAGCGTGTCCGAAGAAGAGGTGAAATTCTTCAACTCACACGGTTATGCTGTGGCAATTGTTGATTTGCGTGGAACGGGTGCTTCATACGGCCATCGCGATATGGAGTTTTCTCCGCAGGAAGTGACTGACATGGGCGAAATGCTCGATTGGATTGTGGCTGAACCGTGGTCGGATGGGAAAACCGCCACAACAGGAATTTCCTACACAGGTACAACTGCCGAATTGGCGCTTATCACCAAACACCCATCGTTGAAAGCCTGCGTGCCGCGAAGCAATATTTGGGACCTCTACACAGATATTGTTTTCCCAGGAGGAATTCGCCAAACGCCATTTGTGAAGGAGTGGAGGTTGACTACAAATTCGTTGGATCAAAATAATCTCGACCCACTCGGAAAAAAGGTGAAAACCTTCGTCAAATGGCCCAGCCCCGTAACGGGAGATAAAAAAGGCGTTCAGTTGCAAGAAGCAATGGCGCAGCACAAAGACAACTACGATATTTTTGAAGGTCTTTATCGCATTCAGGCACGCGATGAACCAGACCGTGGTTATGGTGCAGAACTGACTGCGGATGATTGTAGCATTCACGCCCGAGTAAAAGATGTGGAGGCAAGTGGTGTTCCCATTTTCCGAATTTCTGGATGGTTCGATGGCGCACTTTCCAACTCCGTTTTCAAGGGGTTTTGGAACACATCAAACACCAAACGCATCATGGTCGGTCCCTGGGATCATGGCCCGGGGCAGTACTTCACCAATTTTACGGGAACAAAAGACAAGGAAATCAATATTAAACTGGAGATTCTACGCTTCTTGGATCAGTACGTAAAAGGAATTGACACTGGGCTGGAAAATGAGCCACCAGTGAATTATTTCACGATGGGGGAACAAGTCTGGAAATCATCAACCACTTGGCCACCGAAAGAAGTACAATCGACAGAAATTTATTTCAGTCCAGAACTCCTGAAAAACGAAAAACCAACCAAGGAGGAAGTCGTGACTTATAACTGCGATTATGGAACTACCACGGGCTACGGAGAAAAAGGTGGGGGCACGCGTTGGAATTCCTTGACGGTACTTTACAAATATGAAGACACATATTACGGACCAAGAGGAGGGCAGGATCTTCTCATGGAGGTTTTTGACGGCTCCTTTCTGGAAAAAGACGTAGAGATAACGGGGCATCCAGAAATTCATCTCAACGTGAGTACAAGTACTGGAAAAGGACACCTATTCGTCTATTTGGAGGAAGTGCTACCCGATGGAACCAGCCGTTATATTACCGAAGGAATGTTGGATATAAATCACTCCAAAATGTGTGAGGATGGAGATTATTCGTGCTGTTTCCCACAGCACTCTTACAAGGAAAAAGACATGGTCGATTTGCAACCGAACGAATTCAAGAAGACGGTAATTAACATGATACCGACCAGCTACCTGATAAAGGCTGGTAACCGAATTAGAATAGCGATTGGCGTAGCAGATAAAGATCACTTCGATATTCCAGAAGAAAGCATCAGACCAGAAAGCATTAACATAATAACCGGTGGCGAAAATGGTAGTTTTGTCCTGCTGCCAATCGTACAAAAAGACATCAATTAAGCATGAAAGCACTCATTAAAGATTTCACAAATCAGATTGCCCACGCCATCGTTATCGGCAATGCGTATTCTCCATCGGAGAAAAGACGAAAATTATCAAATGTGCTTATTTCGGGTCTTGGAGGCTCGGGAATTGGCGGGACTATAGCTGCGGAAGTTGTGGCCTCGGAAGCGCGAATTCCAATTGCCACAAACAATGGATATTTTGTGCCTGGTTTTGTAGATGATGAAACACTTTTCATCGCTTGTTCTTACTCTGGAAATACGGAAGAAACCGTAAGCGCGGCTGAATTGGCACACGAAAAAGGCGCAAAGGTCGTGGTCATATCAAGCGGTGGAAAATTGAGGGAAATGGCCGCAGCGCACCATTGGGATCTCATTCAGATCCCAGGAGGACAGCCGCCACGCGCCAGTTTCGGATTGTCTTTTCCTGAGGTGCTTTATGTGCTTCATGCGCACAGCATCATCAGCAAAAAATTTGAAAAGGAACTGGAAGCGGCCATTAGGTTGCTAGATGACAATGAGGAAACCATCCAAAAAGAAGCGCTGGAAGTGACCGAAAAGCTCTTCGGAAAGATTCCTGTGATCTATGCTGCGGATGGTTTTGGTGGTGTTGCCACCCGTTTCCGTCAGCAGATAAATGAGAACGCCAAAATGCTTTGTTGGCATCACGTCATCCCCGAAATGAACCACAATGAGCTGGTAGGCTGGAGAATAAAGAACGATAATCTGGCGGTAGTTCTGTTCAGAAATGAAACGGATTTCAAGAACATTCAGGCACGGATGGAGATCAACAAGAAAACATTTGCCGAGTACACCGATACAATGGTGGAGGTCTGGTCTAAAGGGGAAAGCGATCTGCAACGCGCACTTTACCTTATTCATATTGGCGATTGGATCTCGTTCTTTTTGGGAGAGAAAAAAGGGGTTGATATCATGGAAGTGAAGGTGATTGACCACCTGAAAGGCGAACTCGCAAAACTGTAAGAGTTTGCCGTGGCAAACCCCTACGCAGAACTAAAATTATCTCTGCGACCTTTGCGCAAACTCAGCGTCTCTGCGGTTAAATGAAAACCCATAAAGTTTATTTCGAAGATAAAGGTCTCATTCCATACAAGGAATGTTGGGATTATCAGTTGGAGCAGTTCCACGAAATGACCGCCCGAAAAAAAAGCCCCCTAAATCCCCCAAAGGGGGACTTGGCGCAGTTTGGCAAGCCAACGGAAAGCCGATTGATCTTCTGTTCACACCCGCATGTTTATACCTTGGGTAAAAGCGGAAAGGAAGAAAACCTACTACTTACGGAAAGCGAATTGAAATTTCACGGGGCAGAATTCTATCACATCAATCGGGGAGGAGATATTACCTACCACGGCCCGGGTCAAATAGTCGGCTACCCGATCTTCGACCTTGATTTCTTCTTTCACGACATTCACAAGTTTATTGATACGCTGGAGGGTGCGATTATGGCTGTTCTTAGTTCATATGGAATTGAATCTAGCCGCGGACCAAAAGGATTTACTGGAGTTTGGATTGATTTTGAAGACCCTGAAAAAGCTCGAAAAATATGCGCATTTGGGATGCATGTTAGCCGTTGGGTTACTATGCACGGGTTTGCCCTAAACGTGAACACGACCTTGGAGTACTACAAACACATTATTCCTTGTGGAATTGACGATAAGGCCGTTACTTCCATGGAAGCGGAATTGGGCAAAACGGTGAACGAACAGGAAGTGAAAGACAGATTGAAGGCCGAAATTCAAAAATCCCTCGGCATAGAGCAATTTGATTGAAATTTGCGAACCGAATCGCAGATTTACATGTATATTTGCGAATTGAATCGCAGAATTAAACGTTATGATGGTCCGGGATATTTTTGAAACCCTTAAGAATCGGGAAGATGACAGGAAGGTCATTATCGTTCTCGGAGCGCGGCAAGTAGGAAAAAGCACGCTTCTCAGAACCTTGGCCGACCCGAAGGATCCGGATGTGGTCTGGTTCAACGGGGACGAGCCCGATGTCAGGGAGCGGTTTACTAACATGTCGTCCACCATGCTGCGCGATGTAATCGGACAGCACACAACCGTGGTGATAGATGAGGCGCAGCGGATTACTGACATCGGCATTACATTAAAATTGCTGCATGATAATTTTCCTGAGATAAAGGTGTTTGTGAGCGGCTCATCCGCCCTCGAACTGAACGGAAGCATCAAAGAACCGCTTACGGGCCGCAAATGGGAATACCAACTTTTTCCATTTTCGTATAACGAGCTGGTCAAACACTTTGGGATGCTACAAGAACAGCGCGTGCTGGAACAACGCTTACTTTTTGGCAGTTATCCCGATGTGGTTTTGAGCGAACCAGGCAAGCAACGCGAAACCTTGTTGCAACTAATTGACAGCTACTTGTATAAAGACATTTTTGCCTTAGGCGGAATCAATCGGCCAACGCAGTTCGAGCAATTATTGAAAGCTTTGGCTTTTCAGGTCGGATCGGAAGTTTCTTACAACGAACTCGGGCAGCTTACGGGCCTGGACAATGAAACCGTGCTCAAATACATCGACCTGATGGAGCAGTCCTTTCTCGTGTTCAGACTGGGAGCATTCAGCCGCAATCTGAGGAACGAGATAAAGAAAAGCCGCAAGGTCTATTTCCATGATACGGGTGTGCGCAATGCGCTAATCGGCAACTTCAGTCCGCTTGCCGCCAGAACGGATGTTGGGGCATTGTGGGAAAACTATCTCGTAAGCGAACGGATGAAATTGCGCAGCTATCAGCGGCAGCATGGAGGCCATTATTTCTGGCGCACACATACGCAGGCAGAGCTTGATTATGTAGAAGAATATGACGGGCAGCTGCACGCCTTTGAGTTCAAATGGAACCCGAAAAAAACAGGGAATTTCTCGCGCACGTTCCTGAAAGCCTATCCGAATGCAAGCACCGCATTCATCACACCGAAGGATTATCACGCCTTTCTTTCTCCAGCGCGGTAGCGTTTCATAAAACGGCCAAGGTCAACTTCTCGGGCAATGCTTTTTCCTTCATAAATGAAATCGACCAATTGCTTAGCAAAGTAAGGGGCAATCATTATTCCTTTGGTTCCCATTCCGTTAAATAGAAATAGGTTTTTGTATTCTGGATGAACCCCAATAACAGGTCTTCGATCAATAACGGTTGGGCGAATGGCGGCTTTTTCTTCAAGCACTTCAAATTTGGTGGTCAACGTTTTTTCAGCCTTTGCTAAAAGGGCAGCGGTTGATTGCTGGGTAGGAATCTCATCCAACTTGTCCCATTCATAAGTTGCGCCCAATTTGAAGACGTCTTTTTCCTCGGTTGGAAACAACAAAAATTGCTGATTGTAAATTCTATCTGGAGTGAGCAATGAATCTGCTTTTACCGTGAGGATTTGTCCTTTTGTTGGCTTAAAAGGCATCCAATTGAAGTATGGGTTTGCGGAAATAAACCGGCCTTCAGAAAAGAGAATTCTATCAGCCTTAATATCTCGGTAGGTTACGGCTTCTTCAGAAAGGCCAATGTCTGAATGTTCGAAGTTTTCCTGAATTAAGAGGCCTTTGCGTTTTAAGTATTCTCGATAGGCCAAAAGCGTTTTTTCAATTCTAACAAACCCGCTTTTTTTGATGGTTACACTGGCAAAAACGTCTTCTTTAAATGGGCCTTTAGGAACGTTTTCCTCAATAGAATCAACGTACGGATGTAATCGACCTTCCGCAATCACCTGTTTCCATTCCGTTACCTCATCATCAGATGAAATTGGTTTTAGTATTGGGAAATCGTGGTTGAGTGATTGAATGTCGAGCTTTTCATCCAATTCTTGATGCGCTTCAATCATACCTGGAAACAGGTCATCCACCATCCAACTTTTCAACTTTCTTTTAAGCGCGATGGGATTGTAAATGCCGCCAGCGATGAGCGATGCGGAATTTGCGGGGCAATTATCAATGACGATGAAGGATTTTTCGGCCTTTTCGAGCTGATGACAGAGATTGAGCCCAGCTATTCCAAGCCCGACAACCAAGTTCTCAGTATGTATCAATTAGTTTAAAGTTTGGAGGTATAGCTAGCACCAAACATAGACAAGGGAATGAATACTAAAAAGTCTAAATAGAACCATTCTGGATATATTGGAATAGCAACCATATTAACCATTCCAAGAATGGTTAATATGGCGCCAAGCGTGAGACCAACGTTCATGGTGTCTTCCCTGAGAATTCGACCAACGGTAACGCCCCCACCTAAGGAACCGATGGCATGTGAAACAATTATGAGAATGAGCCCGACACTAGAAAGGCTGCGAACCAGTTCATTTGCTCCGCCAAGCGTGGGGCTAAAAGCATCTAGGTTTCCGAAATACTTAGCAGTAGCCAATGTGCCAATGGTAATGAGAACAAAGGCAACCGAAAGACCAGCAATAACAGCAAAAAACTTTTTCATGGGAAGCGAATTAGGTTATCCCAATGTAACGAAAAAGAAGCTCGTTTCTTATCTAGCGTGTTTTGTTAATGCAAGTTTTGCCGCATTTAGGGCACTAACTACACCACTATTGCGAGATAATTTCTTGAATTTAAGTGTCTTGCTTTGCTTGTATTCTGAATCTGGCAAAAGCACCGAAAGCTTTGGGTATTTGTTGCTGGAGTCAAGCAATAATTGTTTTAGTTCGGAACCCGTAATTTCTGGGAAATACGACTTGATTAATGCAGCAACCCCGCTCACCACAGGTGCGGCCATACTCGTTCCGTCCTCAAATGCGTAGGTGTTATCGGGTTTGGTGGAGTAGATCCGAACGCCAGGGGAGAAAATATCGACCGACTTTTTCCCGTAGTTGGAAAACGTTCCGATTAGGTGCTCATCGCCCGTAGAGGCTGACGCGCCCACGGTAAGCCAAGTGGAAGCGGGCTTCTTTTGAAATGCGTAGTTCGGGTCGGGGAAATTGGCGGTTCTGTCCAGGTTCTCCGCATCGTTTCCAGCAGCATGTACCATCAGCACATCTTTTTCCTCAGCGTATTTGATGGCGCGCTGAACCTCCTCAAAATGCGGAGAATAGCCTTTTCCGAAACTCATATTGATGATGTCGGCACCATTGTCTGCCGCATAGCGGATGGCGTTGGCAACATCCTTGTCAAACTCATCTCCGTTGGGAACGGTGCGAACAATCATCAGTTCCACGTTCCGTGCAATGCCATCCATTCCAATGCCGTTTCCGCTCACCGCACCAACAATTCCCGCTACATGCGTTCCGTGGTCATCGTGCGGAGCAGAAACATCGTTGTTGCCATAGAATCGTTCTTCCATATTGTCGGGATCATCACCGATAAAGGAACGGTCCACAAAATTCGGATTGTAATGGTATTCCAGTTTTTCCAGAAGGTGGCTGTGGTATTTTTCCAGCGCATCCTTGCTGAAATTTGGGTCTTGAGACAATCCTGCCAGAATGCTTTGGTAAAGCTTCAGGTCGTCCGTTTCGGGCTGCCACGACAGGACATCTTCCGAAGAAAAGCCTTCGCCAAGCTCAGCGGTTGCCGCACTGTCCGCAGCGGTGTAAACGGTCAGGAAACCATCTATCTGCCCAAACTCATTGGCGGTGGCGTTCAGCTCTTTCAGAATTTCCTTCTGCGCATTCTTGAACTTCGCATAATCGGCCCCATCAGCCTTTGCCACGTCTTTTTCAGATTCCACTTCCTGAAATCGAGGGGCAAGTTTTCTGTAAATACGTGTGATCTCCAAGTTGGCGTGATCCAAGTTTTCCCCTTCTGCATTGCCGAGGAAATTCCAACCGTGCACATCATCTACGTATCCGTTTTTGTCATCATCAATTCCGTTACCGGGTATCTCCTTCGGGTTGACCCATATATTATCCTTCAGGTCTTCATGGTCGATGTCAACGCCCGAATCCAGTATGGCTACCACCACTTTTTTGGGCTCTCGGTCTTTGAGGAGTTCGTAGGCCTTTTCCGTACCAACGCCATAAATACCATTGGCAGTCGGGTCTTTATGATGCCAGTCTTTTAAGGATTCATCTTGCGAGAATGCCGATGAAGAGATAAGCATTACAGACAGCAATACAGGAGTGATGCGCTTGAGAACGTTCATTTAAATGTCGGTTGTAATGATTTTGGGCGGCAATAATACCGATGTTTTATCTCTACAAAACGAGAAAATCGACAAGGTGTTTTTAAACCTACCACGATCTAACACTTTTTATCATTCTAGGGGTACCCGTTTTAAAGGGAAAACCTAATCAAGCCCTCAGGTAAAAATCCTCACCCATTCCGAACAGCTCTTTAATCTCCATTTTCTCGCCATCTCGGTTTTTGATGAAGCCGTTGAAGAAGCCATACGGGCCTTGGTATTTGCTTCGGAGAATGAGCAGATTCACATCCACAGCCGTGTGAATAACAGGACGGAATTCGAGGTCTATCATGCCGTATTCATCCCTCACGAACCAAGTTCCCTTGCAGCCATCAGGCCGTGTAATCTTGATAGGCGGAAGCACGCTCAACTTCCCATCGTGCCACAGGCAATTCTCATTGTTCTTCTCATGGTCGAGGATCTGATTGTCGGTGCAATTGAAACCAATCATTTTTCCATCCGCATCGCGACCCATTCCTGTCACCCAATCGTAAACGGTCGGGTAGGGGTAATAGCCCTTGTGGTCGTCAATAATTAATTGACTGATCTTCTCTGGGAACGGAATCACATCCTTCCCGAACCGGATGCTGCCCGAAACAGGCATCAAACATTTGTGCGAATACATGGCTCGATTCTCTGAGAACGGCATGCACACCACCATCGGTTCGTAACGCCCGGTGTCGTGCAAACCCTTGAATTTTGCCTCCACATCCGGCAACCCTTTCTGATTTCGGATGGAAGCCGAAAGTTCCAAGACATTATCGTTGAGATCGTGCTTGGCCACAAGACTGAAATTCCTGCTGATGTAGCTCGATTCTGTACCAAATAATCCTGTTGCCACATCAATGGACCAAGGCGCAACCTTCTTCTCGTAGCGGTATTTCCTGTTGTTGATGATGTCGTAAACAATGAACTGAACCAAAGAAATTTTCTTCGCATTGTAAATGGCCACCATCACGAAATGCGTTCCGTTGCTTATCTGAAATGCCTGCCATTCACGTAGCTGCATCCACTTGATAAGCCTGGGCAAGCGCAGCTTATAGGGTTTTTCAGCATCGATAAGATTCGGGTTCTTGACAGGCCCATCAAAAGAAGCATACTGGAACTTTCCGTTATGGTAAAGCCGCTCCGGTGCAGGCCGCAATGGTCGTTTATAGGTTGAGCCGCTCATAGCGCGAAGTTAGCATGATCCGGAAAGGTTGTTCCTCGAATAAATGAACCTCTGACGGCAACTTTACGTTTGGCTTCCAGATGACCAACATGAATTGATTTATATTGTAACCTTAAAGTTCTATTGAAAAGCCACCAATTTATGACTCAACGGCTTCTTGCATTATCCCTCGGATTGACTTTCTTATTTCAGTCCGTGTTTTCACAGAATTTTCAAGGTGCTTCGGCAGATAGGATCATTGCTGGAAGCGAGTATGTTCGCCTGGGCGATAAGTCCTCAATACCTGAGTTTGTGCAACTGCAAAAAGCGAGTGAATTCCCCGCTTCCAAGTTTCCCGTTTGGGCAAAGAAGGCATTCAATCTGAATGAGGGCATCGGCTTTCTAAAGCTTCGCGATGAGGTGGATAACATCGGAATGCAGCACAGCCGCTATCAGGTCATGAACAACGGCATTCCAGTTTTCGGAGCGTTCGTTTACACCCATGGTCGTAACGATATGGTTTCTTCCATCAACGGAAAAATGCCATCTCAAATTGGCGTAAATCAAGCATCAATGAGTGAAGAAAACGCGTTGGCTCGCGCTAAAAATCACGTGGGAGCGGAATCTTACAAATGGGAATTAGCTGGCGAGGAGGAACATCTGAAATGGGAGACCGAAGACCCATCGGCCACCTATTTCCCGAAGGGGGAATTGGTTTACATCAACCCGACTTTCGATTTCGCAAATGGTGCTGCTTTCCGCCTCGCTTACAAGTTTGACATCTATGCGCACAGGCCGCTTTACCGTGCAGAGGTTTTTGTTGATGCGCAAACGGGAGAGGTTCTTTTTGAGAATCACAGAATTCATATTGCTGATGTTCAGGGAACAGCTCAGACAGGTTACAGTGGCACCAAAAACATCATCGCAGACAGCAACAATGGAGGTTTCCGTCTTCGCGAAGCAGGGCGTGGCAGTGGCGTTCGCACCTTCGATATGAACACGGGAACGACCTACGGCAACGCGGTTGATTTTACCGATGCCGACAACAATTGGAATAATGTGAATGCCCAGTTGGACCAATATGCCACCGATGCGCATTGGGGAGCCGAAATGAGCTACGACTATTTCCTCAACGAGCATGGCCGCCAGAGCATCGACAACAATAACATGCAGATTAACAGTTATGTGCATTATGATGTTGATTACTTCAACGCATTCTGGGACGGACAGCGCATGACCTACGGTGATGGGAACGGCAATCCGCTTACCGCCCTAGACATCTGCGGCCACGAAATAACCCATGGCGTGATCGGAAGCTCTGCAGGTCTCATCTATCAGGATGAATATGGCGCGTTGAGCGAATCGTTCGCAGACGTTTTCGGTGCTTCGATAGAATTCGTTCAGAACCCTACATCGGGCGATTGGTTGGTGGGCGAAGATGTTGGCGCACTACGCTCGATGAGCGATCCGAATCAGTTTGGCGACCCCGATACTTATAACGGAACAAACTGGTTTACCGGTGCTGGCGACAATGGTGGGGTTCACTACAATAGCGGTGTTCAGAATAAATGGTTTTACATTCTGGTTGAGGGCGAAAGTGGCACAAATGATTTGGGCAATTCGTACAGCGTTGCGCAGATTGGGCTCGATGATGCCCAAGCCATCGCCTACCGCAACCTAACAGTCTATCTGGGTCAAACATCCGAATATGCTGATGCGCGTTTCTATGCCATCCAATCTGCCATCGACCTTTTTGGTGGCTGCTCTTCGCAAGTTATTGCTACCACAGATGCTTGGTACGCGGTTGGTGTTGGCGATGCGTTTGACCCAACAGTTGTTAGCGATTTTACGGCTGCTATCACCTCAAATTGTGAGGCACCAGCAACCATTTCGTTTAGTAACCTGAGTACAAATGGATCTTCTTTTGAATGGGATTTTGGAGATGGAAACACCAGCACAGATGTTAATCCAACACACACATATTCTTCACTTGGAGATTACACTGTTACTCTGATTGTTGATGGAGATAACTGCGGAACTGCAACTGAGGTTAGGCCGAACTTCGTCAGTCTTGATGAGAATAATCCGTGCGTGGCGATTATGCCAACCAACGGAAGCCAAACACTTACTTGGTGCTCGGGAACGCTGTACGATGATGGCGGCCCTGTGGGAAACTACCTTGATAATGGCGAAGTTGTAACCACGATTTCGCCACCAGGGGCCACTTCTGTAACGCTCAATTTTAGTGCGTTCTCTTTTGAGGAAGGCTACGACTATGTATATGTTTATGATGGCCCCACCACCAACAGCGCTCTTATTGGTCAATATGATGGGAACGGACTGCCGAACGGGGGAACAATCACCTCTTCGGGCGGCTCCATCACCGTCCGTCAATCATCGGATGTTTATTTGAGCATGTCCGGATTTGTGCTCACGTGGCAATGCGTTCAGCCCAATTCACCGCCCACGGCAAATTTTGCAGCCTCCGCTTTCATCACCTGCAATGGCGAAGTGACCTTCTCCGACCAGTCCATAAACGGGGCAACAGGCTGGCTGTGGGATTTTGGCGATGGGAATACATCCACAGCCCAAAACCCAACGCATACGTACCTCAGCGAAGGAACATACACTGTTTCATTAACGGCAACCAACAACTTTGGTAGCGATGCCGTTTCGCAGAACAATTACATAACGGTCGATAGACCTGATGGCCCAGCAGCTTCTGGCAACTTCCGTTGCGATGCTGGCGTTCTCAGCCTCGCGGCAAGCGGAAACGGAACACTTTCCTGGTTCGATCAGGCCACGGGAGGCACACAGGTAGGAAGTGGCGCAAGCTTCAGCACGCCATCGCTCGGCACCACAACCACATATTATGTTGAAGATGAAGTGCTGCCAACCATCTATAACGTAGGCCCAACGGACAACACATTCGGTGGCGGAGGCAATTTTGAGGGAGACCAGTACCTGCTGTTCGATGCCTTCGGGGCATTCACCCTGAAAACCGTAAAAGTATATGCGCAAGGTGGTGGAAATCGCGTTATTCAGCTTCGTGATAACACGGGGAATGTTCTTCAATCGGCCACCGTCAATATTCCGAATGGCGAACAGGTGGTCACGCTCAATTTCGCTGTTCAGCCTGGCACAAACTACCAGCTTGGAACAAGCGGTGTTCCCAACATGTACAGAAACAACGATAGCCCAAGTTATCCTTATGCAATTGCTGGTTTGGTTTCGATTCAAAACAGCAGCGCAGGAGCGGATTACTATTACCATTTCTACGATTGGGAGATTGAAACACCTGGTTGTATCTCAGAGCGAACGGCTGTAACGGCAGAAATAGCCTCAGCGCCATCGGTTCAACATGCTTCGCGATGTGGAACGGGCCCGGTTTCGCTTTCGGCCACGGGCTCTGGGGACCTTATCTGGTATGATGCACCATCAGGCGGAAGTCAGGTGAGTACAGGCACGGGTTTCAGTACTCCGAGCATCAGCTCCACCACTTCCTACTTTGTGGAAAGCGAGATTCTGCCCGCAGCTGAATATGGCGGCCCCGTGGATAACACCTTCGGGACCGGTGGCAACTACAATAACATTCAAAGTCTCGTTTTCAACTCATACGATCTTGTAACACTTGTTTCGGTGAAAGTTTATGCCCAAGGGGCAGCAAACAGGACCATCGAACTTAGAAATAGCGGGGGAACAATTCTCCAAAGCGCAACTGTTAATATTCCTGACGGTGAAAGTCGCGTAACGTTGAATTTTGACCTGCCGATCGGTACAGATCTACAACTTGGAACATCGGCCGGGCCCAACCTTTACAGGAACAGCACCGGGCCGAGCTATCCATACGATATTCCGGGAACGCTTTCCATCACATCCAGCACCGCAGGAATAGACTTCTACTATTTCTTCTATGATTGGGAAGTGCAGGAAGAGGGTTGTTTAACCGCAAGAACAGAGGTAATTGCAACAGTAAATCCTACACCAACTGTTTCTGTTTCTGCGGATGTAGAAACCTGCGAAGGAGAATCGGTTGAACTGAGTGGATCCGTTGACAATGAAGACAGTTTTGGTTGGTCAACAGGTGAAACGACCGCAGCAATCATTGTGGAACCTAGCGCAAACGCGACATACACGTTTTCTGCTACCAACGTATGCGGAACTGTTTCTGAAGATGTTGAGGTTTCAGTAAACCCAATTCCAGCTCAACCAATCGTTTCTATGAATGGTGCTTCTGAGCTAGAATCAACTGCTGGGTCTAGCTATCAATGGTACTTGAATGGCACTCTGATTGAAGGTGCTACAGACCAAAACTATTCTCCAACCGAACTAGGCGATTATACGGTGGAGGTGTTTGACGAAAATGGGTGTTCTTCGGTTTCCGAGCCATACAACTGGTTAACGGTTGGAATTACAGAAAGAAACGTTGGTCTGAGTGTTTATCCAAACCCTTTCTCAAATAAACTTCTGATTGTTTCGGATGTGTTGATTGACGCAATCGAAGTTATAGATGTCCAAGGAAGGGTGGTTTTCGCTTCTGAGACCAACGCCCACAGAATTGAGTTGGAGACTGGAGGATGGGCAAATGGAGTCTATTACTTGAAAGGGAGCTCAGAAGAGGGTTTTTTTATAGAAAAATTGGTGAAGACGGATTGAGTTCTAACCGAAGGGTTTTTGGCAATTAGCATAGCCTATGAACTAGCTATTCTTGGGAAATAGTCATTTTTCAAGTCTTCCAAAACTTCATCTTTGCCGTATGTTAACTCGATTGTTGATTACCCCAGTCCTAAGTTTTGCACTGGTCATTTCTGCAATTGCTGGCAATGTTGTTTCTGGTTCGGTCAAGGCCAAACTGTAAAGATAGTCTCGAGCGGCTATTACCGTCCCAAACGGGAAAGGAGAAAGCGAAGACGCTTAATCAACTGGCCTACCAGCTACAAAATCAGTCATCGGACTAGAAAACCATCCAGAAAAGAAGGCCGATTTAGCCAATGGTTACAACATTCAGGAGACCACGTATTTAGGAATTACAGACTAACCAAAATCGCTTCAGGCGTTTATTAAAGCAAAAGAGGCTTATCTCGAATTGGTATAATTATGAAGGTGGCTAGTACCATGAAAACATTGGTGTGCTTTACCATTGTAGCCATCGGAACGTCACTGCCTGAACTGGCAACAGCCGTTGTAGCCGTGCGCAAAGGCAACACCGAGGTAGCCATTGGCAACGTAATCGGCTCCAACATCTTCAATATTTTCTGGGTGCTTGGGCTTTCTGCAACCATTAGCCCAATGACCTTCAATGCTGAGGACAACTTCAGTATTCTATTGAATATTGGTTGTAGTGCCGTGCTGTTTGCTCTCCTGTTTGTAGGAAAACGCCATACGCTTCAGAAATGGCAAGCCACATTCTTACTCTTCGGCTATTTGGCTTACATCAGCTATTTAACGATTGGCGGGAAGTGAATTTTAGGAGGCTTTTGAAAACAGATTGATTTCAGAAAGTTCCTGTCCAATCTGATGAATTCCATTCAATATCTTCTCTGTTTGTTTTGGCGAGGGCTTCTTGTGGCCCTGGACATATTGAGACAACAAGGAAGCATTCATGCCAATTTTTTCTGCCAAAAATTTCGCATTCAGAACTTTGTAATACTGAAAGAATTGCTGAAAATCGAACTCGAACCTAAGATCCTCCTGTTTCACCTCAACCTTTTCCTCTTCGAAAAAAAGCTGTGCAGCCTCCAATGCGCTATTCATCAATTCTGAAATTGTCCGACCAGTAGTGAAAATGGAATGGTCGTTCGCGTAAGCAGAAAAACCAGTATCGGTTTTCTCAACGGTATATGTGATTTTTTTCTTGCTCATATCTGTACTTACTTACTAATTCCAGCATCCTTCAAAATCTTCTTTTCCAAGCCTTTGCCCATTTCCTGACTTCCATGATTAGGAAAGATAATGATGCCACTTTTTGTGTCATGCTTCAACTTTATATGCGAGCCTTTCTGAGAAACTGGATACCAGCCGTCTTTTCTCAAGATTCGCAAAAGTTGGGAGCATTTCACATGCGTAAAGGTAAATAATAATTTACTTTTACGGCCTGGGAAATTGAATACAAACTGTAACTGACGAACGCGATACAATCGCGCCCCAGCAATTTAGAGGGAACTCCTTTCGGCTAGCCAACCCGTTAGTCTATGGCGAATTTCTTCTGTACGATTCACTACTTCTTTACCCGAATGAACCGAGAACGTTCCAAATTGCCGAAACGTTTTTTCAAACTCCAAATGGTCTTGATATTCGGTTGAATGTCGATAACCAGGATTAAGCCATTGAATATGTAATTGGTAACCATTGTCGCAGAACCATTGAATGGTTCTCAACCCTTTTTCTGCGTACTGAACGGAACAAAAAACTATTCTCGGAAGATTATCCTCATCAAAATAATCTTCAATTTCATCTCCATACTCCTCAAAAGAAGCGTTTCGCACAAAAACTTCTATTTCAGGGTCCCCCCCCATTTCCTCGAACGAACCATTTTTAACAAAAAGAGCAACTATTTGTGCTCCTACTTGAAGCCGTTTAAAACCAGTCCGAATTGTTCTGCCGAAAAGCTCATACCACGTTTTGGACTTTCCAGAATTCGGTCTTCCAAGGACTATTATCGCAATCTTTTCTGATTCCATGCTCTTCAATCTGTTTACCTATGCGCCCAATCGAACGTGTCCAATTCTTCCAAGCATCTTTGAAGTAGGAGAATGCTCTTTTCGATATCGCCTTTGTCGGCCATTTCAATTACTTGGTGGATGTGACGTGTTGGGATAGAAATAGCGCCCGAAATAGAACCGCCTGCGCTGAAGCGTTGAATAGCGGCTGTATCTGTTCCGCCAGCAGTTAATACTTCGGGTTGCCATTGAATTTTGTGCTTATCGGCAGTTTTTTTCATGTACTCAACCATTCGGTAGTCGCAAACGGTAGAAGCATCCATAATCTTGATTCCTGTACCCTTTCCTAAAGAAGTAATCTTCTCGTGCGGTTGCGCTCCAGGAACATCATAAGCAATGGTTGTATCCAACCCGAAACCGAAGTCTGGTTGGTGTTCTAAAGAAGCAACTTGAGCGCCTCTGATGCCAATTTCTTCCTGAACGGTGAAAACACCATAAACATCATACGGCACATCGCCTAAGGTTCTCAATGCTTCAATTAGAATGAAAACCGAGATTCTGTTATCAATGCTTTTGCAGTTAACGCAGTTACCCATTTCAATGAGTTTGCGCTCTCGCGTAATCACATCACCTACAGAAACGTACTTCTCCACTTCTTCCTTAGACATTCCCATGTCGATGAAGTAATCGGTGGTTTTAGGAAGCTTGGCACGCTCCTCAGCCGTCATTACATGAATAGGCTTTGAACCCATTACGCCAACCAAATCCTTCTTACCGTGAACGATTACACGCTGAGCTGTAAGCGTTTTAGGGTCGAATCCGCCAAGAGTATGAAAGCGTAAAAATCCGCCATCCTCAATGTGCGTTACCATGAAACTGATTTCGTCCATGTGCGCACCAATCATCACTTTTTTGCGCTCTTTTCCTTTTTTGATGGCAGTTACGTTTCCGAGGTTGTCAACCCTTACTTCGTCAACCAATGGAGTCACTTCTCGGAGTACGATGTCTCTGATTCGCTTTTCGTAACCTGGCGCACCTGCTACCTCGCAGATTTCGGCCATCAATTTTATATCTAAAGGCATGTGTTTTTGTTTTAAGGAGTATCAAATCTAGGAAAACCCAAACGGTTCGATGACGGTATGAAAGACATTTTTCGCAAGGACAAATCACACCTGTATTTCACAAATCCTTTTGAAACTCCAAGACGTGAGACCCTTTGTTCCTCAGGGAAACAAACGGCAAATACCGAAGTCTCTAGTTGTTTCCCTGACGAAGGAAGGGTCTCGCTATTTCACGCCATTTTTAGGAAGTAATCTCTCATGTTTTGGATCAAACATCAGCTTAAGCTTCACTGCAAATGTTTCCAGCCTTGCGCTTGTAACGGCATAATCTGCTCGCCTGAAACAAGATTGTAGCCATCACCTTTATCAGTAATATGGCCAATAACTCGGATGGCAGGATTGTCCTTCAACCGGTCGTAATCTTTCAAATCCACCGTAAAAAGCAACTCATAATCTTCACCGCCATTGAGGGCGCTAATGGTTGTATCCAAATTCAACGCTTCGGCAGCGAGTGCCGTTGTGTGGTCAATTGGTAATTTCTCAATGTAAATACGGCAGCCTACATCGCTTTGCGTGCAGATGTGCATCAGCTCTGAACTCAACCCATCCGAAATATCAATCATCGAAGTAGGAACTACTTTTTCGAGTTCAAGAATGTCAATAATATCTGCTCGTGGTTCAGGTTTTAGTTGACGTTCTAGCACATAATCGTGTCCAGAAAGGTCAGGCTGAATTTCTGGGTTTTCTTTAAAGATTGCCTTTTCTCGCTCTAGCAATTGTAGGCCAAGATAGGCTGCACCTAAATCTCCAGAAACACAGATAAGGTCCGTTTCTTTCGCGCCATTCCGATAAACGATGTTCTCTTCGCTTGCTTCGCCAATGGCGGTAACAGAAATGGTCAACCCAGAAACCGAAGTGGTTGTATCACCTCCAACCAAGTCAACTTTGTACTTGTCGCAAGCGAGAAAAATTCCGGTATAAAGCTCATCAATCGCTTCTAACGGAAAGCGGCTCGAAAGCCCCAAAGAAATCGTAATATGTGTCGGTTTTCCATTCATGGCATATATGTCGGAAAGGTTGACTGCCACCGCTTTGTAGCCCAAATGCTTGAGCGGCACATATCCCAAATCGAAATGAATTCCTTCGAGCAAAAGATCGGTAGAAATGAGTGTTTTCTGCTTTCCCGTTCCAATAACTGCAGCATCATCGCCAATGCCTTTGACGGTGCTTTTTTGTTGGAGCTCTACACTTTTTGCAATGCGATCAATGAGGCCAAATTCGCCCAAATCGCTTAGTTCTGTTCTGTCTTTATCTTCAAGCATGGCGCGAAGGTCGTAAATGGAATGCGGATTACACAGATTGAACTGATTTCCGAAGATTTGTTCTTGTGAATTACTACACAACGTGATACCTTCGTGTTATGAAACGCTTTCTTATCCTTTTACTTAGCACGATTTCATTCGCTGGTTTGGCTCAGAATTATCAATCTATACAATCAGATTTCGTTCATTTTTTCTTGGATGAAAATGGCAAAGACCATGGCATGTTGATAGATTCCGTGGCCATTGCTGGCGCAGATTCAGTTTTCAGAAATTACCTTACCGTAAGACAATTGGATTACGGACAATTGAATGTTCCTGTTGCTGGTTGGCTTGGAGAAAAGGCAATCATCAAACCAACTGGCGAAAACCTCTTTTTCAACTCAGAAGGAGACACGATTTTCATAGAAACACAATCACAACTGAACGATAGTTGGATTCTGTTTAAACTCGATCCTACGAGCTACTTGGAAGCAACTGTTTCCGCTATCGGAACAGAACCTATACTAGATTCTTCTGTTGATGTTAAAACCATTACACTCCAACGAAAAGATTACTCGGGCACACCGCTCAACCATCCGATGAATGGTAAAACCATTCGTCTTTCTAACTCTCTTGGAATCGTCCAAGGACTAGATTTCTACCAATTTCCAAACGACACAACGCAAATTGAAATTGTTGGGTTGGAAAACCCGGATGCTGGTATTCATCGACTTACGCGAGGTGAGGTCTACGATTTTCAGGTGGGTGATGAGTTTCATTATTACTCTGTGAAAAATGCTAATGGTGGTGCCAATCCTTACTGGAAAAAACGAATGGAGCGAGTGACTTCCGTTGACAGCGACCCAATTGAGCGAAAAATAACGTTTGAAGTTTGGAGTTGGATACAACGGTTTGATGGCCAGCCGAGCCCGCTTACAATTATAGAGGAATCATCCTATTACACAGACAGTTTGATCGTTGGTCAAGCCATGTTAGACGAACGATTGACCGAGGCCATGCCAAACGCAATCGAAACGTTTGACACCCTTCCTGATTATGGACGTTACAGCCCGATTGAGTTCTATAATTTCGAATCAACTGCTTTTCCAGCTTTAACATTTCAAGGCGACTACAACCCCTATTACCAAGAGGATTCTTTGGGCTATTGGTCTTTAGACCCAATAACCAGTGGTTGGGATTTTGAAACTACTGCTTTTGGAGGTGGAATTGGCAGAACCTATTGGGAGCATCGTACAGGGGACGGAATAGTGTATTTAGATGAAACCGAGGAGCTTGTTTACTTCAAAAAATCTGGTGAGGAATGGGGAACGCCTTATACAATTTCTGAAATCATGGATATTGCAAACGTTCTTACTGAGGCTAAATATTCCTTCTATCCCAATCCGATAAAATCAGGGCTACCGTTACAATTAGGAAAGCTATTTGAGCAAACAGAAATTCTTGATTTGACCGGTAAGCTTATTCGCTCGGTTAATAACGCGACTGTGATCGAAACAAGCGGTTTGCCATCAGGCGTTTATCTTGTAAAGCTTGCAACCAACTTTGGTGTTTCTACTCAAAAGTTAGTTGTGACAGATTGATTCAACCTTGAATCAAAATCCTTTTAGATGGGCTAACTTTAACGCCCCTTGATCCCAAAAGAAACCATAGACCAGATTTTTGAAACCGCTCGTGTAGAAGAGGTGGTGGGAGATTTTGTGCACCTGAAAAAAAAGGGCGCCAATCTGTGGGGAAATTGTCCATTTCATAACGAGAAGACTCCTTCATTCAGCGTATCGGCTTCTAAGGGAATTTATAAGTGTTTTGGTTGTGGAAAAGGTGGAAATTCGGTGAACTTTATCATGGATCATGAGCAGATGACGTACCCAGAAGCGTTGCGATTCTTGGCCAAAAAGTACAACATCGAAATTGAGGAAGAGCAGCAGACAGATGAACAAATTGAGGCGCAAAACGAACGCGAAAGCCTTTATTTGGTGTTGGCATTTGGGCAACGCACGTTCAGCTCTAACCTGCTAAAAACAGATGAAGGGCAATCTATTGGATTGAGCTATTTCAAGGAACGCGGGTTTACGCAAGAAACCATAGAGAAGTTTGAGTTAGGCTACTGTTTCGACCGCTACGATTCGTTCGGGAACAAAGCTCTGGAAGAACAATACAACCGTAAGTTCCTGATTGATTCTGGACTTTGCATAGAGCGCGAAGGAAAGTTGCTCGACCGTTTCAAGGGGCGCGTTATGTTTCCAATCCACAACCTTTCTGGGCGTGTAATTGCTTTTGGAGGACGGACACTTAGAAGCGATAAGAAGGTTGCCAAGTATATAAATAGTCCGGAGACGGATGTTTACCATAAGAGCAATATCGTTTATGGAATTTATCAGGCCAAAAGCGAGATAATTAAGAAGGACAACTGCTTTGTAGTTGAGGGTTACACGGATGTGGTTTCGCTGTATCAGGCCGGAATTCATAACTCAGTAGCAAGTTCTGGAACTAGCCTCACTGTGGAGCAGATTCGATTAGTAAAGCGTTACACGAACAACCTCACCATTATGTATGATGGTGATAATGCGGGCATCAAGGCTTCATTCCGCGGAATTGATTTGGTGCTGGAAGAAGGCATGAATGTGCGCACAGTTCTTTTTCCTGATGGAGAAGATCCCGACTCGTTCTCCAAGAAAATGAATCAGGATGAATTGACCGAATTCATTGAGACCAACTCCAAGGATTTTATTCAGTTTAAAACACAACTTTTATCTGAGGAAGCCAAAGGCGACCCGATTAAAATGGCGGGGCTAATTAAGGACATCATCAGTTCCATTGCGTTAATTCCGGACCCTATTACCAGAAACCTTTACGTGCGCCAATGCAGCAGCATTATGGACATGGACGAGGAGATTCTGATGATGGAGCTAAATCGTAATCGGAGGAAAAATTATAACGAAAAGCAGCGCAAGGACAAAAGCCGAACTAGCGATGTTCCATTGCCTGAAGAACCACTGCTTACTAGTAAGAGTAATCAGGAACTAAAGAAGCGCGATGCAGAATTTCAGGAGCGCGACATTATTCGAATCCTCATGCTTTTCAGCGCAAAGGAGATTGAGTTTGATATTTGGGACGAGGATGAAGAAAAAGTGATTGATCGCGAATCGGTAAATGTGGTCGATTTTATTGTGACGGAGATTCTTGAAGATGAAATCACATTTGAGAACGAACTCTTCAAATTGGTATTTGCCGAGTTTGCACAAATGTTAGAGAAGGAACACATTCCTTCTGAGCAGCATTTCATTAATCATGAAAATCAGGAAATTTCCTCCTTGGCGGTAAATTTCCTTGCGCAACCACACGTGGTAAGCGAGCGTTGGAAAGAGCATAACGTAGTAACGCTTTTGGAGGAAGACAAGCTGAAGCAATCAATTCTTTCATCGTTGAACGTGCTAAAGCTGCGTAAACTGGAAAAGATGATTACTGAAACGCGAGACTTGCTGAAACAGGCTGAAGAGAACCAGCTTCTTGAACTAATGGAAAAACTAAACCGTCAGTTGACAGTTAGAAAGGTACTTGCGAAAGAGATTGGATCTACGATTTTGAAGTGATTGGCTTTTAGGACTCTTTAATTTTCGGGTGATTACCGAACTCAGAAATGCGCAATCAAAAACACCTCATTGGGATCGTCTTAGGAGCATCTCTTATGCTGCTGAGCATTTCCCATTGGTTTCCATTGGGAAATAATCTCCTTGAATTATTTGGAGCATTTGCCCACTTTACGTTTGTCGTTTCTGTCTTATTCGTTTTGGTTGCAATGGTTTTGCGACAATGGATTCCTACAGCACTCTCCTTGAGTTCGGCCAGCCTATGTGCAGTGCTTGTTGTTCCCCATTTTTCCACTTTCATAGCTCATGAAAAGGACGACTTCACCATCGGTCAATTCAACCTTTATCACAATAACGCAAGTCCAGAATTGGCAATTTCTGAACTTGAAAAATTAAATGCCGATGTTTTTACAATACAAGAGTTGAACTCCGCCTGGAAGCCGATTATTGATTCTGTTTTCCTTGAAGAATACCCCTACCGAATAGAAGAACCTTGGAATAATTGCTGCTATGGCATTGGACTTTATTCTAAGTTTCCAATTGCCCATGGCTCCATATTTAAGACCGAATCAACACCAGCAATCAAGGCAACCATAAATATTGGTGGAAAAGTGGTAAGGGTTGTTTCCTTCCATACAAAACCACCAGTTTTCCCAAATGAAACTGAGGAACGGAATCAACAGATGAGAACCGTTGCGAAAATTGCTTCTGAAATAACGGGACCGCTGATTGTTCTTGGTGATTTAAACATTGTTCCGTGGGATTCGGAGTTCAAATCGTTTCTTAAAGCTGGTAATTTGAAAGCTGTTCGAGACGGTTTTCAAGCTACGTACCCCATGTATTTTGGTGTTCCGCTCATTCCAATTGATCACATTACTTATTCGAACGGACTCATTCCCACTTCGTGTGAAGTAATCAAGATTCTGGGCTCAGACCATAAAGGAATGGTTGCGACCTTTAAATTAGAATGACAACTTTCTGTTAAGGAAGTTAAGCCCCGCTCGGGGGCGTTTGCAACGCGTCCGCAGACCATCTCGGCAAACGGGCCACACGATGCAATCGCGCGGCAGCCAATGGAGATGCACAGATTTCCACGCATTGTTCTCGGAAAAATAAAATCTGCGCTGTTTATCTATGAAAATCTGTGCCTCTCCCGAAGGTCGGGACAAGTTGTGGCTATTTCATGTGAAGTCAAGGTCCGATTGCCCTGAAGACAATTGCGGTTTAGATGCCGATTTAAAGCCTGCGCATGTTAAATTGCGACACATATTATACTACAATGGCAAAAAGCAGAAGAGATTTTATCAAAAAAACTGGGTTTATAGGAATTGGGTTTATGGGCTTAAAACTTTATGCCTGTGGCAGTAAATCAACTACAGGCGAATTGGTAGCTGAGACTATTTTGGATTACGGTCCGCTAGTGAAGGACTCACTTGGAGTTCTGGATTTGCCTGAAGGATTTTCGTACAAAGTAATCTCCAAGCAAGGAGAGCCAATGGAAGATGGCCTTCTTGTTCCTGGAAAGCCAGATGGTATGGCCGCATTTATGGCTGAAGACGGAAGAGTGATTGTAGTTAGAAACCATGAAATTGTTCCTGCGGATAAGCCGCTCGGGGCTTTTGGATTAGAAAACGCGAACCTTGCAGCTATTCCTAAAGCCGATTTTTATGAATACGGAAGTGGCGAGTTCCCTGGGCTGGGAGGAACATCTACATTCGTTTTCAACGAAGAAACAATGGAAATTGAAAAGCAGTTTCTAAGCTTGGCAGGAACGTATCGGAATTGTGCTGGCGGGCCAACGCCTTGGGGTAGCTGGCTTACATGTGAAGAAGACGTGACTAAAAAGGGAGAGTTGGACGGGAATGTGGAGAAGGACCACGGCTATGTTTTTGAGGTTCCTGCAACCGATACAATTACTCTTGCTTCTCCAAAACCCATCAAGGAAATGGGGCGATTCAATCATGAAGCGGTAGCTTATGATCCGGAAGGAGGCATTCTTTATATGACTGAGGATAGACACGATGGATTGCTTTACCGTTTTATTCCAAACAAGAAGAATGACTTGCATTCTGGAGGTAAGCTTCAAGCGTTGGCTATAAAAAACGGACCTAAATTCGATACACGAAACTGGCCAGACACTGTTGGACCAGATATTCAGCCAAATGTTGCCATGAAACTGGAGTGGATTGACCTAGATGACGTGGAATCTCCACAAGATGATTTAAGAATGCGCGGCCACGAAAAAGGTGCGGCCATTTTTGCACGGGGTGAAGGAATGTGGTATGACCAAGACGTAATTTACTTCGCTTGCACCAATGGCGGCAATTTGATGAAGGGTCAGGTATTTAAACTCACACCAAATGCTGAGGGTGGAGAACTGGAACTCTTTATTGAGCCAAATAATGTGGACATTATGAAGTATTGTGATAACCTTACAGTTGCCCCTTGGGGCGATGTTATGATTTGCGAAGACGACTTAGACCCTTACCTGCGTGGAGTTACGCCAGAAGGTCACATCTTTACTTTTGGGCACAATACGGCCTACCAGTCTGAATTCTCCGGAATCTGTTTTTCACCAACTGGTAAAACCATGTTCGTCAATATTCAGCACGTTGGATTAACATTGGCCATTACTGGCCCTTGGAAAGGTTAGAACGTAGCTCGCAACTGCAAAGTGAAATTCCTAATTGGCTCTACCTTACTCGGTCTGTAAGCATAAATTCGGTTGGTAATATTGTTTACAATAAACGCCACTTTCAGTTGCTCTAAAACCTGATATGACGCTCGTAGATTAAGAACTAAGTCTCCCTTCTTATGTGCTTCGCTATACCTGTCGGTTGCTCCAAAATCGTTAGAAATAAAATCTACGGCCGTTCGTTCTGTAACAGGAATGTTTTCTGGATAGCTTCCGTAAATAATTGTTAGGCCAACAGATGCTTTCTTAAAACTCAACGAAACATCTCCTTTAACTAAATGTCTCGGGCGCAGTTTCAGCAACTTCTCTACGTCTTGATTACTCTCTTCAATTCTATTTGGCATGTATCTAAAAAACTCTTCCAGATATTGTCCTGCGCCATAGTTTTTTGCAGAATCAAGATTGATGGGGTATGTATATGTATATCCAATTAGAGCCGTAACGCCTATTGGGCCAATAGCCCCTCGGCTTGCCAAGCCAACTTCATACCCGGTAATAAGTGCGTTGCTCACATTCTGAGGATAAAGCCCAATGATATAACTCTCAGGAAGTCCGACAAACAGATCAGGATTCGAATTTTGACTCACAAACCCATACTCTACAAGGTTTTTATATTGCTGATAGAAATAAGAAAAATCGATGTAAGCTTGCCATTTGCTTACTGCTATTAATTGCTTCAGACCAATTTCTGCACTCAACCCTTTTTCTGCCGTAAGAGCAGGGTTCGGAATTATTCTTACCTGCGGATTCAGGTCTTCATCAAGGTAACGTTCGGCAATTGTTGGAATTCGATAAGACTGTCCTACTGATCCTCGTAAAAATGTTCCTACACCAAATCTGTAGTTGATTCCCGACCTAAAAACAGGTGTGCTCGTCTCCGTATAATCATCTATGCCTATAATTTCATATCTCAGGCCAGCAACTGCGCTCAATCTTTTGGTCTTAAACTCACCTTGGGCATAAACGGCTCCAGAATATGAAACGCGCAAGCCTCGATACAAGTTGCTTTCAGACAGACCAACATTCAATGGTAATCCTGTAGTAAGGGACCATTTATTCCACAATTTTTGAAACTGATAATTAACCGTAAGCTGATGCGATTTGGCGTGAGGAGTAACTGCAGGATCAGTAGATATGCGCATAATATACATGTAGCGCGACTCTAGAGAATGCTTGTACCCTTTCTCGCTAATGGAGTGTAGGTGCGGGTCTATATTAACCCTGAAATACCGATCATTTGATGGTATGGCAGATACCAGCGCCCCTTCGTTAGGATTAGCGGCTAAAAAGAATCGACCAGAATGTTCGTAAACAAAATTTCCGTTTAGCCCATAATTTAAGCCTGGCTTGGTTTTGCTATGAATGCGGGTTTTAAAGTTAATGCCTCCTCTAATTTCATCTGCAGCGCTTAAAAAGCTTTTGTGGTAGAAGAAATTGCCCCCCACAATTAAGTCGAGGTTCTTGATTTTGCGCGCATGATTAAAGTTGATTCCGGAACCACCACGCACATCTCCCGGTTTCCACCACTTCAGCGTGTCCTTGGGAAAATAAATAGTGGTATCAACCTGAATTCCTGCAGAATCTCTTTGGCCCGTATATGTTTGATTGCTATAAATATCTGGCGGATTGTCGTAAACTTTTTGAAAAACAGTTACCGAGGTAACTGGCTCCGCTTTTTTGGGCCAAGCTGTAATAACGTTTACCACACCATTAAGAGCAGAGCTTCCGTACACCACGCTTGAAGCTCCTTTTATCACCTCAATTTGCTCAACGTTTTCTAGCGGAGCTTGCTTTAGCTGTGGTTCGCCTAAATCTGCACTCATCAGCGAAATGCCATCTTGCATTACCGCAGTTCTGGTTCCAACACCATAAGACCAACTGCTGCCACCACGAATGCTTACTTGACTATCCTGAATGGTGACACCAGGCGTTTTGTCTATCGCTTCGCCTAGGTCGGTAGCGTTGGTGCTCTGTATCAATTTAGCGGTCACAACTTCCATCGAAACGGTTTCTTCGGCAATGCTTTTTTGGTATTGGCTGGCAGACACAACCACAATATCGAGCTGCTCCGATTTCATACCAAGGGCAACATTTTTTGTAACGGGAGCTCCTGAACTAAGGTCGATATCCTTCGTTTTGGGTTCGTAACCGATGAAAGAAAATTTCAACTTGTGAATTCCTTTTGCAAGCCTAATGGTGTACTTTCCGTCAAGATCTGTGGTCACGCCAGTTCCTTTATCGGTTACCACGCTGGCACCAACAAGCGGTTCGTTGTTCTCCTTGTCTGTAATTGTTCCCGAAAGAGTTACATCTTGTGCTGTGGTGTTAAGAAAAAAGAAAAATGACAAAGGAATTGCAAGTAGAATTCTATGCATGCATTGGTTTTAATGAGGCTGATAAAAATAAGAAAGATGCCCATCTTTGAACCACGTACTTATTTCATGATGGCTTCAATATTTGTTCCTCAAAAAATTGGTTTACTCCTAGCTTGCCTTATGGCTTTATTTGGGAGTAAAGTATGCGGCCAACCTTTACCCGACTCCAAAGAAACATTAGCAATTGAGTCCTCGAAGTTTAGTGTTGAAACTCCTGCACAACAAAACATGCTAGGAGGGCATCTGCAGGGAATTCAACTGCATAATGAAACACTTCTCGTGGCAGGTAGTTCAAAAGAATTCGGCTATTTGGGGTTGTTTCAAAAGCTCGGAGACGGTTTTCGGTTTCTTGGGTTGAAGAAATTGGCAACCGAACCTCTCAATCACGCTGGTGGTTTTCAAATTGCAGAAAATTGGTTGGCTATTGGATTGGAAGATGCCGTTGGAAAAAGGCAATCCATTGTACAGTTAATTGATGTTTCAAGCTTTGAAAAGCTGCAATCTCCGCCCGCTTATACCCTTCGCAGAAAAGGTGAATACCAGTTTAGTACCGCTGGAGCCGTTGCTCTTTTGATGCGAGAAGAACATTTCCTGCTTGCCGTTGGCACTTGGGATTGCCGTACAATCGATTTCTATGTTTCAAATGGCCTCAATCCGTATTCTGAGGATTTCGCGTTTGAAAAATGGACGACATGGGACAGCCGTGAAGCGATTAGAAGAAAATGGTCGGATAAAAAATTCGGAAGTTATCAGAATCTCCAACTCACACAGGACACAAGTGGTGTTTACATAACTGGGTTTTGTAGAGCCGCAAATGGCTCAAACCGAGCAGATGTTTACCAGATGAACACGGATGCTGACCCTTACACCATGATGCAAAAAGTAGCCTCGTATTCTGTTCAATGCAATGGCGATGTAACCTTCAGGAATGGCGGAGGTTTCGCCACCTATGATGGAAAACCGTCCATCATTGCGGTAGGACATGGTCTTTCTCCTGAAATGCAATTCCAGATATTTCCCATCAAAGGGAAATGATTTCTACATTCGATGTTATGAAACCAATAACTCCTACAAGTCCGCTTCTAACGCTAGTTGTTGAGCCAAAAGACGGAACGACCACTCAAAATCTATTAGCACAGTTTCATCCAATAATGAAATCACTCGGTTTTGGACATTTTGAGATGGAGGAAGATGGATTCTATTCAGCAAGTAAACCGGGAACAAGCATTTTCAGTAGTGAACTTTTTGTGTTTGCTGAATTACATGAAAACTCGGTTGTGATTAACATGGACGGTCATTCAATTTTCGGGTTAAAAGGTGTAGAAGAACAATTACAGAAAATCCAGTCGCAATACGAAGCTTTCGGAGCCACCGCAAACATTTTAGGGCCAAACTACGCCAACGCACTTATTGGAAACTTGCTTTATACTGCGCTACCCATCTACACAAGCGCAGCTCTTGTAATGGCGATGATGCTTGCAATAGGCGGCTTTCGAATGTCCGGTGTATTTAACGTTTTTATCTACGCCACAATTGGGGTAATCGGAGCCAAAACACGGTTTTGGGTGAACGAAAGAAGGAAGCAGCACCCAGTATGGAGAAGCATCCTTACCATACTTCTGGCAGCACCAATACTCCTAGGAATAGTTGTGCTAGTTTTTGGACTATTGATAGGTTCGCCTAAAGCCGATTAAGCAAGCCTCTCAACCAACTTCCATCACCATCTTCCAACTTTTGGATACGCATCTTGGTCATATCAAGCTCTAATTGGAGCTCTACTTTTTCTCGAAGCGCCCAAAGGGTATCTTCGTCCGTTTTTCCCGCATAATTCTTTGTGGATATACGTTGACCAAAAGCGTAATACTGTCTTTCGGGGCGAGGTAGCATGGTTGGGCCAATTCCCCTCACCAACGGAAACATGGTATCCCCACCTTTCAAATATTTATCAGCAAATCCTTTTTCTTTCAGCCAACCACCAAACTTGGTATCCATCAACTCATCCCCGTCCATCACAATATCGTACGAATCTTCTTGCCCAACCTGCGCAACGGTTATAATATCATATCCGCTTTCGATGGCCATGCGCGCAAAACCCGTTCGCTTTTTCCAAGTAAGCTTATACTTCTCTCCTTTGCGCTTGCACGTTTCTCTCCCTCCACCAGGATAAACCATAATATGCTCTCCGTGCTTCATCATTTCAGCACAGTTTTCGCGGCTTCCTTTTACAAAACCAACTTTGGCCGCTAAATCTCGCCAACCGGGCATCATGTAATGAAGGTCGTCAACCAAAGACCGGGCAAAAATCCCTTTCTCAACATACATTTCGGCTGCCCATAATGTACCGTCCAAAACGCCAAGCACGTTGTGATTTGTAACATACATAGCCGGCTTATCTTTATCCAGATTTTCCATGCCAAAAAACTGAGGCTGAAAATAGGCTCGGCCAATAGCTGTCATGTTCGTTACAAAATCTGGTGATGGTGGTATAAAATCTGGATTGTAATCTCCTAGTTTGGGTTGGGTGGTATCGCTCATGGAGCAAAGGTAATACCACGAAATGAGAATGAGCCATAAGTTGCATTGACTTATGCAGAGTGTATGCCAGTTTTGCGTACAGGGGCGTTTGGAAGGATTATCTTTTACGCTTGTCCGCTACTTTCCCCAAAAGGATTTGCGATAAACAATATGCGATATACGATTTGTGATTTTAACCTCTACACCCCAATTGTGTGTGCCTGAAATAAGTTGACCGTTTTCGGAGGTTTACAAAGAACCGAAAATGGAAACAAAAAAGAGAAATACGTCACTAGGAAACTGGAAGCGCAACCGCTCCTTCAGCGAAGGGATCAAGAAAAAATGCGTGCGTGATATTGAGCAAAATCTGTCCACAGTGATTGAGATCAGCAGAGAATATGAGGTTTCTCCTTCAGCGGTCTACAATTGGATTTACCAATATTCCTCACATTTGAAGAAAGGAGTCACTAGCATCCGAAACTTTTTTCAACATCGTGATTTAATTTTCATGTTGAACTAAAATGACCTTTTGAAACAGCATTCAGCCAGAAAATAAGTCCTTTTCAAAGGCCAGTTCCGGTTGCATGGGCCGGGCAACTTTTCTAACTCCTTCCCGAACCTCGTTGCACACGTAATCCAATGATAGATACTGATACAGGCAGAATCTTATTTTCTCCGATAAATTGGAGAATGCCATTGCTCTTGTGGAAATTGTCCGTCTGATAAGTTCCAGCAGCAGATAGCAGACCAGTGCAATATAAATTTGTGATTTCACCGCATTTTCGCTTGTACCCCAAAAGGTTTTTATCTGGAGGTTCTGCTTTATTGCTTTGAAGAACAGTTCAATATCCCAGCGTTTCTTGTACAGGTCAGCTATGGTATTGTACTCCCAGTCCAACTGGTTGGTTATGATCACTATGACCTTGTTCTCATCTTCCTTGTAAACATGCACCAGCCTTAACAGGTGTTCAGAGATTCCTGTTTTCACAGCCGTATCGGAATTGAGCCGGATGATCTCATCTTTCAATATGTGCGGGTCTTTTCCTTCGGGAAGTTCAAGTTCTTGGACGGTTTCATACTTGGTATTGGACTTTATACGGGCAGCAAAGATGTTCTCTGCCCTTATCCTGTGCAGCATCAGCGTGAAATCAAAGTAAGCCCTGTCTTCAACAATGATGGTGTCCTTAGGGAATATCAATTGATCCAGCCCATGCCTGTCGTGGACCTTGGCCTCTGAAATATTGACAACTTCAGGCAGCATCAATGAGGCATCGAGGACAGTATGCAGCTTGATGCCTCCTTTAGCTGTCCGAAACTCTGCCCAGTCGAACATGGACAGACATAGCGATATGACCGAGCTGTCTATGAGCTTGATGCTCCTGTTCTTGATCTGCTTTATGATATGGCCGCGATGATGCTTTTTGAGAACGCTACCGTAATAGCCTAACAGCCGATGATACAGGTTTTCGTAAACCCGGTGGTCACGCATCCTGTTGCCGTCACTCATGATCGACCGGGCAGGGCTCTGGGACAGTCCAAGGTCAGCTACGAACTTTTCGCTCATTCCTATCCCTGCAGATATATCGTTCAGGCTCAGGCATTTGGCAAGCTGTCCGAAAGTCAGGGCCACAAATTGGTCGTACGTCCGGTATTTGCTCACTCCTTTGTCAGAACGATGCTTATTGGTGCAACTGGTGAAAAGCCAGCGTGGTGCCGGGTCCACTACTTGCTTTATCAATGGTCTGTCGGTATTTTTGTTGCGCCTGAAGAGTCCCATATTTGAAAGGTTTTTTGTCGAACTAAAAAATATGGGATTCTGAAGGCTTCTTAATTCTGCGACTTTCGGATGCTAGTGATTCAAAAATAATGTCTGAAAATGTAATCGCTCAATAATTTGCTTCTTTGAGAAAATTATTTCCGATGAACATCATTGAGCAGCTACGAAAGAATTCTGTTGAAGCCATTTTTTCAACACCCACGATACAAGCGTGCTGGCCTATTTGGAAGGAGAAGATCAATGAATTTTTAGGGGATCAGCCAACGGCAGAAGACCTTCTCGGTCTCGGAAACCATCTATCTGAAATTTTCAACTCAACAAAAAGCGAAGGCCGTGGGCAAGGAGAAGTCTCTGCTGGCGGAACGGCCTGGGAATCGATTGTTGCATGGTACATCAACCTTTGCACGGTCGGAACACGTGTGGTTGCGGTGAAGAAAATGAGCCTTGTTCCAAAGCCGATTCAAGATGCGATTACTGTGAATTATGGGAATTTTTCTTGTAACACGGAATCCGATATTACCGTTATTATCTTCCCAGATGAGAATGAATTTACTGAAGATATTGAGGAGAGCGCAGAACTGGTAACTGCCCAAGGAAGCATCAATTATTCAGTTCTGGATAGTTTTGTTTCGAGGAGGTTCTCCAGTTTTGGAATAGGGGTGATTCATTGTAATCCTATTTGGGATGATACTGCCCAAATCCCAATGTTATGGGACATGATTTACTCCAAAGGTGGCTTTCGGGAAAGAAACATCACAATTGGAAAGCACTCGTTCAGTATTCAACGTTGTGCATCATTTACGTATGCCTTTGTAACCGCCCCAAGCAATGTAGGATTGAAATACAAGGCAGAATTGTTAGCCGTTAAACGTGTCACGAATCTTTCAGGCGGAAATTATTGGGGAAAAGAAACCGAAGAAAATGTTGCAAAATCTGTCAAGGAGATTTTTGTAAATAATTATTTAGCAGGCTACAGCCGTTCTATTTTGGAAGATATCGCTTTGAACCTAACCGAATTCACTGAAGGAAGTAAATACGAGTACTTTAAAATCAACAAAAGACTTTTTCATTTCGATTGCAGGCAGTAAGGTTGGTAAAAGCAATAGCCAGTTCAGATCTGATGGTGGAAAACTCAAGTACAATTCAATTCCATCGCGCTATCCTTAAATTATCTTAGCGAACATTATTTTTCAGTTAAGCGCTTATGAGCACAATCTCAGAAATCCTCTCAAACCCGAAACTTCACATTGAGAAGATCGATGGGGTTTCATTCAATATCCGGCTGTTCGGCAGATTGGATGAGCAACGTGCAGCATTCACGCACTATCTTCATGATCAAGGTGAGGGAATCGCTTCATTCTATCGTCAGGATGCGGTTGCTCGGATTCAAAATACCTGCTTCTGAAAACGGTTTTGAAAATGTTGTTCCAGTAAAATCGGGTCAGGGAGAAATCGCTTAGGAAGAATAAGCCTTTCACCTTCATATCTTCCGAAATAGTTAAAAATGTCAGGACTTTCACTCTGGGTTTTTAGCAGTTTTTGTGAGACTCGAATTTCGTATTCTCCAGTTATAGAAATCAAACCTCTTTCGTATGCTTTATCATGGAGGGCATTTATGCAAAGCCCGTTATGAGGGTTTATTCGGTTCTTTTCGTCTTCTGACCAAGGAGTAATGTGTCCTGCTACCAGAAATTCAACATTCTCAAGCCCTGTAATACAGCACTTGTTCCCGTATGATGCCAATATCATTGATCTGAAAAACGACTGATTAACTCTCGTCCTGACCATTCGTTCGCGCTCTTTTCCCGGAGGTAGCCAGAACAGATCTTCAAGGAACTCCGTTTCCAGATCCCTGCCTTTCCATTGGGCCAAAAGCAATTCACTCTCGTATGCCAGCCTATCCCAATCATTGTAAAAATCCTCCCATACATCTTCTGTGAGTTTGCCTCTCCTGTCAGCACCTTTAATGCCTCGTTTATGGAGACTTGGGTCTAAGCTGGCAAAATTCACAAGTTTCCAAGCTACTGCACTTGGTGTTCTCCCAATTTTTTCTGAAAGATCGATCACATCTGGATTGCGATGGTCCAATTTGCCGAATGGTGTTTTGCAATAAAGATTAAATGCTTATCCGCAACTTTCCCCAATTATCGAATAAATTGCTCCTAACAGACATAAAATAGCCACAGAAACACAACTTGTCCCGATCTTTTCGGGAGAAGGCACAGAAATTTTCACAGAGGATTTTCTGCACTTCTTTTTTCTGTGAACAGCTCTGTGTTCTCTGTGTTTCTGTGGCCAGAAACATGTTGATCTGTTACATTAAAATCTGAAATTTCCGTTTATGACCAGGCTATTGGGGAAAGTTGCGGATAAGCATAAAAGATTAATTGCAAGAATCAACTGCTCGCGTGTCCATAAATTTCGCTTTGCCATTATTTTCGAATTTAACAATCAACGAATTGAGTCGGTTTCACCCTTCAACCACTTCCGTCTCCACAACCCTCAAAAACGGTTCTACCAGCTCAGGAGAAATAACCTTCAGTTTATCCAACGCCTGTCTGATGCTGTTGGTGTTTTCAAACACCAAGGTCAATTTGTCCTTCTTTTGGCGCATCAATACCTTCTGAGGATTGTTCTTCACGAAGGTCAGCACCTCTGTGAATATTCCGCCTTGGTAGTAATCGCTTTCGGGGTCTGATACGAAATAGCAGACCAGTTTCCCGTGTTTCAAGATGAGCCTTTCCAACCCGATGGCTTTTGCCACCCAACGCAATCTGATCGTGTCAAGAAGCTGCGTGCCTTGTTCAGGAATGGGGCCGAAACGGTCAATGACCCGTTTCTCAAATTCTGCGAGCTCTTTCGCGTCTTTCAAGTTATCGAGTTCGCGATAAAGGGAGAGGCGTTCGGCAATGCTGTTCACATACGTGTCTGGGAAAAGAATCTCCAGATCGGTATCAATCTGGCAATCGCGTACAAAATCCCGCTTCGGTTCATCCTTAAAAAGTTCTTTGAACTCAGATTCTTTCAATTCCTGAACGGCCTCATCCAATATCCTGTGGTACATCTCAATACCAATATCGCTGATGAAACCGCTCTGTTCAGCTCCTAGCAGGTTTCCCGCTCCACGAATATCAAGGTCGCGCATGGCGATATTGAAACCACTTCCGAGGTCGGAGAATTCCTCGATTGCCCGCAAGCGTTTTTTTGCTTCGGTGGAAAGCATGGAGCTTGGCGGTGCTAGCAGGTAGCAGAAAGCTTTCTTGTTTGAACGTCCAACACGGCCGCGCATCTGATGCAGATCGCTCAGGCCAAAATTGTTGGCATTATTGATAATGATCGTATTTGCGTTTGAAATATCAAGCCCGCTTTCGATGATGGTAGTGGCAACCAACACGTCATATTCACCTTCAATGAAGCGCATCATCGTGTCCTCCAACTTGGTTGGTTCCATCTGTCCGTGGCCCACACAAACGCGTACATCCGGGCAAAGCCGGCTAATCATACCAGCCACTTCTTTGATGTTCTGAACACGATTATTGACGAAGAAAACCTGTCCGCCCCGGCCAACTTCGTATTGCACCGCATCGCATATCAATTCTTCGTTAAACGTGTGCAACTCCGTTATTACAGGATGTCGATTGGGCGGTGGCGTGTTGATCACGGACAGATCTCTGGCACCCATCAACGAGAACTGCAAGGTGCGTGGAATGGGCGTGGCGGTAAGCGTGAGCGTATCCACATTCACCTTCATTTTCTTGAGCTTTTCCTTCACCGAAACTCCAAATTTCTGTTCCTCGTCAATGATAAGCAGTCCGAGGTCTTTGAAATGCACATCCTTGCCCACAATGCGGTGCGTGCCGATGAGAATATCAACCTGACCATCAGCAACACGTTTCAACGTGTCAGTCTGTTGTTTTCGGGTTTTTAAACGATTGATGTAATCGACATTGCACGGAAATTCATTTAAGCGTGCTTTGAAAGTTCGGGCGTGCTGCAATGCCAATATCGTTGTTGGAACCAGCATGGCAACCTGTTTTCCATCGGCCACAGCTTTGAACGCAGCGCGGATGGCGATCTCCGTTTTTCCGAATCCAACATCGCCACAGATCAAGCGGTCCATCGGGTAGTCCTTCTCCATATCTGCCTTAAAAGCAACGGTTGCCTTTTCCTGATCGGGCGTGTCTTCATAAATGAACGAAGCCTCCAATTCAGTTTGGAGATACGTGTCTGGTGTAAATGCAAAACCCTTTTGTGCCCTGCGCTGCGCGTACAGTTTTATCAGGTCTTTGGCGATGTCCTTAACCTGCTTCTTGGTCTTGGCCTTGAGCGTTTTCCAAGCGGGCGAACCGATCTTATTGATCTTCGGTTCCGCCCCGTCCTTGCTCGAATATTTGGTGATGCGGTGTAGCGAGTGAATGCTCACATAGAGAATATCGTTGTCGCGATAAACGAGGCGGATCGTCTCCTGGAGCTTGCCGTTGACATCGATCTTTTCGAGACCTGCGAATTTCCCAACTCCGTGATCGATGTGTGTTACAAAATCCCCTGGGTTTAATCCTGAAAGCTCTTTAAGTGTAAGTGCTTCTTTGCCCCGTTTGTAGCCTTGACGGAGACGAAACCGGTGATAACGTTCAAAGATTTGATGATCGGTAAAGCAGGCAACCTTCATTTCGTGATTCACAAATCCTTCATGGATCGACATCACCATGGAAGTGAAAAACGGCTTCTCCATCCGTGTTCCTTGCGGCAGAGGCAGATCATCAAAAATTGAGTTCAAGCGTTCTGCCTGCCCAGGATTGTCAACCAAAAGGATGTTCTGATAACCTTGCTTTTTGTTCTCAATAAGAATCTGCTGAAGCAGGTTGAAATCCTTGTTGACAACAGGCTGCGGGGCCATTTCAAACTGTACCTCAACCGAATCCTTATAAAAAGTGCGCTGACCGAATTCCACAACTTTGCGTTCTTCAAGTGAAGCTAGAATTTCATCAGCACTGGCATATTTTTCTGATGGTTTAGACTGTCCGATAGCGCTGTTTAATTGCTCAAAAGCGGCTTTTGCTTCCTTCAATTCCTCATCAACCTGCAGTTTCAGGTCGTCAATATCCTGTGCCCAAACCGTGGTCTTTCCTGATAGAAAATCGAAGAAGGGAACTTTATCTGTCAGTAGGATTTCATCCTGAACATTTGGAACAATGGTGGCCTTGCGCAGCGATCTTACCGAAAGCTGTTCGGCTGGGTCGAACGCACGGATGCTATCCACCTCATCACCAAAAAGCTCAATTCTGTACGGCAGTTCCTGCGCAAAAGAGAACACATCCACAATGCCGCCACGGATGGCAAACTGGCCCGGTTCATACACTTGATCTACTCTTTCGAAATGAAATTCGTGCAGCATTTCGTTGAAAAAGTCCAGATCAATTTCTTCACCAACACTTATCCCAAAAGTGCTTTTCCGAAGGGTTTTTTTGGAGATGACCTTTTCGGTGAGTGCCTTGGAATACGTTACGATAAGTTGCTGCGAAGTGCTTGCTTGCAGCGCGTTCAGCACTTCGCCACGCTGAATGACATTGCTGTTGTCGGTTTCTCCCAACTCATACGGCCGCCTGTACGACATGGGGTAGAAAAGCACTTTCTTCTTGCCCATCAAAAGTTCGAGGTCGCTCAGGAAATAAGCAGCTGCCTCCTGATCTGAAAGCACAAAAAGGTGGTGATCGTTAGTTTTTCTGATGACCTCAGCGGCCACAAAGGCATAAGCAGAACCTGCCACGCCCCGCAGCCGGACCTTGGCCTTATCTGCTTTGAGCGCAGCTCTCAGGTCGCTAATCCGACCGGATTCTTCAAAGAGCTGAATAAGCTCATCCTTGGTCATTGGCACTCGGAATTCCTCAAATTAATCACGCGGTGAATGTTCGGCCATCAGTTCCATCGCCTTCTTCACCATGTTTGCTGAGCCCATGAACAATGGCGTTCGCTGATGTAACGATGTAGGTTGAATTTCAACTATGCGGCCAAAACCATCGGTTGCAATTCCACTCGCCTGTTCCATCAAAAACGCAAACGGATTTGCCTCATACAACAAGCGCAATTTCCCGTTGGGAGATGAGGTTGTGGTTGGGTAAATGTAGATTCCGCCTTTAATTAGGTTTCGGTGAAAATCGGCTACTGCCGAACCAATATATCGAGAAGAATATGGGCGATTAGTCGCTTCATCCTCCACTTGACAATACTTGATATACTGTTTTACACCATCAGGAAATTGAGCGTAATTCCCTTCATTGATGCTGTAAATATTCCCATCCTTCGGAATTTTCATGTTGGGATGAGAAAGGAAAAATGCACCGATAGAAGGGTCGAGCGTGAAGCCATTTACGCCATTTCCAGTTGTGTAAACCAGCATGGTGCTAGAACCGTAGATTACGTACCCGGCAGCTACTTGCTCCGTTCCTTTCTGCATAAAATCATCAAACGTAGCTGGGCCAGATTTAGATGTTCTTCTGTAAATAGAAAAAATAGTTCCGATGGAAACATTCACGTCAATATTCGAAGACCCATCCAACGGATCAATTGCCACAACATATTGGCCACCAACCGCATAGCCAGACTTAAATTCAATAACGCCTTCTTTTTCTTCAGAAGCCAAACCGCAAACTTCGCCACGGTCTTTCAGTGCTCGGATAAACTCATCATCAGCATAGACATCGAGTTTTTTCTGCTGCTCTCCTTGAACGTTTTCCGTTCCAACATCACCCAAAATATCCTCCATCAACCCAGCCTTGTTCACCTCTCGGTTTACCACTCTGGCAGCAAGCCCAATGGCGCTCAACAATCGTGATAGCTCGCCTTTAGAGTATTTGAAATCATCTTGTCTTTCTACAATAAATTCTCCTAGCGAGGTTACGTTGGCCATTATATCAAAATTGTGTTTTATCTATTTTTTTGAAAACGGAAAGACCTGCTGTTTGGCAGGTCTTAAATCAAGTGTTATTTCAATCAAATTAGAGCTTCATAATGTAAGCCAATTTGAAAAATCGTCTATCTGGACTTGTTACCGATCCAGCGTCAACATTTACGAAGAATCCGGGAACGGGAGCTGTGCCCGGGTTTTCGGCAGAACTAGCTACCGAAAGAATAAACTTGTCTGTAAGATCTGGAGTTCCAGTCGCACCGTTACATAAGGCCCAACCAACAGGAATAGAAGCGATGGTTCCAGACCACATGATAATGCCACCTGTAGGCGTTCCGCTATTAGGTGCCTGAGTTGAAGTAGTCAATGAGTACCATTGTCCAAAAGGCGCTGTTGCAGGAACTGGATCATCATATCGGTAGTACCAAAAGTTTCCTTCCTCAGGATCGTAAGACAATAAGCCATTAGCAACTGTATCGTTGTATGACGCTTCCATTTGGTTACGCTGCAGCAGGTTCATGTATGGCACTAACATTCCCTTAGAACGAACGCCTAAAATTGGGTTGAACGGATTGGAAACATCCAAAACCGCAGTTGGGTCTGGAGTTGTCGTTCCGATTCCCACATTATTCGTCTGGGCAAAAATTCTGGATGAAATAATTGCTAAGGTCGAAACGAGAAAAATGCTCCTAAAAAGACCGTTGAACATGATTTTTGTTGTTTGGTTGATAATAAAAAACCCATTCGTTTAGGGTTAGTTTTTTTGGTCGGTTAAAGATAGATTTCTTTTTTAAACAGAGTGAGAGAGAATCAACCGGTTCTGTGGTGCAATTTCTACTTTTGCTGCATGAATAAAAATGCTGCATTTTTAGTCAGAAAAGCAACAAAAGAAGATGTTTCTGCGCTGCTTGGTTTGATAAAAGAATTGGCTCTGTACGAAAAGGCTCCTCAGGAAGTAACCATAACCTTGGAAGAATTGGTAGCCGATGGTTTTGGCGACAACCCTGTATTTGGGTTGTTTGTGGCGGAGCAGGAAAATGTAATTGTTGGCATTGCATTATACTATGAAAAATACTCGACTTGGAAAGGGCGTGGTCTGTTTTTGGAGGACATTATTGTGACCGAAAAGGAGCGTGGAAATGGGATAGGGCATGCACTTTTTCAGAGTGTGATTGCCGTTGCGAAAGAGCGTAATGCAGCAAGGATGGAATGGCAAGTGTTGGATTGGAATGAGCCCGCCATCAACTTCTATAAAAAATACGAAGCGAATTTGGACTCCGAATGGCTAAACGGAAAATTAACACGGGAACAGATTCAACTATTTGATAAAATATGAGAGTATTCAAGTTTGGAGGCGCATCGGTTCGAGATGCATCAAGTGTTAGAAACGTTCATCAGATTATTGATAGGTTCAATACCGAACCGTTGATTATCGTGGTTTCGGCAATGGGTAAAACCACCAACAAATTTGAAGCGTTGGTGAATGCACATTTTGCAAAAGAACCAACAGAAGCCATTCTGGAAGACCTCCGAAATTGCCACGGAGATATTGCCAGAGAATTGTTTGGAGATAAGGCGCAGCCCGTAATTGAAGACAGCAACAATACATTGGTGGAAGTAGAATGGGCGTTGGATGATCCGGATGGGTTGGATTATCATTTTCAATACGACCAGATTGTTTCTATTGGCGAGATGCTTTCCACCAGGATCATCTCCGCGTATTTGAAATCACAAGGGTTAGCAAATGCTTGGGTTGATGCCCGCGACCTCATTCGTACCGACAATAATTATCAGGATGCAAAAGTGAGTTGGGATGAGACGAAAGTCTTGGCCATATCCACAATTGATGCGGCTTTGAAAAAGGCTAATGTGATAGTTACGCAAGGTTTTATTGGCGGAACCAGCGAAAATTTCACGACTACACTTGGGCGCGAAGGCTCGGATTTTACGGCAGCTATTTTAGCCTATTGCACGGGCGCAAAAGACGTAACCATTTGGAAAGATGTACCTGGTGTTTTGAATGCCGACCCGAAGTATTACGACAACACGGTGCTTATTCCTGAAATGTCATTTTTCGATGCCATGGAGTTGGCTTATTTCGGAACCAGCGTCATCCACCCGAAGACCATCAAACCGCTACAGAATGCCAATATTCCGCTTTACGTAAGGTCGTTTGTTGACCCCGATGCAACCGGAACAACGGTTTCCAATAAGGAGAATCTGAATATCGTTCCGTCCTTCATTGTCAAGCCCGATCAGGTGCTGGTTTCGCTTACGCCCGAGGATTATTCATTTGTGACAGAAGGCCATTTCACGCACATCTATTCAGTCCTCAGTGACATTCGCATGAAGGCGAACTGCGCTCAGAATTCGGCTGTGAATTTCTCGTTCAGCACAAACAACGACCCTGTGAAATTGAAACAGCTGGAGGAACGGCTGCGTGACGAATATTTCGTGGAGTTGAACGAAGGCGCGGAGCTTGTCACCATCCGCCATTACGATGAGGAGACCATTGCCCGCACCACGCAGGGAATGAAGGTGCTGTTGGACCACCGGACGGCCACCTCTGCGCAGTTGGTGGTGAAGTGAGGTCTCACTTCACATAGTGAACTGTATTAAGTTGCATTAGGTATCGTATAAGAGGTCTGAATCTTAAGCTCTAAACCTACTTTTTCTTTTAGAATTTTTGTAACTATTCAGAGCATCTTTGAACGGAACTTCCTCTGAATTTTGTCAGCGCACGAGCGAAAAACGCTCGCGCGAGCGTTTTTCGCTCGTGTGTACTATTTTTTGCCGTCCCGGCATCTAAATGGCG